>Ga0316202_10000201_pt1 | contig 86322 bp, 77 predicted proteins | sample 3monrhotite_MG_FD_204934 | JGI IMG/M metagenome (GOLD analysis project Ga0316202, IMG submission 204934) | Microbial mat bacterial communities from mineral coupon in-situ incubated in ocean water Damariscotta River, Maine, United States -... | ecosystem: Environmental > Aquatic > Marine >...
TGACAGGTAAGGGCTATCGCTTCGCGCTTAAATTCTGCGCTGTATTTTCTTCGCTTGGTCATGGACACTCCTCATGGGCATAGTATGCCTCTTTTTAGATGTGTCCGTAAAAACGGGGTAGAACCCCCCCTTCTCTTAGAATGAAAGATCAAGCGAGCAACATGATAAAGCCTATCCTGCTGTATCATTTCCACATATCCGGTTAATATTCATCCATGCAGATTTTTCATACATGGGATGAGGCCAAGCAGGCTACTGATATCAAGGGTGGTGCGATTACCGTCGGCAACTTTGATGGCGTACATATGGGACATGAGCAGGTACTGGCTGAAACTCGCGGACATGCTCAGGCCGTCGATGGGCCAACCATCGTTGTCACCTTTGATCCGCATCCTCGTGCTGTACTCTACCCTGAGGAAGCGCCTCGCAGACTTTGCCATGTACAGGAACGCTTGCACTACCTTGAAACTGCAGGAGCGGATGCCGTGCTACTGCTGGAATTCACCAAAGAGCTGGCCTCCTGGCCTGCTGAGAAGTTCTCCAACACCCTGCATGAGACTTTCAGCTTCAAACACATCCATGTCGGTTACGACTTCGCCTTCGGTCGCGACAGGCAGGGCCATGTCGCGGACCTGAGAACACTTGGCGACAGCATGGACTTCACTGTCACCGAGGCTGCCGCTTTTGAAATGCAGGGGGCAGTTGTCTCCTCCTCCCGCATCCGCTCAGCTGTTGAAGCAGCCGACTTTGAATTGGCAAAAAAACTACTGGGACGCAGCTACTCTATTGCAGGTACTGTGCTGCATGGTGACAAACGCGGGCGTGAGATGAATTTCCCAACGGCCAATGTTGATGTCGCTGATCTGGCACATCCACCGGTTGGCATCTATGCCGTACGCGCTGAAACAGAAGAAAAAAAATGGAACGGTGCTGCCTATCTCGGATATCGCCCTACGTTTAATGGGCGCACCCTGCTACTGGAAACCCACCTGCTGGATGACGCTCCTGATCTATACGATCTATGCCTGAACGTGAGTTTTATCAAGCGCATCCGTGAAGATCGCAAGTTCACCGGTCATGCCGATCTGGCTGAACAGATTGCCAAAGATTGTGACATGGCCAGAGAGATACTCTCCTGCTGAATACACCAACATGACCCAAAAGTCAGCACATCAAACCCGGCCAGCAGGAATAAGCTATGCTGACAGGATCCCGGAGTCTAACCGGACGAGAAGCGGAGTATTTATGAACATCCACATATTCAGGTGGCATCAGCTGATGATCGGATTATTGATCATGGGATGCTCTCTTTTCGCATCCGTAGCATTCGCTGAGAACCGCTCTACACCTGCAAACAGATATATGGACATGTCACTTGAGGATATACTCTCCGTTGAAGTAAGCTCAGCCTCACGCAAGCAGGAGCTGCTGACAAAGACAGCAGCCGCGGCCTTCGTCATCACCTCCGATGACATACACCGTTCAGGAGCCACTTCAATCCCTGATGCACTGCGCATGGTGCCCGGCATCAATGTGGCGCAAATCAATGCCAATGAGTGGGCGATTACCTCACGTGGCTTCAATGGCCGTTTTGCCAACAAACTGCTGGTTCTGATTGATGGGCGCACTGTATACACACCGCTCTTTTCCGGTGTTTTCTGGAGCAGGCAGGACACCCTGCTTGAGGATGTTGATCGTATCGAAGTGATCAGGGGACCGGGTGCGACACTATGGGGAAGCAATGCCGTAAACGGCGTAATCAATATCATTACAAAACATGCCATAGATACTCAGGGTGGCCTGATTACTGCCGGTGCCGGAACGAAAGAGAGAGGCAGCGGAGCCCTGCGTTATGGACATGAGATCGGAGATACAGGTTTTGGACGCGCCTATCTGAAATATGATCATCGCAGCAGCAATATTGATGCAATAAGCGGAACCCGTGCAAATGACCACTGGATCCCCATACGCGGAGGCTTCCGCATCGACAATGAATTCAATGTACGAGACAAGCTGACCCTGCAAGGAGACATCTACCGGATCAACGCCAACCAGCGGGTTTCAACGCTTTGGCAACCGACACCACCCTATGTCAGACCTGTCGATGATGCCTTTGATGACGAGGGCTGGAATATCCTCAGTCGCTGGGAGCACGACATGAATAGAGGAGGCTCCACAACACTTCAGGTTTATTACAATGACAGCAAGCGACAGGAGGTATATTTCGGTCACAGCCAGAGCACTGTAGATGTCGATTTCCAAAACAACTTTACCATAGCAGGCAGTCACAACGCGGTATGGGGTGCGAATTACCGCCACATGAAAGACTCGACCGTGAACAGCTTCAATATCTCACTGGCCCCGCACCGGGGATCTGAATCTCTCTACAGTGCATTTCTTCAGGATGAGATATCGTTAATTGAAAACCGTTTGAAACTGACCATAGGTTCTAAATTCGAGAAACGGGATCGGAGTAAGCTGCAGGTTCAACCCAATGTCCGATTCAACTGGAACCTGCATGAAAAACATATGATATGGGGTTCGGTCTCAAAGGCTTCGCGCGCACCATCCAGAATCGAGTTTGACAGCCAAATCATACGTGCAGTATTTCCACCCGGACCTCTTGTCTTCACCGTCATCGGAAATGCGAATTTTGTACCTGAAAAACTCACCGCCTATGAGCTTGGCTACCGGAGTAACCTGAACGACAAAATAAGCATGAACCTTACCGCCTTCTACAATGTATATGATAATCTGCTATCGTATGAAAGCATCACGCCTCTTGCCAATCAAATCGGCAACCAACTGCAGGGATACTCCTACGGGAGTGAACTGGACATGGACTGGCAGGCAACAGACTGGTGGCGACTTCGGCTCGCCTATAGCTATCTGAGACTGAATATAAAGCAGGCCACAGGCAACACGGTCCCCAACTCTGAAAGAGGTTATGAAAACGGTAGCCCGAAACACCAGGCCTCACTACGCTCAAGCATGAACCTTCCATATCAGACAGGAGTGGATCTATGGGCTCGTTATACCGGTCGAATCTCTTACGCCAATGAACGGGCCGCCACCTTCACCACGCTGCCGATAGGCGCGTACACGGAATTTGATATCCGCATCAGCTGGCATCCCACTGCTGATCTTGAGCTCTCTGTCACCGGGAAGAACCTGCTACACAACAGGCGCCTGGAATACATCCAGGAGCTGAATATCCAGCCGACCTACTTGAGTCGGTCCGTCTTTGCAAAAGCAGCACTGAATTTCTGATTCTCCCGATACCCATGAAAAAAGAGCTCCCCAATCACTCCATATACCCGGGCAGACCCACGCCGGCCTGGAGCACGCTGTTATTCAGTTGCCTGCTTGCTGGTGTATCTCTGTTGATGATGCCCGCCACCGTCTTTGCAGATGAGCAGTCTGATGAGCAGGAGATGAAAGCAGCCCTTCTTTTCAAACTCACCCGCTTCATTCATTGGCCTGATGAGGCAAGTGGCAAAAAAATAGCAAGACTGACCATCTGCTCATCCAGCAGTGACCCTATCTCTCCTTATCTCGACTATCTGAGAAATGAAATTTCTTACGGTAGAACAATCGATGTATTACATTCAAGCAATATCGAAGTCATCAAAAAGGAGTGCAGGTTGCTGTACATCAGCAAAAGTCAGCTAAATGCTAACATTGACGGCCTGAAAAACAGTCCTGTGCTAACCATCAGTGACAAGCTCGGCTTCGCAAGAAGAGGCGGCATGATCGAAATCACCCGACGAAATGAACGACTGCGTTTTCACATCAATCATGCGGTCGCCTTACAGGCCGACATCCGAATATCAGCACCACTGTTAAAAATATCGACTATTATCAAAAATGATGAATCCGGCGAGGCACAATAATGGCTTCCAAAATCACCGGCATTGCACTCAGACTGCACAAAATGATCCTCTCCGTTGTCGGGTTTGTACTGCTTGCCATTTCTCTGGTTCACACGGTCAACGGCGTGATCAGCTATCACCTTGATACCACTGATCGTCTTTCCAACCTTGCTCGCATCATCGCCATTAACAGCACCGCAGCCTTAAGCTTTGGTGATCCCGACAACGCAAATGAACTACTGCATAGCTTAATCGTGGAGAAGGATATCCAGGCTGCATTTATTTTTGACGAACATGGTACTGCCTTCGCCTCCTACACAGCTGTTCCCGATACCCTCGAACCGATGCTTGATCAAGCCACATTGACAGAGCATCGTAACAATGGGACAGGGATCAGTTCATACTCCTCATTCTACTACCTGGATGTCATCAGCGACATCTCGCTCGACGGCACAATTCTGGGCCACATTCATATCAGAGCGTCCCTGATACCCATGTATGTTCATCAGCTGATATCACTAGCCATATTGTTAGTCGTCATGGGGCTTGCCCTGCTACTCGCTGTTGCACTTTCCGGCCGTTTCCTCAAAGCTGTTTCCGAACCCATTCAGGCACTGATTGATGGCATGGACAGGGTCTCGGAGAAACATGATTTTGACTTGCGTGTCCCGGTCACCGGAGATGATGAACTTAGCCACCTGAGCAAAGGGTTTAACGAGATGCTGCATGAAATCGAATCTCGTGAAATTGAACTGAGCGATTACCGCAAACGCCTTGAAGAGAAGGTATTGATGCGCACTTCGGAACTACAGCTGGCGACGGAAAAAGCAAAAAAAGCCAATGCTGCAAAATCCCGATTTCTGGCCAACATGAGCCACGAGATACGTACTCCGATGAATGGTGTAATCGGCATGCTCAGAATGCTTAACAAGGCTAAACTCGATAAAAAGGAAAACCATTACCTTGCCAACGCTATACTCGCATCCGATGACCTGCTTGCACTGCTGAACAACATACTCGACTTCTCCAAAATCGAAGCCGATAGTGTTCAACTTGAAACTATAGAGACAGAGTTTCAGCCCCTTCTTGAAACTGCATTTTCAGCTCTGGTATCCACAGCCCATGAAAAAGGGGTCGCACTGACACTGAACACGGAACATATTCCATCTACACTCTTGCTCGACCCGACCCGCTTTCGCCAGATTCTGGTCAACCTTGCCGGCAATGCTGTTAAATTCACACAGCACGGAAGCGTCACCATTTCACTATCCTTCACACCATCCTCTGAAAAGGATTCCATCAACAGCCACGGCGACTTACATGTATCCGTAACAGATACAGGTATAGGTATGAGTCCGGAGCAGATCAAGGTCATATTCCACCCTTTCTCTCAGGCTGATGAATCAACAACAAGGAAATACGGCGGAACCGGCTTAGGAATCAACATCGCCAAAAGTCTTGTTGAGGCGATGGGTGGTCATCTGCATGTGCGAAGCACACCCGGACAAGGCAGCTGTTTTTCATTCACTATCCCCACGCGATCCAGAAGCCTGAAATATTCGACCCGTCTCAATGTTGATCTGATCACCAGACCACATATGCAGGCTGAAAAAACCGGCCATCACAATCAATTTGATGACCGGGTTATCCTGGTCGCTGAAGACAATCCCCTGAACCAGCTGGTTGCCCAAAGCATATTGGAAGAACTCGGCATCAAAGTCGAGATTGCAAACCATGGCCTGGAAGCTATTGAACTGTGGCAGAAACGTCATTTTGATATGATCCTGATGGACATGCATATGCCGGAAATGGACGGACTGGAAGCTACCCGCCGCATCCGGGGTGATGAAAAGAAAAATGGATCTCTTGCCACACCGATCATTGCCCTTACTGCCAACAACCTAAAAGAGGATGTCGACCACTGCATCAGTGTGGGGATGAATGACTTTTTAGGAAAACCTTTTAAGGATAAGCAACTGCTAGAGCTGCTCAACAAACATCTTTCCGTAGTAGAGGATAGCAACGCTGAATCTGCTCATCAGCGTACTGCTGCTCCCCTACCAGACATAAGTATGCCCTTGTTTGATACCGATCAACTGATGCTCTATAAAAACAGCGAGCGTATGGTATCATCCATGTATCAATCCTGGGAGAAGGGTTTTGCAAGCCTTGAACAGGCAGCCTCAGATGAGCAATGGCATACGTTCACCGATGCTGCACATTCGCTGATCGGAAACTGCATCCTGATCCGAGACGAGGCATTGTTACCCTTTCTGAATGAGATACAGTTGATGGGAAATAACAGACCTGCCTCTGAATACCATGAAAAGCTGGATATGATTCGCCCCTGCCTTCAAAAGGTACTCGATGAAATCAGAATCTGGCAGGAAACCCGGCCGTAACTTTCACATCTTTATCCCCTATCATTTAGAAATTACAGTAAAGTTTTATAACCACTCATCCGAGAGAGGATAACGGGTGATTTCCTTCCAAACCCTTCTTATTAAGCATCCGGACAGGGAATCAAAAAGCAGATGGGACAAAAGCCCTCTTTTTGCCTATCATGCCAACCTTTGAAACAATGTACCGGGGTATGACTGTGGCCAACGATCAAACATCACAAGAAGCATTCGATTACAAATCTACCGTTTTCCTGCCGAAAACAGACTTTCCGATGCGCGGAAACCTACCGCAAAACGAGCCGAAACGACTGGCCAAATGGGAAGATGAAGAGCTCTACGCGCAGATCCGTGAAGCACGCAAGGATGCACCTAAATTCATTTTGCATGATGGCCCTCCATACGCCAACGGCAGTATCCATATCGGCCATGCTCTCAATAAAGTTCTGAAGGACATCGTGATTCGTTCACGCTCGATGATGGGCTTTAATGCTCCCTATGTACCGGGATGGGATTGCCATGGCCTGCCGATCGAGCTGAAGGTTGAAGAGAAGTTCAAAAAGAAAAAGCGCAAAAAAGAGGATATCACCGATTCTGAATTCAGGAACGAGTGCCGGGAATATGCAAAAGGCCAGATTGATGTGCAGCGCGAAGAGTTCAAACGCCTGGGTATCACCGGCAACTGGGATCACCCCTATGTCACCATGGACTATAAGTTTGAAGCCAATACCGTACGTGAGATAGGCAAGTTTCTTGAAAATGGCGGCCTCTATAAAGGTGCAAAACCCGTCCACTGGTGTGTCTCCTGTGCCACGGCCCTGGCAGAAGCCGAAGTTGAATATGAGGATCACACATCTCACTCCATCTATGTGAAGTTTGCCGCAGGCGAATCTTTCACCGATATCGCTCCGGAATTGACCGGTAATCTGTCCATCGTTATCTGGACGACCACACCGTGGACCATCCCTGCCAATCTCGCTGTTTCTGTTGGTCCAGACATCGAATATGCAGCAGTGAAGATCACAGATGCTGGCAACAATGGAAATCTGTCAGTCGGTGAAATCCTGATTCTCGCTGAAGAGCTTCGCGCCGGTGTCATGGAAGCCATTGGCGCTGATGGTGAAGTCATCGCCCTGTTTAACGGAGACAAGCTGGACAAGCGTCGCTTCCGCCACCCCTACCTTGAACAGGATGCACCGATTCTGGTCGGTGATCATGTAACGCTGGAAGCCGGTACGGGATCCGTACATACCGCACCGGGTCATGGTCAGGAAGATTACGAGATTGCCCTGAAATACGGGCTCCCTGCCTTTAACCCGGTCGGTGATACCGGTGTATTTGATGAAGCAACACCTGTTGTTGCAGGCCGCCATGTATATCAGGCCAACGCCATCATGGTTGATCACCTGCGTGAATGTGGCGCACTGCTGGAAACCAGTGAAATCAAACACTCCTATCCGCACTGCTGGCGCTGCCATAAACCACTGATCTTCCGTGCTACACCGCAGTGGTTTATCTCTATGGATAAGAATGAGCTGCGCGACAAGGCTCTGGCTGAAATCAAAAAAACAACATGGACTCCAGAATGGGGTGAAAATCGCATCCGTGCAATGGTCGAACAGCGCCCGGACTGGTGTGTATCGCGCCAACGCAACTGGGGTGTACCTATCACCGCCATCCGCTGTGCCTGCGGCTCGCATAAAATCACCACATCTGAGGTTATTGAAGGTATTGCTAAAGAGGTTGAGGCAGCCGGTGCCGATGTCTGGTTTGCCAAGGATGTCTCAGCATTCCTGTCAGAGGATAGCACCTGCCCTGATTGCGGCGGTAACGAGTTTGAGAAAGAGACCGACATTCTTGATGTCTGGTTTGATTCCGGCAGCACCCATGCCTGTGTACTTGAACAGCGTGATGAACTGAGAAGCCCGGCAGACCTCTATCTGGAAGGCTCTGACCAACATCGAGGCTGGTTCCAGTCTTCCCTTTTGGAAAGTGTGGGCACGCGTGGTATCGCCCCTTTCAAAGGCGTACTCACGCACGGCTTTGTTGTGGATAAAAATGGCAACAAGATGTCCAAATCCAAGGGCAACGTGATCGCACCGCAGAAGCTGATCCAGCAACTGGGCTCTGATATTCTGCGTCTCTGGATTGCATCTGCAGATTATTCTGCCGATATCCGCATATCAGATGAAATTCTTAAACAGTTGGCCGAAGCCTATCGCCGTATCCGTAACACCATCCGATTCCTGCTTGGAAACCTGGATGGCTTTAACCCTGCAACGGATGCTGTAGCGCTGTCAGAGCGCACACCACTGGATCAGTGGGCCAGCCACAGGCTTTCTCAGGTTGAGCACGCTGTGCATGACGGTTATGAAAATTACCAGTTCCATCGTATCCACCAGGAGATACACAACTTCTGTTCCGTTGATCTCGGTGGTTTCTATCTGGATATCATCAAGGACCGCCTCTACTGTGACGCGCCTGATTCAAAACGCCGTGCATCGGCTCGTGCCACCCTTTTTGATATTGCCGACACACTCATCCGCCTGATCGCGCCGATTCTGCCATTTACAGCCGATGAAACATGGGACTTTCTGCCAGGCTCTGATGAGAAAAGCATTCATCTGCAGAGTTTCCATCCGGTTGCCGATATCTCAATCGATGAAAAAGCATGGGAAGCCTTCTTTACCGTGCGTGAACAGGTCAACACAGCGATGGACTTGGCCAAGAAGGATAAGGTGGTCGGCTCCTCCATTGCTGCATCTGTCACCGTTCCAAATCTGGACACTGCTTTTGCAGAGGCTGTTGGTGAAAGCTATGAACAACTGTTTATTGTTGCCAGGGTCGAGGAAGGTGATGCCATTACCATCAAGGCTGCAGATGGAATCAAATGTCCACGTTGCTGGAACTTTGGTGCAGCTGCCAACCCGGAACATGATGTACACAACGAACTCTGCCCACGCTGCTTTGATGTCGTGGTCAGCTAAGACTGCCGTTCGGCCGGGAGAGGCGAACAGGGATGTGGCAGTGATATCAGGATGATAATAAAAAAACGCCCCGCAAAAGCGGGGCGTTTTTTTATGCAGCTCTAAGATACATTATTAACCGTTCAGATCTTCCGGCTCTTTTGATAGCGCTTTGCGGCCAGAGAACATGGCTGAAACCAGCGAACCACCCTCTCTGACTTCCATGCGTACCACGACAAAGATGTGCAACAGAATCAGAAACATCAAAAAATATGAAGTGTAGACATGCACTTCACCAAACGGGTCCTTGAATGCCTTCAACTCCGCATAAGCCTCGGCATCGGTTCCTGTTTTATCGTATGGCTTGATCGTGGCGGGATCAACACCTTCAGCCGCAATATATTCAGCCACAGCAAATCCAAACGGCGGATAGTAGATATCGGTGCTCGCGCGAACCAGACCGGTTACAGCCATCACTATCAGCGAGCCCATAATCACCACAACGGCCAGGCGACCCATCGGGTTATGACCAAGAAACTGCTGTGGCTCACCGGCTTTCACACTGGCAATATAAGCCTTAAGCGTAGCCCCGTAATCACGACCGGGAAATATATTGCTCCAGCGTGCAAAACGATTGCCTACAAAGCCCCAGATCAATCTAACCAACAGATTCAGCACAAACAGATAACCGATCAGGATATGAATGGTTTTCAGCGTGATCTTTGCATCCAGACTGGTGATGCCCATGTCCTTTTTGAACAACATCATCAATCCCATAAAAATCAGCAGAATCACTGTGGTAAAGTTCACCCAGTGAAAAACACGTGTCGGTGCGTCCCACACCTGATATTGCTTTAACAGCTTTTCTTTCACGATTAACCCCTTTTTAACGCTTAAATAGAATAGGGCGACAGTATACAGAGCAAATCTGTCATGAATATTACAGGCCTCCCGAAGGAGGCCTGTACAAGTCACTCAGCAGCAGCTTCTGGCTTGACTGCTTCGACAGGCTTCGCCTCACCGATAGCCAGCAGCTCTACTTCAAATACCAATACTGCATCCGGCCCGATCTTCTGGCCGGCACCACGTTCGCCGTATGCCAGCTCTGATGGCAGCACCAGCTTGTATTTGGAACCCACACTCATCAACTGTACACCTTCCTGCCACCCTCTGATCACACCACCAAGCGGGAATGAGATCGGCTCACCACGGGAATACGAAGAATCAAATTCAGTACCGTCGATCAGGGTGCCTTTGTAATGCACTGTCACCGTATCATCCACTGTCGGCTTCACACCTTCAGCTGGCGTAAGTACCATATACTGCAGACCGCTTTCGGTTACGGTCACACCCTCTTTTTTTGCATGTTCCGCCAAAAAGGCCACACCATCAGCCTTGTTCTTTTCACCGGCGGCTTTCTGCTCTGCAGCTTTTTGCTCAGCCTGCTTGATAAAGAATGCCTGCTTGATCTTTCCAGACTCTTCCTGAGTCAGCCTGGTTTCTGTGCCATCCAGACGGTCATTAATAGCAGCTATCAGTGCAGTGCGATCCAGATCGGTATCCAGTGTCTTCAATGACATACCAATATCCATGCCGATAGCATAAGCAAGCTTGGTCTCTTCGCTTTCAAGCGATAGTGCCGGGGCTTTTTTCTCTTCCTGCTGACCGCATGCCGTAAGCAAAACGACACAAGCAAGTACAAATACTTTTTTCATTGTTTCTCCTTCATGAATGATTTCATTATTAACTTATAAAAGCCGAGGTTCCATCATATAGCAAGCTGCCAGTTGAGCAGGAGGCCGTAAATATTACTCCCATTCAATCGTGGCAGGTGGCTTGCCTGACACATCATAGACCACACGGTTGATACCACGCACTTCGTTGATGATCCGATTGGAAACCTTGGCCAAAAGCGCATGCGGCAATTCCGCCCATAGCGCAGTCATGAAGTCCTGTGTCTCTACTGCACGCAGAGCAACTACCCACTCATAGGTCCGACCATCACCCATCACACCTACCGATTTCACAGGCAGAAACACGACAAACGCCTGCGATGTTTTCTCATACCAGCCCGATGCCCTGAGCTCTTCAATAAAAATGGCATCCGCACGGCGCAAGAGATCGGCATACTCTTTTTTCACTTCACCCAGGATACGCACACCAAGCCCCGGGCCAGGGAATGGGTGTCGATATACCATCTCGCGAGGTAACCCCAATGCTACGCCCAGCTCACGGACCTCATCCTTGAATAACTCACGAAGCGGCTCCAGCAGTTTCAGGTGCAAGGTATCCGGCAAGCCACCTACATTATGGTGACTCTTGATTGTATGTGCTTTTTTATTCTTGGAACCGGCAGACTCAATCACATCCGGATAGATAGTACCCTGTGCCAGCCATTTGGCATTGGGCATTCTTTCAGCCTCTTCCTGGAATACATGCACGAATTCACGGCCGATAATCTTGCGTTTGGCTTCAGGATCACTAACGCCAGTCAACTCATTCAGAAATTTATCTGATGCATCAACATGATCCACGTTCACGCCAAGGTTATTGGCGAACATCTCCATCACCTGCTCGGCTTCATTCAGGCGCAACAAACCGTTATCCACAAAAATACAGGTCAGCTGATTACCAATCGCACGCTGTAGGAGTGCAGCGGCAACGGATGAATCTACACCACCGGAAAGGCCAAGAATCACATCTTCATCACCGACCTGCTCTCGGATATGGGCAACGGCTTCATCGATGTAGTGCGGCATGGTCCACTCACGGGCACAACCACAGATCTCATGTACAAAACGGGAGAGGATAGCCTTGCCCTGATGGGTATGGGTCACTTCCGGATGGAATTGCAGCGCGTAAAAATGACGGCTTTCATCAGCCATGCCTGCAATCGGAGTGGAATCGTTGCTGCAAAGCACATGAAACCCCGCAGGTAATGCAGTCACCTTATCACCGTGACTCATCCAGACATCAAGCACACCGTTCTCTTTATCTTCAATACCACGCAACAGTGGTGAATCACCGGATGTCAGAACCTCTGCATAGCCGAATTCGCGGGCATGGCCTGTTTCAACCACACCACCGAGTTGTGCGGCCATGGTCTGCATACCGTAACAGATACCGAGCACAGGAACACCCAGTTCAAATACAACATCAGGTGCCTTGGGCGTTTCGTCTTCGTATACGGAGTTTGGGCCGCCGGAAAGAATAATACCGGAAGGTTGGAATGCACGGATTTCCGCCTCTGTCATATCCCAGGGGTGAAGTTCTGAATAAACCTCTGCCTCGCGCACACGGCGTGCAATCAGCTGCGTGTATTGTGAACCAAAATCCAGAATCAGAATTTTTTCCATTATTAACTCACCACAAAGTCACAAAGAGACAGAGGGATACCAAGAGTTCTTAGCGCCTTTCTGCCTTTGTGATTATTTTAGTTTCTTAAGACTCTATTCGGTAGTTCGGCGCTTCTTCAGTGATGGTCACATCATGCACATGCGATTCACGCAATCCTGCACCGGTAATTCGAACGAAACGGGCACGTTCATGTAGATCAGAGATGCTTGCCGCTCCGGTATAACCCATGGCTGCCCGAAGGCCACCTACCAGTTGATGCAGGATATCGCCAAGTGCACCCTTATAAGCCACACGCCCTTCAATACCTTCAGGAACCAGCTTCATTGCCTCATCTACATCACCCTGGAAGTATCGGTCTTTACTGCCCTGTTTCATGGCGCCAATGGAGCCCATACCACGATAGGCTTTATAGGTACGGCCTTGATAAAGAATCTTCGCACCCGGTGCTTCTTCAGTACCGGCAAACATCGAGCCAAACATGCAGGTGGAAGCACCTGCTGCCATCGCCTTGGCAAAATCACCGGAGAACTTGATACCGCCATCGGCAATCACCGGCACACCGGCATCCTTACCTGCTTCTGCGCACTGCATGACTGCAGTCAGCTGAGGCACACCCACACCAGCAACGATACGCGTCGTACAGATCGAACCGGGACCAATACCAACTTTGACCGCATCAGCACCGGCAGCTGCCAGATCACGAACGGCTTCGGCTGTAGCGATATTACCGCCAATCACCTGAATCTTGTCACCATACTCCCGCTTGATTTCACGCACCTGATTAATCACACCCTGTGAATGGCCATGCGCAGTATCGACAATGATCGCGTCTACACCTGCAGCGTAGAGTGCCTCAAAGCGCTGCATCTCGGCATCACCGACACCGATGGCAGCAGCAGCCAGCAAACGACCGAGGTCATCCCGTACAGCATTGGGGTTGGCTGAGGACTTTTCAATATCGCGCACGGTCACCATGCCCTGCAGACGCCCCTGAGCATCCACCACAGGAAGCTTTTCAATACGATGCAAGCGGAACAGATCCTTGCAGGTATCAAGATCAACACCGTGCTCAACAGATACCAGACGCTCTCTTGGAGTCATCATGTCCATAACCTTGCTGTTTGGATCACGCTCAAAACGAATATCACGGTTGGTAACGATACCACAGACCTTGCCGTCATTATCCAACACAGGAAAACCGGAAAATCCATGTTCAGCAGCCAGCGCGTGCATTTGGGCCAAAGTCGTTTGCGGCGTCACTGTCAGGGGATCCTGCACCACACCGGCTTCAAAGCGTTTTACACGCCTGACTTCAGCAGCCTGCTCTGCAGGCGTCATATTCTTGTGAATAACACCAATGCCACCTTCCTGAGCCAGGGCAATTGCTGTTCCTGATTCGGTAACAGTATCCATAGCTGCGGAAATCACCGGAATGTTCAGGCGGATACTTTTAGTCAGTTGTGCTGAAGTATCAACGCCCCGTGGCATAACACTGCTTGCCTGTGGCACCAGCAGCACATCATCAAAGGTCAGGCCTTCTCCAATCAGTTGATCATTCATGCACTCTACCTCCGACTTTCCTCTATCTATGGAAGCGCGGCATCATAGCGGAACAAGCCGCTTCCCGAAAGTCGCTTTGCTTGAAACTGCCGCTCAGGCATCGTCATCAGCCAGGAGTTCAGGCTGATCCTGATTCAGTGGCGTTGCACAATGCGGGCAATAAAGGAAATCCGGAGATATACCGTGCTTACATGAAACGCAGCGCACCGTGCTGTTTATCATGCGCCCAACCTTGACTGAAACCACAGCAGTCACCATTGCAAACATACAGATACCGGACATGATAAGGATAGTGGCGAGCAGCTTGCCAACTCCGGACTGTGGTACAAAGTCCCCGTAACCGACCGTACTCATGATAACCAGAGACCACCAAGTCCCTTCAAAGGCATTGGAGTATGTCTGGGGCTCAAGGATATAAATCATATTACCGATCAATACTGAAATCAGACCTATGGTGCCCAACACCATGTATTCAAACTGGGCTATCAGCTCACCCCACTCCTGCTTAACCTCAGCCACGGTATTCAACATTGAAGAAAAAACCACAAGCAGAATCAAGCCCAACAATGCACAGCTGATAGCAAGAAACCCGCCATACCCACAAAACCGGGTGACTGTGATCGACAGATAAAGAGAAGCCAAACCATATTTTCTATTTCCGGCAATTGACATCGACTCAACCCCACTTATAATGCGCCGCCCTTGCAAGGCAGACACCACAATTTACTGGTCTGCCAGAATGACCGCAAACATGGAGAAAAATATGCGTACTTGGACTGTTCGCCCCGGCGATGTTGAACGCAAATGGTACATTGTAGATGCCACTGATCTTATTTTAGGCCGTCTGTCCACTCAGATTGCAACCGTCCTGCGCGGTAAGCATCGTGCTGAGTACACGCCGCATGCTGATTGCGGCGACCACATCATTGTGATCAATGCAGATAAAATCGCAGTAACCGGCAACAAAGAAGCGGCAAAGGTTTATTATCGCCACTCGGGTTTTGCTGGTGGCTTAAAAACCATCACACTGGAAAAACAGCGTGAAAAACACCCTGAGCGCATCATCGAACTGGCCGTTAAAGGCATGATGCCTAAAGGCCCTTTGGGTCGCGCCATGCTGAAGAAGCTGAAGGTCTATGCCGGTAGTGATCACCCGCATGCAGCCCAGCAGCCTGAAGCAATGAAACTGAACTAAGCTATAAAGCAGACAGAGGAACTAAACATGGCAGAAACAATCTATCGCGGCACTGGCCGCCGCAAGCGCAGCGTAGCCCGTGTAATCATTCAGCCAGGCCAGGGTAAAGTACTGGTCAATGGTCGTGAACTGGACAACTACTTCCCGGTTGAAATCATCCGCCAGCAGGCTCTGCTGCCACTGACCGAAACCAAGTTGACTGATAACATTGATGTTCGCGTAAATGTATTCGGTGGCGGAGTCTCCGGTCAGGCTGGTGCCATACGTCACGGCATTGCACGTGCACTTATCGAATATGATACAGGTCTACGCCCGACGTTGAAGGCACTGGGCTTCCTGACTCGTGACTCGCGTAAGGTTGAACGCAAGAAGGCTGGCCTGAAAAAAGCCCGTCGCGCACCGCAGTTCTCGAAACGTTAAGTTTTGCTATACTGGATTATTTAAAAAGGGAGGGCTTCGGCCTTCCCTTTTTTTATGTCTTTTCTCCTGAGAATTCCAGGCTATGCTCACCCTTGAGTAAAAGATCATTCTACTGCGAAAAACCGGAGCGACCACGTGAATAAACCCGCTTATGAACCGGAACGTTTCAGAAGCCCTGAATATCTGGCTGTTATGGATAAAAAAACAGCTTCAATGCAGTTGAAAATCACCCCAAGCTGTCTGGACAGCATCAAGCAGCAGGGCGAAGCAGGTTACCCCGACGAAATCTGCGGGCTGCTTGTCGGCTGCATCACTGCAGAGAGCTGGGACATCCATGAAGCACGTCAAGTCACCAACCTGAACAACGAACGTGCAGCAGACCGTTTCCAGCTTGACCCTGCAGGCTATCAGGCAGTGGATAAAGAGCTGCGTGGCTCAGGACTGGAAATTGTCGGTGTCTACCATTCTCATCCAGACTGCCCTGCCAAACCTTCCCCCACCGACCTTGAAAACGCCTGGGATGGGTTTGCTTATCCGATCATCAGTATCTGTGACAACAAGAGTGCCGATTTCACATGCTGGAGCCTGAATGATCAAGGCAATGCATTTCAACAAATTGCTATTATGGAGAAACATGCATGATCCTTGCACGCCGACTGATCCCTGCACTCACACTTTGTACCCTTATGGTAACAGCTTGCGGCATTCAACAGCCGCCCACTGAACAGACTGTCGCCAGCAAACCAGTCAAACGGCAAATCAACATCAATAATATGGAGCCTCGATTTCTCTATCTGGCTTCACAACAAGCCGTTGATCAAGGCAACCATCAACTTGCAATCAAGCTCTTGACCGTACTGGTCAAAAAAGACCCCATGGCAATAACACCCCACATCCAGCTGGCCGGACTACTGCTACAGACTGGAGATAAAACTGCGGCAAAAGAGCATATTACTATACTACTCGCACAACCCTCCCTTAAGCCCGAACAGTTTGAGCTTCTGGAACTATCCAGAATCCGCCTGCTAATAAGCAACAATCACGTCGATAAAGCCCTGAGCGCCCTGAATACATTCCTCAAGACACGCCCAGGACATGTAGCTGCGAGAGATATACAGGCACGCCTGCTGGCTAATCAGAACAGGATCGATGAGGCCCTGGATGCCATTCATGAAGCAATACTCGCAGAGGAACGTCCTGAATTCCGCCTGCTACAAGCTCAACTGCTACTAAAAAAGAAACGCACCGCCGCCGCCAGAATCTCATTGAACCGCATGATGATGCTGGAACCCGCCAGTGACACAGCTGTTATCATGCTCAGTGGTATTGCATTAAACGAGAACAATCAGGAAAAAGCCGAAGAGCTGCTAAAGCAGTTTCTCACCGCTTACCCCGAAGCCATACGTGTAAGCCACGCACTGGGAAAAATCCTGATTTCTCAAAACCGTATTGCAGAAGCCATCCTGATCTACCGTGATGCAGACACACACTCCGGTGGCAACCCGGACGTACTCAAATCGCTAGGGCTCCTCTATTTCCGGCATAAAGATTCGGAGAAAGCCGAAGAGACATTCCATCGACTGCTCCAGACTCACCCGACGGACAATAGTCGTTTCTATTATGCAACCAGTCTTGAAGCACAACAGAAAAATGACAAAGCCAGAGCCATGTACGAAAGTATCAGCGCCGATAGTGATATGGCCATTGAGGCTCAGGTCCGCCTGGCAGGTCTCGACCTTGGTGCTGAATTACCGCAAAAAGCAGAAACACGACTACTGAATGTGCTAAAGAGCCAGCCGCTCCACATGGAAGCGGTCATGATGCTTACCAGCATCTGGATCTCGCAGAAAAAATATCAGGTACTGGTGGACAAAACAGCGTATCTGTTAAATGAAAGCGCCCTGCATCCACAAATTCTGTTCAATCGTGCCGTCGCATTCGACTACCTGAAGCAGTATCATCATGTCGAATCCATGCTGAGCAGGATATTAAGCAAGCATCCAAGGCACAGTGAAGCGCTTAACTTTCTTGCCTACACCTATGCCATTCAGGCAATTCATCTGGACAAGGCTGAGTCGATGCTCAAGCGCGCACTGGAGCTCAAACCCAATGATGGCTATTACCTCGATTCACTCGCCTGGGTTTACTTCAAACGAGGCGACTACCTTAAAGCCATGAGCACCCAGGAGAAAGCTCTCGCAATCATCTCCGATGATGCAATCATGTTTGAACACTATGGCGACATACTGTGGAAAAACAAAAAACAGACAGCGGCAAAAGAGGCCTGGCAGAAGTCCATCCATATGGGCTCAGAGAACAGCGAACTGCTGAAACGTAAAATATCTGATGGACTCGGCAATTGACATTGCCTGCCATATGGCGCCAAACAGCGTCTCTTTGCCTGCTACTGGCAATGCTTGCAACCGGCTGCGCCAAAAAGATCGACACCGAACCCACGGCCGCCATCAGCATAGGCCCATATACTGAGTTTACAGGTCGCCTGATCGTTATCGAGCCTGCCCGACGCTGGCAGACAGCATTGGACTGGAAGGCGAACTCCCCTGAACAGGGGTCGTTAAGATTAACCCATGCCGCAACAGGGACAGTCGTTGAGTTTCGCTGGCTCAACGATGCCATGGAGGTTCGGGACAACAAGAACATCGGCTGGAGAATCATCAACCAGACACAGCTGAGTCAACAGGGCATAGTACTCCCCCCACAACAACTGGCTGCCATCCTGCTGGGAAATATGCCGGAGCATTTCAAGCAATATAAGAAGTCCAGCTGGCAAAGCCGCGCATCCGGCCACCTGATTCGATTGGAGTGGAGAATGGAGTCGCATCGGCTGATCATCACGGACATCAAACACGGGCGTCGAGCTACACTGATTGTCCAACCATGACCATTAGCCTTGTAGCTCCGGCAAAGATCAACCTGCATCTGTATATCACAGCAATTTCAGATAATGGCATGCATGAGCTGGACACCAGCTTTGCCTTTACCCAAGCCTGTGATCTACTCTATTTCAAGGCCAGTCCCCAGCTCCAGCTCAGCTGCTCCAAAGCAGAACTCAGCGGTGAACGGAACCTGGTTTACAAAGTACTGCAGGCATTCAGGGAAAAACACGGTATCCAGCAAGGATTAAACATCCATATTGATAAACATATCCCTGAACAGGCCGGCCTTGGTGGCGGCTCCTCCGATGCTGCAACCGCCCTCATGGCCGCCAACAAACTTTGGAACATCAACGCCAGCACAGAAACCCTCATCGCTTTCGCCACCCCATTTGGAGCTGATATCCCCTGCTTCCTCTACGGCAAAGCAAGTATTGCACACGGGATTGGAGAGAAACTACAGGATTATCCGTCACCGCTGCCGGACAAGATACTGCTATTGGCCTGGCCCGGGACAGGCTTATCCACTGCAGCAGTATTCAATCACTTTGACCAATCTGTTGCAGAAGGTCATCTCTCGTTGACCAGCCAAGAGGCTGTAGATACCATCCGCCGCGACTTGAGCAGCCTTGGAGAAAACAACCTTGAAGGCAGCGCTTGCAGCTTGAGTCCGGAAGTTTCGCAACTCTTGCAATATTTGCGAAACAACTCGGACAAAGCTTGGATGAGCGGAAGTGGATCAACATGCGTGGCTTTGTTCGACAACAACGAGCAAGCCAGTGATATGGCCAGAGCATTAAAACAGCGCGGCCTTGCAAGTTGGACACACGTTGGCGCTATTTGCGACAGCCATCCATTGCAAACAGAGTATATTGGGACGTAGCCAAGCGGTAAGGCAGCGGGTTTTGATCCCGTCATGCGCAGGTTCGAATCCTGCCGTCCCAGCCAGTTATTCAAATGTATTGAACCATTGCACGGAGGTGTGATTACATGTTCCACGAGAAACTTCGGATTTTTTCCGGCACCTCCAACCCGCCCCTGTCACAGGCCATGTGTGACCATATTGACCACCCTCTGGGAGACCTCTACTTTCAGCGTTTCTCCGATGGAGAAATCTTTCTGCAGGTAAGAGAAACCATCCGTGGACTTGATGCTTTCTTCATTCAGAGCACCAGCAAACCATGTAACGCCAACCTGATGGAACTGCTCATCTTCATTGATGCAGCAAAACGTGCATCTGCCCGCAATATCTGTGTCGTGATCCCCTACTTCGGTTATGCACGCCAGGATCGCAAGAGTGCGGGACGTACCCCCATCTCGGCCAAACTGGTTGCCGACCTTATTTCCCGGGCTGGTGCCACACGCGTACTGACGCTGGATCTACATGCCACCCAGATTCAGGGCTTCTTTGATATCCCCGTGGATAATATTTTTGCGATTCCGCTGTTCTCCAAGGATATCGAAGAAAAAAACAACCTTAATGACATCATGATCGTATCTCCTGACGTCGGTGGTGTAGTCCGTGCCCGAGCACTCGCCAATCGCCTGCATGTGGATATGGCCATCGTAGACAAGCGTCGCCCTGCCCCGAATGTGGCCAAGGTGATGAACATTATCGGTGATGTTTCCGGTAAACACTGCATCCTCATTGACGATATGGTGGATACTGCAGGCACACTTTGCGGTGCCGCTGAAGCACTGCTTGAACAGGGTGCAACCAAAGTATCGGCATACTGTTCACACGGCGTACTTTCCGGACCTGCAGCCGAACGTCTGAAAGATTCCTGCCTGCACGAACTGGTCATTACCGACAGCATCATGCAACCGGAAAAAATCATGGATACAGGCAAGGTGCGTATCATCTCTATCGCTCCACTAATGGGTGAAGCAGTTACGCGCATCTACGATGCCCGCTCAATCTCCAGCCTGTACGAATAGATAGAGGCCCTGTAATCCTCTCACCGCCACAGCCAATAACTATCCGTATTGAAGCGGCGACTATTGAGACACACTATGCCCTGCTACACAACATGGGCGGCAACACAAAAACCGGATTCCATCGTCCGGCTTACTCGGATGAAGAGAGCCTGGTGATGCAATACTTTGCAGAACAGGCCGAAGCCTCCGGCCTACATTACCGTTTTGACAGTATTGCCAACCTTATTATTGAAACCCCGGGCACTTTCGACCACTGGATTGAAACCGGCTCACATGTCGATACCGTACCCGGTGGAGGCAATTATGATGGCCTGGCAGGCGTGGTTGCAGGATTCACAGCCATACAGTTCATCATAAACTCAGGCTACTCACTCAAGCAGGGGCTGCGATTGCGCATCTGGCGCGGTGAAGAATCAGCCTCCTTCGGAATCGCCTCTATCGGCTCACGAGCAGCATTCGGACAACTTCCCGCCTCCTGCCTGACCATGACTTACCGGGGCAAAAATCTTGCAACTGCCATGACCGGGCAACACGCAAACCCCATATCCATCGAACACGGCCAACCCGTCATTAGCCCCGATGAACTGGAGAGTATTACCGCCTATATCGAGCTGCATATCGAACAGGGCAAGGTGCTGGAAACCCAGCAACTGGACATTGGCATTGTCACTGCCATTCGCGGCTCAAGACGCAGCTGGGTACATTTAACCGGCACTTTTGATCATTCCGGTGCCACACCTATGGGTGACCACTACAGGCAGGACTGTAATCTTGCCATGGCCCATATGCATGTGCGCCTGGATGAACTACTGCAACAGAGCAACAGTACTGGCTCAGATCTTGTTCAGACCATAGGTGCCATCAACAGCAATCAAGAGATGAACAAAAAATTCGATATGAATCGCAATGCAGTCAGCAAAATCAGTGGCAGAGCCTACTTCTCCTTTGAGATCCGCGGCTGCGATGCAGGCCAGGTTTCAACATACTGCAAGCAGGCTGATAACATCATCAAGCAAACTGCAGCTGAATTCGCTATTGATATCCAAATCGAAACATTTTCTGACCAGCAAGGTGTCCCCGCGCTGGATCATGCGATTCAACAACAGACCTGCCTCGCCTGTGATACACTTAACCTCACCCATATGAGCATGCCAAGTGGTGCATGGCATGATGCAGGCACCGTGGCACAACAGAAACGGCAAGATGGCAATCACATCCCTGTCGGCATGATTTTCATCCCCTGTCGCAATGGCATCAGCCACTCCCCGGATGAATATGCAACACCAGAAGCCATTGCAGCAGGCACTTCAGTTCTGGCAACCACCATGCTGGCTCTTGCCAATCAATAACCCACCACACAACGAGCAAGCCCCAGATAGACTTTTCCTCCGGAATACCTAGAGTGCGCGCCCGCGTCAAGCTAGCCAAACCGACGCACGCCGTGACGGGACAACCTGACGGTGCATTTTTTGGAGGATATACCTATGACTGATTTTGTTATTCAAGCTGAGCTTCGTGAAGAAACCGGCCGCAGCGCCACACGTCGCCTGCGTCGTGCCGGCAACATGCCAGGCATCATTTACGGTGGTGGCAAACCTGATATCGCTATCACTATGGACTACAACACTGTAAGCAAGCTGCTCAACGAAGAAGCTTTCCACACTTCCATGATCGAAGTGAAGGTAAAAGGCTCACGTGGCAAGAACACAGTAATGCTGAAAGATTCCCAGTATGACCCAATCATGGATCATGCGACCCATCTCGATTTTTTCCGTGTATCCGCAGCAGACTCGATCACCATGGATGTTCCTGTTTCTGCTATCAACGCCGAGAAATGCCCGGGTGTCGCGAAAGGCGGCATGGTCGATATCATTCGCCACAGCCTGGAAATCACTTGCCGTGCTGATTCAGTACCTGAGCATATCGAAATCGACTGTGCTGAGCTGGATATGGGCGACACGATCCATATTGAAGACGTTGTACTGCCAGAAGGCGCTGAAGTTCACCACGACGTAAACTTTACCGTACTGAACATCTCTGCTCCTAAGGGTGCCAGCGGTGGTGATGCAACTGGTGAAGAGCCAATCGGCGAAGAAGAAGCTGCTAGCGAGTAATAGATGAAACTGCTTGTCGGACTGGGTAATCCGGGCAACAAGTACGAGCAAACACGCCACAACATCGGCTTTCGTTTTCTCGATCTACTGGCAACATCAGAGGGGCTGCGTTTTGACGCGGCCCCTCGTTTCCATGCGGAGTCTGCAAGCTGGGAGACCAGTGCAGGTCGCATTTTACTCATTAAACCACAAACATTCATGAACCACAGCGGCGATGCCGTAGGGGCCATGGCTCGCTATTACCAGATAGAAGAGCAGGACATCTATGTTGTCTACGACGACCTGGATCTGCCTAGTGGTAAACTGCGCATCAAAAAAGGTGGCGGCCATGGAGGCCACAACGGTCTTCGCTCCATCAATGCCCACCTGCCGACAGCCGGTTACCTGCGCATCAAGATAGGCATTGGACGCCCCGTACACGGTACAGTTTCCGATTGGGTACTGGGCAAAGCTGATGAAGGCGACCGAGCCGATGAAAACAGGATTTTTGCGGCCCTGCAGGATGAAACCCTGCGCCTGCTGTCGGGTGAAACAGACAAGGCAGCCAACCGCATTCATCTGGCAACACAAACGGCATAATAACTCACCTCAGGGGACACTGAGGTAAATCTGAGGATATAAACATGGCACTGAGTATCGGAATTGTAGGACTTCCCAATGTTGGAAAATCCACCCTGTTTAATGCATTGAACGGCGGGGGAGCAGAAGCTGCCAACTACCCGTTCTGCACCATAGACCCGAATGTCGGTATCGTACCTGTACCTGATAAACGTATAGACGCACTGGCTGCCATCGTAAAGCCGCAGGCTATCCAGCATGCTATCGTTGAGTTTGTTGACATTGCAGGTCTGGTAGCCGGTGCTGCCAGCGGTGAAGGGCTCGGCAATAAATTCCTGGCCAATATCCGCGAATGTGCGGCGATTGCACATGTCGTGCGCTGCTTCGAAGATGAGAATGTCACACATGTCGCAGGCAAGATAGATCCTCTCTCCGATATCGAAATCATCGATACCGAACTGATGCTCAAGGATATGGACGGTGTTCAGAAAGGGTTGATTCGAATCGAAAAACTGGCACGCACCGGTGACAAGGATGCCAAAGCTCAGGTTGAAGTATTCAAAAAGGTTAATCAGGGTCTGGAAGATGGTGTACCTGTTCGTCGTCAGGCATTGAATGCCGATGAACTGGAAAAAATCAAAGAGCTCTGCCTGCTGACCATCAAACCGGTACTGTATGTCACCAATGTTGATGATGGCTCTCTTCCTGACGGTAACGAGTATGTTGAACAGGTTCGCAAGTTTGCAGCTGAAGAAGGTGCTTGTGTTGCCGTGGTTTCTGCCCAGATCGAATCTGAACTGGTAGAGATGGATGAGGATTCCCGGACAGAGTTCCTGGCCGACCTCGGTCTCACAGAACCCGGTCTGAATACGGTCATCCGTGAGGCATTCACACTGCTTGATCTGATCACCTACTTCACAGCAGGCGTAAAAGAGGTGCGAGCCTGGACCATCCATCGTGGCGATACAGCTCCACAGGCTGCAGGCGTGATTCATACCGATTTTGAAAAAGGCTTTATCCGCGCTGAAACCACCGCCTATGATGATTATGTAACATTAGGTGGTGAAACCAAAGCCAAGGAAGCCGGCAAGGTTAGACTGGAAGGCAAGGAGTACGTGGTCAAGGATGGCGACGTCATGCACTTCCGCTTTAACGTATAATGCACTAAGCTCTGCTTAGATTTAGAGCAACGAAAAATAAAACTCACGAGGGAGACCAATCTTGGATATTTCAAAAATCCCAGCAGGTTCAAATCCACCTGAAGACATCAATGTTGTTATCGAAGTGCCGCAACATGGCGATCCGATCAAATACGAGCTGGATAAAGAATCCGGTGCTGTCTTTGTTGACCGATTCATGCACACAGCCATGCACTATCCGTGCAACTACGGTTTTGTACCCAACACACTCTCGGATGACGGTGATCCGGTAGATGTACTGGTCGTATCCCAGTTCCCCCTGATTCCGGGTTGTGTCATCAACTGCCGTCCGGTTGGCGTACTGCAGATGGAAGATGAAGCAGGTATGGATGCAAAAGTTCTGGCTGTACCCTCTTCCAAGCTCAAACCCGTATACTGCAATGTAAAAGGCCCTGAAGATCTGCCTGCATTCCTGATTGACCAGATCAAACACTTTTTCGAGCACTACAAGGATCTGGAAAAGAATAAATGGGTGAAAGTAACCGGCTGGGCAGATGCAGAAGCTGCCAAAAAGGAAATTGTAGATTCCATTGCTAGTTACAAGGGATAAAGTGCTCCGAAGCTGCACAATAAAGGCGTATCCAATGTCCTCTGTATTGGTGCACTGGTAGAAAATAGCAAAAGGGTGGTTGAGCAATCGACCGCCCTTTTTTTATGAAGTTTATATAAGAGAGGGAGGTAGCCATGGAAGAGCATATCATTCCCGTCATTATTGGTGGATTTGGCCTGAGTATTGCACTCATGCTGTATCGAATCGTGCAAAAATATCCAGCAGGTCTCGGCAAAACCGCCACCATTGCCGAACATATCCATCAAGGCGCGATGCTATTCATGCAGCGTGAATATTCGATCCTGGCACTGTTTGTCACTGTTATTGCGGTTTTACTGGCCTTCACACTGGGAGTCAGTACGACTATCGCTTTTCTTGTGGGTGCCAGCTGCTCCGCTCTTGCCGGTTACTTCGGCATGTTCTCCGCCACCCGTGCCAATGTGCGTACAGCCATGGCAGCCCAGCAGCATGGTGCAGCTGCCGCACTAAGCGTAGCTTTTTATGGTGGCTCAATCATGGGTCTGGTCGTGGCTTCACTTGGCCTGCTTGGCCTTGGCACCCTTTACCTCTTCTTTGGTGGTGACCCCGAAACTGCCCACGCCATCCATGGCTTTGGTATGGGCGCATCATCTGTTGCACTGTTCTCCCGTGTGGGTGGCGGCATATTCACCAAGAGTGCCGACGTTGGCGCTGATCTTGTTGGTAAGGTCGAAGCAGGCATTCCGGAAGATGACCCACGCAATCCCGGTGTGATTGCTGATCTGGTGGGAGATAATGTTGGGGATGTCGCCGGCATGGGCTCGGACATTTTCGAATCTTACTGCGGTGCTATCATCGCTACCATCGCCATGGCTTCAACCATGGCTGCCAATGTCCTCGATCCACTGGGCCAACAGCAGGTGCTCATGTTCCTGCCTCTGGCACTGGCCTCCGTTGGTCTATTATGCTCATTAATCGGCATTCTTCTGGTACGTTTCTTTGCCAACCGTGAGCCTAAAATGGCACTTCGCATCGGCACTATTGGTGCATCGATGATATTTATCATTGCTGCCTTTTTCCTGATCACAACGCTTCAGGTATCCATCACCGTCTGGGGAGCTGTCATGGCCGGTGCAGCTGGCGGTATCGTCATTGGCCTGGTAACCGAATATTACACGGGATCCAGGCCAGTCCGTACTATTGCCGAATCGGCTGAAACAGGTCCCGCCACGGTGATGATCACAGGCCTTGCAATCGGCATGCAATCGGTGGTGATGCCAACACTGACCATAGCCGCCATCATCCTTGCCTCGACCTCTCTGGCTGGCCTCTACGGTGTTGGAATCGCAGCTGTGGGCATGTTGGCAACCGTCGCCATGACGATGGCAATTGATGCCTACGGACCAATTGCTGACAATGCAGGTGGCATTGCCGAGATGTCCGGTATGGGAAAAGAGACGCGTAATATTACCGATTCGCTGGATGAGCTTGGCAATACAACCGCTGCTATCGGCAAGGGCTTTGCAATAGGGGCCGCAGCCCTTGCAGCCCTTGCTATTATCGCTGCATTTGTAGAAACTATTTCATTGCATAAACCGGAGTTCAGCCTGAGTCTGAATGAACCAAAAGTACTGGTTGGCCTGTTTATCGGTGGTATTTTCCCATTCCTGGTGGCATCACTAACCATGACTGCCGTAGGTCATGCTGCCTTTGACATGATCAAGGAAATTCGCCGCCAGTTCCGTGAAATACCCGGACTTATGGAAGGAAAAGCAGAACCTGATCACGCCTCCTGTATACACATCGCCACTACTGCTGCATTGAAGAAGATGCTCATACCAGGTGTACTTGCCGTAGCAGCACCGGTCGTTATCGGCTTTGGCCTTGGCCCCCAGGCTTTGGGCGGCATGCTTGCCGGCGCACTGGTTTGCTGTGTATTGATGGCGTTGATGATGGCCAATGCCGGTGGAGCATGGGACAATGCCAAAAAATATGTGGAAAAAGGCAACCTGGGAGGTAAAGGATCTGATGTTCACAAAGCAACCATCGTTGGTGACACTGTAGGTGACCCATTCAAGGATACTTCAGGCCCATCAATGAATATTCTGATTAATGTGATGGCTATCGTATCTTTGGTGATAGCACCGGTGCTATAATAGCGGCAAGTAACCCATTTCAACCTGGAGTAGAATCTTATGAGTAATGATCTGAAAAAAAATGTTACAAACAATAATATCTGGATGCGCCTGCTCTTCATGGTCATTTTTGCCATTATCTTCTGCATCATCCGCGTTATTCTGGCTGCTGTAATCGTTGTGCAGTTTCTCTGGGTACTGTTTACCAGCGACAAGAATACTCCTCTGCTCTCCTTCGGCAGCCAGCTGGCTACCTACATCTATCAGATATACCGCTACCTGAGTTTCAATACCGAAAAGCGTCCATTCCCGTTTGATGACTTCCCTCCTGCAGATGCTCTGCTTGATGACAGCATAGAAGAGATGGAGCCGGCCAAAGAAGAAGCCACTACGCAGGATGAAAAAGAAGAGGCTGCTGTGGAGCCAACAATCAATGAAGCGGAAGAGAACAAAGCTGTTGATGTCGCTTCAGAAACCGGTGTTGAAACAGAAACAAAAGATAAACCGTAAACACCGCGTTATTCAAAACACAAAGGGTCTGCAGATGCAGGCCCTTTTTTTTTGTTTATCGCGGAGATCCGGGAAATATTTCTGATGCATCCTCGAAAACAGATTGACCTGCCGATATCGATATGTTTTTTTGTTCTTTCTTTCCTGCCTGGCAAACTAGAAGTCAGATCTCCTCTGTAATCTCTGCGTCCTCTGTGGTGAAAGCCTTTAGCCACCCAGTTCACGGGTCGCGGCTTCAATATCAGCTTTTAGCTGCTCCAGCAGCTCATTGCGCTTCATAGCAGTCACCTCTTCAGCCGGGATAAAGGGTAGAAAACGGAAGGTAATCGTGCCCGGTTTTTTTATAAAGCCACGTTTAGGCCACAGGGCTCCCGCATTATGCGCCATAGGCAGCAGGCCAACGTTCGCCTTCTGAGCCAGAATCACACCACCTGGCTGATAGTTTCCGGTCGTTCCAACAGCCGCACGTGTACCTTCAGGGAAAATCACTACCCATCGGCCATGGCTTAACTTCTCACTGCCATCCTGAATCACCTGCTTGATTGCCGCACGGGGAGAGCCCCGGTGAATCCCTATCGTCCCCATCAGCGCCAGTGCCCAACCGAAAAAAGGAATATAGAATAATTCTCGTTTAAGTATCCATGTATAGGGAGGCATCAACAGCGGCATAGCCACGGTTTCAGCAGCCGACTGATGCTTTGCCACGACCACACATGCCTGATCAGGAAGATGCTCCTTGCCCTCGATAACAATGCGAATACCACAGAGCAGGCGAAGCAGCATAAAAGTCGTGTTGGACCACAAACGTGCCCACCACCATGAGGCTGAAAAACCAAGCGGGCGAAATAGAATAATCAATATTGAAAACACCGGGGTCAGAATCATAAAACAGCCGTTAAACAGTGCAGAGCGGATTGCCAGCATCAGCCCCCCTCCCCTAAAATCATAGTCACAGCTTCAGCCAAATCAGCATAAGCCTGAATCCCGGGCTGCACCTCTCGCGATTTTTCCAGAATCTTGTCTGCATCGCCATAACCACTCTGCACCAACATGGCCGGAACCTCTGCTGCAAAGGCCGCCTCTATATCACGAATGGAGTCACCGATGAATAGCACTTCATCAGCTCTTTCAGACAAACCCAGAGCATCCAGTGAATCGACAACCATACCCGGTTTTGGTTTTCGACAGGCACACCCATCATCAGGGCTATGCGGGCAGTAGGCCACATGAGAAATAAACCCGCCAGCCTGCTCTATCGCCAGCATCATTTTGCCATGAATGGCGTTGAATGTTTGTAGATCCATCATGCCCCGTCCAAGGCCCGACTGGTTACTGACGATACCCACAAGGATATCGGCCCTGTGCAGGCGTGCTATCGCCTCCAGGGAGCCGGGAACAGGATGCCACTGCTCGGGAGCAAGAATATAATCAGGGGAATCAAAATTAATAACGCCGTCGCGATCAAGCAGAACGGCTACAGGCAGGTTATCAGGCTGGAAAGACATGTCAGAAGCATACGCAGAGGCAGCTCTGATGAAAAGGGAGTCCCCTCTTAATCAGTCAAAAGATCCCGGATGATATGGCTCAGGTTTTTAATATTAAAAGGTTTGTCCAGTACTATGCTGTACTGCATCTCCTGACTGGCCGCTCCCCCCCTGTCCTTGTCATATCCTGTAACAAGAATAATAGGCAAATCTTCCCGTATACGACGTATCTCTTCCGACAACTTGATGCCCCCCATCTTCGGCATCACTATATCTGTAATCATCAGAGCAATATCTTGTTGATGTGCAGCATAAACCTGCAGTGCTTCATATCCATCTGCGGCCTCTAGCACCTGATAGCCAATGCTGCTCAACAACTCTGATGTCGTAGTTCGCAATACCGCCTCATCATCCACCAGCAGGACGGTCTCATTCATTCCAAAGGCAACGTCACTGCTTTGACCATACTTATTAACCTCAGCACGCTTGTTTACCAATGGCAGATAGATATTAAATACGGTTCCTGTGCCCTTGCTGCTTTCAACCTCGATGGCTCCCCCATGGCGCTGAACTGCTCCGAAGACCATCGCCAACCCCAAGCCGGTCCCATCACCAACACCCTTGGTTGTAAAAAAGGGTTCAAATATTTTTTGCAAATTCTTTTCAGCAATCCCGCAGCCATTATCAGCAATACTCAATAAGGCCATCGCAAAACCGGACTGCTCCGGATGTCGAAGCAAAAAATCTTCATCGGGATCAACACGGCTCAGTTCCACGGTGATACGTGGCTCAGCCACAGCGGAAACGGCATCACGCGCATTATTCAACAGATTCATCACCATCTGTTGAACCTGAGTACTGTCACCACAGATATGAGGATCCTCTTCTGTGATATTGAACTCCAGCTCGATACTCTCCGGAACTGCACTTCCTGCGAGTTTAAGCGCCTCTTTCAAATACGACTTCAGAGGCAACTCCACCATGGAAACTGAATCCTTGCGGGCAAAGGTCAGCAACTGTTTCACCATATCAGCTGCAGAGAAGGTGATCTTCTCAATATGACCGACCTTTTCATCTGCCGCTGCATATTCACCCTGTTCTATCTTCATTCGGGCCAGATAGATATTCCCCTGAATTGCCGCCAGCATATTATTGAAATCATGGGCAATACCACCGACGAGTGTGCCAACAGCCTCCATCTTCTGCGCCTGCAAAAACTGCCCCTCCATCTTCTTATATTCCGTCATATCCTGCTGCAGCGAAACATAATGGGTGATTGCTCCATTCTCATCGTGAATAGGAGCCACGCTCATCAATGCGGGATAAAAACTGCCATCATTCTTGCGATCAATCAGCGTGCCATGCCAGACATTTCCAGACGTAATTGTCTGCCACATCTCTGTATAAAACTTCGGATCTTGAGCATCACTCTTAAGCATGGCAGGAGTGTTACCTATCGCTTCATCAGACTCATAACCGGTAATTTCAGTAAATGCAGGATTCACATATTCGATCACAGCTTTGTCATCAGTGATAATAATCGCTTCACCGGCCTCACTGATTGCTTTCAAGAGCTTGCGCTGAACTGCCTCAGCTTCCATCTGACCGGTAAGATCGCGAATCATCACCGTCATGATGGTGTCACCTTCAACCACCTGTTTAGACATTGATACTTCAATCGGAAACTCTTCTCCATTCCTTCGCAGACCGAAAAGAGCACCCTTTTTGTGGATTAGCTGCCGATTTCCACCGCTTAAAATGCTTTCAACACCCCTGCGATGCCCTGCCTGAAAGCGTTCGGGAATAAACTGCTCAACAGACTCACCCAAAACCTCAGCTTGAGAGCAACCAAACATCTGTTCAGCCGCCCTGTTGAACAGAATAATTTCCTGTTCTTCGTTGATGGAGACTATTGCATCGGCTGCCATCTCCACAATACCCGAAAACCGTGCCCGACTCCTGGTCATTTCTATCTCAGCCAGCTTTCGTTTGGTAATCTCCTGCGTAGTTCCAATCGAACGAACGGGCTTGCCGTCTTCATTGTAATCGGTATGGCACTGCTCCTGCACCCACTTAACTGAACCATCCGGCATCAATAGACGATGCTCGGTATCATATGGGGTCTTCTTCTCCAGCGAACCCGTGAAGGCCTGATTCACAGAATCCCGGTCATCTGGATGCACCCTCTCCAGAAAGGTCTCATAGTTATTCGCAGCCCCGGTAGCGCCACCAAATATTTGGCAGTTCTCTTTTGACCAGATCAGCCTGTTTTCAATCAGATCGAGTTCCCAATGTCCCAAATGGGCAACATGTTGTGCCTCTTCATACCTTTCCTGTGTTTTCTGCAATTCGACTTCTGCTCTTTTTCGCTCAGTGATATCGGTAGAAATACCCGCAACGCCATAGGGCTCACCCTGATCGTCACAAAGCGGGAACTTCACTGAAAGAAAAGTATGCATACCATCATGATGAGGAGCTTGCTCTTCCATCTCCACACATCTGTTCTCAGAGATAACCCTCAGGTCATTTTCACGAAAAGCATCGGCCATCTCTTTTGGAAAGATATCGTGGTCTGTGTTTCCTTTGACCTCATCCAGAGTCACGCCAAGAAATCTTTCATACTCCCGGTTGATGAGGATATACCTTCCCTCCAAATCCTTGAGATAAATCACTGCAGTCGTATTGTCCAGAATGGACTGCAAACGCAACTCGCTTTCACGTGAAACCGATTCTGACTGCTTCAGTCTGGATACATCAAGAATAGTACCGCCCATCTCAATGGCTTCCCCGGCAGCATCAAATATTACTTTTGCCTGTGAATGCACAAAGATAATGGAGTGATCCGCTCGCAACATCCGGAAATCACAACGATATGAGCCGGTTCTTATCGCCTCATCTACTGCCTCAAGCACCATCGGCTTATCATCCGAATGAACCAGCTTGAGAAACAGATCGTAGCTAGCAATCGTAGTTTCAGCGTCAAGACCAAGCATCAGATAGAACTGATCGGACCACTGCTCGGAATTATCGACCATATTCCAACGCCAGCTTCCAATATTCGCTACCCGCTGCGCAGTATCGAATTCCGTCCTGAATTGTTGCAGTTGTCTGGATTCATAAACCGCGTCATTCCAGCGCCTGAAGGCCAACCATGATGAAGCCACAGAGACCGACAATATCACCAGTAGCAGTTCGTCAACCTGCCAGTGTTCGAAGCGATGAAGCACATCATGGATATACTCAAACAGGTCAAAATAGATTGCCAGGAACCAGAGAACAACAATGAGCCCCGCGGCGATAAAAAAATCACCACGACAGCGACCAGATGAGACCTTTTTCATTAATTTATCACTAGATCAAACGCTCAATATGCATTCCAATACCTCTGACTAAGCTGTCTTTTTGTATACGGTGATGTGATTCGAGCAATTAAAGTGCCAATAGTCCTTATTTTTCCGGTCATCATTGTCCATGCTTGTTTTGCAGGCATAAAAAAAAGGGCCGCTTAAAAGCGGCCCTTTTCGATGAAACCTGAACTTACTCCTGAGAGGCGAACCAGCGTTCCACATCCAGAGCCGCTTTGCACCCTTCTCCTGCTGAAGTTACCGCCTGGCGGTAAACAGGATCGGCCACATCTCCGGCGGCAAACACACCCTCGACCGAAGTAGCAGTACTCTTGCCGCGGGTTTTCAGATATCCGGTTGCATCCATATCCAGCTGGCCTCCCAGGAAGTCCGTATTCGGTTTGTGCCCAATAGCGATAAATACACCGTGTACATTCAGTTCACGTTTGGACCCATCAACCGTGGAGTTCAGGCGAATACCGGTCACGCCTGTTTCGTCGCCGAGGATCTCATCTGTCGTGCTATTCCACGCCACATCAATATTGTCCGTTGCCAGAAGTTTATCCTGCATAATCTTCTCAGCCCTGAGTGCATCACGACGGTGAATCAACGTTACCTTGTTACAGAGATTGGCCAGATAGAGCGCCTCTTCTACAGCTGTATCACCACCACCAACTACGGCCACATCTTTGCCACGGTAAAAGAAACCGTCACAGGTTGCACAGGCGGAAACACCGCGACCGGCAAAGGCATCTTCGCTCGGCAGGCCCAGGTATTGAGCGGAGGCGCCTGTTGCTATAATCAGTGCATCACAGGTGTAGGTAGCATCATCGCCTTTCAGGGTAAAAGGACGATTGGAGAGATCGGTTTCATTGATATGGTCCCAGATCATTTCTGTACCAAATCGTTCTGCCTGAGCCTTGAACTCTTCCATCATCTCAGGGCCCTGCACACCATCTTTATAACCCGGATAGTTGTCTACATCGGTCGTGGTGGTGAGCTGGCCACCAGCCTGATGCCCCTGAATCAGTACCGGATTCAGGTTTGCACGGGCCGCATAAATTGCTGCCGAATAACCGGCAGGCCCGGATCCGAGAATAATCAGGCGATGGTGAACAGCTTCAGACATTATAAACTCCATAAACTCAATAAGTGCTAGTAAATCTAGCGCCGCTCCCCCGAATCGCAATCATATAAAAGACTATCTACCGGAGAGGACGCAGAGCAAAAGAGATAGTATTTTTGGCATATCTACGAAACGGTAGAGTCGCCTTCGATCAGCATAAGTAACATAGCAACAATCATTGACTGCCCCTCACGCCCTTGCGTCCTTCGTGGCGGGAAACAAGGGATATGCAGTGAAAATCAAATAAGGAAAATCGTAGCCAGACCGAGAAAAGTAAAAAAACCAACCACATCGGTTACCGTAGTAAGTATCGTTCCTGATGCAAGCGCCGGATCGATATTCAAACGCTGCAATGTAAGCGGAATCACCGAACCTGCAAAGCCTGCGGCGAACAGATTAATCATCATTGCAGCTGCGATAATCCAGCCCAGTCGCATACCAAGCTCAGGAAACCAGAATGAAGCCACGACTGCCATAATCAAGGCAAAGACCAGGCCTGAAACCAGGGCCACGGACACTTCCTTGATAAGAGTGCGTCGGGCATTCGAGAAAGTTACACGGCCCAGCGCAATACCGCGCACAATCACAGTCAGTGTCTGAGTGCCTGCAATGCCTCCCATACTGGCTACAATCGGCATCAATACCGCCAACGCGACCACCTGTGCGATAGTTGCCTCAAACTGAGCGATCACGATGGAGGCCGAGATAGCCGTCATCAAGTTAACCCCCAACCAGATACCACGTCTGCGCGCAGTAATAGCTACGGGTTCGGCCAGGTCATCATGGTCAGAAAGCGCTGCCAGTCGATACATGTCCTCTGTGGCCTCTTCATGGATCACATCGATGACATCATCGGCGGTAATACGGCCTATCAACTCACCGCGATCATCGACAACAGGCAGTGCCAACACATCAAATTTTTCAAAAATACGCGCGACTTCTTCCTGATCCTGACCTGCCAGTGCACGTGGAAAGTCATCCTCGGCCAACTCAAGCACCACCACCTCAGGCTCGGCAAACAGCAGTGCATGCAAAGAGAAGACACCCAGGAGCAGGTCGTTGTCATCCACGACATAAATATAATTGAGGTTTTCAATATCTTTACCGAAGCGACGCAAAACCTGCAGGACTTTTTCAACACTCCAGTCATCACGCACCTTAAACAGTTCGGCCTGCATCAGACCACCGGCGGTCTCCTCATCATGACTCAATAGCTGTTCAATTTCGCGACGTTCTGCAGGCTCCAACCGCTCTATCACTTCATCAGCAATATTCTTATCCAGGGCCTGCAGTATGTCGGCCGCATCATCAGAATCGAGATGCTCGACAACCTCTTCAACTTCGCCCACCTCAAAATCGGCAAGCAGATCTTCCTGCATACCTTCAGGCAGCTCAAGCAGTGCATCACCCAGTTGCATATCAGGTATATATTCAACCAGAGCACGACGCTCATCATCATTGCGGCACGACAGAAGCAGTTCCGCCAATTCGGAGTCATGCATGCTGGCCAGCAGTTCCTGCAAGCGTGCCGAATCCCACCGGGCCAGCTGAAGAGCTTCTTCGCTACTAAGCAACAGCTCTTTATTTTCACTGCTTTTGGCCAAGTCTCACCTCCTGTTTTTATCGGGCGCGGCAATCATACACCAGCGCTTCCTAGCTTGAAATGCCGGTGTCTCAACGTAGTCACATCACCTGAAATTTACAATGCAGCCGCCCTGATCTACGCTTCACTCCATGACTGCATGGGGAATATACAAATGAGCAGGCCACCTTTAATTTTGATTGTTGATGACGAAGAGATCATCCGGAACATTCTCAGGAAATTGAGCCGGAATCTGGGGTACGATACATTGTTGGCCTCCAGCAGCAGCGAGGCACTGCTGTTGCTGAAAGCACACACGCCGGATCTTGTACTGCTTGACGTAATGATGCCTAACAGCAACAGCATGGATGTAGTGAGAGCTATCAGGAACAAGTCAGTAGCAAAGTGCACCCGTATCATCATCATGCCCGCAACTGAAAATCAGGGGGATATCACAACGTTCATAAAGGCCGGAGCGGATGACGTTCTGCTCAAGCCATTCAATGGGATGTTGCTCAAGATACGTATAAGTAACAATCTTGAAGCCATCCAGCATATACATGCTATGAAAAAAGCAGAAGATGAACTGGCCAACTGCCAATTCAAACGGGTAGAAAGCGAAACAGTCCAAAGCGAAAGATATCAAAGACTTGCCCATAACCTGAATAACACGCTTGCAGGCATCATGATGAGTGCCGAATTCATCTTAACAAAAGATCACCCTGAAACCATCGACAATGACATTAACGATATTATAGAATCTGCTGAACAGGCATCCGTAATGATCAATGATGTTAAAAGCACTCCTCTCTCCTGAACCTGTAAACAAATGATGATGGCTGCCTGATTCGCTTTACGGCAGCATGCGCACCGCATGAACAAGAAAGTACACCGCGACCAGGATAACACATCCATAATCACCAATGAACAGTTGACCGGACTGGCATGGCGGCTGTCCGAGCAGGCGCGTTCGAACAGCTTCTCCGTCTGGATCTGTCCGGATCTGCGCAGTTATCGCCAGCTTGTCGAAGAGGTTGCATTTTTTCTGCAGGACAAACCCGAACTACTCTGGCGCTTCCCGGCCTGGGAAGTGCTGCCGTATGACCGTGTTTCTCCACACCACAGCATTGTCGGTGAACGCTTCTCCACGCTGGGACGTCTGCTCTCCACTCCAACCCCGAAAGGGCTGATCCTGACTTCACTGCCTGCATGGTTGCATCGCATTGCACCACCGGAATCTGTGGCAACTCATGTCTGGCAACTGCGTTGCGGCCAGCAATTTGATATCAGCAAATTGAAATCACGCCTGGCTGAAGCGGGTATGATGCCTGCCGAAAGGGTACTGGCTCAGGGTGAATTCGCTGCCCGCGGTGGCCTGCTGGATATCTGGCCGGCAACAGAGGATTCTCCGCTGCGCATTGATCTGTTCGGTGACGATATCGAATCCATCCGCCGCTTTGATCCGGAAACTCAGCGCTCATCCGATGAACTCGAAGCATTCACCTCCGTTCCGGTACGCGAGGTCATACTTGATAAGCCGGGCCGTGAGAACTTTGTTGCTGCATTCCGTGCCCGCTTCCCGCAATTGCGCAAACATCCCATGCTCAGTGCAGTGCAGGCCGGACGCCCGCATCCGGGCATTGAGGCACTACTGCCACTGGCTTATACAAAAACGGCACGTCTGATAGATTATCTGCCCGACAATACACCGGTTTTCAGTGATGAAAACATAGAGATGCAACGCCAAATTTTTGCAGAACAGGTGCGCGGACAGTTTGAAATGGTACGTGCAAGTGCAGAGCCAAGCATCAGTCCGCAGGAACTTTATGCTGTCGACACGGCTATAATAGCCAGAAAGCTCCCTATATCCGGTATCCATGCCGCGCCATCCATCCTTGATTTTGAGGATACAAAACAGCCACTGCATAGCCTTCGTGAATCCCTGCAACAGAGAATTAATGCCGGCTGGAGCATCTCACTTGTCGCACATGGACTTGGTCAGCAGGAGCGTATGCTTGAGGCTGCCCAGTCCCTCTCAAAGAAGATCGTCCAGGCTCATCCTGATCAGGATAAGCTGCCATCTGTAAGCTCCTGTATCGGTTTTCTCGATGCCGGTTTTGCTATTCAGAAACGCAAACTACTGCTACTCACCGGCCGGGAGCTACTCGGTCAGCGCCTGCCACGCAAACGCAGCCGCAACACCACAGTCCTGCACAGCGACATCTTCACCAGTCTGGCTGAACTGAAGAATGGTGACCCGGTTGTGCATGAAGATCATGGCGTCGGCCTCTACCAGGGCCTGGAAACCATGGGAGATGATGATGAACTCGCAGATTTCATCAAAATTGAATATGCGGATAAAGCCTGTGTCTATGTGCCGGTCGAAGAGCTTTCACGCCTGCATCGTTACAGCGGTGATGATGCTCCACAGCTGAGCAAACTGGGTTCAGAAAAATGGAAACGCACACGCGAACGGGTCAAACGTGATCTGCTCTCCATGGCACATGAACTGATCGATGTGGAAGCCGAACGCACCGGAGCCAGACGTCCGGGATGTCACCTGAAAGGCCCACTGCTTGATGCCTACGAAGAGTTCGTGACCCGTTTCCCGTTTGAAGAGACCGATGATCAGGCCAATGCCATTGATGCAATCATTAACGATCTCGCGCGCGAACTACCGATGGATCGTGTGGTCTGTGGCGATGTGGGTTTCGGTAAAACGGAAGTAGCCATGCGTGCAGCCTTTGTTGTTGCTGAATCCGGACGTCAGGTAGCAATTCTTGCACCGACTACGGTGCTGGCCAATCAACATTACGCCAGTTTTTCTGAGCGCTTTGCCGGTACAGAGCTGAAGGTAGAACTCATCTCACGTCTGCAGGGTAAAAAGGAGAGTGATCGCATCACGCGTGAGCTGGCAGGAGGCGGGACCCGCATCATTGTCGGCACCCACCGCCTGCTTTCCGATCAGTTCGAGTTTGCTGATATCGGTCTGGTGATTGTCGATGAAGAACAGCGGTTCGGGGTCAAACATAAACAGAAACTGAAATCACTGCATGCAAGTATTGACCTTCTCACTCTTACAGCCACGCCGATTCCACGCACCCTGCACCAGACACTTTCAGGTCTGCGCTCGGTATCCATCATCAGCACACCACCGGCTGAGCGCGAAGCAATCCGAACCATGGTTTCAAGTTTTGATCGCCATCTGGCAGCTGAAGCCATACGCCGCGAACTCTACCGTGGCGGACAGGTCTATTATTTGCACAACCATGTGAAAAGCATTGACCGCATTGCCGAGCGGATTCGTGAGGATGTGCCGGAAGCCGAAATCGGTATTGCACACGGCCAGATGAGCCCTGCCGAACTGGATCGCCAGATGCTGGCGTTTTATGAGGGGCGCCTGCATATTCTCGTCTGCACAACCATCGTTGAGTCGGGACTTGATGTGCCTAATGCCAATACATTGATTGTTGAGCGTGCTGATCTGCTGGGGCTATCGCAACTACACCAGATCAGGGGACGTGTCGGACGCAGCCATCGCCAGGCATATGCATACATGTTCACACCCGATGCCCGTGCCATGACTCCTGTGGCCCGCGAACGCCTGCAGGCGATTGCAGAGCATACGGAGCTAGGAGCAGGTTTCCTGTTGGCCCGGCAGGACATGGAGATTCGTGGTGCCGGCAATCTTCTGGGTGCCGAGCAGAGCGGCAAAATAGAGGAGATCGGACTGGATCTGTATATGGAGATGCTCTCCGAAGCCGTATCGGAAGCTCGCGGTGAAAAAGCCAAAACGAAGCAGAATGTAGATCTGCACCTCGGCATCAATGCCATACTGCCACCGGATTATGTACCACAACCGGGTGAGCGCCTGAATCTTTACCGTCGTATTTCACGCGCATCCGATGATGCACAGGCTACCCTGCTGTTCGAAGAGATGACGGATCGCTTTGGTCTGATGCCAGATGAAGCGAAATTCTGTCTTGAGCAGCAACGCATTCGCTGGCGCGCCTGTGAACTCTCCCTTTCGGCCATCAAGACGAGTTCTCTTGGACTGCGCCTTCACTTCACCCCCGACTCCAATATAGATCCGGGCAAAATGATTCAGCGCGTACAATCTGAACCCCAACGGTTCCGTCTGACACCCGATGGCAACCTCACCCTGTTACATAGTACAGAAAATCTGCGCGAACGACTGAAAGAGTGCATTGCATTTCTCGATGAGTTGATTAAAGGCTGATTTTTTTTCACCACAGAGAGAAGCATGAACCCACTTTGAGTTGTGATGATGACAGGTAACTATTTGAATGATAAAGCAGTGTCACAAAACAACTGGCCCTTTCTATTTATTCTCGGTCTCCTCTGTGGTGAAATACTTATCATGAAATGCCTTTTTCTTTTTTGGCAAGATTGGCAGCATACGGACTATGACAAATCAACGCCCTACCCTCAGCCAGCCCGGCCTGCTTTTTATGGACATGGATTCCACCCTCATTCAATGCGAATGCATAGATGAGATCGCCGACTTCCTCGGCATCAAACAGCAGATTTCTGAAATCACCGAGCGAGCCATGCGCGGCGAACTCGATTTCTCGGAATCCCTTATCGAACGAGTACAGTTACTGACAGGACTGGAAGCATCCGTACTTGAACGTGTTTACCAGGAACGCATCCAACTCACCGATGGTGCTGAGGACCTGATTCAGACCGTGCAGAAACATGGCTGGAAAGTAGGTCTGGTATCCGGTGGCTTCACCTATTTCACAGACAAGTTCAAAGCATCCCTGAAGCTCGATTTTACCCGATCCAATGTACTTGAAATTCATAACGGAAAACTCACAGGCTCTGTACTGGGTGCTATTGTGGATGCAGAAACCAAACGCCATTGCCTGCTTGAGCAGGCAGAGGTTCACAGTATTCCAGTCTCACAGACGATTGCCATCGGTGACGGCGCAAATGATCTGCCAATGATCGGGGCTGCAGGCATGGGTATCGCCTTCCACGCCAAACCGCGCGTACGTGAACTTGCCCCCTACGCTATCTCCTCAGGAGGGCTGGATCGCGTTCTCGACCTGCTCTAATCCTCCGCTCCTCGTCCGGGGCGGAAAAAAACAGGCAATCTCATAACATGCTAAAATAGAGCATGGATGAATCAATCACGTTACTGTTACAGGCCCTTACAGCACTGGGTATCGGCCTGTTAATCGGTGTAGAACGGGAGTCGCACCAACAGTTCATTACAGGCCAAACACATGCGCAGGGGAACGTTGAAGCGGCCGGGGTTCGCACCTTTGCCCTCGTCTGCCTTTCCGGCAATCTTCTGACTCTGCTTCCGGATCAACTCTCCCCCTGGGCTGTAGGGCTGGGACTGACATTTACCGGAATGATTAGCCTGCTCTCTTACCAGCGAACCAGCCATGGAAAAAGAGGCGACAAAGGCATCACCACCGAAGTCGTACTCTTTATCAGCTTTATTCTTGGTGCGCTCACAGGTTACGGTCAATTATTGCTGGCTACCACGCTGGCCATCATTGTGCTGACACTGCTACACTACAAGACCATTCTGCACCGTTTTTCCCACTCACTATCACAACTTGATATTCAACAGACCATCCAGTTTCTGATTATCACGCTCATCATTCTGCCACTACTGCCTGACCGGGCCTTCGGCCCCTACGAAGCGCTGAACCCCCGGCACATCTGGCTGATGATAGTGTTAATTTCGGGTATCGGATTCACGGCTTATGTGACCATCAAGCTGTTGGGAGAGAGAGCAGGCCTCGGAGTGACCGGAATACTAGGAGGACTAGTCTCCAGCACAGCCGTCACATTGGCTCTGGCCCGCGTTACCCGCAAATCCCCGGAAAACAGCTCCACTTGCCTGTTAGCTATCATGCTCGCCTGCGGCACCATGTTTCCACGCGTACTTATCCTGACCCTGCTCTTCAGTCTGCAGACTGCGGCCTACCTGACCATGCCGGTTATCGCAGTATCTCTGTTTGCTTTGGCAGGATCACTTTTCCTCTGGCGCATGGGAGGAAACAAACAAACCCGGCTTTATAAACCAACAAAAAACCCACTGTCGCTCTCCATGGCGGTGCTCTTTGGGCTGCTCTATGGGGCAGTTCTATTCTTTAGCCACATGGCACAATTTCACTTCGGAGAAGATGGCCTATTTATGGTAGCCGGCCTCTCCGGCATTACCGATGTCGATGCGATTACACTGACGATCAGCCAGATGGCTTCAGAAACGACACTGCCGCAAACAGCAGCGCGCACCATACTTCTCGCCGCAGCAGTCAATTCCCTTGTTAAACTTGTTATCGGCGTGCTCCTGGCCCATCCGAAAGTACGTATCAAACTTGCAGCGACGCTACTACCCATGGTACTCATTCCTGCGTTGAGTATTTTCCTGATTTAGTCGGGCGGACGGTAATGATCACATCGATGATATTGATAGATTCATTCCGGGTCGATTTCATCGGAAATATGTACCCTTATGGCGAGCTGATATCAGGTATGTTTCAAACCAGAGCGTATTCCAGCATGAATTTCTACACTATCATGCTACGCAGTTACAAGTTCATCTACAGACCTATGCAACGTCTCCACACAACAACGCCAACTCTCGCTCTGAAAAACCGGCCTCTCTTCTCGCCACGCTGTTATAGGGCCCCATCAACCCCTTGGGATAATACTCTTCCAGAAGTCGCATAAAGGTTTCGATCGGGTCTGCCCCCCGTAGATCACAACAGTATCGGAACCAGCGATTACCTATGGCGACATGACCAATCTCATCGCGCAAAATGATATCGAGCAGACTCACTGCATTCAGATCACCTGCCTGGGTCAGTTTCTGCTGTATGCCCGGGGTCACATCCAGACCGCGAGCTTCCAGCACGCGTGGCACCAATGCCATGCGGACCAATACATCGTGCGCTGTTTTTTCACACATCTCCCACAGGCCACCATGAGCAGGATAATCACCATATTCGCCCCCCATATGGCGCAGATGTGCACGTATCAACTCAAAGTGATAAGCCTCCTCTTCAGCCACGGACAACCAGTCGCTATAAAACTCATCAGGCATATCGGGGAAACGTTGCACAGCATCCAGAGCCAGATTAATCGCATTAAATTCGATATGGGCGATGGCATGCATCATTACCGCACGTGCTTCCCGCGTGGCAAAGCCGCGTTTGGCAACCTTGCCTGCTCGCCGCAACTCCGGCCTGTCGGGGCGACCCGGCTCATGAAGTGGCGATGTTTGATATCTCACATCAAGCTTCAGGCTCCCATCTCTCCACATCGTTGCAAGCTTGTGAACCTGTTTCAGTTTTTCATCCACGTCACTCTGCATCAGACAGGCGTGTGCCAGGCCCCTCATCTCATTCACCACTTGAGCATCTTCCATCAAACCTCCAGCATCACCGCATGCTTGAAACTTCATCGCACATATCAGCACTCACCCATCGCGCAACCGCACTGGCTGCACTGATTCAGGCAGTCTACCTCGTAGATAGCATAGCCCGCAAAGGCCGTGCTGATGGTGAAGATTGCCGTGTATTGATGGAGAGTCTTTTTTTACAGACTAAAAACAACCCTGCAGCACTTTATGGCGGTATTTCAGGGCTCAGTACCGGCCTGCGGACCAGCTGCCAAATTCTCGGTGGCGATGACCTTCCCCAGAGCAAAACCCTGATGACCTATGGCGCTGGCTTATTGGGCATAGAGAAACGTCTTTCAAAAAACAGGGAGATGCGCTTAAAGTTATCGGATGGCATGGCTCGTATCGACAAACAGAAACAATATTTCGGTGATGCCATGCATAATAATGTGATTGCTGCCATCGCCGAACTCTATGGTGAAACGATCAGCACCATGAAACCCCGCATTATTGTTCGTGGTAAAACAGAATATCTGAGCCAATCAGCGAACACCCGCAGAGTCCGCACGCTGCTGATGGCAGGATTACGTGCAGCCCATTGCTGGCGCGAGCACGGTGGTGGACACCTCAGCCTGCTATTTGGAAGAAAAGCACTACTGCGAGAACTGGAACATCTGAAAAGTCAGATTCATAAAACAGCAGGGTTATCTTCAATAGAATAAACAAACTTTGTTACCGAAAGCACTTTCTGTGCAGCCGGTTTTATTACAAGCCTTGCATGCTCTTCCGATGAATACCGTTCCGTTTCAAATGGTCTTGTGAGCCAAATCACATTATCTATTACATAATCTTATGCACCTGCTACACTCTGTTAATTACACAAGGAGGAAGAGTCCATGAAAATCAGTCTATTATTATTTTCACTGCTTGCATTTGCCCTGCCTGCCAATGCCGGCATAACCACCAGCATTGAAGAGAGAGCAGCCAAGGTTGAAGCTGATACAGAAGGAAATAACAGTTATCACGCACATCTTGCCCGCATGTTTGCCAGTATTGCTGAGGAAGAAAAGGCCCAGCATGATCTGGGACCAGCAAAAGAATTTATGAAAATGGCTGAAGAACACGCAGCACAGGCCGGAGGCGAAAAATGATTAAACGTCTGATTCTTGTTGCATCCACCCTGTCACTGGGCGCTTGTGCCTCCCACACCAATATTAATATCGACGAATTGGCCGATGCCCGTGCAGCAATTGCCGCATCCAAAGCTGCAGGTGCAGAACGTTGCGCGCCAAAACTACAGGCGAAAGCTGTTTCATTACTCTACTGGGCAGCTCACGAATACACTGAGACAGGTTATCACCCCGAAGAGAATACTGAGCTGGCCGAACGAGCAATTGCCAAGGCAAACGAAGCAAAAGCTGCATCAAGCAAAAATTGTGCTCCGCCTCCAAAGCCTAAACCTAAGCCTGCAGCTGTTGAGATCATCAAGCTTTCCGGGATTAACTTCCCTCATGACAGTGCGGCATTAACACCTGCATCAATCGCTATTCTTGATCAGGCTGTAGATACGCTGAATCGTCGTGCCAGGATCAGTGTGGAAGTTGCAGCCCATACCGACAGTTCAGGTAAAGACAGCTACAATCTGTCACTCTCTGATCGCCGTGCTGCCAGTGTGATGAATTATCTGGCTTCCCATGGTATCAGCGCTGACCGGTTGAGCTCAAAAGGTTATGGTGAAACCCAGCCTGTTGCGAGCAACACCAGCGCAGAGGGTCGTGCAGAGAACCGCCGCGTTGAACTTCGCGTCATGAACTAATCGCCCTCCGGGCATCCATCTCTACCGTACGGGTCGCCAGTGGCGGCCCGTATTTTTTTATGCCACATCATTTTTCTTACCTGAGCTGACCTTGCACTCATAGTCATGGCTACTACAATGCCACGCCCTACAGGAGTACCCCATGTTCCAGCTCTATTATAATCACGCGGCCAAGGCCAAGGATGATGTTCTATCCGGTTTGACCGTTGCCCTTGCGCTGGTGCCGGAAGCCGTTGCATTTGCCTTTGTAGCCGGTGTTCACCCGCTGGTAGGACTCTATGCAGCATTCATGGTTGGACTGATCACATCCCTGATCGGCGGCCGTCCCGGCATGATTTCAGGAGCTACAGGTGCACTGGCCGTAGTCATGGTCGCACTCGTTGCCCAGCACGGTGTTGAATACCTCTTTGCCACCGTCGTGCTTATGGGGATCATTCAGATTGGTGCAGGCCTGCTCAAGCTCGGCAAGTTTATTCGCATGGTTCCCTACCCTGTACTGATCGGTTTCGTAAACGGCCTGGCCATCGTGATATTTCTGGCCCAGCTCCAGCAATTCCAGCTTGAAGATGGCTCGTGGATGAGCGGCACACCAATGTACATTATGGGTGGTCTGATCCTGCTCACCATGCTGATCATGCATTTCCTGCCCAAACTGACACGTGCAATCCCTTCAGGTCTTGCTGCTATTGTCGTGATCTCAGCCATCGTAATCTTTGGTGGACTCGACACCAAATCCGTCGGTGATATTGCCAGCATCGGCGGTGGTTTCCCGCCGTTCCATATTCCGGAAATTCCATTCACCTTTGAAACCCTGAAGATTATCTTCCCATATGCCATCATACTTGCCGCTATTGGCCTGATTGAATCACTGCTGACCATGAGTGTCATTGATGAAATGACCGATACACGTGGTCAGGGCAACCGCGTCTGCATCGGTCAGGGTACATCCAATATCGTAACCGGCTTCTTTGGTGGTATGGGCGGTTGTGCCATGATCGGTCAGTCGATGATCAACATCTCATCGGGTGGCCTGCGTAACCTCTCAGGCATTGCAGCAGCGCTCTTCCTGCTCAGCTTTATTCTTTTTGCCTCACCACTGATCGAACTGATCCCGGTAGCTGCCCTTGTAGGCATCATGTTCATGGTGGTTATTGGCACGTTTGAGTGGGGCACTTTCAACATGCTCAATAAAGCCCCGCGCGAAGATGTCTTCGTGAGCATACTTGTTGCCGGAGTAACCGTAGTCACCGATCTCGCCATTGCAGTGATCGTGGGCGTGATTGCCACGGCCCTCGTCTTTGCATGGAAGCAGGCGCGCCATGTCTATGCAGAAACCCATCTGAATGAACAGGGTAGCAAGGTCTATGTTGTACACGGACCACTCTTTTTCGCTTCAGTACACCGCTTCAACGAACTCTTCGATATCAAGAATGACCCGAAAGATATCATCATCGACTTTGCCCATTCTCGCGTAGCTGACCACTCCGCCATTGGAGCAATTGACAGCCTGGCGGAAAAATACACCAAAGAAGGCAAAACCCTGCACCTGCGCCATCTAAGCAGCGAGTGCAAAGAGCTGCTACAGCGTGCTGGTGAGCTGGTTGAGATCAATATCAAGGAAGACCCGCACTACCACGTTGCCGACGACAAACTCGCTTAAAGACATTCACCACAGAGGACGCAGAAGAAAAGCAACACTCAATCGCAACCTCTCTGTTGCCTGCTTAAACATCTCGGCTACAGGCGGCAACGTTAATGACGATAAGCTGGTCTAACGTTTTCACCGCAGGGGAAAGGTAAAGGCAAATCGTCCTATTTCGGCAACCAGAAGTGGTCATTCACCATTACTTAGTTAAATAATTTCTTTGGCCATATAGTGAAGATCAAAACCATCGGCATAGCCTTTTATTACCGCCAGTTCCTGATAACCAAGCTGCTGATATAGTTTGACTGCCTTTTTGTTTAATGTGTTCAGTTGAATTTTTTTACACCCACACATTTCAGCATAGGCAACAACCTCTGCATGAATGATTTTAGCGACGCCCTTTGATCTAAACGCTTCAGACACCCAGATATTGTCCAAATAACATTGAGACAAATGCACCCTACCGACTGCACCTCCAATTAACTTTCCAGAGTCACATGCATGAAACGCATATTTCTTTGGCAGATCTCCATTTATTTCAGATAGACCATACTCAAGCACACCATTTTCAATTGGCTTGCATGCCTTTTCGCTAGGGTCGTCGATAAATGTTACGTTCATGCTCTACTATTCCCTCTAAAATTAACTGAAGTACAAATCGGAATGTCTGTTTTGGATCTTCGATTCAAACGGTCGATGCAACACATGCATTAATACGAAAATTTACGCTCATTGATTAAATCTGTCTGTCCCCCATTTGAGGGACAAGGAATTGGTGTCAGTGCACCGAAGGTGATTAACCTGCTGGAACGATCTTGCCCTTTTTAATGCTATAAATATCCAACTGCTTCTGTCCCACACCGGATTCATCAAAACGCACATGGCCGGTCATGGCAGGGAAGCCTTCGGTATTGCGCAGCTCCCTGCCAATCTCAGATTTGGACAGGCCAAGGCGGCTGGTCATCACGGTAGCAATGCGCATCGTATCATAGGCCAGAGCCATCAATTCGGATGTCTTGTCATTCCCCCACACCTCACGATGTTTGAACCGGAACTGACGGAAAACCGGATTATCCAGATCACCCTGAGTACCGGATGAGGTATTCGAAGCGGCAAAGCGTGCCCTGGATAGATAACGGCCCCTGTCATCCAGCAGGTGACCGTCCTGCCAGCGACTGGTGCCGTACAACGGCACATCCCTGATTCCGGCATACGCAAGCTGACCTGCCAGCATTGCAACATAGCGCCCGTCCAGTGCCAGATAGATACCATCAAATGCAACCGGCATACGTATTTCCATATCCATTTCAGGCAGCAACATAGAAAGCTCTTCATCAAGAGATGCCAGCAGGAGTTCATCATCGGTTTCATAGCGCAACTGTCGCAGTTTCGGTCTGTGATCCATGGTTGAAACATCCAGATTGATGGTCTGCATCACTTCTCCGCCCAGAGCGGCAAAAGACGATGCAAACATTTCGGCTTCAGTCTGGTCATTGGCCGATCCACTGATCACTACCATTCGTGCCGCTCCCTGCTGCCATGCATGGTTTGCCATCACAGAAACCTGTGCCAGAGGTGAGAGGGTATGAATAAACAGCGATGAAGATTCGGCGGCCAGATCGGTGCGGCCGGTAAGGCTGATGACCGGCAGACCCGAGCGCAGATGTGGCAACAAAGCCTGAGTACTTTCAGCCAGCAACGGCCCGATGATCATATTGACCGATTCACCTGCCAGTCGCTTGTATGCTGCGATAGCCGTCATACTATCGGAAGCCGTATCTTCGACTCTCAGTGTGATATATTCATCAAACTCCAGCCCTGCCAGTGCAATGCGAATTCCCTGAAGTGCCTGTTTCCCATAACGGGCATAAGGGCCGGAAAGTGGCAGCATCACACCTATAGTTGCCGCCTTGATTTCACCGGATGCCCAGGCCCACAACTGTCTCACATTGTGGTGCCCCGGCCGGGATGCAGACAACAGGTCAGCAATACGGGAAACCGCCTGTGTATCACCGGTCATTAAACGGGAACGTCCGGCATGCAGGTCAAAACCGGGCATCAACTCATGGGATAACGTACCATCGAGATGCAGCTGTTCCACCGTCTCCATGGAAGAGCGGCGTGCGGCCATGCGCAGCCAACTGTCACGTCCGCCGAGATCCACCTCTGCTGCGGCCAGAAACCAGAGCACAGCCTCACGTTCTCCAGCCTGCTGGCTAATGGCAGGTCCAATATCAAAAATATCATCTGCAAGTTCGCGGGTCAGCCGATCATGCAACAGCGCCTCACGCATTTTTGCTAAGGCGCGCCCCGCCTCATCCTGGGAGATCCACCATTTGGCCAACCAGAAATGTGCATAAGGAACCAAAGCATGTGTAGCGTGCGCCTGAATCACAGAACGGGTGACTTCAGCTGCACCTGAGCTCTGTTTTTCCAACAACAGCTGCGCCTTACGGAACAGCGCTTCATCCCGAATCAGCGGATCAGCTTGCTCAATCAGGAGATCAAAACCTGCCAGAACCTGATTCATATCGTCACCGGCTCGGGCTCGTTGCATTAACAGCATAATTTCTGCTGCACTTTGCGGAGCCGGCTGCATCTGTTTCATGCCCGGTCTTGCTTTCGGCTCTCCCGGAATACCGACCGTGGGTTGCTTAGGCTGACAAGCACTGAGCAGTAGCAATGAAAAAGTAGTCAACAAAGCATAAATCAGCGTTTTGGAAAACATGGCTGCCATTGCAGCCGGGGGGTTAGGGCGATAACGTGTCCACAACATGGATACGCAGCCTAAACATCAAACCCCATCCGGCCAACTTTTCATCGTGGCCACACCCATCGGAAACCTGGGTGATATCACCTATCGCGCCGTGGATACCCTTAAACAGGCCGATCTGATTGCCGCAGAAGATACACGCAACAGCCGCAAGCTTCTGCAACACTATGCGATCACCACGCCTATGATCACCGTACATGAGCATAATGAACAGGCGATGCTAGACAAGCTTCTGGAACGCCTGAATAAGGGTGAGAATATCGCCCTGATTTCCGATGCGGGCACCCCGCTCATCTCCGACCCCGGCTACCGCCTGGTGTCGGGCCTGCGGCGCCATGATGTTCGCATCACCCCTATCCCCGGAGCCAGCAGTGTATTGACAGCACTCTGTGCAGCAGGGCTACCGACCGATCATTTCCGTTATGCAGGCTTTCTCGCCCGCAGCGGGAAAACACGTGAAGCGGCACTGAACCGCCTGATCAGTTCCGATGAGACATCTATCATACTGGAGTCGCCAAGAAGGTTATTGGCAACGCTGCGCGAGCTGCACACACTGGACAGTAAAAGAGATATCGTTGTAGCCCGCGAACTGACCAAATTACATGAAGAGTTTATTACCGGGAGAATTGAACAGGTGCTCGCTCATTTTGAGCAACATGAACCGCGAGGCGAAATCGTTCTGCTGCTGGCACCGGCCAATGAAGCAGAGATAGAGCTCTCCGACCAACAAATCATGGCCTGCCTGATCAGCCCGGAAATGTTAAGCCTCCCCCCCTCAGCCCGCGCCAAAGCTGTAGCAAAAACGCTCAGCCTGCCAAAATCCAGGGTATATGCGCTACTCAAAGGGCTTTAAACCGTGACGACTGCACAGGGACAGGCTGGAGAGCAACGTGCAGCATATTACCTGGAAGGCAAGGGCTTCACGATTCTGGAGCGAAATGTCCGGCTTGGTCGTGGCGAGCTTGATATCGTGGCATGCAATGATGAGCTGTTACTCTTTGTCGAAGTCAAAACCCATAAAACGCGAGAGGCCAGCCTGTTAGCCATGCATAAAGACAAGTGTACACGGCTACTATCTGCCGCCCAGTCATGGCGCGCCTGCCATCCGCGATACGCAGATATACAATGCCGCTTTGATTTAATCATCGTCACCCCTAGAATCGGCTTAACCCGCTGGGTTCCAGCCCGTATCGAACACATGAGGAATATTATTGCCGATGAATAGCCACCTGATCCGCAAGGCCATGATAGATGGCATCGAACTTCGCCAACAATGCAGCGAAACCATGACCGAGCCACTGCTGGCAGCCGCTCGCGCCATCGTCAAATGCCTTCAGGGTGGTGGCAAAATACTGGCATGCGGCAATGGCGGTTCTGCTGCAGATGCCCAGCATTTTGCTGCAGAACTGGTAAATCGATTTGAAATCAATCGGCGCGGTCTGGCGGCTGTCGCCCTCACGCATGATGCATCGGTCATCACCAGCATTGCCAACGACTTCTCGTTCGACCAGATCTTCTCCCGTCAGGTTGAAGCACTTGGCAGACCCGGTGACCTGTTGCTTGCCATCTCCACCAGCGGTGCTTCTCCAAATGTCATTGCAGCCGTGGATATGGCTGGTGAAGTCGGCATGGATACCATTGCCCTTACCGGCAAGAATGGTGGAGAACTTGGCCGCAACAGCAATATCAGTGTACACTTGAATATCGACCACCCTTCAACCCCACGCATTCAGGAAATGCATATCACCTGTCTGCATATCTTATGTACACTGGTGGATGATGATATGTTTGGAGAAAGCCCATGACAATCAAGCCTCTTTCATTTACAAAAATCAAAACCGTTCCACTATCCAAGCGCAAAGTGGATAGTGACGGCAAGGATTTTGCTGCCCCTTATAAAGCAGGAACAGGTTTTGAAAATTTCCTCTGCAGCCTGCCCAACCTCGGTTGCGCAGGTGACCTTTTCCACCTGCGCGATGCCATCGTATCAGCCCATAGACATGGACATCAGGTCTTTCTCGCCTGTGGTGGCCACGTGTTTGACTCAGGCCTTAGCCCGCTGATCTGCCGCCTGATCGAACAGAAGCTGATTACCGGCATAGCCCTGACAGGTGCCGCACTTGAACTGGATGTAGAGATTGCCATGCTCGGCCAGACGGTATCGGCCCATGACCGCGCGCTGAGTGATGGAAAATACTGCATCACTGAAGAAACAGGCTGCCTGATCAATGATGCCGTGAATTTCGGTGTACAGGAGAATTGGGGTATAGGTCAGAGCGTGGGCAAACGTCTGCTGGAATCGGATCTGGAACATCTGGACCACTCCGTAGTTGCCACTGCCGTGCGTTACGGCATCCCGGTTTCGGTACACCCCGCTATAGGTGCTGATGCATTCGGCATGCACCCGGCCTCGCATGGTGAGTCCATCGGTTCTGCCGGCTTCAGGGATTTCCGACTGCTTGCCGGCATGATGGCCGAAGCCAGTAATGGCGTGATCATTAACATCGCATCCAGTGTTGTGATGCCGCGTGTGTTGTTACATGCCGTTGATGTGGCCCGAAATGTGGGCAAGAGTGTAGAAAACATAACATCTGCAGTCATTGATCCGTCGGCCAGCTCCGATGCGATCACCGATGTCGTGAAACGCCTGTCCCAACCCGGTGGAAAGGGATACTGGCTTTCCGGCCCGGATGAACTCCTTGTACCACTACTCTTCGCTGCAGTTCTGGAAGCGCTGGGCGATGACATTGCTTAATATAACAGGAGCTACTCCCATGTTCATTTTACGTTTAATGGCCTGGTTTGCCATTCCCCTACTGCTTTCCGGTTGTTTCACCGCCATCGTAGGTGGCGGAGCAGCGGTCACTTCAGGGGTTCACGATCAACGCTCCATAGGCACCCAGATTGATGACGTAACATTGACCACAAAAATTGATGGCCGTCTGATTGCAGAACGTGACATGCCGTCCCGCTGGGTCAGCGTTCAGGTGATTCAGGGCAAGGTGACCTTCACCGGCCATCTACCGACTGAACGACACATTCAGCGTGCTATCTTTATCGCCAAGAGCATACATGGTGTACGCTCCGTACATTCCGAACTCATCGTAGGCAAACCCCGCATTGGCAGTATCATGAGTGATTCATGGATCACCACTCAGATCAAAACCAAGCTCTGGAATGATGAGCAGGTTTCCGGGTTCAGTATCAAAGTTGAAACCGTGAGTGGCAAGGTCTACCTGCAGGGGATTGTGAATACCTTTATTCAGCGCCAACGGGCCAAGGAGATCACCCGTCGTGTCAAGGGTGTCACCGCAATTGTTGATCTGATGCAAGTCACTGGATCGTGAGCTACAGACAAATCTGGTCCCAAGCCAGAGATCAGGTAGAGCAGTGGAAGCAGCAGGGAAAAACCATTGTATTTACCAACGGTTGTTTTGACCTGTTACATCCCGGCCATATTGATTACCTGCAAAAAGCGTGTGAGCTCGGGGATATACTGATCATAGGGTTGAATGATGATGATTCCATCTCGCGTCTGAAAGGCCCCACACGCCCGATCAATCCGCTGACTGACCGTACAACCATGCTTGCCGCACTCAAACCCGTAGACCTTGTCGTCCCCTTCACAGAGGACACACCACTGGAGCTTATCTCAACGCTATTGCCGGATATACTGGTCAAAGGTGGAGACTATGAACCCGATGAGATTGTGGGAGCCAAAGAGGTTCGGGAACATGGCGGCCATGTAGATGTCATTAGCTTTGTGGAGGGGCATTCCACCACATCACTGATCAAACGTATTCAGACTCTTGGGTGAGCAAGCTGCTACGACCCTTGCAAACGGAATGAGACATGTATCAAACATTGAAAATCGTTGCTGATGCCCATATCTGGGGGGTGGAATCTGCCTTTTCCACATTGCCCGGCTATGATGTAGAGCTCAATATTCTGGAAAGCAGGGAGATCACCCGGGACACCGTCATAGATGCCGATATCCTGCTCACCCGCTCATCAACAAAAGTCCAGGCCAAGCTACTCCAGGGTACAGCTGTCCGTTTTGCCGCCACAGCTACGGTGGGCGATGATCACTATGACAAGGCCTGGCTTGAGAGCAACAACATCAGATGGGCCAGTGCGGCAGGTTCATCCACCGGCTCAGTGATTGAATATATGATCTCATCCTTGCTGGATCTACATGAGAAGAAGCTGATCTCTATTCCCGACACAACGATTGGCATTATCGGTGTCGGTCGCATTGGCCATGAGATGGAAAAGCTATGTCGTGCCATGGGCATGAAGGTCATGCTCAATGATCCACCCAGAGAGAGGGCCGAGAAGCTATCCGGCTTCAGCTCCCTGGAGGAGATTCTTGAACAGGCAGATCTGATCACATTGCACACCCCTCTGGTGATTGAAGGTGAAGAGTGCACCAAACACCTGCTCAACAGGGAGCGACTGAAGCAGTTTAGAGGCAAAGGCATCATGAATGCTGCGCGCGGCAGCTGTATCGATAACGGAGCATTGTTGGGGTGGCTGAATGGCCACAGTTCCAGGTTCGCAGCCCTGGATTGTTGGGAACTTGAACCAAGTCCTGCACAGGCGCTTTTCAGCCACGCCCAGATGGCTATTGCCACGCCGCATATTGCAGGCCACTCCCTTGACGGAAAAGCCGCCAACACGCAGTTCATCTATCAGGCACTATGTCATGTTTTACAAACTCAGCCTGTCTGGAACAAAAATGAGCATCTGCCGCAAGATGCCGCCCCTCACGTTCTTTCAACAACAGGTGACTGCTGGGAAAAGCTGCATACTGCGTGCAACTTCCTCTACCCATTGTGCAAAGACAGTGAGACCATGAAATCATGGTCCAGTCTAAGTCACAATGAATTATCCGACGCCTTTACCTGTTACAGACGCCACTACCCGATTCGCCGTGCATGGCAACATACAGCATTGCATTTTTCTCACCCCGATCCCGGAACATTGCAGTTGGCACAAGCCATCGGCATAAAACTTGTATAGGCTCAGCTCATGCCATTATCTAAAAACAACCTAGTATGGATGGATCTGGAAATGACCGGGCTTGATCCGGACATTGAATCCATTATCGAGATCGCTACCATTGTAACAGATGGCAAGCTGAACATCATCGCTGAAGGCCCGAATCTTGTGGTTCATCAACCCGATGACATCCTTGACCGCATGGATGAGTGGAACACCAAACATCATGGCGAGTCTGGCCTGGTTGCCAAGGTACGTGCTTCCAAAGTATCCATGGCAGATGCCGAAAAACAGACCATAGATTTCATCAAGCAGTATATCACTGAAAAGACATCACCCTTATGTGGCAACTCCATCCATCAGGATCGTCGTTTCCTGGTGCGCCATATGCCCACTCTGGAAGCCTATGTGCACTACCGTAATATCGATGTCAGCACGATCAAGGAGATCGGACGCCGCTGGTATCCAAAACTGAAGGCACCTATAAAAAGGGCAGAACATCAGGCTCTGTCGGATGTCCGCGAATCGATCAAAGAGCTCGCTTACTACCGTAAACACCTGTTTATATAAATTTATTTATTGTGTGACTCGTCACATCTGTATGGGAGATCCGGTAACAGCATCACACTTCTGATCGAATAAAGAGAGGTTTGTGATGTCATTTCGCCCATTTTTTCTACTATTTATCTCCCTGACGGCATTCAGTTTCACACAAAGTGTGCATGCTACAACACTGAACGAAGCCAAGCAGGCGGTTGCTGAGGCCGAGGCACTACGTGCCGCTGAGTTCTCCCCAGCCCATTTCAATAATGCCAGAAAATCCCTGTCACAGGCCCAGAACCTGCTCATCAAGCGGGGTAATCATGATAAAATCCGTGAACTACTGGACAGGTCCGCCAGTCAGGCCGCTACCGCTTCCAAAACAGCTCAACAGTTCAGCCAGAATTTTTCCGGACTGGTTGAATCACGTGACCGCCTGCAACTGGCAGGAGACGAATATACTCGTGATGATCTGGCAGAACGCTCTGAAAAAGAGTTCAGCAGAGTTGTAGAAGCAGCAGAAAAAGGAAATATGAAAAAAGCCCGGCGAGAAGCAGTGAATGCTCGGCGAACATTAAAGACCGAACAGATCGTTGCCGCTCGCGAACAGTTTGCACGCCCTATAGGCAAAGCCGTAGCCAATGCGCGTAACAACAGGGCCCGTGACTATGCGCCCAAGGCTCTCAAAGAGGCCATTAAAACGCAGAAACAGGTGGAATCGCTGATCAAATCGGATCCAGATGCACAAACACGGGCCTATGCACTTTCACAACAGGGAAAGAGATCTGCGCAACATGCCTCCCGCATTGCTGACATGGGGTCAAAATTCAGAAAAAAACCTCAACGGCTTGAAACCTGGGTAGATGCCTCCGATGCCCGCATGGCAATCCTGGCTTCAGCACTCGATATTCAGCTTGATCGCAGCCAGACACCTGAAATTCAGCTCTCACTGTTGAAACAGGCTATCGTGGATATGCAAAACGAGTATCAGGCTCAGCTCAATGATGCCGACAAACAATCACGCGATCTGACCGAGAAGCTGGCCAAATATGAAGGTGACATGGCTAATATGGAGGGCGAACTGGCCGATATGGCAGAGATTCGCCGCAAACTGCAACTCAAACGCGAAGCAGAAGCGAAAATCAAACGCCTGACCAAGCTATTTAATCCTGATGAGGTAGAGATTCTATTAACACCGGATGCAGATGTAATTTTCCGCATGAAGACGCTTAACTTCCGCAGCGGCAGTGCTGTGATACCACCACAGGCTTATCTCCTGCTCGATAATGCCATTAAATCGATTGAAATATTCCCGAACCGTAATGTTCGCATCGAAGGCCATACCGATTTCATGGGCAGCAATGCATACAATCAGGTTCTTTCAGAACGCCGTGCCAATGCAGTCAAAGAATACCTGCACCAGAATATGCCTGAATTCACGCCGGAGCTAAGTGCCCTAGGCCTCGGTGAAGAGTCACCGATCGCGAACAACGAAACGGCTGCAGGACGCACCAAAAATCGTCGCATCGACATCATACTGGTCGCGCCCCGCGCGGCTTTGGATGCATCCACACAATCTGAGGCAACTGCCCACTAGAAGTCATGGCATTTATTGCCTATAATAAAATACAGTCCTGTGACTGAAAGTAATGAGGAGGCTGTTATGTTTCTGAAAAATGCAGGAAATGGTGATCTGGCACAAGTCATTGATATGAGTGAGCTAACAGACCCCAATTCATCAACTGTGACTGTACGCTATCACGCTGGTGAAGAGGCTGGTGACCCACTCGGTGCAAACAAATCTGATCTGGTGTTCCCATCCGGTGAAGCCCTGCCAAAATGCTGGCTCGATCCTCATTACAGAGTCAGCTTCTAAACAGATCAAAACTGGCCTCAGATAAAAATAGCAGCCCTGATCCGGCTGCTATTTTTTTCCTCAACGAAAGTAATAATCCAGCCCTATCAGGCAGGCGTTGCCATCATCATTCTGACGCAGCCCATTCATTTCACCGGCATCTGGCTATGTATCAACGGCTAGTCTAAAGTCGCAAGTCTCAATGGACATTCTGAACCTGGAGAGGACAAATGGTGGCAAAGTCCAACAACACTGACCTGAGTCTCCCCCCAATGAGCAAGCTAAGCTTGCGCTTTAACGATCAAACAACAGAAGCCGCTTATCTGTCAGCAACCGAACCTGCCCGAAAGATGCAAATGCGCTTAGCACTGCTCTCCGCCGGCCTGCTATATTTCGTAGCAGCCATACTCGATCTATATATCATTTCCGAGAAGATGCGCGATCAGGCATTCATGATTCATCTTGCCCAGGGAACTTTATTATGCTGCTCTGCATATCTGTTATTGCATGCTAAATCACAACAACTGCATACCCTCATAGTTGCCGCTGCCGCTTTTACAGCCTGGAATTGCCATCTGTTTATCACCATGATGGGCGAAGAGAAGCTGCTTTTTGGAGAGGCATATCTGATGCTTATCTGGGTATGGCTCATCTCCGGCTTGTCATTGGTACAAGCTGCCAAACTTAACCTGCTTTTCATCTGTATTTTTGAGGTCGTTGTTTTCACAGTTCCGCCCTTTAATTCTGCTGAAATATTAGCTCATCAATTTTTTATTTTTGTATCTGTGGTATTGGGTTCCCTCGGAGCGTATGTAACCGAGTTCTATAAAAGGCACAGCTTTGTAAGCCTTGAAAAGCTTTCGAAACAGAGCTCAGCATTGCTTATCGGCAATGAACAGTTGGCCAGGGATGCAGCAACGCTGATGAAGTTATCGCAAGCGGTAGAACAATCAGGCGAAGCTGTTCTCATTACAGACCGACATGCACACATTGAGTATGTGAACCCGACATTCACTAAAATAACGGGCTATCTGCCCGATGAAATCATCGGCATGACACCGGCCATTCTGAAAAACCATATACAGGATCCATCCTTATACAGGGAGCTATGGGAAACGGTAGACCATGGTCAAGTCTGGCATGGCATGCTCACCGATAAAAAGAAAGACGGCAGTGTCTATCCTGCCATGATCTCTATTGCCCCGATCCAGGACAGTCATGGCAAAATTACGCATTATGTTTCGACCCAGACTGATATGACGAAATACCAGCGTCTGGAAGTACAACTTCGTCACGCTCAAAAAATGGAGGCCATCGGCACACTCGTCGGTGGTATCGCCCATGACTTTAATAACACATTGGCAGGCATTACAGGTAATATTTATCTGGCTAAAATGGAGGTTGGGCATCTGCCCGACACATTGGAAATTCTTGATTCTATTGATGCTCTTGCATTTCGTGGTGCAGATATGATCAAACAGCTACTGGCTTTTTCACGCAAGGGTATAGTGAGCATGCATCCCATTGATCTTAGCTCCTTTTTAAATGAGGTCACTAAACTGCACAAGGTTACGCTTCCTGCAGATATTGAGCTCTCTCACAAACAGATGGTCAATCAGGAGATGAAAGTTTATGGCGATATTAATCAGCTTCAGCAGATCATTATCAATCTGTTGAATAATGCCCGTGATGCGGTCGCAGGCATCAAGGATCCGAAGATCACCGTTACACTGGAAAAGTGGCTTGCAGACAGTACATTTAAGGCTATGCACCCTGCTATTCAGGGCCATGCATTTGCACGCATCAGTGTGATAGACAATGGCTGCGGCATAGAAGAGGAGTGCCTTGGGCATATCTTTGAGCCTTTTTATACCACCAAAGGTGTGAATGAGGGAACCGGACTTGGCTTGTCTATGGCCTATGGATCAGCACAGTCCCATGGCGGCATTATCACCGTAGAAAGTGAACCCGGTAAAGGCTCAAGCATGCAACTCTATCTGCCGTTACTGAAGAGCGATCTGCAGCATCCAGTGATCAAAAAAACTGAAGAGCTGGTCGCCCGGGGTACCGGTACAACCGTTCTAGTCGTGGATGATGATAAAATGGTGCTTGAAACCATTGCCACGGTCCTGAAAAGCCTGGGTTACAACGTCTTGCTCGCAGCCGATGGTTTGCAAGCTGTTGAGACATATCAACACCACCAGCGTGACATTGAGCTTGTTATACTTGATATCGTGATGCCGAAGATGGGCGGCCTTGAGGCTTGTAAAAAGATAAGAGGCATCAACCCGACTGCAAAGGTGATTTTCCTGACTGGTTATGACCCCAGCCAACAACTCAACAGTCAAGGTATGGCCTCATCAGAAAAGGTTGTGATGAAACCATTCCAGATTGCCGAGTTCAGCCAGCTGCTTAAATCGACCCTGGAGTCCTAATCACCCTGCAGAATAACGACTTATCAAACCATCCTTACTGACCGTAATAGTCCCTGTACCAGTCAACGAAACGGGACAGGCCCAGCTCAATTGACGTTGTTGGCTGGAAGTCGAAATCGCGTTTGATAGCGGTCAGATCTGCATGGGTGGACTGTACGTCTCCCGGTTGCATCGGATACATCTCTTTGACCGCTTCCACACCGAGAGCTTTCTCCAGTGTTTCAACAAAATGCCCCAGACGTTCCGGCTGGTCATTACCGATATTATAAATCCGGTATGGCGGTTTTCCTTCTTCTGCCTTCGCCGGGCCATCGAGCACCTTGAGTACACCATCAACAATATCATCGATATAGGTGAAATCACGCTGCATATCACCGTGGTTGAATATCTTGATCGTTTCACCTTTAAGAATCGCCTTGGTGAACCCGAAATAAGCCATATCCGGGCGCCCCCAAGGGCCATAAACGGTAAAGAAGCGTAAGCCCGTACAGGGAATATCGAAGAGGTGAGCATAGGAGTGCGCCATCAGCTCATTGGCTTTTTTACTCGCCGCATAGAGTGAAACCGGATGATCAACAGCATCGGATTCGCTGTAGGGAAGTTTTTTATTCGAGCCGTATACTGAACTGGAAGAGGCGAACACCAGATGCTCCACCTTTACCGAGCGGCACCCTTCCAGAATATTTACAAAACCGGTGAGGTTGCTGTCGGCATAGGCGTGCGGGTTTTCCAGCGAATAGCGTACACCGGCCTGTGCCGCCAGATGAATCACACGTGATGGTTTGTAATCAGCAAACAGCTCGCTCACCGCCTCACGATCAGAAATATCTATCTTGAAAAAAGTAAAACCTTCCAGCTTCTCCAGTCGTAGAAGTCTGTCCTGCTTAAGGCTTACATCATAATAATCATTAAGATTATCAATGCCGATCACCTCACTACCACGTGCCAGCAGTTGCTCGCATACATACATACCGATAAATCCTGCGGCTCCGGTAACCAGTATGGGGCTACTCATGGGATCAGCCCTTTTTCCATGTGGTACCGTTCGCACCATCTTCCAGCACTATACCCTGGTCGGTCAGTTCAGCACGAATGGCATCTGCGCGTACAAAATCACGTGCTTTTTTTGCCTCAGCACGCTCAACAATCAGGGCCTCAATAGCATCACCATCCGCATCACCACCCTGAAACCAGGCTTCTACCGGCTGCTTCAGTATAGCCAGCAGATCGGTCATGGCATGAAACTGTGCTGCCAGCTCCGTGAACTCTTCACCAGCATCAATAGCTTTATTGATCGCCCGGCTGCATTCAAACAATTCGGCCAGCGCTTCCGGTGTATTAAAATCATCATTCATGGCTGCAGTAAATGTATCCGGTAGCCCTCCGCTTACAGCAACCAGTCCTTTCAGCCGTTTCTTTGTTTCATACAGACGATCCAGACCGGCTTTGGCAACATCCAGAGCCTGATCGGAGAAATCCAGCGGTGATCGATAATGTGTGCCCAGCATAAACATACGCAGTACTTCCGGATGATATCGTTCCAGGACCTCACGTATGGTAAAGAAGTTACCCAGTGATTTGGACATCTTCTCCGCATTAATATTCACAAAACCGTTATGTAACCAGTAACGGGCAAAGCCACCGCCATTGGCCGCTCTCGCCTGTGCAATCTCATTTTCATGGTGAGGGAATTTTAGATCCATTCCACCACCATGAATATCAAAGGTATTCCCCAGATGGGAACAACTCATTGCAGAGCACTCTATATGCCAACCCGGACGTCCGACACCCCATGGAGAATCCCAGCCCGGCTCACCTTCCTTGGCCATTTTCCACAGTACAAAATCAAGCGGGTCGCGCTTGCTATGATCCACATCAACACGGGAACCTGATTCGAGATCATCAATGTTCTTACCTGAAAGCTGACCATAAGTCTCAAATTCACGAACAGCATAAAGCACATCACCGGACTCGGAAACATAGGCATAGCCGTTGTCTATCAGTGCGCGGATCATCGCAATCATCTCATCCATGTGTGCAGTTGCACGCGGCTCATGTTCTGGTCTCAAGCAACCAAGCGCGTCCGCATCCTGATGAAAGGCCTGGATCATCTCACTGGTAAGGGTATCTATTGCAACACCACGTTCATTGGCGCGTTTGATGATCTTGTCATCCACATCGGTAAAGTTGCGTACATAGTTGACTTCATATCCGCTCTGTTTGAACCAGCGGTTGATGATATCAAATACCACCATCACGCGGGCATGACCGACATGGCAGTAATCATAAACGGTTACACCGCAGACATAGATGCCCACCTTGCCGGGTGTCATCGGTTCAAAGCGTTCTTTTTTCCGTTCCAGTGTATTATAAACAAACAAACTCATGATTCAGCCTGCCCTTTCGTACATTCCAGAATGGCACACTCGATGCGCGCCACGATCGCATCGCTACCAAGAAACAGTACAACTTCAGACATTTCAGGTCCGTGCAACGCCCCACTCAGTGCAACCCGCAATGGCATGAATAGCGATCTCCCTTTACAGCCTGTCTTCTCTTTTACAGCGATGGTCCAGGCTTTCCAGTCAGGGCAGCCAAGTTCAATCCAGGCATCCAGTGCATGCTGATAGAATTCAGCCCCTGCTTCACGCATCACAGCCTGCGATTCAGCTTTCACCGGCGCTTGCAGATCGTACAGACGCTGAAACAACACGGCATCCCCCGCCCGCTCAAGATTCTTTTCAATCAGCCCTGCAAAACGTGTCAGATGCTCAGTTTCCAGGCCAGGTACGAAAGGCTGGATCAAAGCTACCAAGGATTCATGATCCAACTCATGCAGCAAACGTGTATGCCAACGCCACATCTCATCATCGGACCAACGAACAGAACTGGTAGAGATATGCTCTGCATCCAGGTGATCAGCAAGTTCAACAGCATGATGTGCAGCATCCGGCATATTGGGGTGTCCCAGTCGTCCCATCGCTTGAACCAGCGCTCCAGGCAACAAACCGGACTCGCGTAATTCTGCAACACTATGGCTACCCGTACGCTTGGAAAGTTTGGCTCCATCCTGCCCCAGCAATAGCCCATGATGCAGGTACATAGGTGCCTGATAACCCAGTTGATGCAACAGCCATACCTGATAAGCCGAATTGGTCAGATGGTCGTCACCACGCAGGGTATGGGTTATCCCGTCAACCGCATCATCGACAGCATTGGGTAGAAGAAAGGTGAAGCTTCCATCAGATCGCACAACAACAGGATCATCCAGATCACGCTGAGCGAATGTTACATGGCCGTGCAAAAGATCCGGAACCGTGACTTCACCATGATCTGCATGGATCGCCAGACGCCAGACAAAGGGCTCGGTTTCAGCCCTGCGCTCGGCTTCCTCAGCCTTCAACTCACGGCAACGGCCGGCATAGCGTGGAGGTAACCCCCGCGAAGAGGCCAGTTTCCGGTCAAGGTTCAACTGTGTTTCAGAACAGAAGCAGCGGTATGCATGCCTCTGTTCCGCCAGCTTGCCAAGTGCCTGACTATGCTTGGCTGAATGTTCAGACTGAAACAGCACATCGCCATCCCAATCCAGCCCCAGCCAGCTCAAATCAGATTTAATCGCTGCTATATATTCTACTTCTGAACGATCCTGATCGGTATCTTCAAAACGCAGCAGAAAACGGCCACCATTTTTTCTGGCATACAGCCAGTTGAGCAGCGCTGTACGCACATTGCCCAGATGCAGCAGACCTGTTGGTGATGGTGCAAATCGGGTAACTACCTGACTCATGATCTATTCTCCCGTTTTCTCAGGCATAATCACCATGATCTCATCCGGATAGACATAACCCAGCTCACGATGAATCAACTCCTCCAAAGCTTTCGGGTCATTACGCAGGCGAAGTATCTCCTGCGCCAGCCGCTCCCGATCTGCTTGCAAGATAGCAAGCTCCGTTTTCAATGCCTGCAGCTGAGCGGCCTCCTCGCGATAGACCAGATAACCATGATCGGAAAAGATCAGGTTCCAGCTCATATAAGCCACCAGTATTACGCCGAGCGCCCAATACAGGCGCCGACCTAAAGATTTGAGCATATCTCACAGACTCATGGCAGAAACAGTCTGCTCTCGAATCAGGATTGGCGCGAAAAAGCGCCACGGCCCGCATAACGGGCAGCACTTCCCAATTCCTCTTCTATACGCAACAGCTGATTATATTTCGCCATACGATCAGAACGCGATGCGGAACCGGTCTTGATCTGCCCTGTAGAGAGTGCCACAGCCAGATCTGCAATCGTAGTATCCTCAGTTTCACCCGAACGATGGCTCATCATGCAACGGTAACCGGCATCATGCGCCATATTCACAGCAGCAATCGTTTCACTCAAAGTACCGATCTGATTCACTTTCACCAGCAACGCATTGGCAATACCCTTATCAATCCCTTCTTTCAGGATAGCAGGGTTGGTTACAAACAGATCATCACCGACCAGCTGTACGCGGTCGCCGGACTTTTCTGTCAACAGCTTCCAGCCATCCCAGTCATTCTCATCCAATCCATCTTCCACGGATACAATCGGATACTGGCGGCAGAGAGAGTCGATGAGATCAACCATGGCTGCGGAATCAAGCTTGCGATTACCTTCGCCTGCCAGGATATAGGTACCATCAAAACAGAACTCGGAAGCTGCCATGTCAGAGCAGAGTACAATATCGGAACCGGCTTTGAGGCCAACCTGTTCTATCGCTTCCAGGATAACGGTAATCCCCTCTTCATTGGAACCGAGGTTCGGTGCAAAGCCGCCTTCATCGCCGACAGCCGTGACATGGCCACCCTTCTGCAATACAGATTTTAGCGCATGAAAAACTTCCGCCCCCATATCCATCGCTTCTGCGAAGCTGGAAGCACCGGCAGGAGCAATCATATACTCCTGAAAATCAATACTGTTATCAGCGTGAGAACCGCCGTTAATCACATTCATGCATGGAACAGGCATCAGTGTTGCATCATTGCCGCCGAGATAGCGGAACAGTGATTCCCCATTTTCGGCAGCCTGTGCTTTGGCCACAGCCATGGATACACCCAGAATAGCATTTGCGCCCAAACGCCCTTTATTCGGCGTGCCATCAAGTTCAATCAGTTTGTTATCGACGGCTTCCTGATCTGCCGCATCCATACCCTGAACTGCAACAGTAATCTCATCATTGACATTGGCGACAGCTTTTTTCACACCTTTTCCGCCGAGTCTCTTATCACCATCACGCAACTCCACGGCTTCGCGAGCACCTGTTGATGCTCCAGATGGTACGGCTGCACGTGCAAACGCACCACTGGCCAGTTTCACATCTACCTCTACAGTCGGGTTACCACGCGAATCAAAAATCTCACGTCCATGGATGTTTACAATTTCACTCATTTTTTCTCCTAGCCAGCCCCATTGCTGACACTATTTCAATTTTATCATTCTACTTTCAAACTTCAGCACCGAGAACGCGAGGGATGCAGGGTTCCATTCATGAACGCTTTGCCTCCTTCGCCTTCTCTCTACTTATGATTCTTTTACGACCTCATCAAGTCGTTTTAATCGCGTCAGCAAAGCTGTCAAATCAGCCAAAGCCAGTGAATTGGGCCCATCAGACTTCGCCTTGTCCGGATCCGGATGCACTTCCATAAACAGGGCAGCCACGCCAACAGCAACAGCCGCCTGTGACAGGCCAGGAACAAACTCACGATTGCCTCCTGTTGCACCGCCCAGACCACCGGGCTGCTGAACGGAGTGGGTAGCATCAAATACGACAGGTGCTCCAAACTCTTTCATAACCAGAAGCGAGCGCATATCGGAAACCAGGTTATTGTAACCGAAGCTTGCACCACGCTCACACAGCATAATCTGATCATTGCCCGTGGACTGTGCCTTTTCCAGCACATGCTTCATATCCCAGGGTGCAAGAAACTGACCCTTCTTGATATTTACAGGCTTGCCTGATCTGGCAACCGCATCAATAAAATCGGTCTGTCGGCACAGAAATGCCGGTGTCTGTAGAATATCGGCGACTTCAGCCACGGCCTTGATCTGTTCCACTTCATGCACATCAGTAATTACAGGCAGGCCAAGCTCATCCTTTACACGTTGCAAAATACGCAAGCCTTCATCCATACCCGGGCCGCGAAAACCATCTTTACTGGTACGGTTTGCCTTATCAAAACTGGACTTGAACACCAGTGGCACGCCACACTTTTCAGCAATAGCAGCAATGCTTTCGGCCGTTTTCAGGGTGAAATCTTCACCCTCAATCACACAAGGGCCTGCAAACAGGACCAGCGGCTTGTTATTTGCAATACTGATATCGCCGATATTTACACATGCATCGCTCATACTACGGCCTTCTCTTTACTGGCTCCGACAAAAGCTGCAAACAGAGGATGCGGCTCATAGGGGCGGGAGAGAAACTCAGGATGGAACTGGCAGGCAACAAACCATGGATGACCTGCAACCTCAATCATCTCAACCAGAGAGTCGTCCGGCAACGTACCTGAGACTATAAGGCCCGCACTTTCCAGCTGTTCGCGATAGGTATTATTGAACTCATAACGATGGCGATGCCGTTCACGAACTTCAGGCTTACCATAAGCTGCAGCAGCATTCGTTCCTTCAATCACCTTGCATGGATAACCACCCAGCCGCATCGTGCCGCCCAGATCGCCATCCGCACTGCGTTGAACGCGGGCGCCTTCCTGTTCCCACTCCGTCATCAGAGCAATCACCGGGTGCTCAGCACGTTCATCAAACTCACTGCTGATCGCCCCTTTAAGGCCTGCCACATTACGGGCAAACTCGGTAACTGCCAGTTGCATACCAAGGCAGATCCCCAGGAACGGCACACTGTTTTCACGTGCATATTTGATTGCAGCAATCTTGCCTTCGGTACCGCGTTCACCAAAACCACCGGGAACCAGAATACCATCCATATCAGCAAGACCGTCAGTACCCTCTTTTTCAAGCGCTTCCGCATCTACATATTCGATCTTCACACGCACATTGTTATTCATGCCACCATGAATCAATGCTTCATTAACCGATTTGTAAGCATCGGCCAGCTCGACATATTTGCCGACCATCGCAATGGTAATAACCTGTTCCGGTTCACGAATCTTGCGGCAGATATCTTCCCAAACGGAAAGATCAGGCTCCGGATCATCCATACCGAAATGGTTCAGCACAGCAGAACCCAGCCCTCCATCGCGAAGCGACAGCGGCACACCGTAAATGGTATCCACGTCCAGTGCATCGATCACAGCACCACGATCAACATTGCAGAAGAGCGCGATCTTATCCTTCTGTCCCTTGGGAATGGGACGGTCGGAACGGCACAACAAAACATCTGGCTGAATGCCAATCTCACGCAACTGTTTGACCGAGTGCTGTGTGGGTTTGGACTTGATTTCACCGGCTGAAGCAATGTACGGCAACAGTGTCAGATGGATATAGGCAGTGTTTTCCCTGCCCAGATCAAACCTCAGCTGGCGGATCGCCTCAAGAAACGGTTGTGATTCAATATCACCGACCGTGCCACCGATTTCCACCAGTGCGATATCCACATCTTCGGAGCGCAAGGAGAGAATGGCGCTCTTGATCGCATCGGTGATATGTGGGATCACCTGTACGGTAGCACCAAGATAATCACCACGACGCTCACGGCGAATCACCGATTCGTAGATGCGGCCTGTGGTGAAGTTGGATCGTTTGGACATCACGGCATGAGTAAAGCGTTCGTAGTGGCCCAGATCGAGGTCGGTTTCCGCCCCATCATCGGTAACATACACTTCGCCATGCTGGAACGGGCTCATGGTTCCGGGATCCACATTAATGTAGGGGTCGAGCTTCTGCATCGTGACCTTGAGGCCACGTGCTTCAAATAGGGCTGCAAGGCTTGCAGCGGCGATACCTTTGCCGAGTGATGAGACCACCCCGCCGGTTACAAAAACAAATCGTGTATTATTATTCATGACGGGGCGGCAATTTAGCAGAACTGCCTATTCTACGCCAGTTAAAACCTTTTTAATCCACCCATTTCCTGGCATTACGGAACATACGCAGCCATGGACCATCCTCACCCCATGCCGCTGGCGCCCAGGAATACTGAGTTGTACGGAACAAACGCTCAGGATGCGGCATCATAATGGTGAAACGACCATCAGCCGTAGTGAATCCCGTCTGACCATCGAGAGAACCGTTCGGGTTGTGCGGATATACAGCTGCAGGCTGACCATCAGGCCCGAGAAACCGCAGCGCCGCAATAGCATCAGACTGCTGCTGAAGGGTGGCAAACTCAGCACGCCCCTCACCATGAGCCACCACCAGCGGCAGTTTTGACCCTTCCATGCCGGAGAGGAATATGGATGGCGAATCAAGCACTTCAACCTGCAACAGACGCGCTTCAAACTGCTCGGAGCGGTTACGCTCAAAGCTTGGCCACTTTTCTGCCCCTGGAATAATTGATTTCAGGCCACTCATCATCTGACAACCATTACAAACACCCAGAGCAAAACTGTCATCACGATGGAAGAAAGCATCAAACTGATCACGGGCCCTGTCATTAAACATCACTGAATTCGCCCAGCCGCGTCCCGCACCCAACACATCACCAAATGAGAAACCACCACAAGCAACCAGCCCCTGGAAGGCGTCCAGAGTGATGCGTCCCTCAATCACATCGGACATATGAACATCTGTGCATTCAAAACCGGCTCGATCAAAAGCTGCGGCCATTTCAATCTGGCCATTCACACCCTGCTCGCGCAACACAGCCATTCTTGGCCGCGATGTATTCACGAAGGGAGCGCAAATATCTTCGGACGGGTCGAAAGTGAGCTCTGCAAACAAGCCTCTGTCTTCCCTGTCAGCAATCACAGCAAAAGCCTCTGCAGCACAATCAGGATTATCACGCAAACTCTGCATGCGTGAACTGGTCTCTGCCCAGATTTGATGCAGATCCTGAACATCGGCTTCAAACAGGTTCTTTTCACCCTGCTTCATCGCAATCAAAGCATCACTAGCAGGTGAGCCGATCAGATGTGTCACATGTGAAAGACCAGCATTCGCCACCACAGCCAGCACAGCTTCACAATCTGATCTGCGAACCTGAATGACAGCACCCAGTTCCTCATTAAACAGAATCGAGAGTGCATCCGATGCCAAACTATCCAACCGGACATCCAGGCCGCTACGCGCAGCAAAAGCCATTTCAAGCAATGTGGTGAACAGGCCACCATCGGAACGATCATGATAGGCCAGCAGCAATCCATCCTGATTCAATGCCTGAATGGCCTCAAAGAAGGCCTTGAGCAGTGCAGCACTGTTTACATCGGCCGCACTTTTTCCTGTAACACCATATACCTGAGCCAGAGCCGAACCACCCAGGCGATTTCGCCCCTCACCGAGATCAATCAGCATCAGATCGGTCTCGCCTTGATCCAGCTGCAATTCCGGTGTCAGCGTCTTACGCACATCGGTGACCGGTGCAAAAGCAGAAACAATCAGAGAAAGCGGAGAAACCATCTCCCGCTTCTCTTCATCCCCCTGTTCATTACGCGCCTGCCATACCGATTTCATGGAGAGTGAATCCTTACCCACCGGGATAGAGATGCCGAGCTCAGGACAAAGCTCCATACCAACGGCCTTCACCGTATCATACAGGCGAGCATCCTCACCATCATGACCACAGGCAGCCATCCAGTTGGCCGAAAGCTTCACGTCCCCGATTTTTGCAATGGAAGCTGCAGCAGCATTGGTCAACGCCTCACCAACCGCCATACGCCCGGATGCCGCAGCATCAAGCACTGCAACCGGCGTACGCTCACCCATACACATCGCTTCACCGGTATAACTGATATAATCACTGGCCGTAACCGCCACATCAGCTACCGGCACCTGCCATGCTCCAACCATCTGATCGCGAGCCACCAGTCCCGTAACAGAACGGTCGCCTATCGTAATCAGGAACTCCTTACTGGCCACAGCTGGAAGTCGCAAGACACGCTCAGCTGCCTCTTTCAGGTCAATAGCGGAGAGATCCAACGCAACGCCAGTCGCCTTTTCATGCTGCACATCACGTGTCATCTTCGGAGGCTTACCCAGTAACATATTCAGTGACAAATTCACCGGCTGATTATCAAATTCCGGATCATTGACCACCAGATCACGCTCGGCTTTTGCCTCACCCAGCACAGCAAACATGCAGCGCTCGCGCTCGCACAACTCGGTAAACAGATCACGCGACCCCGGTGCAATCGCCAGCATGTACCGCTCCTGAGCTTCATTACACCAGATCTGCATCGGACTCATGCCCGGTTCCATATTATGTACCGCGCGCAGGTTCACCCAACCGCCGCGACCTGCATCATCGATCAGTTCAGGTACGGCATTGGAAAGTCCGCCCGCACCGATGTCGTGAATAAACAGAATCGGATTTGCATCTCCCATCTGCCAGCAGCGATCAAGCACTTCCTGACAGCGGCGTTCCATCTCCGGATTGCCGCGCTGCACCGAATCGAAATCGAGAGATTCAGCATTAGCCCCGGTATCCATACTTGAGGCAGCACCGCCCCCCAGACCGATCAACATCGCCGGCCCACCCAGCTGAATAATCAGACTGCCTTCCGGAACCTCTTTTTTATAAACATGACGGCTATCAATGTTACCCACACCACCGGCAATCATGATCGGCTTGTGATATCCACGCAGTTCACCCTGCACATCCTGCTCATAGGTGCGGAAATAACCGCAAAGATTCGGACGACCGAATTCGTTATTGAATGCGGCTGCACCAATCGGGCCGTGGGTCATGATATCGAGCGCAGAAACGATACGCTCAGGCTTGCCATAATCGACCTCCCAGGGCTGTTCAAACCCCGGAATACGCAGATTGGAAACAGAGAAGCCGCACAGACCGGCCTTCGGCTTGGAACCGACGCCGGTAGCCCCCTCATCACGAATCTCGCCACCGGAACCTGTCGCTGCTCCGGAAAACGGAGAAATTGCTGTCGGATGGTTGTGGGTTTCCACCTTCATCAGAATATGCATATCATCATCATGGGCGGCATAGCTGCCATTCGCATCGGGATAGAAGCGCCTGGATGCCCCCCCCTCAATCACCGATGAGTTATCGCTGTAAGCCACCAGCGTACCTTCAGGGTGCAACTGATGTGTATTGCGGATCATTGCAAACAGAGAGCGCTCCTGCTCTTCACCATCAATCACCCAATCGGCATTAAAAATCTTGTGACGGCAATGCTCGGAGTTTGCCTGAGCAAACATCATCAGCTCAGCATCGGAGGGGTTACGCCCCAACAGCCTGAAATTCTCCAGCAGATAATCTATCTCATCCTCAGCCAGCGCCAGGCCCAGATCCCGGTTGGCCTCTTCCAGCGCGACACGCCCACCAGAAAGCAGATCAATGACAACCAGAGGTTTGGGACTGTGATGGGCAAACAGCTGACTCAACTGATCAACATCTGAGAGAACCGATTCAGTCATGCGGTCATGCAAGAGAGCAGCAACAGCTGCATGCTGGTCATGAGCAATGCCGGAAATCCGGTAACAAATGCCACGCTCCAACCTGAGCAGGGATCCCAGACCACAGAGCAGTGCGATGTCAGTCGCTTTTGATGACCATGGGCTGATGGTCCCTATACGAGGCACTACAACGAACAACTCATCATCAGCATGAGCTGCAAACACTTCAGCATCATGACCCAGCAACTGCGCCAATCGCGCCGTATCTTCAGCCACCCAATCCTGCTCTGTTTCGGCGATATGAATAAAATCCGCGATAATCGCATCCGCTTCAATACCGGCTGCAACAAATGCAGACTGTAGCTTCTCACGGCGGAAATCAGACAGCGCACCCTGTCCTTTCAATGTAATAATACGGGTTGGGGAGATTAAATCGGTCATGTGCGCATCCTAGGTGTCACACGGCGGAAACCAAGAATAATTTCTACATGAAAAGCGCACCACTTTACTTCCTGCTGAATTATGCTTAACTATGACCACTATAATAATGAGGGTAATACATGCTGAACAGCATTGGTAATCTGGAAAAACTCATGACTGTACTGGAAGATTTCCATGACGGTGCCATCCTCTGTAATCCCGACATGACAATCAGACACGCCAATCAAACAGCACACGCAATCTTTGCCTACGAGACAGACCAGCTGATCGGATCAAGCATCAATATACTGATCCCTGGCCAGATCCGCAAAGCACACGCAGCCTACGCAAGCAGTTACTTTCAAAACCCCGAACCCAGAAGAATGAACATGATGACACATCTGACCGGCTTGAAAAAAGATGGTCATGAGATCCACCTCTCCATCAGTCTGAAGCCGGTAAACATCGATCGTGAGACACTCGCCCTTGTCATCATTCGTGATGTAGAAGAGATCGTCCAACTCGAGGCAAAGCTGTTTCATGCACAAAAGATGGAAGCCATTGGTAAAACCAGCAGCGGCATAGTCCATGACCTGAATAACATCCTGCAGATCATCTCAACCTCGAGCTTTCTTGCTAAAAGCGGCATCAATGACGAAACCCGTGAATTCCTCGATGAGATCGACACGCAAACCGAACTGGCATCGAACATGCTTCGCTACCTGCTCACCTACCTCAAGGAAGGCACCCCTGCATCCGGCTGTGTCGACCTTGAAAAACTAATCAACAGCTTTCGCCCTATCGCCGGTGCAGCCCTGCCAAAAAAGACGCAAATCACCTTCGATATCCAAAAGGGCAACAACTATGAAATCTACTCAACACCAACCGCAGTCAGCCAGCTACTCTTGAACCTGATTGTAAATGCCAAGGATGCACTGCAAGAGACCAAAAATCCGAAAGTGCAGATCACACTGAAGCCGACCATACACGGCGAAATTGACCTGATCATCAGTGATAATGGCTGCGGCATGGATGAGAAGACCCGAAAAAATGCATTCAAATCCTACTTCACGACAAAAAAAGAACAGGGAACAGGCCTGGGCCTGGCCACTGTTTACGGAATCATCCTGGACCAGGGCGGGCAAATCGACATCGAAAGCACGCCGGGAAAAGGCAGCAGCTTTATTATTACCCTGCCAGACTATCAGGCCAGCCGGGCCATTCTTGCACCTCTCTCCAGATGCAACAAAAAAAGGGGAGCCTAAGCTCCCCTTTTAAATCATCTGCTAAAAGCCAAGCAAGCTTAGAAACGACGCTCGCGAATACGAGCAGCTTTACCACGAAGCTCACGCAGGTAGTAGAGCTTGGCGCGACGTACGCGACCATGGCGAACTACTGTGACGCTTTCCAGCATTGGTGAATGCAACGGGAACACACGTTCAACACCGACGTTGTTAGAAATCTTACGGACAGTGAATGAGCTGGAAATGCCATTGTTATGACGGGCAATAACAACACCCTCATAACCCTGCAAACGCTCGGTTTTCACCACGCCGTTCTTGGTATCCTTGAAATCAATGATACGCACATTCACGCGGACTGTATCGCCCTCACGAAATGCCGGGATATCATCACGCAGCTGATCTTTTGTTACGTCATCGAGTGCACGCATTGTTATTGCCTCCAAACACAAGCCAGTCAGGGTCTGTTTTTCGTTATAATGCAAGGCGATCCAAATAAATCGCCAAGGCAGCCCTGACAGAAAGGTGGCGCACTTTACCGATACCTTCTATCGGTGACAACCATCCATTTGCCTTTGGCATGTTTTTCTCGTCCAACCCCCAACCTGTTCCGAACACAATCAGGTGTTTTCCCTTGATATTCTTGAGTTCTGAAGGTTCGACACACACCTCAGCCGAAGGTGTGGCAGAGGTATACCAGAGCTGGTAATTCTCTTTTTCAATAATCTCCAGCAGGGATTTTACACATCGAATCGCCCTTAACACCTCACGGCGGGCAGGATTGCGGATACCACCTTTGCCATTCAAATAATAATCAACCATATCATGAATGAAGTCATGCATGCCTTCTGCCGGATGCACAAAATATACCGGAGAGATACCGTAAAAGGCACAACTTCTGGCAAAATCATGCAGATCAATAGAGGTGATTGCCGTGGTGGTGGTCTCACCAGCCCGATTAAGTACCGGATGATGCACCAAAGCAACGGCGATTTGTAGTGAGTCGGACATGGTCGCAGACTACATCATCAGCCTGGCCATGCCTCCCTTATTTCCCTCCCCCTGACTGACTTGCCCGGCTATGGACGCCGGAGTCCGGCCTTGGTGCATTCAATGGCAAAGGAACAGGTTTGCCGTCAGGTGTCATTGATGGACGACTTTTACGGGAGTTCCGCCCGGCATATAGTCGGTTGTATGCATTAAACATGGCAAGCCCAAGTAGCACTCCGAACAACTGAACCATCCACGCAAGTTCCAGCCCCTCGGCAGCAACAACAAAGGGAGTCCATATGGCCACTGCTTCAATAAACACTTTAATCATCAGAATGGACAGGATCAGATAACCCACCCAGAACCCGATGGACAGCGACCGGCTCTGCACAATCAAAAACCATCCGGACATCATCCAGAGCATTGCCGCAACCCCGGCAGCACCATGGTAGGCGCTCACATCAGGCATCAGAGTCAACAGCAGCCAGCCCACCATCGGCATAGCAAGCAGCAAACCGGCCAGCAACTGGAAAAATCTGCTGTAGCTACGCAAAACAAGGCCAAAGAAACATATCACTGCAGAGTCCTCAATAAGCCTGGCTCTGCTTTCATGCGTTAAATGCATCGTCCATAAACGCCACCATTCACCATGAAAAACAGCTTCACGATTAAAAACCAGCCACTCAACATGTGCAGGAGATAGATACCACACTCCCCAACACACAAGCACAAACAATATCCCTGTCATCCGCCAAGAATATAAGCCCCTGCAATTTGCGCAAACCCCGGTTGCGTGCAAATTTATCCCTTATGCCTATGATTCCCGAAAGAACTAAAGGGGCACTCATGACTGAGATCGGACGACTGAACAGACTGCGCGTAGTCAAACAACTGGATTTTGGCGCTTATCTTGATGGCGGCGAGCTCGGTGAAATCCTGATGCCTATCCGCTATGTGCCTGAGTCATGTAATATTGATGATGAACTGGAAGTCTTCATCTACCGTGATTCTGAAGACCGCCTGGTTGCCACCACCGAAACACCGTACGCCATGGTTGGTGAGTTTGCTTTACTCAAGGTTGTCGCGGTCAACCAAGCCGGTGCCTTTCTTCGATGGGGACTCATGAAAGATCTGCTGGTTCCATTCTCGGAACAGAAACAGCGCATGGAGGAGGGTAAGCTTTATGTCGTACGCATCTTCCTTGATGAAAACACCAATCGTATTACCGGCTCAGCCCTGCTCGATGATTTCCTTCACCGGGAATCTGATGATGAATTCAAAACCGACGAAGCCGTCAGCCTGTTCATTGCCAACCGTAGCGACCTTGGCTATCAGGTGATCATTGAGAATACCCACTGGGGATTGCTCCATCAGAATGAAGTATCCCTCGAATTAAAACGCGGTGACACCATTCCGGGCTTTATCAAAAAGATTCGTGAAGATGGACGCATTGACGTCTGCCTGCATCAGAAACCCAGTGAGAGAACCGATGAGGTATCACAGCTAATCCTGAATAAGCTGAAACAACATGACGGGTTCCTTGCCGTTACCGATAAAAGCTCTCCGGAAGAGATCAGCATCATGTTCGGCATCAGCAAGAAGATGTACAAAAAAGCCGCTGGCGCACTGTATAAAAAGAAAACTATTGATCTTGGCCCCGATGGCATCCGTCTGCTTAAGGCTCAGCAGTAATAAAAAAGGCCCCGGTAAAACCGGGGCCTTTTTTATTACACAGGAACTATGTCCGAAGGGCTAAAGGGAGGGGAGGGAGAGCCGCTCCGGACAAGTCAAACATTAGCCCGCCAAGGTTAGACCCCCATGAATCAGCCATGAAAAAACATTCACCTCTTATCAGTTCATGATCCTCCAGCTTCCATCCGGCTGACGACATGCAGTACCGTGACCAGCCTCCCTCCTGCCATCAACATATATATCGGTCTGATATTCACGACAGTTCTTCCCACTGGAGTCTCTATAGGTAGATATCGGTGTCGTAGTAAAATTAGCGCCGGTATTAGGATTACTCCAACTACTGGATTGCCTGTCACGATTATATTCCAGAGCACGTTGTGATCTGGCTTCATCGCTCTGATCCATATAGCGACCCATTTCACGCCCCAGTAGCGCACCAGCCAATGTGCCAGCAATAATAGCAACCGTCCTGCCCTGCCCCTGCCCCACATTGGATCCCAGGACACCGCCAAGCGCCCCACCCAGCACTGCCCCCACCTGTTCCTTTTGAGAATGGCCCTGACAAGCCCCAAGAGGGAGAATAAACAGCCCTATCAACGAATAGATCACCAGTTTTTTCATCACGACACCTCCGCGATACTGCCAATGCAACGGTATTGAGCCACAGGCATTGTATTATTATACAGGAATTCACAATCAAACCGCAAGCTCCCCGTCTCCATATCACGAAACGGGGAACAGCTGTGTCATATTGCAACATGCCATCGACAGAGAATTGACTCTTTCCCGGTGCAGACCAAACTCCGTCGTCATGAACGGTACTTACGCACATCAGAAGATTGCACCTTTCGGCTGGCTAGTCGCCCGCCGAACTGCTTCCCCGTGCGCTGAGCATTCATGACTTAAAGGACTCTTTAATACTGCTGCTGCAACGGCCACGGGTTTTGATAAATCCGTGGCCGTTTTTATTTGTACCCGTAAATAACAGCAGTAGCACTTCACGATAACTACCAATGAACAGCAACGATAAAAAAGGAGCAAATAATGTCTGTACCATCGGCGTATTTAGGCGTCATCATCATCTGGAGTACCACCCCGCTTGCCATTCTATGGAGCAGTGAAGATGTCGGTTTTGTGTTTGGCCTGACCAGCCGAATGCTCATCGGCGCCGTGCTTGCACTGATCGTTGCAGCCCTTCTGGGCTCCGGACTTATATGGCATCGCCGAGCCAGACTTGCATACATAGCCAGTGCCATTGGCATTTATGGCGGCATGATTTCGGTCTATTGGGCTGCTCAGTTCATTCCAACAGGCTGGATCTCGGTGATCTTCGGGCTCTCCCCACTTTTCACTGCCCTGATGGCACAACTATGGCTTGATGGTGAAAAGCTGACCCGCCCAAGACTGTTTGGCATGCTGACCGGACTGGCCGGATTGGCCATGATCTTTGCCTCCAGCTTCAGCCTTCATCATCAGGCGGTACTTGGTGTGATCGCCATGCTGGCTTCGGTAAGCATACACAGTGGCAGTGCAGTATGGATCAAACGCATCAAACCTGAGATTCCAGCCATAGTTATGACCAGTGGCGGCTTGCTCTTTGCGGCTCCATTGTTTTTGCTGACATGGATTGCAACCGGAGCAGATATACCGGAAGAGTTTTCGACACGAACTCTCGGAGCTATCGCTTATCTGGCCCTGCTCGGTTCAGTGCTTGGTTTTGCTCTTTATTACTATGTGCTGAGTCAGGTGGAGGCGACAAAAGTCGCACTGATAACACTGATTACACCACTGGTCGCACTGGGACTTGGTCACCTGTTCAATAGCGAACCGATGACCCTGAATATTGTGGCCGGTTCTCTGCTCATTCTTTCGGGTCTGGCTATGTTCGAGTTCAGCAGCAACTACGGGCGAATCAGGGCCCGTTTTCTGCGTTATTAGCAAACAAGAAGGCCCTGCATCAGCAGGGCCTTTTTTAAGGGAGCGCTGATTTATTCCGTGCTTCCGAGCAGTCCATGGATGGGCTGCCAATATTGAATACGTAAGTGTTTAATATTGTAAGCAAAAGAAAAACCACGCTTTTTCTTTTGCGAGCTGATTTTTGGCAGGAGCCAATAATTCAGCATCTCCCTAAAGATACACTGACTTTTCAGAGTGCTCCTGAATCATTATCGGCCTCGACCACCACCCATGCCCTGTCCCATGCCGTTGCCACGGCCCATACCCTGTCCCATTCCACTTCCCTGGCCTGAGCCGTCACCGCGGCCCATACCTTGCCCCTGCCCTTTTCCACGCTCACCCATCTCATCAGAAATCTCCTTCCCCTGCTCTGTGGCACGCTCCTGCATACGCTCATGCTGTTCTGAGCGATACTGTTCACGCTCGTCTTCACTCATACTGCGCATCTTTTCACGCTGCTCGCTACGTTCCTGATCAGACATCAGCTCACGTCCATAAACCTTTTCATCGTCAGCCTGTACACTGGCTGCAGCCATTCCCAAACTCATCACCGCAATCACGGTCATCAATAGTTTACGTTTCATTGTTCACCTCCGAACAGATGCTCACAGAACGCATAATGTAATATCCACCAATCATTTGCGAGAGGACATAGTGTCGCACGGGTTTTCTGCGCATCGCCTTCACTTAACCACAAACATGCGAGCTATAGCAGCTTGTAAGGCGGGGATAGTAAATGGCTTACGAATCATGCAGCTCTTCCTGGCATCCTGCTCAAGGCTACGCGTCTGTTCTGAACCGCCATCATATCCAGTGATATAAATGACAGGAATATCCTGATTCAGGAGCCTGACAGCTTTTATCAGATCCCTTCCCTAAAAAGAGTAGTCAACTACAAGTGCCGCAAGCACTGCCCTGTTTCTCACCCGACTGGATCAACCACCTCTCCCCGACAAACGCAAAGAGGGGGGCCACCCACATGACAATGCTATAAACAGGACTCAAGATTATTTCAGTAGGTTAACAACCCTGCTGCGATAACTTGTATGGCAAGCCATGCAGGCAGAAAGTAATTCTGACTGAGACTTGATCAACAGCGGCATATCGTTGGCTTTGGCCGCTTTTTCCGTTGTGATAGCCAGATCATGCACCTTACCATCGGCCTTTTTGAATTTGGCCATATCCGTTCCCAACGAAGTCATAAGCTTCATGCGCTGACCCATTGAAGGTGTATCATGAAAGCCAATAGCATGGGCAGCGGTTGCTGCACCGGCAAAATCTTCCCTGAGTATCGCCTGGTTCAGGCTGTCAAAATCTCTGCCCAGCTGCTGCATGATCTGTTTCAAAGAACCGTCTGATGCTGTTGGCGCAGGCTTGGCTGCTGCAACCGGCTGATCCTTGCACATCCTGTTGTACATCATCTGATCCTTTTTGAAGTGCTGCTCATCACCCAGAGCTTTGGCCTGTTTCATACCTATTTTCCAGTGTGCACAGGGTGGTGCAAAGGTTTCATCATGGATATAAGCGGCAATCTTTCGTGCTTCGGCCTCTTCCATGCCAATATCCGGCATCACACCAAGCATCTCAACCGCCCTCTTCATGATCGCGGTATCTTCAGAAGGGTGGAGCGTAAATGCCGCCACTTTATCAATAAAGGCATCCCGGTCCGCAGTGATTCTTTTATAACGTTTCTGCACACCAAACATCGGCGGCCCCATAGGCGGATCAAGTTCAACACCATGGCAGCCCATACAGTTGTCCTGCAATAGCTGTTTGCCCTCTCCGGCACTGTCAGCAGCCCAGGCATTGGCTGTGAACAGCATCGCAGTAGTCAGAATCATGATCTTTTTCATATTTGCTCCTTTTTTCAGAGTACTTAAAATGTGTATTCCAGTTCGCTATAGACACGATCATTTTTATCGAACTGGCCGAAGAACCCTTTTGAACCGCCAAAGATGTCCGCACCCAACCTTGCTGTAACCTGGTCACTGAACTCATAAGAGGCCTTGGGGCGCAACATCCAGCTACCATCGGCCCAGTCATACAGGGCAATCACTTCAGGTTTCAGCTTTTCATTCATAAAGTCGGTGGAAACTATCAGACTGACAAAACCCGAGGTCCGGTCTTCTGCAATCGTGTTATCCCAACCCGGCAGGTATCGAACAAAGAACTGCGGACTCACACGCCAGTTATTTTTGGTGTAATCCACTCCGAAAGCAGCATTGACTGTCGTTTCCCTGCCGATTGATGTCGCAGGGGTAACACCTGTTTTATTGATCCCTTCACCGATATTCACTGCCAGTTCTCCGCGCAGAACCATTGCTCCGAATGCATTGGAGAATGAGCCCCCCACTGTATTCATACGCTGGTAGACAGGTGTCAGTGTCATCAAACCCGGAGTCGCACTCTTCTGCATATTGGGCGTATCTTTCCAACCGTAAAACCAGTTCAGTGACAGATCCCAACCGGAAACATTGGATCGCCATGCGGCTCCTGCCTCAGTATCAGCAAGTCGCCAGCCCGGTTCATCACCGGCTGCGACAGCAAGTGCAGTTCCTGCTGGCAGTGCAGGTAATGCAAAAGCCCAGCGTGATCCTGCCGGAGCAAACTCACCGGGTCGCGCATCAGGAATCACAATAAACTCAAATTCATGTTCGGAGCCAGCGATATCAGTATACCAGTTCAGGCGTGCAGACCACAGGCCTATACGTGAATCAAGAAAATCATCGAGAATAAACTCCCGCATATCCAGCGGGTTGATCACATCCAGCATGCGCAGACCGTCGGTTTTACCCCAGACAATCTGTTGCTGACCAATACGGAAATCAAACGCATCACCACCATAAAGCAGATAAGCCTCCTTGCTCTGCAGATAACTGTTGTAATGCTGTTTGATGCCCGCTGTCAGATCAGTGGTATTTGTCGGCTCGATATTCATCGCTGCGTCATGCCATGCCAGCACCCGCCCGCGAAACTGCCAACGATCGCTCAATATCAGTTCAGGCTTCAGATCCAGGCGGTTCTGCAACTTATCCAGTCGCTTTTCACCCGATATAAAATAAGCCGTCTCATTTTTCAGACTGCCATGCATTGTCCATTCAATTGCCGAGGCGGCTGGAGAAAAAGCCAGCGCTGCCGCAACCATCAGGAAGAGCCGTTTCATACCTTGATCTTGCCCTTACCCAGGCCCAGCAGTACCGGGAACAGGTAACAGGTTGCCAGATAACAGATCAGCATGGTTGCTGCGATCAGGGCTCCGAGCTTCATCTGTGGATACAGAGCCGCAGAGAGTAGCACCAGAAATCCACCAACCACCACAAAGGTATTAAACAGGATGGCGTGGCCAACACTGCGGTTGGTATTGATCACACTCTCCTCATAACTGTTCCCTGCCACACTCTCTTCGTGGTAGCGGTGCAGATAATGGATGGCAAAATCCACCCCTATGCCCAGCGCCATGGCACCGGTCAGTGCCGTCGCAATATCCAGTGGAATACCGAAATTCCCCATCATGCCGTAGTTCACAGTAACCGCGAGCGACACAGGAATCATGGCAATCGCCGCAATCAACAGACGTTTAAACATCCACCAGCAGAGCAGAAAGATGGCAAGAATCGAAGTCGCCAGTGAAGCAATCTGACCATCGATAATCATCTCGGAAAGGCGGTGAATGGTAAAACCTGTACCGGCCCACTCCACCTTGTAACCCTCCACCTCCGGGAACCAGAGATCCGTTTTTTCCTTCAGCCCATCTAGCAGTTTGACCACCACTTTGGTTTCATCCGTTTTCAAATTGATGCGCACATGAGCATGACGATAGTCGCCTGTCATAAAGGTTTCAAAATCATCCGGCGCTCCGGAGAATGAATAGAGCAGCAGATACTGTGCTGCAAGATCGGATGAGTCGGGCACGCGTTTCCAGGCCGGATCATCGGCATGCAGGGCCTGATTCATGGTCTGCAGAAATTCGGCTATGGATGAGGTATCACCGACCATCGCATCTTTTTCGAGCTCCAGCTGCAGATCAGCCAGATGCTGCAGGAACACGGGTTCCAGCAAACCGTTTTCATGCCCCGTATCAATCATCACATCAAGACTGGTGGTGCCTGAGAAGTTTTTGTTCAATACCTGGTCGGCCTGACGCAGAGGATCATCCGGTTTGAACTGCTCCACCAGTGATGCATTCACATCCAGCTTCATCGCACCGACAATCGAAACAACCAGCAGTATCCCGAAGAAGGCCATAATACGTTTGGGATACTTGAGCACTGCCTCACCCAGCCACTCCACATAACCGGAGAACAATGGTTTGCGTTCTGCATGTTTTACTTTTTCCGGCAGCAGCATCAGTGCCGAAGGCAACAGCAGCATGGTAATCAACAGGGCATAAACGATACCTACCGCCGCAAACATACCAAAATCACGGATAGGCGGCAGGTCTGATGCCAGCATGGAGAGGAAGCCCGCACCGGTAGTCACTGTGGTCATCAACATCGGTTTCCAAAGCTCGTGCATCACCTCAACCATACGCTCTTTGCGATGGGAATAAGCCTGATGATGGGCAAGCAGCCGCTCACGACTAAGAAAATGTACGGCATCGGCAATCCCAATGGCCAGAATCAGAATCGGCAGCATGGTCGTTATCGTATAGATCGGAGCACCCAATGCCGCCATCGTCCCCAGAGTCCAGACCTCAGCCATCAACACAACTATGATCGGTAGTATAACGCCGCGCGGAGTGCGGAAAGAGAGATACAGCAGCACCAGCAACAGCGCCATAATAATTGGCTGCATGCGCTTCATCTCTGCCGGCATATAGACACCGAACACACCCTCGATCACCGGACGGCCTGAGATAAAGAACTGTTCAGGCCCTCCGCGCGCCTCCAACTCAGCCACTTTGGCTTTTACCAGGTCATAGATTTCAGCATACTGATGACGTGAATCCGGCATAGGGCGCACTGCGAAGATGGTACCGCTGCCATCGGCTGATACGATCACATCCTCATACACACCGAACTCATGCATACGCTGTTTCAAATGGTCGATCCTGGCCTGTGTCTCGGGAACACCATCCATGAACTTTTCAACATCAAGGCCTGCTTCGGAGCCGCGAATATCCTTGATCGTTGCCAAGGAGAGCAGATCATTCAGTGCAATCGTGCGAAAATGCGGCTGCTCAGCCAGCCAGTCGGTCAACTCCTGAACCAGCTTCAGACTCTCTGTATTATAAACGCCATCTTTCTCATTATTGATAATGCCGATGATCACAGAATCGGTACTGCCGAATCGTTCTTCCAGTACCTGTTTATTGATGTAGGCATCGCTGTGTTTAGGCAGCATCGCGTCCATATCGGTCTCGATATAGATATGCCGCATCTGACTTGCCGCAAGAACTGTGGCAAGGACAAGCACCAGCAGTACCGATTTTGGATGGGTTAGTACCCAGTTAAATATTCGTTTCATCTGCAATTCCTATAAGGGCGTGGTCTGAAGTTGCTCTGTCACTATTGTGCAGCCCACGGTCGGGCTGCACAAAGGGTTGATTTATTTGCTGCGATAACCGCGTTTAAGCATGCGCTCGGAGAACGTACGGTCAGAGAGAGCTGTATTGTAACGATGTTCTGAAAATGTAAGCTCAGTACGATGGCCTGACTGCACATTGCTCATCGTGCCACTCATTGCTGTCCAGATGCCATCGATCTGCTTGATCTCTCCGGAGACGAGATGCTTGAGTTCCTGCCCTTTACGATCCCAGAAATCTACCCGCACATACAGATTGATATCCTTACGGATATAATAACGGGTGTTCGAATAACCGAGGTTCTTCTTCAAATCATCGGTTTTCGGCTCCCCTTCAACAACCCACACATCATGACCGTCCAGGTTTTTCGATCCGGTCAGGGTCCAGTTATAATCTTCCAGCTCAGGGGTCTGCTTGATATCTTCAAAGGTAAAGTCGGTTCCCATAAAATAATCGCCGCGATCCGATGATGAGATACGACGTACCTTTTTCAGGGCCGGAAGATAGAGCCATTGGTCATCATCTTTCTCAACGCCATCATAATCCCAAGTCAGCAGGGCTGTATCACGTACATTTGACGGGGCCAGGAAGTAGGTGATCGACTTGCTGTCTTTACCGTAATCCTTACGCAAAGAGATCATTTCACGTTCTCGTACGCTGCCACGGCGGTCCACCAGCCGCTGCTTCATGTTTTGAATCAGATCATCGCCATCATCACGTGCATCCACAAGTTGCATAATCTCAAGTCCTGTCGGCTCGTTACTGTAGGCCGGTGCTGCCAGCAGCATTGTGGCACTGAGAATCATCAGGGTAATTTTATTCATGTTACTCTCCTTCATCTTCTATTATTTAGCGGCGTACAAGCTGACGGTAAGCCAGCACAAATATCACAGTCCAGACTGTCGAACGCAATGTCATTGCGGCAACAGTGCGCTCTTCATAAGCACCGTCAGTAAAGATATGCACTCCAAAAGCTGCGAATACCAGCAGAGTGGAAGCTGCAATCAGCAATGCGATTCCAGCTGCCCATGGCTTGCGAAGCGCAATACCAACACCTGCAACCAGATAAACAAAACCGGCAGTAAAATTAAACCAGAGTACAAACGGCACATAATCACCTGCTGCGACCCGGAATGAGTCATCACCAAAAAGTACCTGCCCGCCGGATTTGATGGTCATGATACCAAACAGAACCGCAATTGATGCAAGCAGCCAATTTAATACGTTATTTTGTTTTTTTTCCATGATGATATCTCCTGAATAGTGTTATGAATAAAAATCAAACCTTCAGCTTTCACAGCCGCTGCAGGCACCGCCGGGTTTTACATCCAGCCTGATAAGCATCTTTTCCATCAGACACCAACGGGTAAAACCGGACTGAAACAGATTCGCTCCGACAAACAGAGTAAACCATAACCAGGTCGGTTCATTCAGCACCGTACCGTTATACAGCGAACTAAAAAATACTGAGAGCATAATAAACAACCCCGCAATTATTCGGATAACACGTTCAGCTGTCATAATCATTACTTCCTTCTTATAGCGTTGTCAGGCCACAAGTGGCCTGCTGATCTCCATTTTTCCACATCCATCAGAGCAACAAGATTGCTCTGATGGTATTGCATTTTTTATATCCTTTTTTCCGGCAACTGAAAGCTTGCATGGCACTCAATACAGTTGCTCATGGTTTCTGCCAGCTTTTTCTGAATCGCCTTGGACGGCTTCCCCTCTTTGGCCATATTAGCAATATCGTCAAAAGCATAGTGGGTATCAAAACCGAGCACCTTGAATTTCAACGGAAGCTTGTCGCGCAGACGAGAATCAACCGTGCCAATAGTAGAACTGCCAAGCGGGCGTGCCACAGCTTCCACTGAGGCCAGATCGTCATCGGCCAATGCAGCAACAAGCGTCTGCATGGTTTCCAGAAGCATACGCATCTCTACCAGCACGCCCTGTCTCTCAGCAGACTCAAGAATTACAGCCGTACGGCCGTCATTGCTTTTTTCCATATCATCCAATACCAAGATCTTGAACACTCCGCCTGCCAGAATAGTCACAAGAAGGCCGATAGCGATCCAGTGAGGGGTGGTTTGTTTCATACATCCTCCTTACTTCAGTTGCATCAGTTTCTCTGTCATATGCTTCAATGTGTTGATAGTCACGACCTTCTCTGCATCGGGGATATCACTGAGCAGCTCCTGCTGAAAGTCACGCACCAGAGGAATCATTGCAGTCAGTGCCTGATCCCCTTCTTCTGTCAAAGCAATACGAAAACAGCGGCGATCATCCTGACAGATATTCCGTTCAACAAGACCTTTTTTTGCCAATCCATCAATACGACGGGTGATGGTCGTTTTATCCCGCATGGTTAAAGCCGCAATCTCAACCTGTGTCATCGGACCTTGTTTCAGCAGGCGAAAAAGTATGCTGAAATCCTGGGCTGAGAGTGCATAGCCAATACCTGTAAAGCGGCGGCCAATCTCATCGGTCATCAGGAATGCCGTACGGTTCACATGCATGCCTATGGCCTGATCCAGCTGAAAATCCAGTAACGATTCGGGCATATGACTCTCCTGTGTGCCGAAGCTTAATGATATTGGTTGCATGTTGCAACTATTGTTGCATGCATCTTTTATCTGTCGATATAGCTCTGGGCATCACGCCCCTATCCATACAGCATGCGCTCATGCTCAGCTACCAGCACACCTACCATGCCGGCAATCATGCCGATGTATTAAAACATATCATCCTTGGCGATCTGCTGACCGGTATGTTTAACAAGGAAACACCGTTGTTCCTGCTCGATGCCTTTGCCAGCCGTGGCCTTTATGACCTTGAGTCGCCCGAAGCCTTAAAAAATCGTGAATTCGATACTGGTATAGGCAAGCTATGGCCGCATCGGCACGGAACCTTCCCGATGGGGCCAAGACGATGGTTTAAACTGATCACATCGCAAAACAGCAATGGTGGCTTCCGACGGTTTCCCGGCTCCACCGCCCTCCTCCATGCCATGACTCGCGACTACGACCGTCTTGCTGCATGCGATCTGCACCCACAGGAGTTTGACAGCCTGCGTCAGACGTTTCAGGCCAGCCGCAGATTCAGCTTGCTTAAACGCGATGCATTCGAAACCCTGAAAGCGCTATTGCCGCCGAAAGAGAAACGCGGCCTGATCTTTCTCGATCCCTCCTATGAGATCAAGGAAGAGTACCGCTCCGTTGCCAAAGCTGTTATTGATGCGCACCGCCGCTTTGCTACAGGTGTATATGTTATATGGTATCCGCTGCTACCAGCCGGCAGACACAACGATCTTTTTAATACGCTCAAAAGTTCAGGCATACGCAAAATATTCAGAGTGGAACTGGATTGTGGCAACACCTTCCCAGAGATGCAGATGAGCGGTTCAGGCATGCTTATTATCAATCCGCCCTGGCATGCACAGCAGGATATGAAGTCTTCGCTGAACTGGATCAACGAAAAACTCACCGATGGAGAAGGCCGCACCTGTTTCGGCTGGATGGTTCCAGAGTAAAAAACTTATCGCAGATAAATGTAAAGACAGAGCCTTCTCCATGCAGACAGATGTGATTGACAGTCAAATGGTGCACCCTATAATGTGAGTGAGCTATTACTTACATCCGGAGTCTTGAATGTCCAATCATACGAAACATTTGTCGGGAGAGCAGCGTCGTGCCAGCACGGTTGAAACAGTTATCGAGCTGGCTTCAGAGCAAAACCCCGAGGAAATTACAACTACTGCAATAGCCAGACGCATGGGCTTGAGTCAGGGGGCGCTATTCAGGCACTTCCCGAATAAAGATGCTATTTTGCAGGCGGTTATTAGCTGGGTAGCAGAGCGATTGTTGTCACGCGTAGATAAAGCTTCTGCAAAGGCTTCATCACCACTTGAAGCATTACAGGCCGTTTTTATGGCACATATAGACTTTGTGGCCAGTCACCCAGGTGTGCCCCGAATGTTATTTGGGGAGCTGCAACGGGCCAAAGTCACGCCAGCCAAGCAGATGGCCAGAACACTGATTGCCAATTATAGCGAAAGAGTTAAAGCTCTTATTGAGCAAGGTAAACGCAAAGGTGAACTGGATGAAAGACTGGATTCCGGAGCTGCAGCAACCATGTTTATTGGTATCATCCAAGGCCTTGTCATGCAGTCACTGTTGACCGGAAACATGGAGCAGATGCGCGAAAACGCCTGCGGGGTCTTCAAAGTATTTTGTCGTGGCATTGAGGGTAGAGAATGAAGCTGCCAGAGATGAATCGACGCACACTATTGATGTCTGCAGTACTTATTCCCCTGCTGGTATTGTTTGTTTATGTTGGTCTGATATCAGGCCCA
>Ga0316202_10000203_pt1 | contig 85391 bp, 87 predicted proteins | sample 3monrhotite_MG_FD_204934 | JGI IMG/M metagenome (GOLD analysis project Ga0316202, IMG submission 204934) | Microbial mat bacterial communities from mineral coupon in-situ incubated in ocean water Damariscotta River, Maine, United States -... | ecosystem: Environmental > Aquatic > Marine >...
GCGGCATCCGACAGCACGAACGGCAGTCGGGCGCGCTCCGCGGCCGGGAAGTCGCGCAGAACGTAGTCGGCCGCCTCCTGGCGCCCCGGGGGTCGCCCCACCCCGATGCGCACGCGCACGAACTCGGGCGTACCGAGCGCCTTGATGACGTCGCGCACGCCGTTCTGGCCGCCATGACCGCCGTCGGCCTTGAGCTTGATCGTCTCGAACGGCAGGTCGATGTCGTCGTGGATGACGATCGTGCGCTCCGGGGGGATGCCGAAGTAGGCGGCGGCGCTCGAGACGGGGCCACCCGAGGTGTTCATGTAGCTCAACGGGCGCGCCAGCACGAGCTTCGGCCCGCCCGGCCGCACGCGTCCCTCAGCGAGCATCGTCGTCGTGCGGTGCCGACTGAAGCGCGCGCCGATGCGGTCGGCGAGCTCGTCGAGCACCATCGCGCCCACGTTGTGGCGGTTGCCGGCGTAGCCGGGCCCGGGGTTGCCGAGCCCGGCCACAAGCCAGGTACTGCCGTCCGCCGCGCTCGGCTGCGAGCGCCGCTGCAGGCCGAACATGGTGGCGGGGTGCTCGGCTCGCTAGTCGTCCGACTCGGAGTCGGCGGCCTCGCCGGACTCGTCCTCGGCGGTCTCGCCCTCGGCGGTCTCGCCCTCAGCAGCCTCGTCGTCCTCGGCCACCGTCGCGCGCGGCACCGTGATGTTGACCACGAGCGCCTCGGGGTCGGTGATGAGGGTCGTGCCCGAGGGCAGCTCGACGTCGGAGGCGTGGATCTGGCTGCCCTCTTCGAGGCCCTCGATCGAGACCGTGAAGGACTCGGGAATGTGCGTGGCCTCAGCCTCGACGGTGAGCGTGTTGTGGTCGACCATCGCGATCGTGCCGGGGGCCGACTCGCCCTCGAGGTGCACGTAGACGTCGACGGTGACCTTCTCGCCCTTGCGCACGACGATCATGTCGATGTGCTCGATGAGCTGGCGCACCGGGTCCTTCTGCACGTCCTTGACGAGCGCGAGCAGCTTCTCGCCCTCGATGTCGAGCGTCACGATGACATTCGACTTGCGCAGCAGCAGCGCGGTCTCGTGGCCCGGCAGTGCGACGTGGCGCGGCTCGGTGCCGTGGCCGTACACGACGGCGGGAATCTTGTGGGTGGCGCGCAGCTTGCGGGCCGCGCCCTTGCCGAAGGACGTGCGGTCCTCCGCGACGAGCTTGTTCTGGTCAGCCATGGGTGAATCTCCTTGATCGGTGGGCTCGTGGCCCGGTCTGTGGTGTCGTCTCGAACGCGCGAACGCGTGAGGAAAGACCGTGAATGCCTTGCCCACCGCGTCGATCACGGAGCGTGAAGCACGCTCCCTCGCCGAAGTCCGCCCGTCAGTCTACCCGAGCGGCGACTACTCGAGCACTGGCCGGTCGAACACCGCCGCGATCTCCTCGGCGAGCGACTCGATGCTGCGCGCGGCGTCGACCTCGATGACGACCTCGTCGTCCTCCGGGTCGTCGAGCGTCGCGAGCTGCGAATCGAGCAGCTGCTCGGTCATGTAGTGGCCCGTGCGACCGGCGAGGCGCTCGGCGAGCAGTTCGCGCGTGGCCCTCAGCAGGACGAAGGCCGTGAGCGGAGCATCCTGCCGCAGCCGATCGCGATACGACCGGCGCAGGGCGCTGCACGCCATGATGCACGGGGCATCGTCGCGCAGGGATGCTGCGACGGCGTCCAACCACGGGGCGCGATCCTCATCGGTGAGCGGGATGCCCGACCGCATCTTCTCGACGTTCGCCGGGCTGTGCAGGTCGTCGGCATCGAGGAACCGCACGCCCGCGAGCGCGGCCGCCTCAAGGCCCACGGTCGTCTTGCCGGCGCCCGAGACGCCCATGAGGACGAGGGAGACGGTGCCGCTCAGAGCGCACCCCGGCGAGCATCGCCGACGGGGAGCGGCGCGAGGCGCGTGACCTCGACCGGCCCGGCGAGGTGCCCGTCAAGAGCCGCGACGAGGTCCGCGACCGGGGCGCCCGCACCGTGCGCATCGAGATCGGCCGCGCTCGACCACTTCTCGAGCATGACGATGCTGCCGTCGGGAGCGTCGTGGATCGCGTAGAGCTCGCACCCCTCCTCCTCATGCACGCGCGGGATCGCCTCGTGCAGGGCAACGAGCACCGCACTGCGACTCTCGGGCAGCGGGCGGAAGTAGGCGGTCACGACGAGGGGCTCGGGGGAGGTCATGGGGTCAGGGTACCCGTCGCGCCGCAGAATCCTGGGCGCGGGCTCACGGTGCGAGGGGCTCGCGAGAGGAGAGGCTCTAGGCTGGGAAGAGCCGTGCGGCCGCGTCCCGCACCCTCGCGCATCTCATCCGCCCCACACCCGCAGGAGTTCGCCGTGACCCAGCCCACCGCCAACATCGGAGTCGTCGGACTCGCCGTCATGGGGTCGAACCTGGCCCGCAACCTCGCCAGTCGCGAGGGCAACACGGTCGCTGTCTACAACCGCTCCTACGAGAAGACCGAGACCCTCCTCACCGAGCACCCCGAAGCCGGCTTCGTCGCCACGCAGGACTACGCCGAGTTCGCCGCCGCCCTGCAGAAGCCGCGCACCGCCATCATCATGGTGCAGGCCGGGCGCGGCACCGACGCCGTCATCGACGCCCTCACCGAGGTCTTCGAGCCGGGCGACATCATCGTCGACGGAGGCAACGCTCTCTTCACCGATACGATCCGCCGCGAGAAGGCCGTGCGCGAGACGGGCATCAACTTCGTCGGCGCCGGCATCTCCGGCGGTGAGGAGGGTGCCTTGCTCGGCCCCTCGATCATGCCCGGCGGCTCGGCCGAGGCCTGGGTCACGCTCAAGCCCATTCTCGAATCGATCGCCGCCGTCGCCGAAGGCGAGCCGTGCGTCACCCACATCGGCACCGACGGCGCCGGCCACTTCGTCAAGATGATCCACAACGGCATCGAGTACGCGGACATGCAGCTCATCGCCGAAGGCTACGACCTGCTGCGCCGCGTCGGCGGGCTCGACCCCGCCGAGATCGCCGACATCTTCGCCGAGTGGAACACCGGCGAGCTCGAGAGCTACCTCATCGAGATCACGGCCGAAGTGCTGCGCCAGGTGGACGCCGAGACCGGCAAGCCGCTCGTCGACGTCATCCTCGACCAGGCGGGCGCCAAGGGCACCGGGGCCTGGACGGTCAAGAGCGCCCTCGACCTCGGCGTGCCTGTGAGCGGCATCGCCGAGGCCGTCTTCGCCCGCTCCCTCTCCTCCAAGCCCGCCCAGCGCACCGCGTCCTCCGGCATGCCCTCCGGCGCCGAAGAGTGGCAGGTCACCGATCGCGATGCCTTCATCGAGGATGTTCGGCGCGCGCTCTTCGCCTCCAAGATCGTGGCGTACAGCCAGGGGTTCGACGCGATCGTCGCCGGTGCCGAGGAGTTCGGCTGGAGCATCGAGAAAGGCGACATCGCGAAGATCTGGCGGGCCGGCTGCATCATTCGCGCGCGCTTCCTCAACCGCATCACCGAGGCCTACGCCGAGCAGCCCGACCTCGTCGCGCTCCTCACCGCCCCCTACTTCGCCGACGCCGTCGGAGGCGCGCTGCCCTCCTGGCGCCGCGTCGTCGCCGGTGCCGCACTCGCCGGCATCCCCACGCCCGCCTTCGCCTCCTCACTCTCCTACTACGACGGCCTCCGCGCTGACCGCCTGCCCGCCGCCCTCATCCAGGGCCAGCGCGACTTCTTCGGGGCGCACACCTACCGGCGCGTCGACAAGGACGGCACCTTCCACACGCTGTGGAGCGGCGACCGCACTGAAGTGAGCGCCGCCGACGCACACTGAGTCTTCTGTCGCGCCGCCGCCCCTGCGGCGCGACCCCGCTACCGCGCGACGAGCGCGGTCGCCGCGCTTCGCGGCCGCCTCACGCGCTTCTCGGGAGGCTTCAGCCTCGCGCGTAGCGGGTCTGGGCGAGGGACTGGTCGCCGCTCACGCGGCCGACGAACCAGCGGGTGAAGAGGAGCAGTCCAGGCACGAGGAGCGCGACGAGCGCGGCGCCCGTCGAGAGCGAGACGACGAGCACCGTCGCGAACGACTCACCCGTGATCGGCTCTCCCACCCGCACAGCACCCGCGGCAGCCGTCACGAGAACGCTCGCGGCATAGCCCGCGAGGGTCGTGAGCGCCACGGCGGGCGCCACCGTCACGAGGCGCGAGGTGGCGTACCAGGCACCCGCGAGGGCCGCGGCCTGCGCGGCTGCGCCCGCGAGCCACTCCGGCTGGGTCCAGAAGTACAGCTGGGGTGCGCCGCCCAGGGCCAGCGAGCCCAGCAGCCCGACCACTCCCTGCAGACCCCACACGAGCGCCGCGCTCAGGAGCCCCCACACGAGAGTGCGCCCAGCGCCCAGCGCCGCCACGGCTCGCGCCGAGGAACCAGCCGTGGCTCCCGCGCGGCGCGACGGCAGCACCTCGTCGAGGTCCGACTGCCATTCGGGCTCGTCCGAGCCGAGCGGTCGGGGCGCCACGAACGTCTCGATGCGCACGCCGGCGACGCTCAGCGGCGGGTCGAGCACGAGTGCCTCGCCCCAGAACGTGTCGATCGTGCGACCCGGCAGCGTCGGCGGCGCGGGTGCCGCCGGAAACGCGGACGTGGCGTGCGCGTCAGCCTGCGACGCGAGCGCGGCGTCGCGCTGCGACTGCAGCTCGAGCGCGGTGCGCGCCAGCGAGAGACGGCTCCGCGACCCCGCCCCGGTGTGACGCGCGCGTGCGACCCCGCGCAGAGCGGCTGCCGCTGCGAACCAGCCCGTGGCGTGGTCGAGAGCCTGCACAGGAAGGGGCACCGGTGTCTCGGCGGCGGCCTGCAGCATCCCGAGATGCGCGATGCCGGAGGACATCTGCACGAGGCTGTCGAAGCCGCGCCGGCCCGCCCACGGTCCCGTATACCCGTAGGCGTCGATCTGCACCTCGACGAGCCCGGGGCGCACGCGCCGCAGCGTCGCGGCATCGAGCCCCATCGAGTCGAGGGCTCCCGGGCGATAGCCGTGCACGAGGATGTCGGCCTCCGCGAGCAGGGCGAGCAGCTCCGCGCGATCCTCCACGTCGTCGGTGTCGAGGCGCGTGCAGCGCTTGCCGAGCGTCATGTCCGGCGCGACAGACGGCTCATCCCAGCTCGGCGGATCCACGCGCAGCACATCGGCCCCCAGCAGGGAGAGCACGCGCGTCGCCACGGGACCCGCGAGCACGCGCGTCAGGTCGAGCACGCGCACGCCGGCGAGCGGCCGCTCTGACACCCCCGCGGGGAACGGGCGACCCGAGTCGTGAACCTCTACCGCGACGAGAGGCTCCGCGGCCACGGCCATGCCCTGAGGATGCCGCGCCCACTGCTCGACCGACCGCATGACTGCGGCGCACCCGCCCGCGATCACGACCTCCGTCTCGAGCACGTCGCCGGTCCACCGCTCGACCGCGGCGGCGACCGCCGCGCGGTCGGCCGGCTCCGGCACTCCGAGCACGCGGAGCGCGGCCTCCCGGTGGTGGGGAGCGTTCGTGTGCAGGCGGATCCAGCCGTCGGCGGTGCGGTAGTCACCCGCGACCGCATCCCACGGCGAGGCGAGCGGCTGAGTCGGTCGCACCGCCGCGGAGAACCAGGCGTCGGCGAGAGGCCCGTCGACGACGGGACGGTCGGAGTCGCCAGCGAGCTTCGCGAGCGCGAGGCCGACCGCGCCCACGGCCTGCGCGGCGAACGCGCTCACCGGGTACGCGCCGCCCAGGGTCGGCTTGCCCGTCACGGCGACGGCGTAGCTCTCGGTCATGCATCCTCCAGGGGTCGACTCGGCGTTGCGCCACCGCGGCGGACGGCGATCTGGCGCAGGAGCAGTCCCACCGCGAGAAGCACGGCCGTGCCGAGCAGCGAGCCCCCCGGCAGCGCGACGACCAGCAGCACGCAGCCGAGCAGGCCCACTACCGCGACAGCACGCGGCTGCCAGCGGTGCTCGGCCTCCTGACGCAGCGCCGCGAGGTGCGCGATCGCGTAGTACAGGAGCACCGCGGCACTCGACGCCGCGACCAGCTGAGCCGGCTCGAGGAGCAGCACGATCACGATCGCGACCGCAGCGATCACCCCCTCGGCGACGACGGGAGCGTGGGTGCGCGGCGACACGCGGGCGAGCACGCCGGGCAGGTCGCGCTCGCGGGCCATCGCGAGCGACGTGCGGCTGAGGCCCGCGAGGATCGCCATGAGCGAGCCCAGGCACGCCACGCCCGCGAGCACCGCGACGAGTGGGCGCCACGCCGGGACGAGCAGCTCCGCCAGCGGGGAGGCGCTCGCGGCGAGAGCTCCCGACGACAGCCGGCTCGTGAGAGTGAGCGCGATGACCGCGTAGAGGGCGAGCACGACGCCGAGGGCGAGCAGGATCGCGCGCGGCAGCGTGCGCCGAGGGTCGCGCACCTCCTCCCCCAGGGTCGCCATGCGTGCGTAGCCCGCGAAGGCGAAGAAGAGGAGGGCGGCGGCCTGCACGACGCCGTACGGTGTCGCGAGCGACAGATCGAGCTCGGGGCCGCCCGGCTGGGGGTCGGCAGAGGCCGCGACGAGCATCCCGATCAGGCCCGTGAGCACGACCGAGACGATGACCAACGAGACCCGGGCCGTGGTGCGCACGCCCGTCATGTTGAGCGCGGCGAACACGACGATGAGGCCGACCGCGAGCGGCGTGCGGGACTCCGGCCACAGGTACGCCGCGGCGACCGAGGCGATCGCGGCAGCCGACGCCGTCTTGCCGGTCACGAACAGCCACCCCGCGGTGAAGCCCCACCACGGGCCCACCCAGCGGCGGCCGAACGCGTAGGCCCCACCGGAGACCGGGTGCGCCATCGCGAGCTGCGTCGTGCTGAAGGCGTTGAAGGTCGCCACCACCGCGGCCAGGAGCAGCGCGACGAGCAGCCCGCCCGCACCGGCTGCCGCCGACGCCGGCGCCCACACGAAGAACGCCCCGGCACCGATCATCGAGGCGAGACCGATGCCCGTGGCACCGACGACGCCGAGGCTGCGAACGAGCCCGCCGGGCGACGACGTCGGCGCGGTCGGGCTCATGAACGCCAGACTATCGGCGCGCATGGGGCTCAGAGCGGCGAGTGCGACACTGGAAGGGATGACCGACGACGAGAACCCCCGCGAGCTCGACGACTGGGAGCCGTACAATCCTCCCGGCGACGAGACGACCTCCCCGTGGGAGCGCCGCCGCCGCGTCATGCGCATCGTCGCCCTCGTCACCATGATCGCGATGGTCGTGCCCGGCGCCCTCACCTCGTGGGCGATCGCGCAGTCCACCGCCGAGCGATCGTGCCGCATCGCGGTCGACTACTACGCCAACGAGCGCACGCCCTCACGCGTGGCCTTCGAGCTCGGCTCGCCCGACACGCTCGGCTGGAACTGCTACGCCATCGCCCCCACCGGTGAGGTGCGCGTCGCGCTGCTCGGGCTCATCCCGGGCCCGCCCCGCCTCGTGCCGACGACGCGCGTCTGACGCTCGCACTCGGCATACGCCGAGTGCAAGGCCGAACGGTTCAGGCCGGCTGCCTCACGACGTGGTCTTGCGCTTGAGCCACCCGAAGATGCCGGTAGCGAGGAAGAGCACGATGCCGATGACGGCGAGCCAGAAGAGGCCCTCGATGACGAAGCCGAGAATCGACAGCACGAGCCAGATGACGAGAAGGATGACGATGAACTGGATCATCTCGGCCACGCTACTCGGCTCACAGCCACGCGCCCAGGTCGGCGCCCAGGGCATGCTCAGGCTCTCGACACGAGCGGTGCACGAGTGCGCACTGCACTCTCCCCGCCGCTGCGGGCCAGAATGAGCGCATGACCGTCATCGATCGCACCCGCCTCACCGAGCTCGCCGAACGCGAGCAGGCCGCCTTCGCCGCCGCGCGACCCAGCTCGCGCGCCGCCTACGAGAGCGCCGACCACCTCTTCGGCCGAGTGCCCATGACGTGGATGAACAAGAAGTCGAGCGCCTTCCCCGTCTACCTCGACCGCGCACAAGGCAACCGCGTGTGGGACATCGACGGGCACGAGTACATCGACTTCGCCCTCGGCGACACCGGCGCGATGGCGGGCCACTCGCACCCCGCCGTCGTCGAAGCGGTCACGCGCCGCATCGGCGAGCAGGGCGGCCTCACGACGATGCTGCCCACGGAGGACGCCGAGTGGGTGGGCGCCGAGCTGTCCCGCCGGTTCCGCATGGACCGGTGGAGCTTCGCGCTGACGGCGACGGATGCGAATCGCTGGGCGATTCGACTCGTGCGCGCGATCACCGGAAAACCGAAGATCGTCTTCCACTCGTACTGCTACCACGGATCGGTCGACGAGTCGCTCGTCGTCGTCGGGCCCGACGGCGAGAGCATGTCGCGCCCCGGCAACGTCGGCGCCCCCGTCCCGGTGACCGAGACCTCGCGCGCCGCCGAGTACAACGACTTGCCGGGCCTCGAGCGCGCCCTCGCCCACGGCGACGTCGCCGCCGTGCTCATCGAGCCCGCGCTCACCAACATCGGCATCGTGCTGCCCGAGCCGGGCTACCTCGAGGGCGTGCGGGCGCTCACCCGCCAGTACGACGCGCTGCTCATCATCGACGAAACCCACACCTTCTCGGCCGGGCCCGGCGGCATGACGACGGCGTACGACCTCGAGCCCGACCTCGTCGTCATCGGCAAGGCGATCGGCGGGGGCATCCCGACCGGCGCCTACGGTCTGTCGGCCGAGTTCGCCGAGCGCGCGCTCGCCCGCGACGACCTCGACCTCGTCGACATGGGCGGGGTGGGCGGCACCCTCGCGGGCAACCCGCTCTCGGTCGCCGCCATGCGCGCGACGCTCGAGCACGTGCTCACCGACGAAGCGTTCGCGAACATGATCGACACGGCCACGTACTTCACCGACGGGGTGAACGCACTCTTCGACCGCTACGACCTGCCGTGGGCGATCAACCAGCTGGGGGCCCGAGCCGAGTACCGATTCGCGCGGCCGTACCCGCTCAACGGCACGCTCGCGGCCGAGGCGGCCGACGGCGAGCTCGAAGACATGATCCACCTCTACCTGGCCAATCGCGGCATCATGCTCACGCCGTTCCACAACATGGCGCTCATGGCGCCCATGACGAGCCGGTCAGATGTGGATGCTCACCACGAGGTCTTCGAGGCGGCTATTCGCGAGTTGTTGTCGGTCTAACCGATGGCCGAGACGGCCATCGGCGCTGGCGTCGCGGCGACGGCGAGAAATCGCCGTCGCTCTTAGCTCCAGCGCGCGGCACCGTCGAACGGAGCGCTGCGCCTACGCGGCGCCGTCAAACATGCTGGTGACCGACCCGTCGTCGAACACCTCGTGGATGGCCCGCGCGAGCAGCGGCGCGATGGGCAGCACGGTGAGGCGATCCCAGCGCTTGTCGGCCGGTACGGGGAGCGTGTCGGTCACGACGACCTGGTCGATCGCCTCATCCTGGAGGATCTCGAAGGCCGGGTCGCTGAAGATCGCGTGAGTCGCGGCGACGACGACGCCCGTGGCGCCCGACTTCTTGAGCGCCTCCGCGGCCTTCACGATCGTGCGGCCTGTGTCGATCATGTCGTCGACCAGGAGACACACACGACCCTCCACCTCACCGACGATCTCGTGCACGGTCACCTGGTTGTGCACCATGGGGTCGCGCCGCTTGTGGATGATCGCGAGCGGAGCATCCAGCTTCTGGCTCCAGATGTCGGCGACGCGCACGCGCCCCATGTCGGGCGAGACGACCGTGAGGGTCGAGGGGTCGAGCTGCGCGCGGAAGTGCTCGAGCAGCACGGGCATCGCGAAGAGGTGGTCGACGGGCCCGTCGAAGAAGCCCTGAATCTGGGCGGCGTGCAGGTCGACGCTCATGATGCGGTCGGCGCCGGCGGCCTTGAACAGATCAGCGACCAGTCGCGCGCTGATCGGCTCGCGACCCCTGCCCTTCTTGTCTTGCCGCGAGTACGGGTAGAAGGGCGCGACGACGGTGATGCGCTTGGCGCTCGCCCGCTTGAGGGCGTCGACCATGACGAGCTGCTCCATGAGCGCCTCGTTGATGGGCTTCGCGTGCGACTGCAGCACGAAGGCGTCGCAGCCGCGCACGCTCTCGTCGTAGCGGGCGTAGATCTCACCGTTGGCGAAGGTGCGGGCGTCGGTGTGCACGACGTCGGTCTGCAGGTATTCGGCGACCTGCGCGGCGAGCTCGGGGTGGGAGCGCCCCGACACGATGACGAGTCTCTTCTGGCCGGTGATCTTGATGCTGGCCACTACTGCCCGCCTTCCGCCGCGTTGTGCGACTTGTCGTGTTCTGGTCGCCTACTCGGTGCTGCGGTCCCCATCGGTCTCGGATGCGGCCGCTGCCGCCTCCGCCGCAGCCGTCCCCGGGCGATTCGCCGCGACCCACCGTGGAACAGTGCGCTGAGGTGCGTGGTTCACCGCGAGGGCGCCGGCCGGAACATCCTTGCGGACCACCGTTCCTGCTCCCGTGTACGCTCCGTCCCCAATCCTAACGGGGGCGACGAACACGTTGTGCGAGCCCGTCCTCACGTGCGCGCCCACCTCGGTGCGGTGCTTCTTCACGCCGTCGTAGTTGGCCGTGATGGTGCCGGCCCCGATGTTGGAGCCCTCCCCCACCGTCGTGTCGCCGATGTAGCTCAAGTGCGGCACCTTGCTGCCAAGCCCGATGACGGCGTTCTTCGTCTCGACGAAGGTGCCGATCTTGCCGTCGGCGGCGAGCTGGGTGCCGGGGCGCAAGTAGGCGAAGGGCCCGACGGATGCGCCCGCACCGATGACGGCGAGCGTGCCGTCGGTGCGGCTCACGCGCGCCCCCTCCCCCACCTCGCAGTCGGTGAGGGTCGTGTCGGGGCCGACTACGGCGCCGCGCGCGATCGTCGTCGCGCCCTTGAGCTGCGTGCCCGGGAGGATCTCGGAGTCCTCCTCGAGGGTGACGGTGCGGTCGATCCACACGCTCGCGGGGTCACTGATCGTGACGCCCGCGAGCTGCCAGCCGCGCACGATCATCTGGTTGAGGCGCAGACCCGCGTCGGCGAGCTGCACGCGGTCGTTCACGCCCGCGACGACCCAGCTCTGGCCCGCGGGCAGAGCGGCGACCGCGTGCTCGTCGCCGCGCAGCAGCCCGATGACGTCGGTGAGGTACTTCTCCTGCGCCGCATTGTCGGTCGAGACGAGGGCGAGCTGTTCGCGCAGCGGCGCGGTGCGGAAGACGTAGGTGCCCGAGTTGATCTCGGTGAGCGCCCGCTCCTCCTCGGTGGCGTCCTTCTGCTCGACGATGCGGTCGAGGGCGCCGGCCGGGTCGCGCACGATGCGGCCGTACCCGGTCGCGTCGTCAAGCACGGCGCTCAGGACGGTCGCGGCGGCCTCGGCTCCGCGGTGCCGCGCGAGCAGGGAGGCGAGAGTCTCGGCGTCGAGCAACGGCACGTCGCCCGAGACGACGAGCACGTCGCCGTCGAAGTCGTCGGGCAGCGCGGCGAGGCCCGCCTCGACTGCTCGGCCCGTGCCGGGAATCTCGTCCTGGTCGGCGATGATCGCGTGAGCATCCAGTTCGGTGATCGCGGCGGCGACCACATCGCGGTCGTGACGCACGACGGCGACGACGTGCGCGGGGTCGAGGGCGCGAGCCGTCGCGAGCACGTGGCCGATGAGCGGCACCCCGGCGAGCGGATGCAGCACCTTCGGGGTGCGCGACTTCATGCGCGTGCCCTGCCCGGCGGCGAGGACGATGACGGCGAGGCGGCTGTCAGTCATGAGCCCATCCTCTCGCACAGCGCGCGCAACCGGCGCAGGTCGCCCGCCACAGCCCGGGCGTCTGCTGAGAGCTCCTCGTCGGTCATCCCGGGACGACGCACGAGGGTGAAGACCGCTTCGCACCCGCTCGCTGTCGACTCGATGCGCAGGCGATTGTGCACCACCGAGCCATCGGGCATGGTGACGTCGTGGTCGAGGATGCCCCGCTCGACGTCGACCGCGAACACGGTGCGCACCCGACCGAAGGGGGCATCCACAAACCAGGTGCTGCCGCTGGGATCGCGCTCGTCGCACTCGATGCCGGTCGAGAAGCCCGCGGCCCACTCGGGCAGACGGGAAAGATCGGCGGCCACCGCCATGACGTGGGCGGCCGCGCGGGCGATCGGCTCGCGGATCATCCGTATCTCAGGCACGTCGCTCAGTCCTTCGTCATCTCGCGCGGGTCGGGCACGGCGCTCGACGGCGAGGATTCCGCCTCAGAGTCTGCGCCGCTGGCACTGTCGCCTTCCAAGAAGAACGCGCCGAGCGCTCCCGCGAGGGTCGCGAACACCGCGACGGCGTAGATGGAGAGCACGACCTCGAGCAGCCGCGTGAAGCCCGTGTCGGCCGAGAGGGGCGTGCCGCTGATCGCGAGGAGCGCGGCCTCGTAGAGCGCGTCGGCGTAGCTGTCGTAGACCTCGGTGAGGAAGAGCAGCTGGCTGGAGACGAGGATGACGATCGCCGTGACCGCCGAGAGCAGCCCGACGCGGTTCGAGAGCAGGCGCCCCGCCGAGCGCGAGCCCCGCACTCCCGCCGTGAGAACTCCGCCGAAGCGGGCGACCCGCGCGAGCCGCCAGTACCGCAGCGCCTGCAGGGCGCGGAAGAAGCGCAGGAACGGCACGAGCAGAAAGACGACCTGCCACCAGTTCTTCTTCCAGAACTCGCGCTGGAACCCGGCAATGACGGCGCGCAGCACGAACTCGGCGACGAAGACGGCCCAGAACACCCAGCCGAGCACGCTCAGCACCGTGACGAGCACGGGGTCGTCGGCGAGCAGTTGACCGAGCACGACGAACAGGAAGATCACGCCGAGGATGCCCATCGGGCGATCGAGCCGGCGCGCCAACTCCTCCGCCGCGGTGAGCTTCTCGCCCTTCCCGCCTGGGATGCTCGCACCCTGCTCTCGTGTCGGCTCAGTCACCCGGCCAGTCTGGCGGGTTCGCCGCCCGCGCACGAAGCGTGCTCCCAGGGTTGATCGACGCTCCCCGCTATTCGGCCCACGGTTCGTGCAGCGTCAGTGAGGTATCGGCGAAGTCACGCGTGTTGCGCGTCGCTAGCTCGTGCCCGCCGGCCAGGCAGATCGCGGCGATCATGGTGTCTTCGGTGCTGACCGTTCGCCCCTTCGCCTCTCGTTCCGCACGCAGTCGGCCGGCGATCTCGGCAGCGTCGACATCGAAGCCGTAAACGCGATCGGTCGCAGACTCGATGAGCCCGTCGATCGCGAGCGTTAGGGTGTCGCGCCGTCGGCTCTCGGGCAGACGAAGAGCGCCATATCGCAGCTCGGCGACCGTGATCGCCGTGAGTGCGAGTTGTTCAGAGTGCGCAGCGAGCCACGCGAGCACTCGCTCGTCCGGGTTCGGTCGCAGCGGCTCTGATAGGACATTTGTGTCGACGATGATCACGACAGGTCAACGGAACGTGCAGCCGTGCGCTCAGGGAGCGTGAAGTCGCCGCGCACAGACTCGGTGACCCGGATCCAACTGCTGATGAAGTCGGGACGTGCGGCGACGACCTCCTCGAGAATCACGCGCACTTCCGCCTCCATGGAGCGGTTGTGGGCTGCGGCACGCTCCTTCAACGACCGCCGCACGGGCTCGGGCAGATTGCGAATCGTCAACGTGGCCATGACCACCTCCTGCTAGCAATGCTAGCGGAACGCGACGAGGTCACTCCCGTTTTGTCCACAACCGAATTGCCTTCACGCCGGAGCGACAAGGTGTCGGCGCTCAGTCTCGGCTTGACCCGAGCTGCAGTCACGCCGGAGCGGCACGGCGTCGGCGCCCACTCTCTGCGCGACACCACTTACTGTCACGACGGAGCGATCCTTCGGATCGCTCCGCCCCCAGGACTCGAACCTGGACCTAACAGCTCCAAAGGCTGTCGTGCTGCCATTACACCAAGGCGGAATGCTCCACACGGGAGCGCCCTCCAGTCTGCCAGAGCGCGCGGCGCGCCTCGGTGGGCGGGCGAGAAGGTGCCCTGCTCGATAATGGGGGGATGACGCAGCCGGACGAGGTCGACCGCATCGTCGACGCGTGGCGCCGCGAGCGCCCCGACCTCGACGTCGAGCCGCTGCAGGTGCTCTCGCGCGTGAGTCGACTCGCGCGGCACCTCGACCGCGCCCGCAGGGCCGCCTTCGCGGCGTCCGAGCTCGAGTCATGGGAGTTCGACGTGCTCTCCGCCCTGCGCCGCGCCGGCGAGCCCTACGAACTGAGCCCCAAGGCTCTGCTGCAGCAGACGCTCGTCTCGAGCGGCACCATGACCAATCGGGTCGACCGGCTCACCGTGCGCGGGCTCGTCGAGCGTCGCACCGACCCCAACGATGGGCGGAGCATCCGGGTCAGGATGTCGGCGGAAGGGCGCAGCCGCGTCGACCGCGCGATCGGCGTGCTGCTGCAGAGCGAAGCCGAGCTGCTCGAGAGGCTGCCGCGCGCCGATCAGACGCAGCTCGCCGACCTGCTGCGCACGCTCGGCGCCGGCTTCGACGAGATGCCTGCCTGAGCTGTGCCTACGCGCTCGCCATGAGGGGCAGCAGGAACGCGACGATCGTCGCGATCGCCCCGACGGTGGTGAGGATGCCGCCGAGAGTCAGAAGCACTCGCCCGTCGTGCGAGGGGTCGTCGAGGCGCGGCGTGTCCGGGCGCGAGGGGTGCACCCACACGGTGCGGGCATCCCCGACAGCAGGAATCTGACCCGTGAGCGGCGACGTGCTCTCGCGCACCTCGCCCTCCTCCCCGAACCAGCGGATCTTCGCATCGCGGTCGCGCACCGTCGCGACGACAGCTTTCGCCGTCGTGTAGCGGCTCGACCACGCGCGACGGCCGATGCCGATCACGAGGAGCACGAGACCCACGGGGAGGGCGAGCCACGCGAAGACCTCGGCGGCGATGGCGATGGCATCGAGGGGCTCGGTCACCCTCACATCGTAGGGCCAGTCGGGCTCAGGCGGTGGGGACGAGCTCCGCGAGGAGCGCCTGGATGCGGCCCTTGATGTCGTCGCGGATCACGCGCACCGACTCGATGCCCTGCCCGGCAGGGTCCTCGAGCTCCCAATCTTCGTAGCGCTTGCCGGGGAAGATCGGGCACGCATCGCCGCAGCCCATCGTGATGACGACGTCCGAGTCGCGCACGGCCTCCATCGTGAGCACCTTGGGCGTGTTGTTCGCGATGTCGATGCCCTCCTCCGCCATCGCCTCGACCGCGGTCGGGTTGATCTGATCCTTGGGCTCCGAACCGGCCGAGAGCACCTCGACGCGGTCGCCGGCGAAGTGGCGCAAGTAGCCGGCGGCCATCTGCGAGCGGCCGGCGTTGTGGACGCAGACGAACAGGACGGTGGGGGTGTCGGACACGGGTGCTCCCTCGTGGGTGAGTAGGTGCGCGGGCGGGCCGACCCAGGAGGGGTCGCACCTGATGTATTGATGAACGTCGATGACCAGGATACGCTCGTCGCATCGACCACTGTCAATGGAACAGCCCGACGGTGAACGCACGATGAACGAGGGGATGCCCGCATGACCACACGAGAACTGCTGCCCGTCATCGACGCCACAGCGTGCTGCTCGCCCCTCACGCGCGAGACGATCAGCGCCGACCACGCCGACGACCTCGCCCGTTCGCTCAAGGCCCTCGCCGACCCGGCGCGCTTGAGGCTCATCTCGATCGTCGCCGCGAGCGACGGCGCCGAGGCATGCGTGTGCGACCTCACCGAGCCGCTCGGCCTCAGCCAGCCGACCGTCTCGCACCACCTCAAGGTGCTCGTCGACTCCGGATACCTCGAGCGCGAGAAGCGCGGCACGTGGGCGTACTTCCGGCTCGTGCCCGGCTCGCTCGACTCCGTCGCCCACCTCCTCGCGACGGTCTGAGCCCGTGACCACTCCCCCGCTGCCCCGCCGCCTGCTCGCCGAATACCTCGGCAGCGCTCTGCTCGCCGCGATCGTCATCGGCTCCGGCATCATGGCGACGACCCTCACGCCCGACGTCGGCGTGCAGCTGCTCATCAACGCACTCGCGACAGCGATGGGCCTCACGGTGCTCATCCTCGTCTTCGGCCCCGTCGGCGGGGCGCACTTCAACCCCGCCGTGACCCTCGCCATCGCGACCCTGGGCGGAATGCGGTGGCGGGATGCCCCCGCGTACGTCGTCGCGCAGATCGCAGGGTGCGCATCCGGCGCGATTCTCGGCAACGCCATGTTCGCCCTGCCCGCGGTGACGATCAGCACGACCGCGCGCGCGACGGGAGCGAATCTTCTCGCGGAGGTCGTCGCCGCGGCGGGACTCGTGCTCGTGATCCTCGCCCTCGTGCGCTCGAACCGTCTCGACTGGGTGGCGCCCGCGGTCGGCGCCTACATCGGCTCGGCGTACTTCTTCACGGCATCCACGAGCTTCGCGAACCCCGCCATCACGATCGGGCGGACGCTGTCAGACACCTTCGCGGGGATCGCCCCGGCGAGCGCCCCGCCCTTCATCGCCGCGCAACTGCTCGGCGCAGCCATCGCTGTCGGGCTCGCCGTGCTGCTCTACCCGCGCACCGTCATCGTCGTCGCCGAGACGCCGGGCGACCCCGGCGAGCCCGGCACGCTCACGGACGCCGCCGCGCACGTCGAGCCCGAGACGCAGCGCAGCGGCGCCCACTAGCATCGGCGCATGCCCTTCTGGCGACGCACCTCCAGCGCCGACGCGCACCTGCCCAAGAGCGACCGCGGCAGCGGCTCGCTCGACGACTACGACTACGACCTCGTGCCGAACAAGAAGTCGACGACGATGCGGCTCGCCGGTAGCGACGCCCACCAGGACGAGCTCGCCGTCCTGAGCGGCGAAGACCCTGAGACGCTCACCACCGCGACACCGGCCCGCTCGCTGGAGCAGGAGAAGGTGGATGCTCCGCTCGAGATCCGCGTCTTCGCCGGGCGCCGCGTGAGCGGCGTCGTCGGCACGGTGCCGCGCGGGCTCGAGGGTGTGGTCGACGAGGCGATCCGCCGGTTGGAGGGTCGCGGCGACAAGCCGCGCATCCCGATCGTGATCGCCGCCACGAAGCACGGCTACCGCGTGGACCTGCAGATGGGCCTCACCCGCTGACCGCTCGCGCCGTCAGTGCCCCGCGCCGAGGTGGCCGGCGAGCCGCTCATGCAGGGCCGACGACTCGTCGTTCATGTCGATGATCTCGACGCGCTTGCCGTAGCGCTCGTACTTGCTGGTGATCGCGTCGAGCGAGGCGACGGTCGAGGCATCCCAGATGTGCGAGCGTGAGAGGTCGATGACGACCGATTGCGGGTCGTCCCGGTAGTGGAACTGCGTTGTGAGGTCATTGCTCGAGGCGAAGAAGAGCTCGCCCTCGACCGTGTACAGCGCCGACTGCGAACCGTCGGGGGCCTCCACGAGGCGTCGATCGACGGTCGCGAAGTGTGCGACCCGCCGGGCGAAGAGCACCATGGCCACGATGACGCCGAGGGCGACGCCGATCGCGAGGTTGTGCGTGAGGACGACCGCGACGACGGTCGCGACCATGACGGTCGTCTCACTCTTGGGCATGCGACGCAACGTGTTCAGCTGGACGCTGTGCCAGTCGAAGGTCGCGAAGGCGACCATGATCATGACCGCTACGAGCGCGGCCATGGGGATCGCCGCGACGACGTCGCCGAGCAGCAGCACGAGGGCGAGCAGGAAGACGCCGGCGAAGAACGTCGACAGGCGCGTGCGCGCGCGGGAGACCTTCACGTTGATCATCGTCTGCCCGATCATCGCGCACCCGCCCATGCCGCCGAAGAGGCCGCTGAGCACGTTCGCGACGCCCTGGCCGTAGGCCTCGCGGGTCTTGCGCGACGGGGTGTCGGTGATGTCGTCGACGAGCTTCGCCGTCAGGAGCGACTCGAGCAGCCCGACGACGGCGAGCGCGATCGCATAGGGCCCGATGATGCCGAGCGTCTCGACGTTCAGCGGCACGTCGGGCCACAGCAGCTCGGGCAGGCTCTCGGGCAGCTCGCCCTGGTCACCGACGGTCGGCATCGTGATCGACATCCAGACCACGAGCACGGTCACGACGACGACCGCGACGAGCGGTGCGGGCACGACGGTGGTGAGGCGGGGCATCCCGATCATGATGAGGAGGCCGAGAGCGACGAAGGGGTAGACCTCCCACGGCACCCCGAAGAGGTACGGGAACTGCGCCGTGAAGATCAGGATCGCGAGCGAGTTCACGAAGCCGACCATGACCGAGCGCGGGATGAAGCGCATGATCTTCGCGACGCCCGCCGCCGCCATGACGACCTGGATGAGCCCGCCGAGGATGACCGTGGCGATGAAGTAGTCGGTGCCGTACTCGCGCGCGACCGGCGCGATGACGAGCGCGATCGCCCCCGTCGCGGCGGTGATCATGGCGGGGCGCCCGCCGAGGAAGGCGATCGAGACGGCCATGACGAAGGACGAGAACAGCCCGAGGCGGGGGTCGACGCCCGCGATGATCGAGAACGAGATCGCCTCGGGGATGAGCGCGATCGCGACGACGAGGCCTGCGAGCACCTCGCGGGTGAGGATGCGCGGACTGCGCAGCGCCGCGAGCGTCTGCGACTGGCGGAACGGAATCTTGGACAGCAGGGACACAGGGGTCACCCTTCGATCGGGCGCGGGAGACGCGCGCAGGACGTGACAGGAGCGCGTCATCGCGCGGCAGGCAGTCCTGCGGGTTCAGCGGCGGCCGCGGCGCACAGGCACAAGCGACGTCCAGATCGAACCGGGGGTGTGGGAAGGTGACGCAGACTGCGGCGTCCCTCCCAGACTACACGGGGCGTCGTCGGCCCGGCCGGGGGATGCTCGGCTAGGCGAGCAGCTCGCCGAGTTCGAGCCAGCGCGTCTCGACGGTCGCGAGCTGCGATTCGAGCCCGCGCACCTGCTCGTGCAGCGCACCCATGCCGGCGTAATCGGCGGGGTCGTGCTCGGCGAGCTGCACGTGCAGGGCGTCGACCTGGCCCTGCAGCTTCGCGATCTTGCGCTCGACGGCGGCGAGCTCCTTCTCGGCGTTGCGCTTCTCCGCTCCCGACAGGCGAGAGACGGGGGCCGTGGTCGCGGATGCTCCTCCCGTCTCCGTGACGGAGGCGACGGTCGCGCGCCCCGCATCCTGCGACCCCGTGGGCGCCGCGACGGACGCCGCGATGCGCAGATACTCGTCGACCCCACCCGGCAGGTGGCGCAGCCGACCGTTCAGGATCGCGTACTGGTTGTCGGTCACGCGCTCGAGCAGGTAGCGGTCGTGGCTCACGACGACGAGGGTGCCCGGCCACGAGTCGAGCAGGTCCTCGATCGCCGCGAGCATGTCGGTATCCATGTCGTTGGTGGGCTCGTCCATGATGAGCACGTTGGGCTCGTCCAGGAGGATGAGCAGCAACTGGAGACGGCGCTTCTGACCACCGGAGAGGTCTTTCACGGGGGTGGAGAGCTGCGCCGAGGTGAAGCCCATGCGCTCGAGCAGCTGCCCCGGCGTGAGCTCTTTGCCACCCGTGACGTAGGTCGTGCGCTTCTCGGCGATGACGGCGCTCACGCGCTGGTGGGCGACGGCGCTCAGGTCGCCGAGCTGCTGGTCGAGGGTCGCCACGACGACGGTTTTGCCGCGCTTGACGCGGCCGCTCGTCGGCTCGAGCGAGCCGTCGATGAGCTTGAGGAGCGTCGACTTGCCGGCTCCGTTGATGCCGAGGATGCCCGTGCGCTCGCCGGGCGCGATGCGCCACTCGACGTCGCGCAGGATCTCCGTGTCGCCGTAGCTCACACCGACGTCGAGCAAGTCGATGACGTCTTTGCCGAGGCGCGAGGTCGCCATCTGCGCGAGCTCGACGGTGTTGCGCAGCGGCGGCACGTCGGCGATGAGCGCGTTCGCGGCCTCGATGCGGAACTTCGGCTTGGCCGTGCGCGCGGGGGCGCCGCGGCGCAGCCACGCGAGCTCCTTCTTCATGAGGTTCTGGCGCTTGGCCTCCATCGTCGAGGCCTGGCGGTCGCGCTCCATGCGCTGCAGCACGTAGGCCGCGTAGCCGCCCTCGAAGGGCTCGACGATCCGGTCGTGCACCTCCCAGGTGTCCTCACTGATCTCGTCGAGGAACCACCGGTCGTGCGTCACGACGAGCAGAGCGCCTTGACCGCGCGGCCAGCGGCGCTTGAGGTGCTCGGCGAGCCACGCGACGCCGCCGATGTCGAGGTGGTTGGTGGGCTCGTCGAGCACCACGATGTCCCACTCGTGGCTGAGGAGCGCGGCGAGGGCGACGCGGCGGCGCTGGCCGCCGCTCAGGTCGTCGACGAGGGTGCTGCCGGGGATGTCGGCGATGAGCCCCGCGAGCACGTCGCGCACGTTCGCGTCTCCGGCCCACTCGTGCTCGTCACGATCGCCGACGACGGTGTCGATGACCGTGCGGCCTGTTCCCAGGTCATCGGTCTGGTCGAGCATCCCGAGGGTCACGCCACGGCGGCGCGTGACGCGACCGTCGTCGGGCTCTTGGAGGCCGGCGAGGATACGCAGCAGGGTCGACTTGCCGTCGCCGTTGCGCCCGACGACGCCGATGCGGTCGCCGTCGCCGATGCCCACCGTGACCCCCTCGAGGACGACGCGGGTGGGGTATTCGACGCGGAGCTGCTCGGCTCCCAGCAGGTGGGCCATTCGGGAAAGCCTACGGGCTCCCCCTGCGCCCCAGCTGCTGCGAGAGCGCGTGCGCGTGCTGCAGGAGTGCGCGACCGAGCTCGCGGCGACGGTCGTCGCGGAACCGCGACTCGATGCCCGTGAGCGACAGCGCCCACGCGGGGCGCCCCCGCTCGTCGAACACGGCCGCGCCCATGCCCCAGCTGCCCTCGACGAGGAGGCCGGGGTTGACCGAGTACCCGGTCGCACGCGTGCGCTCGAGACGTTCGACGAGCTCTGAGACGGAGTGCGATGCTCCCCACTCGCCGTCGAGGCGCGCGCGCCCGAGGTACTCGTCACGTTCCTCCTGAGGCAGGAAGGCGAGGATCGCGAGGCCCGCCGAGGCGACGCCGAGGGGGAAGCGGATGCCTTCGTGCAGCACGAAGGAGCGGATGGGAAAGCTGCCCTCCTCGCGCAGGAGGCACACGGTCTCGTCGCCCCGGCGCGCGGAGAGGAACGCGCTCTCCCCCGTGAGGCGGGCGAGCTCGCGCACGTGCTCGCGCGCGAGCTCGGCGATGTCGTAGCGCTCGGCCGCGATCGAGCCCATGAGGTAGAGCTCGGGGCCTGTGACCCATCCGGCACCATCGCGATCGAGGAAGCCCTCCGTGGCGAGCGCGCTCAGCAGCCGGTGGGCTGTCGGGCGCGTGAGCCGGGTCGCGGCCGCGACATCGCTCGTCGAGATCGGCGCGGGGGCGTGGGCGCTCACCGCACGCAGCACCGCGCCGACGCGCGCGACGACCTGCGTTCCGGCGCGCGGCTCGAGCGGAGCATCCATGTCCACATAATGGACCATCCCGGGCCCGCATTCCACATTGAGCACAAACATTGACCGTGCAGAGGGGTCTGGATAGCGTCTGCTCTCATCAGAATGTGGTCACCGGTGACCCGCTGAGGAGGAGTCGACATGGGCAGCAGCACGATCAGGAGCTCCGCGGCGGAGGCTCTCGAAGCCGTCGTCGCCGACGGGCAGACGATCGCCGTCGGAGGATTCGGGCTCAGCGGCAACCCCACCGATCTCATCGAAGCGCTGCGTGACCTGGGCGTGAAGGACCTCACGATCGTGAGCAACAACATGGGCGTCGACGGCGTCGCGCTCGGCCTGCTCATCGAGAACCGCCAGGTGCGCCGCGTCGTCTCCTCCTACGTGGGCGAGAACCGGCTCTTCGCCGAGCAGTACCTCTCGGGAGAGCTCGAGGTGGAGTTCGCGCCGCAAGGGACGCTCGCCGAGCGCATGCGCGCGGGAGGCGCCGGCATCGGCGGCTTCTACACGCGCACCGGGGTCGGCACGCCCGTCGCCGAGGGCAAGCCCACGCGCGAGCTCGACGGCGTCGAGTACGTGCTCGAGCGCGGCATCGTCGCCGACGTGGCCCTCGTGCGCGCGCACCGCGCCGACCGCGAGGGCAACCTCGTGTACCGGAGGACGGCACGCAACTTCAACCCGCTCGCCGCCATGTGCGGCCGTGTCACCTTCGCCGAGGCGGAGATCATCGAGGAGGACTACCTCGACCCCGACGAGATTCACACCCCGGGTGTCTTCGTGCAGCACGTCGTGCTGGCGAGCGACCGCGAGAAGCCCATCGAGAAGCGCACGACGCGCCCGCGAACCGCGAGCGCCGAGACAGACGGAGGTCGCTGACATGAGCTGGACGCGTGAGGAGATGGCCGCGATCGCGGCGCTCGAGCTCGCCGACGGGCAGTACGTGAACCTCGGCATCGGAATCCCGACCCTCGTCGCCAACTACCTGCCCCCCGGGGTGTCGGTGTGGCTGCAGAGCGAGAACGGAATGCTCGGCATGGGCCCCTTCCCCGTCGAGGGCGAGGAGGACGCCGACCTCATCAACGCCGGCAAGCAGACCGTGACGATTCTGCCCGGCGGCTCGTACTTCGACTCGGCGACCTCGTTCGCCATGATCCGCGGCGGCCACGTCGACATCGCCATCCTCGGAGCCCTGCAGGTCTCCGCCCGCGGCGACCTCGCCAACTGGATGATTCCCGGCAAGCTCGTCAAGGGCATGGGCGGCGCGATGGACCTCGTCGCCGGCGTGCCCCGCGTCGTCGTCATCACCGAGCACTGCGCGAAGGACGGCAGCCCGAAGATCGTCGCGGAGTGCGACCTGCCCCTCACGGGCGTCGGCGTCGTGCACCGCATCGTGAGCGATCGCGCTGTGTTCGACGTCACCGAGAGCGGTCTCGTGCTGCGCCGACTCGCGCCGGGCGAAGATCTCGATGCGTTACGGTCCGACACGGGTGCACCGTTCGCCGTCGAGCTGGAGGAGGCCGCATGAGCACCGTCATCGCGGGGTACGCCCGCACACCCTTCGTGAAGTTCTGCGGCGTGTTCTCCGCCCTCTCCGCGACAGAGCTCGGCGCGCACGCGACGACGGCCGCGCTCGAGCGGGCGGGCGTCTCGCCCGATCAGGTGGACCTCGTCGTCGCCGGCCAGGTGCTCCAGGGCGGCGCAGGGCAGAACCCGGCTCGCCAGACCGCCGTCGCGGCGGGCATCCCGCTCACGACCCCCGCCACCACTCTCAACGTCGTGTGCCTCTCGGGCAGCGAGGCCGTCGCCGCGGGCGCCCGCGCGATCGCCGCGGGCGAGGCGCGCATCGTCGTCGCGGCCGGCCAGGAATCCATGACGCTCGCGCCGCACGTGCTGCGCGATGCGCGCATGGGCCGCCGCTACGGAGCGATGGAGGTCGTCGATACGCTCGAGCACGACGGCCTGAGCGATGCCTTCGAGCGCACCTCGATGGGCTCGCTCACGGAGGGCCACACTGCCACCGCCCGCATCTCGCGCGAGCGGCAGGATGCCTGGGCGGCGCGCTCCCACGCGCGCCTCGCGGCCTCGGTCGGGATGCTCGCCGACGAGATCACGGCCGTGACGCCCTCTGCCAAGGTCGGTGCGATCACCGCCGACGACGGCCTGCGCGCCGACACGACGCCCGAGTCGCTCGCTCGCTTGCGCCCCGCGTTCGCGAGCGACGGCACCGTCACGGCCGGCAACGCCTCGCAGATCTCCGACGGCGCGGCGTCCCTCGTGCTCGTGGAGGAGTCGTACGCCGCCGAGCTCGGCCTCGCTCCGCTCGCACGCGTCGAGGGCGGCGCGCTCGTCGCCGGGCCCGACCTCTCCCTGCTCGAGCAGCCGGCCCGCGCGATCGAGGCGGCTCTCGGCCGTGCCGGCCTGCGTGTCGACGAGCTCGTGGGCGTGGAGATCAACGAGGCCTTCGCCTCCGTGGCCGTGCGGTCCGCCGACATGCTCGGCATCGATGACGAACTCATCAACCCGCACGGCGGCGCGATCGCTCTCGGCCACCCGATCGGGGCCTCCGGCGCCCGCCTCGTGGGGCACCTCGCCCGCCGGCTCCAGGTGCTCGGTACCGGCTCCCTGGGTGCCGCGGCCCTGTGCGGCGGCGGCGGTCAGGGCTCGGCGATCGTGCTGCGCTCGCTCTGACGCGCAGCCCGCGCGCACAGGGCAGAATAGGGGGATGCCCGCCGACGAGTCGTCCCCGACGCCCACCAGCCCCGCCTCCGCCGACGAGCCGATCGAGACCCACCCGATCCGCCGTGTGCTGCCGTGGACGCTCGTCTGGGCGGCCAGCATCATCCTGTTCGACCAGGGCACCAAGTACTGGGCCGAGGCGACGCTCGAGCGCGGCGTCGGCGTCCCCGTCATCGGCGACTGGATCGAGTGGCGCCTCGTCTACAACCCGGGCGCGGCTTTCGGCATCGGCGGCGACTACACCTGGATTCTCGCGATCGTGGCGGCGATCGCCGTCGTCGGCATCGCGATCTTCGTCGCCCGAATCTCGAGCGTGCCGTGGGCTCTCGCCGGCGGAGCGCTTCTGGGCGGGGCGATCAGCCACCTCGGCGATCGGCTCTTCCGCGAGCCCGGCTTCGCGCGCGGGGAGATCGTCGACTTCATCGACTACTTCGGGTTCTTCGTCGGCAACGTCGCCGACATCGCCCTCGTCGGCGGGGCGATCGCGATCGTGCTGCTGAGCCTGCTCGGCGTCAGCCCGAGACGACCCGTGCGCCGTGAACAGGACCCGTCGCCCGCAGCACCGTCAACCGGGACGCACTGAGCGCCACCTGCAGCTCGAGCGCGGCATCCGCGTCGGCCGCGAGGAAGGCGACCGTCGGGCCCGACCCCGAGACGATGCCCGCGAGCGCACCCTGCAGCTCTCCCTGCTCGAGCGTCTGCGCGAGCTCGGGCTGCAAGTGCAGCGCGGGTGCCTGCAGGTCGTTGTAGAGGTACTCGGCGAGCTGGTGCGCATCGCCCGCGCGCAGTGCCTGCAGCACCTCGACCTCGACGGCGGGCTGCTCGGGAGCAGGAGCGATGTCGCTCGCGTGGCGCTCGCGATGCCGGTCGAGCTCGGCGTAGACCTCGGGCGTCGAGAGGCCGGAGTCGGCGAGGGCGAGCACCCAGTGGAAGGTGCCCTGCGCGAGCGCGGGCGAGAGGCGGTCGCCCCGGCCCGTGCCGACGGCCGTGCCGCCCATGAGCGCGAAGGGAACGTCGGCGCCGAGTTCGGCAGCGAGAGACTGCAGCTCATCCCGACCGAGCCGGGTGCCCCACAGGTGATCGCACGCGACGAGGGTCGCGGCCGCGTCGGCGGAGCCGCCGCCCATGCCGCCCGCGATCGGCACGTGCTTCTCGATGTCGAGAGCCACCCCGCCGCGGTAGTCCGTCGTGCGCGCGAGCAGCCGCGCGGCGCGGATGGCGAGATTGCTGCCGTCGGTCGGCAGCCCGGCCGTGTCGATGGGGCCGCGGAAGCGCACCGAGAAGTCGTCGGCATCGCGCGCGAATACCTCCTCGTAGAGGGAGATCGCCTGGTAGGCGGTCGCGACGTCGTGGTAGCCGTCGTCGAGGAGCGAGCCGACCTTCATGAAGACGTTGATCTTGCCCGGCGCCCTCGCGTGCACCGCAGGAGGGGTTGCCGCAGCCGTCATGCCACCACCCTAGGGGAGCCGGCTGCCCCTCTCGTTCGGCAACTCCTGAGCATCGCCTGCCTCGCCCGCATCGCTCTCGAGCGGAGCGACCTGCTCGGCGCCCTCCCTGCTGATCGTCGTCGCGAGCGGCGTCTCGATGAGGAAGACGAGCACAGCCGCTGCCGCGAGGGCGAGCGGCACCATGACGAGGTAGACCGGGATGAGCGCGTCGTTGTAGGACGACACGATCGCCGTGCGCAGGGCATCCGGGAGCCCCGCGACGAGCTCCGGTGTGAGCGAGGCCGCATCGGGTGATCCACCGCCGGAGGCCGAGTCGGCCGGGAGGCGCGCGCTCAGCAGATCCGCGAGGCGGGCGGCGAAGACCGAGCCGACGATCGCGGTGCCGAGCGTGCCCCCGACCTGGCGGAAGTAGTTCTGGGCGGCGGTCGCGGTGCCGACCTGGCGGTGCGCGAAGGTGTTTTGCACGATGAGCGTCATGACCTGCATGCTCGTGCCGAGCCCGATGCCGATGATCGCCATCCACGTGCAGACGAGGGCGATCGGCGTGTCGAGGCCCGCGGTCGAGAGCAGCCCTAGGCCGAGCGCGAGCACGAGAGAGCCGATGATCGGGATGAGCTTGTAGCGCCCCGTGCGCGAGATCACGACGCCGACGACGATGGAGGTCGTGAGGAAGGTCGCCATCATGGGGATCATGAGCAGGCCCGCCTCGGTCGCCGTCGCCCCCGCGGCCATCTGGAAGTACGTCGGCATGTAGCTCATCGCCCCGAACATCGCGACGCTCACGAGCATGCCCGCGAGCGTCGCGAGCACGAAGTTGCGGGCGCGGAAGAGGCGGAGCGGGATCACCGGCTCGAGCGAGCGGCGCTCGACGAGCACGAACAGACCGGCGGTGATGACGCTGCCCACGATGAGGGCGATCATGGTCGGCGACTCCCACTCGAACTGCGTGCCGCCCCACGTCGCCGTGAGGACGACGCCGCTCGTCGCGAGCGTGAGCAGCACCATACCCGGGTAGTCGATGCGCGCCCTGCCGGCGCGCGCGGGCCTGGGCACGCGCAGGAGGATCGCGATGGCGACGAGCGCGAGCGCGCCGAGCGGCACGTTCATCCAGAAGGTCCAGCGCCAGCCGGGCCCTTCGGTGAACCAGCCGCCGAGCAGCGGGCCCGCGACGGAGGAGAACGCGAAGACGCCCCCCAGGATGCCCATGTACCGGCCGCGCTCGCGCGCGGGCACGACGTCAGCGATCGCAGCCTGGGAGAGGACCATGAGGCCACCCCCGCCGAGGCCCTGGACGGCGCGCGCGACGATGAGCATCGTCATGTCCTGCGCGAGACCGCCGAGAACGGAGCCGGCGATGAAGAACGAGACGGCGGTGAGCAAGAGCGGCTTGCGGCCGAGCAGGTCGCTCACCTTGCCGTAGATCGGCATCGTCACGGTCGCGGCGAGGAGGTAGGCCGTGATGACCCACGAGAGGTGCTCGACCCCGTTGAGCTCGCCCACGAGCGTCGGCAGGGCGCTCGAGAGCACCATCTGGCTCAGGCTCGCGAGGAGCATGACGACCATGAGCGTCAGGAAGAGGAGCGTGACGGTGCGGCGGTCCATCGCCGAGGAGGGGGCCGAGCGCTCGAGCGAGGTCGCCGCGCTCACGAGGCGATCCCGAGACCGCGGAAGGTCGCGAGCGCCTCGGCGAGCGCCGCCTCACGGTCGTCGACCATGCGCGCGAGCTGGGTCTTGTAGGCGAAGCGCACGATCGTCGCGGCGAGCATGAGCATCGCCGTCGCCGCGCGTCCCTCGGGCCCGCGCGCGAGCGGCTCGGTGCTGCCCTCGCGGCGCGCGTGCGTCGTGACCTCGTCGAGGGGGGCCGCGAACTCCTCGGCGAGCAGGGGCGCCACGAGGCGCTCGACCGCGGCGACGTGCGCATCGAAGGCGGAACGCAGCTCGGGGTGGCGCTGCACGAGCACGACGCGCCGGCCGCCGATGTGCTCGGGCAGGCTTCCGGAGGCGAAGGCTGCGACGATGAGCCGCACGGTGCGCTCGAGACGGTCGCTCGAGCCGGTGCGGAACTCGTCGAGCGCGCCCTCGTCGAGGTGCGGCTCGCGGAACCCGAGGATCGCCTCCTCCTTGGTCGCGAAGTAGTTGAAGAACGTGCGGGTCGAGACACCCGCGCGCACCGCGACCGCGTCGGCGGTGACCGCCGCGGGGCCCCCGTCGAACGCGAGGTCGGCGGCGGCGCGATGCAGGGCATCCCACGTCTCGCGCCGGTTCTGCTCTCGCCTGCTCATTTCTTGCATTACTGCAGTATATGCATGACTGCACGAATGGGCCTAGTCCTGGGCGAGGGGCCCCCGGGACTGCTGCGTCACGCTCGGCACGAGCAGGCGGTACACGAAGAGCCCCACGACCTCGATGCCGATACCGAGCGCGACGACGACGGGCACGAGCTCGAAGCCCTCCTCGAAGGCCATCGCGATGGGCAGCACGAGCAGGCCGTTGCGCGCGGCGCCGCTGAACGTGAGGGCGCGCACCTGCGAGAGGCTGAGGCCCGCAGCGGTGCCGACGAGGATGCCGACGGGCGTCATGAGGATGAGGTAGACGCCGAACAGCGGCGCGACGGCCGCGAGCAGCTCGCTGCGCTCCGCCGCGCGCGGAAGCCAGACCGCCACGACGAGCCCCGCCGCGATCGCCGTCGCCGGCACCGCGAGTGCCGCCCCCCGCCGACTCGCGCGTTGCAGGCGAGGTGCGCGAGTGGACGCGAGCTGCAGCAGGGTGACGACAGCCGCGGGGGCGACGATGCCCAGCAGCACGGCGAGCGGGAGGCGTGAGAGGTCGAGGCTCAGGAAGCCGTCGCCCGCCGTGAAGAGCACCATGAGCGCGGGGAGGCTCACCGCCTGGATGACGAGCATGAGGGGCGCCGTGGCGAGCAACGACTCAACCGCCCCGCCCGCGCGCCGCACGAAGATCGCCACGATGCCGACGCCGGGGGCGAGCAGCACGAGCAGCAGGCCGAGCTGCAGGTCGGGGTCGCGAAACACGATGCGGCTGAGGATGAGCGCGAGAACGGGCGAGACGACGATGTTCAGCCCGATCACGGCGAGCAGGAAGCGGCGGCCCACGACAGCACGGCCGAGCGAGGCGAGCGGCACCGGCAGCAGGGTGATCGCGATCGCGACGGCGACGACCGTGGCGACCGCGGCATCCGGAGTCTCCGCGAGGTCGGGAAGGAGCGTGCCGGCGAGGAAGCCCGCGCCGACACCGGCGAGGATGACGGGCACGGGGTGCTCGCCCGGCCAGCCCAGCACCGGGCCGACGCCCTCCGGCCTCGCGGTCTTCACGAGGTCGGAGCCTGCCGCGGCGCCTGCGCGAGCCGCAGGAAGTCGTCGAAGCCGAGCTGCTCGCCGCGCGCCGTCGGGTCGAGCCCCGCCGCCTGCAGCGCTGCGGTGGCCGCGGCCGACGACCCGTACAGCTCGGCGAGCGCCTGCCGCAGCATCTTGCGTCGCTGCCCGAACGCCGCGTCGACGATCTGCCCGAGGCGCAGCCGGTCGGCCTCCGAGCCGGGCTGCGCCGTGCGCGTCATGCCGACGAGCACGCTGTCGACGTTCGGCACCGGCCAGAACACCTGCCGACTGATGGTGCCCTCCACGCGCCACGGCCCGTACCAGCGCGCCTTGACGCTCGGGCTGCCGTAGACCTTCGACCCGGGCGGTGCCGCGATACGGTGGCCGACCTCGGCCTGCACCATGACGAGAGTGCGCTCCAGGCTCGGCACGGTGGCGAGCAGGTGCAGCAGCACGGGCACCGAGATGTTGTACGGCAGGTTGGCGACGAGGGCGGTCGGCGGCGCGGGCTGGTGGGCAGACTCGGCCGCGTGCAACGCCTGCGCATCGATGCGCAGGGCGTCGGCGGTCACGACCGTGAGCGGAGCATCCGGTTGCAGCTTCTCGACCGTGCGCGGCAGCTGGGCGGCGAGGCGCGCGTCGATCTCGACGGCGATGACCGGATGCCCGGCCTCGAGCAGCCCGAGCGTGAGCGAGCCGAGCCCGGGCCCGACCTCGAGCACCGTCGCGCCCGCGGGCAGCCCGGCTGCGGCGACGATGCGCCGCACCGTGTTGGCGTCGTGCACGAAGTTCTGGCCGAGCCGCTTGGTGGGCTGCACGCCGAGCTGGTCGGCGAGCTCGCGCACCTCAGCGGGGCCGAGCAGTGCGCTCACGGCAGGATCGTCATCGGTGCGGGGTCACGAGCCCGAGGAGTCGGAGCCCGGCGTGCTGGAACCCGAGTGGTCGGGCCCGTCAGTGAGGTCGGCCGGGTGACCGGGAATCTCCTCGATGCGGTCAGCCCACGGGTCGCCCGGAGAGGTCACGGGCTCGGCGTCCCAGTGCCCGTAGACGAGCTCGGTGTTGGAGCTCAGCTGCGCCGCGAGCATCGACGGATCGGTGCCGAGGTGGTCGGCGATCGCGCGCACCGTCCACGGCAGCAGGTAGGGCCCGTTCGGCCGACCGCGGTGCGGGTGCGGCGTGAGGAACGGCGCGTCCGTCTCCACGAGCAGGAGGGCGCGCGGCAGGATCTCGAGCGAATCGCGCAGGTTGCGGGCGTTCTTGAACGTCACCGTGCCCGCGAAGGACGCGTACCACCCGCGCTCGGCGAGGATGCTCGCGAGCTCGATGTCGCCGCTGAAGCAGTGGAAGACCACGCGGTCGGGTGCACCGACGCGCAGGAGCGTGCGCACGACCTCCTCGTGCGCGTCGCGATCGTGAATCTGCAGCGCCAGGTCGTGCTTCTTGGCGAGCTCGATGTGCGCTTCGAAGGAGCGGATCTGCGCGGCGCGTCCACTCTCGCTGTCGGTGCGGAAGAAGTCGAGGCCCGTCTCACCGATCGCGACGACGCGGGGCTGCGCGGCGAGTTCGTCGATCTGCGCGAGAGCGGCATCCAGCTCACCGGATTCGACGAGAGCGGGCGCCTCGTTCGGGTGCAGCGCGACGGCCGCGAGAACGCGCGGCTCGCGCGCGGCGACCGCGGCCGACCAGCGGCTCGTGATGACGTCGGTGCCCACCTGCACGACGCCGCGCACGCCCACGGCGGATGCTCGGTCGAGGTGCTCGCGGTAGTGCAGCGGATTCTCGCCGTCGGCGATCTCGAGGTGCGTGTGGTTGTCGTAGACGGGCACGACGAGCGCCTCGGGGCTCGGTGGGTAGCTCAGGTCGCGACTGGAATCCTCCATCGCGGCGCGCGTGCGCACGTGCGGGTCGACTGGATCACTCATGAGTCTCTCCTTCTCTCCCCGGCCGATCGGCGCGACGTCGTTAGACGGCCGCCTCCTGCTCGATGCGGGGGAACAGTCCCTCCATGGGCGACACCACGGCGCCGGCGGGCAGTTGGCCCCACACTCCGGCGTCGGGGATGCGCTGGTCGGTGAGCGAGCCGAGGGCGCTCTCGGCGCCGAGGGCCCGCCACAGCTTCTGGGTGGCCTGCGGGGTCACGGGCGACAGCAGCACGGCGAGCGCGCGCAGGCCCTCCGCGGCGGTGTAGAGGATCGTGTGGAGGCGCGCGGTGCGCTCCTCGTCCTTCGCGACCTTCCACGGCTCCTGCTCGGTGAGGTAGCCGTTGAGCTCGTCGACGACCGTCCAGATCGCCGCGAGCGCCTCGTGGATCGCGAAGCGGTCCATCGCGCCCTCGGCTCGGGCGACGGCGCTCGCAAGCACCTCGTGGATGCGCTCCTCAGCCGCGGTCACCTCGGTCGCGGCGGGCAGGATGCCGTCGCAGTAGCGGCCCACCATCGACACGACGCGGGAGGCGAGGTTGCCGAAGCCGTTCGCGAGCTCGGCCTGGTATCGCGCGCTGAGGTCCTCCCAGCTGAACGAGCCGTCCTGCCCGAAGTTGATGGCGCGCAGGAAGTAGTAGCGGAAGGCATCCGAGCCGAACACGTCGGTGATCTGGCTCGGCGCGATGCCCGTGAGCTTCGACTTCGACATCTTCTCGCCGCCCACGAGTAGCCAGCCGTGCGCGAAGACGCGGCGCGGCACCGGCAGGTCGGCGGCCATCAGCATCGCCGGCCAGATGACGGAGTGGAACCGCGCGATGTCCTTGCCCACGATGTGGTTGCTCGGCCAGAAGCGCTCGAACGCGGGAGCGTCAGCCGTCGGCTCCCAGCCGAGGGCCGAGATGTAGTTGAGCAGGGCGTCGAACCACACGTAGACGACGTGGCTGTCGTCCCACGGCACGCGCACGCCCCAGTCGAAGCTCTGGCGCGAGATGGAGAGGTCGTCGAGGCCGCGGCGCACGAACGACACGATCTCGTTGCGCACGCTGTCGGGCTGGAGGAAGTCGGGCTGCGACTCGTACAGGTCAAGCAGACGCTGCTGGAAGTCGCTCATGCGGAAGAAGTAGTTCTTCTCCTTGAGCACCTCGACCGGGCGGCCGTGGATGGGGCACACGAGCTGGCCGTCGAACTCACCGGCACCCTCGACGAGGTCGCCGTGCTGCTTGAACTCCTCGCAGCCGACGCAGTAGAAGCCCTCGTACTCGCCGTCGTAGATGAACCCCGTGTCGTACAGCTTCTGCAGGAAGGCCTGCACGACGCTCTCGTGGCGGTCCTCCGTCGTACGGATGAAGTCGTCGTTCTGGATGTCGATCGTCTTGAGCAACGGCACCCAGGCCTCGTCGACGAGCTTGTCGGCCCACTCCTTGGGGCTCACGCCGTTCGCGACAGCCGTGCGCAGGATCTTCTGACCGTGCTCGTCCGTGCCCGTGAGCGACCAGGTGTCGCGCCCGCTCTGCCGGTTCCACCGCGCGAGCACGTCGGCGGCGACCTCGGTGTACGCGTGCCCGATGTGGGGCGCATCGTTGACGTAGAAGATCGGCGTCGAGATGGAGAAGGTGTCAGCGGCGGCCATGATGCCCCCATCCTACGGGCGGGCTCCTGACTGTGACGGCGGGGCTGGGCGTTGGCCGGGCGCGGGCCGGGCGCTGGCTGCGGCTGGTGCTGCCGGGGTCAGCGGCGGCGTACGGCGAGCGCCGCCTCATACAGCTCGCGCTTGCCGAGCCCGGTTGCCTCGGCGACCGCGGCGGCGGCGTCCTTGAGCCGCTCCCCCGCGGCGGTGCGCGCGAGCACCTCGTCGACCGCGGTCGGCAGGTCGGCGTCGCTCGCGCGCGCCCCCTCGACGACGAGCACGATCTCACCCCGGGCACCCTCGGCGAACTGCTCAGCGAGCTCGGCCAGCGACCCGCGCGCGACCTGCTCGTAGCGCTTGGTGAGCTCGCGGCAGACGGCGCCGCGGCGCTCGGCGCCGAAGGCGTCCCGAGCGTCGGCGAGCGCCGCAGCGATGCGGTGGGGCGCCTCGAAGAACACGAGGGTGCGCGGCTCCGCGGCGAGGGCGCGCAGCGCGCCGGCGCGGCCCTTGCGCGGCAGGAACCCCTCGAAGGCGAAGCGGTCGGTCGGCAGGCCGCTCAGCACGAGCGCCGTCAGCACCGCGCTCGGGCCGGGCAGCGCCGTGACGCGCACGTCGGCGGCGATGGCGGCCTCGACGAGGATGTAACCGGGGTCGCTGATGCCGGGCATCCCCGCGTCGGTCAGCACGAGGATGTCGCTGTCGCGCGCCCGCTCGACCAGGTCGGCCGAGCGCTCGCGCTCATTGTGCTCGTGCAGGGCCTCCAGGCGCGGGCGGTTCTCGATGCCGAGGGCGCGCAGCAGGTGCGCGGCCGTGCGGGTGTCCTCCGCCACGACGAGCTCGGCCGACTCGAGCGACTCGACGAGGCGTCGGCTCGCGTCGCCGAGGTTGCCGATGGGCGTCGCCGCGAGCACGATCATCGGGCCATCCTCCCACCCGCGCCCGTAGCATGGGCGCGTGGTCACCCGAGAGCGCCTCCTGCGGTTCGGGATGCCCGCCGCCGTGCTCGGCGTCGCCGCCGCCACCCGGCTCATCGCGCTCGACCAGCCCGGGGTGCTCGTCTTCGACGAGACCTACTACGTGAAGGATGCTGCCTCGCTGCTCGAGCTGGGCTACGAGGGCCGATGGCCCGACGGCGCCGACGAGGCCTTCGCTGCCGGAACGCCGCCGGCGGTGACTGAGAGCGCCGCGTTCGTCGCGCATCCGCCGCTCGGCAAGTGGGTCATCGCCCTCGGGATGCTCGCCTTCGGCCCGGCCTCGCCTTACGGCTGGCGGCTCGGCGTCGCCGTCTCGGGCGTCCTCCTCGTCGCCGCCCTCATGCTGCTCGCCCACCTGCTGTGGCGCCAGCTCGCGCTCACGACCCTCGCCGGGGGCCTTCTCGCGATCGACGGCAACGCGATCGTCATGAGCCGGGTCGCCCTGCTCGACGGCGTGCTCGCGCTCGTCGTCGTGCTCGCCGTCATCGCCGTGGTGCTCGATCGGCGGTCGTCGCGCGCTCGCCTCGCCCGATGGCTGGCCGCGCGCCGCGCCGCCGGCCGGTCGACCGACTGGGGGCCGGCGATGCTCGCGCGCCCCTGGCTGCTCGCGGCCGGCGTGCTCTTCGGCCTCGCGGTGTCGGTGAAGTGGAGCGCGCTCTACCTGTTCGCCGCGTTCGCCGTGCTCACCGTCGTCGCCGACGCGATCGACCGGCGCCGCGCGGGAGTGGCGCTGTGGGCGAGCGGCACGCTGCTGCGTCAAGCGCCGCTGAGCGTCCTGCTCACAATCCCGGCCGCCGCGGCCGCGCACCTCGTCACGTGGTGGGGGTGGTTCGCGACGAGCGGCGGCTACGGGCGGTCGCGCACGATCGACGCGGCCGAGCGGTGGCCGGGCATCCTGGGCGCTGCTCCGGATGCTCTGCAGAACTGGTGGGCGTATCAGCAGAGTGTCTACGGCTACCACGTCGGGGAGTCGTCACCGCACCCCTATGAGGCGCCGGCCGCCGGGTGGCCGCTGCTGCTGCGCCCCACCTACATGCACTACCTCGACCGTGGCGACGGCACGGCCGAAGCGCTCACGGGCATCCCGAACCCGCTGCTGTGGTGGGGGTCGGTCGCCGCGGTACTCGTCATCCTCGTGGGCTGCGGCATCGCAGCCTGGCGGATGACGCGGCGTGCGCCCGGGTCACCTCTGCCGTTCGTCGGCTCGCCCTGGGCGATCGCGGTGATTCTCACGGGCGTCGCCGCCGGCTACCTGCCGTGGATGCTCTACCCGGAGCGCACGACGTTCTTCTTCTACACGATCGTGATCACACCGTTCCTCGTGCTCGCGCTCGTGAGCGTGCTCGGTGCCGTGCGCGGTCGGCCGTCGGACACCCCGGAGCGCCGCCGCCTCGGGACGGCCCTCGTCGTGACCATCGTGACCGTGCTCGTGCTCCTGAGCGCGTTCTTCCTGCCCCTGTGGACGGGCACGCCGATACCGCTCGAGTTCCTGCGCATGCACTACTGGCTGCCCAGCTGGATCTAGCGCGGAGCCGCGGGCGCGGGAGCGGGGAGCGCGGGCCGGCGCCGGTAGACGATGCGGCGGTAGAGCCACTCGGCCGGCCCTGGCTTGTCGAGCGCGCCCAGGACTGCCGCGACGATGAGCGTGCCGAGCCACGTGAGCACGGCGATCTGCGTCGCCTCGGCCACCGAGACGATGCCGCCGAGGCCCAGGGTGTACGGCGCGAACAGGATGAGGAACACGACCGACTGGGTCAGGTAGCCGCTGAGCGAGCGCTGCCCGAGCGCCGCGAAGAGGCGGGAGATCGGGCCGCCCGTGCCGGCGCCCCCGACGATGAGGGCGATGAGGGCCACGTATCCGGCGCCGCCGATCGCGCCCGTCACCACGTGCAGCATCGCGATGAAGGGCTCCCCCAGGATGCCCGGCTCCCAGACACCCAGCAGCGCGAGCGACATCGGCAGAGCGCCGAGCAGCGACACGGGCACGCCGATGCCTGCCATGAGACCGAGTGCGCGCCGGTGACGCGCAGGCTCCTCGAGCATGCGTCGCCGCGCCGCCCACATGCCCAGAATCATCGGCGCCAGCAGCCCGAAGCCGCCGAAGGGGATCGCGAGAAGGCCCAGAGACCACTCGAGCGCCCGCTGCAGTGTCGCGAGCAGGTACGTGTCGGCACCCGGCGAGGAGAACGCCACGAGCCCCGCCTCGACTCCCCCGGCCTTGCCGATGAGACCCGTCAGCCCCTCGGCGAAGCCCGTGATCGCGAGCACGCCGAACGAGATCCACCCCACGATCGCGAGCACCTTGCCCGACACCCGGATGAGCAGCACGAGAGCGAGGCCGAGCAGACCGTAGGCGCCGAGGATGTCGCCGAAGAAGAGCAGCACTCCGTGGGCGGCGCCGAAGGCGATGAGCCACAGGTTGCGGCTGACCAGGAGCCGGCGCACCCCGCGCCATTCCGTGCCCCGAGCATGCTCACGACTGAGGATCTGCGTGAGGCCGTAGCCGAAGAGCAGCGCGAAGAGCGGGTAGCTGCGGTTGTCGGCGAGCAGAGCGACCGCGGCGTTGACCCAGGGGTCGGCGGGAGCATCCGTCACCGGCTTGAACAGCAGGCCGACCTCGCGACCCCACAGCAGGAACGGAACGTTCGCCACCGCGATGCCGAGCAGCACGAGGCCGCGCGCGACATCGGGGGCGAGAGCACGGTCGCGACGAGAAGTCGGGCCCGTCGCGGGGGCCGGGGTCGGGGGCGCTGTCGACTCGCTCATGTCGTCGACACTAGAAGAGCGACATCGTCGGCCGCCTCCCCCGGATGGTGGATATCGCGCCCGCCCGTCGGCGGACACGGACGCCCGCGCTCTGGCCGCCGATCCACGCTACGGAATGTGACGATGCCCCCCACCACGAGTCGCCCGCTCGCCTAGCCTGGAGGGATGGCCGACCGCGAATACGGATTCAGGACCCGCGCGATCCACGCGGGCAACGTGCCCGACTCGGCGACGGGCGCCCGCGCCATGCCGATCTACCAGTCGAGTGCGTTCGTCTTCGACTCGACCGAGGACGCCGCCGCGCGCTTCGCCCTGCAGAAGTACGGCAACATCTACTCGCGCCTGGCGAACCCCACGGTCGCGAGCTTCGAGGAGCGCATCGCGAGCCTCGAAGGTGGCCTTGGCGCCGTCGCCACCGCGAGCGGACTGAGCGCACAGTTCGTCACGTTCGCCTCCCTCGCCGGCGCGGGCGACCACATCGTCGCCTCCTCGACCCTCTACGGCGGCTCCATCACGCAACTCGACGTCACCCTGCGCCGCTTCGGCATCGACACGACCTTCGTCGCGAGCGACGACCCCGCCGACTACGCGGCCGCGATCATCCCCGGCCGCACCAAGCTCCTCTTCGCCGAGACCGTCGCCAACCCGAGCGGCGACATCGCCGACATCGCGGGCCTCGCCGACGTCGCCCACGCGGCCGACATCCCCCTCGTCATCGACTCGACGATCGCCACCCCCTTCCTGTGCCGCCCCATCGACTGGGGCGCCGACATCGTCGTGCACTCCGCCACCAAGTTCCTCGGCGGGCACGGCACGACCCTCGGCGGCGTCGTCGTCGAGTCGGGCCGCTTCGACTGGTCGAACCACACCTTCCCGCTGTTCGAAGAGACCGTGCCGCACTACGGCGGGCTCACCTGGCACGGCAACTTCGGCGAGTATGCCTTCCTCACCCGCCTGCGCGCCGAGCAGCTGCGCGACATCGGCCCCGCCCTCGCCCCGCACTCCGCCTTCCTGCTCGCGCAGGGCGTCGAGACCCTGCCCTACCGCATGCAGGCGCACGTCGACAACGCGCGCGCCGTCGCCGAGTGGCTCGACGCCGACGACCGCGTCGAGGCCGTCCACTGGGCGGGCCTCCCCTCCCACCGCCACCACGAGCGCGCCCAGCAGTACCTCCCGATCGGCCCGGGCGCCGTCTTCAGCTTCGACGTCGCCGGGGGCCGCGCGGCCGGCCAGAAGGTCATCGAGAACATGCAGCTCGCGAGCCACCTCGCCAACATCGGCGACGCGAAGACGCTCATCATCCACCCGGGCTCCACGACGCACGCGCAGCTCACCGAGCAGCAGCTCGTCGAGGCGGGAATCGGGCCGGGCCTCGTGCGGTTGAGTGTGGGTATCGAGGATGTCGCCGACATCATCGACGACCTCGACCAGGCGCTCGACGCCGCGAAGGGAGCATGAGGATGTCTGACACCGCTGTTGCCGACGACTCCAGCACCGAGACGGTCACGCTCGCCAACGGGCTCACGTGCGCGATTCCCGCGAGCTCGCCGCTCGCCAAGCTGCTCAAGTCTCAGCGCACCTGGGTGGGGCCCGGCGCGAAGGAGCGGCTGGGCATCCTGCGCAAGGCGAAGAGCATCGCGATCGTGGGCGCCTCTCCGAACCCCGCGCGCTCCTCCTACTTCGTGGGCACCTACCTGCAGCAGTCGAGCGACTACCGGGTCTACTTCGTCAACCCCAACGCGAGCGAGATCTTGGGCCAGCCCGCCTACCCTGACCTGGCCTCGCTGCCCGAGGTGCCCGACATCGTCGACGTGTTCCGTAAGGCGAGCGACATCCCCTCCGTGATCGACGACGTGCTCGCCATCGGCGCCTCCACCGTCTGGGTGCAGCTCGGCATCTGGAACGAGGAGGCCGCTGTCTACGGAGAGTCGCAGGGCCTGACAGTCGTCATGGACCGCTGCATCAAGGTCGAGCACGCACGCTTCCACGGCGGGCTGCACCTCATGGGCTTCGACACGGGCGTGATCAGCTCGCGCCGCCAGGTGCGCTGACCGCAGCCTGCCGCTCACGCTAGCCTCCAGGGGTCAGACTGGAGGCATGACCGCGCGCACCCGTCGAGCCCGACTGCGCCGAACGATAGCGCTCTCGACCGTCGGCGTGCTCGTTCTCGGCGTCGCGGCGCTCGGCTCTCTCGCTCTCGCGCTCGGCTGGTTCGAGAGGCCTGCACGGCAGGTCGGTCACGCGCTCGCGAGCGCGACACCCGCGGCGCCGGTCGTCGCAGTGCGCGGCACCGACCTCGTCGACCGCCGCACCGGTGACACCCTCGCGCTGCTCGGTGCAAACTGGCCCGGGTTCGAGTACGCGTGCATTCAGGGTCGAGGCCACAACGACGGCGGAGACGTCGATGCGGCCGTCGCCGCCATGACCGAGTGGGGAATGACCGCGGTGCGCATCCCCCTCAATCAGGACTGCTGGTTCGACGACCGGCCCGCGATCGCCTTCGGCACGGGCGCCGAGTACCGGGCGAGCGTGCGCGAGTGGGTGGGGCACCTCACGCAGGCGGGGCTCGTGGTCGTGCTCGATTTGCACTGGAGCGCTCCCGCCGGCGTGCCCGCCGACGGCCTGCGACCGATGCCCGACGTGCGCTCGATCGAGTTCTGGAGCTCGGTCGCGAGCGAGTACCGCAAGCACCGCGGCGTGATCTTCGACCTCGTCAACGAGCCGCACTCGCGCTTCGACACCGACGCCGGGGAGTGGGTGTTCGAGCTCGACTGGTCGTGCTGGGCCGACGGTGGGTGCGCAGTGCCGGTGGAGAACGACCGCGTTCAGAACCACAGCGGCGAGACCTATACCGCGGTCGGCATGATCGCTCTCGTCGACGCGGTGCGCTCCGCCGGGGCGACGCAGCCACTCGTGCTGAGCGGTATCGACTACGCGAACGACCTGCGCGGCTGGGCAGCGGCGGCCCCCGATGACGACCAGCTCATCGCGGGCGTGCACCTCTACCCCGACCAGCGCTGCGCCGACCGTGCCTGCTGGGAGCGCGAGCTCGAACCGCTCGCCGACCGAGTGCCCGTACTGGTCGCGGAGTTCGGGCAGAGCGACGGAGGCGACGTGTTTCTGCGCGAGGCCTACTCCTGGGCGGAGGGCCACGCAGCCGGTGCGCTCGCGTGGGCGTGGTGGGACATCACCGACGAGACGTCACCGGATGCCCGCTTCGCGCTCGTCGACGGCCCCGACTTCGCCCCGCGCGCCCCCTCGGGCACGGCGCTGCGCGAGCTTCTAGCTGACTGAGGGCCGCTCTCACTCCTGCCCGGTGAGGTCGCGCAGGGACGTCACCGGCAGTCGGCAGACGAAGTCGGTGCACAGGTAGGCGGTGGTGCGACCGTCCAGCGCGACCCGATCGGCGAGCAGGGAGAAGCCGGCCGCCACCCACTCCGTGGCCTGCGCGCTCGTGACAGCGAGCGCAACAGTTCCGGCGTCGTCCGCTGTGCGCGCGTAGTCCCTGAGGTCGTCGTCGGATGCGCCCTCGGGGCTCACCACCACGAGCTGTCGTGACGGCCGAGCGAGCGCCGTCGCGACCGCGAGCGTCGCCCCGAACCCGATCGGCCGGGAGACCGCGAGCGCCCCGAGCGGCCCGACGAGCCCCTCGGCGAGCGAGCGGTAGCGCGGCTCGGCGGTGAGCTGGTGCAGCAGGAGTGCCGCGCGCGCGAGCGCCGCCGTGCCGCTCGGCGCCGCACCCTCCTGAGGGTCGTCGACCGAGGCGAGGCCGTGGGCGACGAGCGTCGCGTCGTCGCCTCCGGGCGGGCGCACGAGCGCGCCGTGGCTCTCATCCGGCGGGACGACGCACGCGTCGATGAGCGCGCGCGCCTCGCGCGCCCAGCGCGCGTCGCCCGTCGTGATCGCGAGCTCGAGCACGCCCACAGCGAGGTCGCCGTAGTCCTCGAGCGTCGCCGCGGCATCAGAGAGGCGCCCGTCGCGGCTCGCGCGGGCGAGCCGTGCCCGGCCGTGCTCGTCGTCGGGCAGCCGGTGACCGGCGAGCAGCTCGTCGGCGAGCTCGACGGCGAGGGCACGGGCGCGCTCGGCCACGCGGGCATCCACGAGACGTCGTCCTGCGACGGCGAGGCCGCAGATCGCCAGCCCGTTCCACGCTGTGAGCACCTTGTCGTCGAGCGCAGGAGGGTCGACTTCAGCGCGCTCAGCCGCCGTCAGCGAGTAGTAGCCGCCCTCGCTGCGCTCGCCATCGAGCACGCTCTCGCTGTCCTGCCCCGAGGCGAGCCCACCCGGCACGCGCAACACCGCACCGAAGAAGTCGATGATGCCGGCGGCGGGCTGCTCGAGCCCCGCACGGGCATAGGCCTCGAGCAGGAGCGCGTTGTCGTAGAGCATGCGCTCGTAGTGCGGCTCGCTCCAGTCGCGCCGGGTCGCATAGCGGAAGAAGCCGCCTTCGACGGGGTCGCGCAGCGGGCTCGCGGCGAGTCGCTCGAGGGTGCGCTGCGCGAGCGCGGCCGCGTCGTCGTCCCCCGTTGAACCCTGCGCCTGCAGGAACAGCAGCACGGGCGCGACCGGGAACTTGGGCGCCCCGCCGAACCCGCCGAACTCGCGGTCTTCGAACCCTATGAGCTCGGTCACCGCGTCTCCGAGCTGCTCCACGGTCGGCAGGGCACCCGCGTCGCGGCGGGAGGCCTCGCGCAGAGCATCCTGTAGCCCTTCCGCACTCTGCAGAACGTCGTCGCGACGTTCCGTCCACGCCTCCAGCACCGCCTCGGTCACCTGACGGAACGACGGGATGCCCTGCATCGGCTCGGGCGGCAGATAGGTCGCCGCATAGAAGGTGCGGCCCTCGGGCGTCGCGAACACCGTGAGCGGCCACCCGAGCTGCTCGCTGAACGCACCTGCCGCCGCCAGGTACGCGGCGTCGACCTGCGGATGCTCCTCGCGGTCGACCTTGATGCTCACCACGCGCTCGTTCAGCCACTCGCCCATGGCCGGGTCGCTGAACGTCTCGCGCGCCATGACATGGCACCAGTGGCACGTGGCGTAGCCGATCGAGATCATCACCGGTACGTCGCGTCGCCGGGCCTCCTCGAAGGCGTCGTCGCCCCACGGCCACCAGTCGACGGGGTTGTCGGCGTGCGAGCGCAGGTATGGGCTGACGGCGTTCTCGAGTCGGCGAGCCATGCCCGACACCCTACGGTCGCGGGCTCACAGCCGGGTCGGGAACCGTGTCGGCGAACTTCCACCCGCTCGGGAGCACCTCACCGGTTCCGGAACGGGCGACGTGCTCCAGAACGGGTGAGATACACGACCAGTGTCTAGAAGTCGGTGTTGTCGGGGTGGGCTCCGACGCGAAGGCCCTTATCTGCCGCCGCGATCGTCGCCATCTCGTCGGCGGTGAGCTGAAAGTCGAAGACGTCGGCGTTCTCGATCATGCGCTCCCGCTTGGTCGTCTTCGGGAACACGATGAGGCCATCCTGCAGGTGCCAGCGGATCGCGACCTGCTGCACGCTCTTGCCGTGGGCCGCCGCGATGTCGGCGAGACCGGGAACCTCGGCGAGCTCGAACTTGCCCTGCCCGAGCGGGCCCCACGACTCCGTGCGGATGCCCCACTGCTCCTGGTGGGCGCGCAACGCGCGCTGCTGGAAGGCGGGGTGCAGCTCGATCTGGTTGACGACGGGCGACACGTCGGAGACGGCGGCGATGTCGTCGAGGTGCTTCTCGAGGAAGTTCGAGACGCCGACCGAGCGTGCCTTGCCCGTCTCGCGCAGCTCCACCATCGCCTGCCACGTCTCCACGTGCTTGCCGTACTTGGGTGCCGGCCAGTGGATCAGGTACAGGTCGACGTAGTCGAGGCCGAGTCGCTCGAGGCTCGCGTCGAGCGCGGCGGGCGTCGTGTCGGCACCTTGATCGCTGTTCCACAGCTTCGTCGTGATGAACAGCTCCTCGCGCGGGATGCCGCTCTTCGCGATCGCCCGGCCCACGCCCTCCTCGTTCTTGTAGACGCGGGCGGTGTCGATGTGGCGGTAGCCGACCTCGAGGGCCTCGCTCACGACGCGCTCGGCTTCGTCGGGCTCGACGAGGAACACGCCGAACCCGAGCTGCGGGATCGTCTTGCCGTCGGAGAGGGTCACGTGCGGGGTGGGGATGGGGTCAGTCATGCCCCCATCCTCTCGCACGCGCGCCCGGCGGCACTCAGGATGAGGGGACGTGCCGCTCGTCGGGCCCGGTGTACAGACTCAGCGGGCGGATGAGCGCGTTCGCGGCGAGCTGCTCGCGCACGTGCGCCGTCCATCCGGTGACGCGCGCGGCGATGAACAGGGGCGTGAAGAGCGCCGTATCGAAACCCATGAGGTTGTACGCGGGGCCGGACGGGTAGTCGAGGTTCGGCTTGATGTTCTTCGCCCCCCCCATCGCGGTCTCGAGCGCGTTGTACAGGTCGAGCACCTCGGGCCGCTCGTAGTGCTCGACGAGCGTCGCGAGGGCCGCGCGCATCGTCGGCACGCGCGAGTCGCCGTTCTTGTACACGCGGTGACCGAAGCCCATGATCTTGCGCTTCTCGGCGAGCGCGGCATCCAGCCAGGCCTGCGCGCCGTCCGCCGACCCGATCTCTTCGAAGACGTTCTGCACGGCCTCGTTGGCGCCGCCGTGCAGGGGGCCCTTGAGGGCGCCGATCGCGCCCGTGACCGCCGAGTACACGTCGCTCAGTGTCGACGTGATGACGCGCGCCGTGAAGGTGGAAGCGTTGAAGGAGTGCTCCGCGTAGAGGATCATCGACACGTCGAAAGCTTCGACGACGACGAGCTCGGGCACCTCGCCGAAGGTCATGTGCAGGAAGTTCGCCGAGTAGCCGAGGTCGTCCCGCGGCTCCACGAGGTCCTCATCGCGCAGGCGGCGCTGGGCGTAGGCGACGATCGCGGGCAGCTGCGCCCACATCCGGATGCTCCGCTCGAGCGTGAGGTCGGCATCGATCCACGTGGCGTCGGTCGTCAAGGTCTCATCGAGGGCTCCGAGCACGCTCACCGCCGTGCGCACGACGTCCATGGGATGGGCGCTGAGCGGCAGCGCGTCGATCGTGTCTTTCACGGTCGGGTCGAGGTGCCGCATCGAGCGCTCGAGCGTCTCGAACTCGGCGAGCTGGCGCTCGTCGGGCAGTTCGCCGTGCCACAGCAGGTAGGCGACCTCCTCGGCCGTGCAGCGCTCGGCGAGCTCGTGCACGGGGTATCCGCGGTACAGCAGCGAGTTGGTCTCGGGGTTCACCTTGGAGACGGCGGTCTCGTCGACGACGACGCCCGCGAGCCCCTTCTTGATCTCGTCCGTCATGCTGCTCTCCTTCGCTCGTTTCTGCTGATGTCGCAACCGACTGCTGGGTCTAGCGGCCGGTGTAGGGCGATGCCGCGTTCAGCGGCCGTTGTAGGTATAGATGCTCGCGTCGAAGGCGTTGTACGCCTCGTAGTCGAGCAGCTCGTAGAGCCTCCCCCGAGTCTGCATGCTCGGCACCTCCGCGTCGAGGGTGCCGTCGGCGAGCAGGGTGTCGAGCCCGCGCTCGATCGCCCCGAAGGCGATGCGCAGGAGGGAGACGGGGTGGATGACGAGGTTCACGCCGACATCGTGCAGCTGCTGGTGCGTGAAGAGCTCGCTCTTGCCGAACTCGGTCATGTTGGCCAAGATCGGCACGTCGACGGCAGCGCGCATCGCGGCGAACTCGTCGAGGCTCGCCATCGCCTCGGGGAAGATCGCGTCGGCCCCGGCGTCCTGGAGGGCCTTGGCGCGGTCGAGTGCGGCGTCGAGACCCTCCACTCCGCGAAGGTCGGTGCGGGCCATGATGACGAGGTCTCCGTCGCGGCGCGCGTCGACGGCCGCGCGGATGCGCTTGACCGCCGTGTCGGCGTCGACGACGGCCTTGCCGTCGAGGTGCCCGCAGCGCTTGGGGTTGACCTGGTCTTCGAGGTGGAGGCCCGCGACGCCCGCGTCTTCGAGCTCGTGCACCGTGCGAGCCACGTTCATGGGCTCGCCGAAGCCCGTGTCGGCGTCGACGAGCGTCGGCAGGTCGCTCATGCGACTGATCTGGTGGGCGCGCTGGGCGACCTCGGTGAGCGTGGTGAGGCCGATGTCGGGCAGCCCGAGCTCGGCGGCCATGACCGCGCCGGAGATGTAGGCGCCGTGGAAGCCCTTCCCCTGGATGAGGCGCACGCTCAGCGGCGTGAACGCGCCGGGCATGACCTGCAGCTCGCCGCTCGCGAGTCCCGCTCGGAAGGCCTGACGGCGCTGCGTGGGCGTGGTGGTCGTCGACAGCATCAGAAGAGTCCCTTCGGGGCGACGGGGACGGGGGCGCTCGGGGTCACGGTGAGGCCGCTGAGCTCGGCGGCGGTCAGCTGCGGCAGCCGTGCGGCGACATCGAGGAAGCGGTCGATCTCGGTTTCGTCGAGGATGCCCTCCGCGAGCATCCGGAACTTGGCCACGTACTCGGCGCGGCCGAAGGGCCGAGCACCCTGCGGGTGCGCGTCGGCGACGGCGATCTCGTCGACCACCCGCTCGCCGTTCGTCAGCTCGATCTCGATGCGGCCGCCGAACGCCTTCTCGCTCAGGTCGAGCGAGTGGTAGCGGCGCGTCCACTCTTTGTCTTCGACGGTCGTGATCTTGTGCCACAGCTCGACCGTGTCGGGGCGGGCGGCACGCTCGGGCGCGTAGGAGTCGACGTGGTGCCAGCCGCCGTCCTGCAGGGCGACCGCGACGATGTACGGGATCGAGTGGTCGAGGGTCTCGCGGCTCGCGGTCGGGTCGTACTTCTGCGGGTCGTTCGCGCCGGAGCCGATGACGTAGTGCGTGTGGTGGCTCGTGTGCAGCACGATCTGCTGCACGTTCTCGGGGTCGCGCAGTTCGGGCCGCTCGGCGCCGAGGCGGCGCGCGAGGTCGATCCAGGCCTGCGCCTGGTACTCGGCCGAGTGCTCCTTCGTGTAGCTGTCGAGGATGCTCGTGAGCGGTTCGCCCTTCTCGGGCAGCGGCACCTGGTAGCGAGCATCCGGGCCGCTCAGGAGCCAGGCGATGACGCCGTCCTCCCCCTCGTAGATGGGGCTGGGGCTGGTCTGGCCGCGCAGCGCCCGGTCGACGGCTTCGATGGCCATCTTGCCGGCGAAGGCGGGGGCGTGGGCTTTCCACGTGGAGATCTCGCCCTTGCGCGACTGGCGGGTCGCCGTGGTGGTGTGGAGCGCCTGGCCGATGGCCTGGAAGATCGTCGCGCTCGGCAGGCCGAGGAGGGTGCCGATGCCGGCGGCGGCGCTCGGGCCGAGGTGGGCGACGTGGTCGATCTTGTGCTCGTGCAGGCAGATGGCGCGCACGAGGTCGATCTGGATCTGGTAGCCGGTGAGGATGCCGCGCAGGAGCGCGGCGCCGTCCGCTCCCGTGTGCTGGGCGACGGCGAGGATCGGCGGGATGTTGTCGCCGGGGTGCGAGTAGTCGGCGGCGAGGAAGGTGTCGTGGTAGTCGAGCTCGCGCACGGCGACGCCGTTGGCCCACGCGGCCCAGTCAGGGCCGACTCGCTGGGTCTGCTCGAGGCCGAAGACGGTGGCACCGGGGCTGTGGGGGTGGGCTTCCGCCTGACCGCGCGCGGCGATGACGGGCGCTCGGCCGACGCTCGCGACGGCGACGGCGGCGTTGTCGATGACGCGGTTGATGACCATGCCGACGGCGGCCTCGTCGAGGGGTCGGGTGGTGTCGGCGGCAAGGTCGGCGAGGCGGCCGGCGAGCTGCTCGCTCGGGGGCAGGTGCTCGCTGCTCTTGTGGGTGCGGATCTCGTAGGTCTTCACGGTGTCTCCTGACGGTCGTGGGAGGTGAGGTGGCTCTGGATGCTCGTGAGCGCGTTGTGCAGGTGCAGCCGGGTGGCGGCGACCGCGCGTTCGGGGTCGCCGTCGGCGATCGCGTCGGCGATGGCGCGGTGCTCGGCGGCGGCGGTGAGCAGGCGTGCGTCGTCGTCGCGCGCGAGGCGGCGCACGCGCGCGAGGTGAACGCGCGTGCGGGCGATGGCGTCGGCCAGGTAGGGGCTGGCGCTGAGGCTCGCGTCGAGGGCTGTGTCGAAGTCGGCGACGAGAGCGTAGTAGCCGAGACGGTGCGGGGCGTCGGCCGTGAGGGTCGCGAGGTCGATGGACGCGAAACGAGTTGCGAGCTTGCGGAAGCGGTCGCCAACCGTTGCGCCGTGCGCGCCGCGCGCCACCGGGGCGCTCTCCGCGGCAACCGCGCGCGCGGCGAGGCGCGACGCCTGCTCGTCGAGGGCGTGGCGTAGGTCGAACAAGGCGCTGACGTCAGCGGGCTCGATGTGGCTGACGATCAGCGTTCGAGGGCCGCGCTCGGTCGCGAGCCCGGCGGCGATGAGCCGCGCGAACGCCTCGCGAACGGGGGTTCGGCTGACGCCCAGTCGCGTGGCCTGCTCGACTTCGGTCAGGGGTGCGCCAGGGGGAAGCTCGCCCTCGACGATCGCCGCGCGCAGCGCATCGAAGGCGCGATCGGCGGCCGTGCGCAGCATCACGGGCATCTCCGCGCGCGCCACACTCTCGATCGCCATGATCCCAATGTATACATTGAGAGTGCCGTGCGCTAGATTTCAGCCGATTCTTGCGGCCCAGGTATACAAGCGCACCCAGCCTCATCCTCACCCGGGGAGGAGCCCTGTGGTCGCGCCCGCTACGGTGAAGCGCAGGAACCTGGCCGCACAGCACACGGGAAGGGCATTCGGATGGCCTCTGCTCGAACGCACACGTGGAGCAGTTACCGCGAGTCGATCGGTGACCGCTCTCCCCTCTTCGCAGCGATGGTGAGCGAGTGGGGCATCTCGACCGCCCTCTACCCGGGCAGCTACCTCGACCTCGCGCCGTCGACAGCGATCGGCGACGTCACCTATGTCGACAACGACGCGCGGGCCGCTCGCTACTTCGGCACCGAGGGCCTCGCCGAGTCCGAACTCGGAGCGGCGCCAGCAGGCACGACGCGGCGCATCGCCTTCATCGCCGCCGACTACACGACGCCGCTGCCGATCGCCCAGCGAAGCGTCGACCTGCTTATCTCGCTCTACGCGGGCCCGATATGGGATCACTGCCGTCAGTACCTGACCCCAGGAGGGCTGCTGCTCGCCAACACGAGCCACGGCGACGCGAGCATCGCCGCGCTCGATGCCGACCTCGAACTCGTCGCGGCAGTCCACCACCGCGACGGTCGCTATCGCCTCGACCGGTCCGAGCTCGACAGCTATCTGCAGCCCAAGAGCGCAGAATCCGTCGATGCCGAGAGCATTCGTCGCAGCGGTCGAGGCGTTGCCTACACGCGCACAGCGCTCGCGTACGTCTTCCAGCAGCGTTAGCGGTAGCGGCGCCCCTCGTCGCGGCGGTAGAGCCACAGCACGAGGGCGGCGGCGGCGAGGGTCCACGCGAGCGCGCCCACGAGCATCCAGAGATCCGGTGCTGTGACGTCGACCGCGCTGATAACGAGCTCGCGCGCGTGGCGGGCCGGGATGAACCGCGAGAGAGCGTCGAGCCAGTCGGGGAAGAACTGGGGCGGGAAGAACAGCCCACCCGCGAACGCGAAGCCGAACATGCCCACCTGGATGACCGCGATCGCCGCCTTCGAGGGGAACGCGTAGCCGATCGCCGCCCCCAGCAGCAGGAACGGGATGCTCGTGAGCGCGAGCACCACGAGCCCCAGCAGCAGGCCGCTCACCGACACCGTCGCCGCCGTCGCGAGCGCCCCCACCAGCAGCACGGGGATCATCGACGCGAAACTCAGTGCGCTCGTCGCCGTGAGCTGGGCGCTGATGCGCACGGCAGGCGGCAGCGGGAGACTCCGCAAGTACGGGTCCCACGGCTTCTCGCGGTTCTCCGCGATCGTGAGCCCCAGGTTGAACAACGCGCTCACCATGACCGCGAACACCGACAGGGAGATGACCGCCTGCGTCGCCAGCACGGGGTCGTCCGCCACCGCGCGATTCGGCACGACGAAGAACAGCAGCGACATCGCGGGGAAGACCATCGAGCCGATGATCGCGATCGGCACGCGCAGGGTCTCCAGCAGGAGTGCGCGCACGTGCATGCCGTAGAGCTTCAGCATCGACACCCGCCCGGGCGCGCGTGTTTCCGGGGCGACAGTTTCAGGGGCGGCGGCGGTCATGCGGGGATCCTCTCGGACGATGCGGGGGTGGACACGGTCAGGGCGAGGAAGGCCTCCTCGAGGCTCGCGCCTCGCACAGCGAGACGCTCGAACGGCAGACCCGAGGTCACGAGGGTGCGCACGAACTCGTCCGAGTCGGCGACCGTCAGGTCGAGGCGGTCAGCACCGTCGCCTGAGGCCCCCTCACCCTCGGCACGCTCGACACGCACGACGCCCGCGAGCTCGGCGATGCGCTGCGCACTCGGCGAGCGCAGCGACACGATGGACGACTCGACCCGCGAGCGCACGGCGTCGAGCGTGTCATCGGCGAGCACCCGGCCGTGGTCGATCACGACGACGCGCTCCGCGAGCGCCTCGATCTCCTCCAGGTAGTGGCTCGTCACGACGACAGTCGCACCGTCGGCACGGTGTCGTCGGATCGCCGCCCACAACCCGTGGCGAGCATCCACATCGAGGCCCGTCGTCGGCTCGTCCAGCAGCACCAGGCGAGGGCGGCCCGCGAAGGCGAGCGCGACCGCGATGCGGCGCTTCTGGCCGCCCGACAGCGCCCCGCACTGGCGGCGCAGCAGATCCGCGAAGCCGAACTCCTCGGCCAGCTGCGCCGTCGGCACGCGGTCGGGAAAGTGCGCGGCGACGAGGTCGATGACCTCGCTCACGCGCAAGGTGTCGGGCAGCGCCGTCTCCTGCGGAGTGCTGCCGAGCTCGGCGCGGAAGCGCGCAAGGCTCGGGTCGCCGCCGAACAGTTCGACGGTTCCCGACGTCGGGCGGCGGCGACCCTGCAGGAGAGTGAGCATCGTCGACTTGCCGGCGCCGTTCGGGCCGAGCAGGCCGAGGATCTCGCCGGAGCGGATCTCGAGACTCACCGCGTCGAGCGCGGTCGTCGACCCGAACCGTCGCGTGACGGAGTCGAGGCGGGCGAGGGTGGTCATTCTTCTCCTCCCAGCACTGCGCGCAGTGCATCGGTGTAGTCCTCGAAGGCGCGACGGCCGCGCCGCGTGAGGGTGACGAACGTGACGGGCGTGCGGCCCTGATGGCTCTTCTCGACGGCCACGTACTCGGCCTCCTCGAGCTTGCGCAGATGCGTCGACAGGTTGCCGGCGGTCATGTCGAGCAGCTCCTGCAGACGGGGGAACGTGATGCGGTCCCCCGCCTCGAGAGAGGCGAGCGTCGCCGTGATGCGCAGCCGCGCGGCGGCGTGGATGACCGGGTCGAGGTCGGTCATCGGGCTCGCCTGCTCAGCGACACGCGCATGACGACCGCCGCGACGAGGAATGCGCCGCCACCGAGCACCGCCATGACGAGGTTGTTGGTCGGCGCGCCGAAGAGCGGGGCGACCGCACCGACCACGGCGATGATGACGCCCAGCACGAGCTGATCGAGGGAACGCCAGAGCGCCGCCCCCATGAGATAGATGAGACCGGCTACGAGCGCGTACGCCGCCGGGTAGTAGAGCGAGAGGAGCGCGCCGTCGGCGCCCGCCCGCGACAGCGCGATGCCGGTCACGAACACCGCGGCCGAGCCCACCACCCAGCTGACGCCGTAGATCGCACCCGAGAACGCCGAATCGCCGCGCACACCGCGACCGATGCGCGCTCCGACCACGGCCGACGTCACGATCGCGGTGACAAGCAGCGCACCGAAGATCGAGCCCGCCGCCGGCAGAGGCAGCTGGAACCACGGGTTGCCGCCGTCGTATCCCGACCAGAGGGCGAGGAAGCCGAGGCCCCACGCGACCGCCCACACGCCGAGGATCCACGGCACACCACCGAGCTGCTCGCGCTCGACCGACCGTTGCTGCTCGCGGATGAGAGCGAGCGCCTCATCGGGGCTCTGCAGGGGCTCGTCGTCGACAGGTGGAGTGGAGTTCGTGGTCATAACTACTTTGTACTGCAAACCACTTTGTGTGTCAACTGCACACGACGGGCGCGCGAGCGCAGAACCGACGAGCCGAACGATCAGAGCGCGACCCTAGACTGAAGGGCTCATGACTGCGCCCGCGAGCGGCCCCGTGCCGCGCATCCACTACCCGGCTGAACTGCCGGTGTCGCAGCGGCGCGACGACATCGCCACCGCCATTCGCGACCACCAGGTCGTCATCGTCGCGGGCGAGACCGGGTCGGGCAAGACGACGCAGCTGCCCAAGATCCTGCTCGAGCTGGGCCGCGAGAAGATCGCCCACACGCAGCCGCGCCGCATCGCCGCCCGCACCGTCGCCGAGCGCATCGCCGAGGAGCTCGGTACCGAGCTCGGCGGCCTCGTCGGCTACAAGGTGCGTTTCACCGACCAGGTGGGCCGCGACACGCGCGTCACCCTCATGACCGACGGCATCCTCCTTGCCGCCCTCCGCGGCGACCGCGAGTTGACGAACTACGACGCGATCATCATCGACGAGGCGCACGAGCGCAGCCTCACGATCGACTTCCTGCTCGGTTACCTCAAGCAGCTGCTCCCCCGCCGCCCCGAGCTCAAGGTCATCATCACGAGCGCGACGATCGACCCCGAGAGCTTCGCCGCGCACTTCGCCGACGCGCAGGGCCAACCCGCGCCGATCATCGAGGTGAGCGGCCGCACCTTCCCCGTCGAGATCCGGTACCGCCCGCTCGTCCCCGACGGCGCCGACGTCGAGAACCTCACGGACCCGGACGACGACGAGAGCGACGGCCCCAGCACTCCCGGCGAGGCGATCGACATGCTCGACGGCCTCATCGCCGCGGTCGACGAGCTCGGCCGCGAGGGCGACGGCGACGTGCTGTGCTTCTTCAGCGGCGAGAACGAGATTCGCGACGCGACGGATGCCCTGCGCGGGCACCTCTCGAGCGCCGGCCCGCGCGGCGCCGCCACCGAGGTGCTGCCGCTGTACGGGCGCCTCAGCGCGGCCGAGCAGCACCGGGTCTTCGAGCGGCCCTCGCCGGGCATCCGGCGCCGCATCATCCTGGCGACCAACGTCGCCGAGACGAGCCTCACCGTGCCGGGCATCCGCTACGTCGTCGACACCGGCACGGCGCGCATCAGCCGCTACAGCGTGCGCGCGAAAGTGCAGCGCCTGCCCATCGAGTCGATCTCGCAGGCGAGCGCCAACCAGCGCTCCGGCCGCTCGGGGCGCACGAGCCCCGGCATCGCCATTCGCCTCTACTCGGAGGCCGACTACGAGCGACGGCCCGAGTACACCGACCCCGAGATTCTGCGCACCAACCTCGCCGCCGTCATCCTGCAGATGATCTCCCTCGGCCTCGGCGACATCGCGCAGTTCCCGTTCCTGCAGCCGCCCGACAAGCGCGGCATCAAGGACGGGCTCGACCTGCTGACCGAGCTGCAAGCGATCACCACGAAGGACGGCGAGCCGCGCGTCACCAAGGTCGGCCGCGAGATCGCCCAGCTGCCGCTCGACCCGCGCTACGCGCGCATGGTCGTCGAGGCCGCCCGGCTCGGGGTTGCGCGGGAGGTCATCGCGATCGTCGCGGGGCTGAGCATCCAAGACCCGCGCGAGCGGCCGGTCGAGAAGCGGGAGCGCGCCGACCAGCTGCACAACCGGTTCCGCGACCCGACGAGCGACTTCATCAGCCTCCTCAACCTCTGGAACCACCTGCAGAAGCGGCAGCGCGAGCTCAGCGGCAACCAGTTCCGCAAGGAGGTGCGGAGCGAGTTCCTCAACTACCTGCGCATTCGCGAGTGGGCTGATGTCGAAAGGCAAGTCAGACGTCTCGTGAAGTCGGCCGGCAAGAAGCCCGCCGACGGCGACACGGGAGCCGACGCGACGGCGATCCACAAGGCCATCCTGAGCGGCCTGCTCAGTCACATAGGCCTCAAGGACCCCGCGAAGCGCGACTACCTCGGCGCTCGGCAGCGCCGCTTCGTGCTCTTCCCCGGCTCGGGCCTCGCCAAGAAGCAGCCAGACGCCGTCATGGCCGCCGAGCTCGTCGAGACGAGCCGCCTCTTCGCGCGCACGGTCGCCGTCATCGACCCCGCGTGGGCCGAGCCGCTCGCGGGCGACCTCGCCAAGCGCCAGTTCAGCGAGCCGCGGTGGGAGAAGAAACAGGGCTCCGCCGTCGTCACCGAGAAGATCACGCTCTTCGGCGTGCCGATCGTGCCGCGGCGCCGCGCCCAGCTCGCGCGCTTCGATGTGCCGCTCGCGCGCGAGCTGTTCATCCGCCACGCTCTCGTCGAGGGCGACTGGGATGTCAGCCGGCTCGACAAGCGCATCACCGCGTTCCTGCGCGACAACACGGCCCTGCGCCGCGAGCTCGAGCAGCTCGAGGAGCGCAGCCGGCGCCGCGACATCCTGCTCGACGACGAGCGCATCGTCGACTTCTTCGAGGAGCGCATTCCGGCGGACGTCACCGACGTGCGCCGCTTCGAGCGGTGGTGGCGGGATGCTCGCGCCGAGCATCCCGAGCTGCTCACGCTGCGCCGCGCCGACCTCGTGGAGGTCGAGGAGGAGCCCGAGCACGACGCCGACGCCTACCCGACCCGGCTCACCCTCGGCGACCAGACGCTCAGTGTGGGCTACCGCTTCGAGCCCGGTGCCGCCGACGACGGCGTCACCGTCACCGTGCCGCTGCCGCTGCTGCCCCGGCTCGACGAGAGCGGCTTCGACTGGCTCGTGCCCGGCCTGCGGCACGAGCTCGTGACGGCCTTGCTCAAGACGCTGCCGAAGGCGATCCGACGCAACGTCGTGCCCGCCGCGGACTGGGCCCGCAAGCTGCTCGACGCCGTGCCGCCCGGGGCCGACCTGCGCGAGCTGCCGCTGACGGCATATCTTGCGCAGGAGATCCGGCGGCAGACGTACACGCCCGTCGACCCGGACGACTTCGAGCTCGACCGACTGCCCGCCCACCTGCGCATGGGCTACGCGGTCGTCGACGACCGCGGGCGGCGCCTCGCGCGCGGCACCGACCTGCGCGCGCTGCAGGCGAAGCTGCGCGCGCGCACGCGCGACTCGGTGGCCCGCGTCGCAACCGCCGCGGCCCCCAACCCGATCGAGCGCGGCGGCATCACGACGTGGGACGCCTCCATCGGCGACGGCGGGCGGCTGCCGCAGCAGCTCGACACGCGCCGCGGTGAGACGACTATCCGCGCCTACCCCGCCCTCGTCGACGAGGGAGCGAGCGTCGCCGTGCGCGTGCTCGCGACGCCCGAGGAGCAGGAGCGCGCCCACCGCGGCGGCGTACGCCGCCTCGTGCAACTAGGCGTGCACTCGCCCCTCTCCTACATCCAGGAGCACCTGACGAGCGCCGAGAAGCTCAGCCTCGGCGCCTCGCCGTACCGCTCGACGGCCGCGCTCATCGACGACGCGCTGCGCGCCGTCATCGACAGCGAGCTGGATGCCGGTGCCGGTGTTCCCCGCGACTCGGCAGCTTTCGAGGCCGTGCGCGATCGCGTCAACGCGGGCCTGCCCGATCGACTCTTCGGCGTCGTCTCGACGGTCGCCGGTGTGCTCTCGGCGGCGCGTGAGGCCGACGGGGCGATCAGCCGCGCCTCCTCGCTCGCTCTCATGGCGCCGCTCGCCGACGCGCGCGAGCAGCTCAACGCGCTCGTGTTCGACGGCTTCGTCGGGCGCACCGGGCTCGAGCGCCTCCCTCGACTCACCGTCTACGTGCGGGGCATCAGCTACCGTGTCGAGCGCCTCGCCGAGAACCTGGGGCGCGACCGCGCGTGGATGCTCGAGGTTGCCGAGGCGACCGAGCTCTACCGCCGCGCGGGAGGGACTCTGCCCCTCGCCTCCGACTCGCCGGCTCGGATCGTGGAAGCCCGGTGGATGCTCGAAGAACTGCGGCTGTCACTCTTCGCGCAGCAGCTCGGAGCCCGCGGACCGATCTCGGTGCAGCGCATCCGGAAGGCGCTCGGAGCCTGATCGGAAGATCGGCTGTTACTCCGTGCGCCGCTGCCGTGGCTGGCGCCTGCGCGTAGCTGGGCGCGTGACCATCCAGACTCCGGCGACAGCCAGACAGAATCCGATCACTCCCACAATGGTGGCGAACCAGTCCGGGGAGGCCACGACGGTTGTGCCGCCGGCTGAGTACGAGCACTCGAGTCCCAGCGGCCAGAGGGACAAGCGTGCGACCGGGTCAAGGCTCTCGGGCACGGTCTCCGGGGGCAAGCCCGGCGGAGGCACCACGTGCCGGCAGCGTTCAACCGCGTCGGGGCGCGAATAAAGAGAAAACAGCAGTAGCTCAAAGGCGGCGATTCCCGCGACGAGTATCCAGATGACGATGGAGGTGAGTGAGCGTACCGGCATCCGTGGGGATCGTGGCACGGCCCCCGCGCTCTCAGCGATGCTGGTCGATGAGGATCGCGTTGCCGTCGGGGTCGCGCAGGGTGATGTGGGCGGGGCCCTCGCCGTCGGCGGCGACCTTCTCGTCCAGCTCGATGCCCCGATCGAGCAGCGACGTCTCGATCTGCCGTACGTCGGTGAAGGGGTCGACGTTCTGCGCCTCGGCGGACCACCCCGGATTGAAGGTGAGGATGTTGCCCTCGAACATTCCCTGGAACAGGCCCAGGTTCGTCGTCCCGTTGCGCAGGATCAGCCACCCCTCCTCGGCCTGCCCGCCGACAACCTCGAAGCCCAGGGCGGAGTAGAACTCGCGTGACGCCGCCAGATCCTTCACGGCCAAACTCACAGAAAAAGCCCCCAGATCCATCGCCGTCTCCTCGTCGTCTCGTGTGCCGCCGACTCTAACCCTCGCGCCCTCCCAACGCGAGGAGAGAGTCGGGCATCGGCGGGACGCGCCGGCGAAGACGGGCCAGCTCGACAGCGTGCTCGTCGAGCCGGCGGTCTTCGTCGGAGTCGAGAGTCAGCGCTGGCACCGGGAGTGCGCGCCCTGTCTCCCCCCGATCGACGAAGACGCTCATGCACGTCGTCGTGAGTTCGAGCTCGGAGGGCCGACGTGCGCTGCCCGCCCGCACGTGCACGGCCATATGCATCGAGCGCTCGCCCGTGTGGATGAGGCGCGCTGTCACCTCGACGAGGTCGCCGATCGCGATCGGCCGGGCGAACTGGATGCCTCCCGAGTAGACGGCGACGGCGTTCTCGCTCGACCAGCCGACCGCGCAGGCATAGGCCGTTTCATCGATCCAGCGCATGACCGTGCCGCCGTGCACGTTGCCACCCCAGTTGACGACCGACGGCGAGGCGAGGAAGCGGAAGACTGTGCGAGGCGCGGTGCCTGCCTCGGTGTAGCTCTCGGCATGCATCGCTTCGCGAATGATCCCGCGCAGCGCGACTCGACGCTCGGCGCTTGATCGGGCCGAACGCTCATCCTCAGTGCTCGGCTCCCACACGGGGACAGGGGTCGATGCCCCGTGCTCGTCGACAGCGACGAAGACGAGGATGCAGTGGGTCGCGATCGAGAACTCGCGCGTGCGCGGGCTCGCCGCCTCGACGACGACGAGCACCTGCATGCTCGTGCGGCCCGTGTGGACGTTGCGCGCGTGCGCCTGCACGAGGTCTCCGGGCGCAATCGGCCGCGTGAAGTGCACGTTGCCCACGTAGGCGGTCACGCAGTAGCTCGCGCTCCACCCGACGGCGCACGCGTAGCCGGCCCTGTCGATCCACTCCAGCACGCTCCCCGCGGCGACGGTCTGCCCGCCGACCGCGGCGTCCATGGGCTCGGCGAAGAATTGCAGCGTGATGCGATCAGCGCGAGTCTCCACACCATGATTGAACCACTCCCTGGCGGCTAGGCTCGCGGCATGGACGAGACGGCACGCCACTCGCTCACGCGGTTCGAGCACCTCTCCTCCGCCCTTCTCGACGAGGTCGTTGCGCGCAGCGCCGACGAGGCCGTGCACTCGGCTCTCTGGCCGACGGTCGGAGCGATCGCGGGCCACGTCACCGCCGTCTACGGCTGGGTCACGACGATCCTGCGCACCGGCTCGCCCGCCGATCGCGCAGAGTCGCCTCTCGACGACGACACCAAGACGACAGTGCTGCGGGATGCTCGCGACGAGCTGCTCGCCGAGCTCGAGCGCGACGACCGCGAGTGCTGGGTGATCGGCGGCGGAACCGGCACGACAGCCTTCTGGCGACGACGCATGGTGCTCGAGTCGCTCAAGCACCTGCTCGACGTGCGCACTCCCCCGGGCTGCCGCTTCGCCGTGGCACCGGAGCTCGATGCCGAGCTCGCCTCCGCCGGCGTCGACGAGTTCCTCCAGGTGTTCCTCGCCCGCAGCCGGACGTCACTCGACCCCCTGCCCGGCACGGTGCGCCTCGCCGCGACGGACGTCGACCGCACGTGGACCCTCGCGCCCGACTGGTCGCTCGACGACGACACGGACGTGACCGCGACGATCGAGGGGTCGGCGGCCGTGCTCCTGCTCCTCCTGTGGGAGCGGGCGAGCGCGCTCGACGAGCCCGACCGGTTCCGCATCACGGGCGACGCCGAGATAGTGCGTGCGCTCGAGAGCACGCCGATCCACCGCTGAGCGCACCGCGCGCCCGACGACCGGCTCAGCCGTGCACGCGTCGGCCGGCGACCCAGGTGCCGACGCAGCGGGTGGCGTGGATGCTCTCGACGGGTCCCGCGAAGGGGTCGCGGTCGGTCGCGGCGAGGTCGGCGACAGCGCCCACCTCGATGACGCCCGCGGCCTCGACATCGCCGGGCCCGCGCCCGTTGATCCACGCCGACCCGGCCGTGTAGGCGTCGAGCGCCTCGGCCAGGGTCAGGGCCTCGTGCGCGAGAAGCGGCTCGGGGTCGTGCTCGGGGTCGTCGGCGGGCAGGCGCCGGTTGACGGCGACGTGGATCGCCTGCCACGGGTCCGGCGTGGAGACGGGCCAGTCGCTGCCCGCGCACAGCACTGGCCGAGCATCCCGCCCCGCCGTACCGCTAGCCGCACGCAAGATGCTCGCGAACGGGTACTGCTGCGCTCCGCGCTCGGCACCCACGACGGGCAGGGTGAGCTCGCGCATCTGCGGCTCATGGCAGGCCCACACGGCCTGCGCGTTCGCGGTCACGCCGAGCTCGGCGAATCGTGCTGCATCATCGGGATGCACGAACTGCAGGTGCGCGAGATGGTGGCGCCGCGCATCCCTCGCCGTGCGGTCTGCCCAGCGGTTGGTCGCACGCGCCGCCGCGAAGCCGTCGAGCGCCTCGCGCACCGCGCGGTCGCCGATCGTGTGGACGTGCACGGAGAGACCGGCGGCGTCGAGGGCGACGATCGCGTCGGTGAGCGCCTGACCACCGACGAAGGCGAGCCCGCGCGGGTTCTCGCTCGCGCCGAAGGGTCCGAGGTACGGCTCGAGCATCGACGCGGTGCCGTTCTCGATGACGCCGTCGGCCATGATCTTGACGGCGGTCAGCCGGAAGCGCGCGGCGGGCCCGAGGCGGGCGGCGAGTGCATCGCGGCGGGCGACGAGCTCGGGCACCTGCTCGATGCCGCGATCGCGGTCCCACCACATGGCCCCGACGACGTCGGCGGTGAGCTCGCCGCTCTCGAGCGCGCCGGCGTAGATGAGCGCGGTGTCGGAGGCGCCGAAGTAGGAGCCGACGATGGCGTCGTGCCAGCCGGTCACGCCGACCGAGTGCAGGTAGCGCTGCGCCTCGAGCAGCGCCGCGTGCTCGTCCTCGGCGGTCGTCGGCGGCGTGAAACGCGAGACGAGTCGCGTGGCGCCCTCGTGCAGCGTGCCGGTCGGTCGGCCCTCGGCGTCACGCTCGATGCGGCCGTCGGCCGGGTCCGGGGTCGCGGCGTCGACGCCGGCGACGCGCAGCGCGGCCGTGTTGACCCACGCCCCGTGGTGGTCGCGGTTGAACAGCAGCACGGGCCGGTCGGGCACGACGGCGTCGAGCGCCTCCGCGGTGGGCGTGCCGCCCGGGAAGGAGCTCATGCTCCAGCCGCCGCCCGTGATCCACTCGCTGCCCGACACATCACGGCGGGCCGGATGCTCCCGCGCATGCCGCGCGACGACCTCAAGGTACGCGGCCGCGGTAGACGCCGAGGTGAGGTCGCAGCCGAGTCGCTCCAACCCGCCCTGGATGGGGTGGATGTGCGCGTCGACGAACCCGGCGTGGAGCATCCCGCCCGCGAGATCGATGACCTCGGTGCCGGGCCCGCACCAGGCGCTCAGGTCGGCGTCGATCGCGGCGATGCGCCCGTCGACGACGGCGACCTGCAGCGGCTCGGGTCGCGACGAACCACCACGGCCCGCGCCTCGGTAGACGACTCCTCCCAGGAAGAGGAGGTCGGCGTGAGGCACGGGCCGTGGGTGGGGGGCGGGAGAGGACGCGAGCGCCGGGGTCTTAGATGTCGGGCTAGGCCGAGGTCTTCGCGTTGACCTCGTAGGAGGTGTTCGTCGACTCGAAGAAGTTGACGAGCTGTAGCGTGTCGTTCGCCGTCGCCATCCACTTCGCCGGGTTCGAGACGTTGTACTCCGTCTCGAAGCCGAGCTCCTCGAGGCGACGGTCGGCCAGGTACTTCACGTACTGGTTGATGTAGTTCGCGTTGAGGCCGAGGATGCCGTTCGGCAGGAGGTCGTGGTTGTACTGCTCCTCCATCTCGACCGCGTCGAGGATCATCTGGCGGATCTCGTTGGCGAACTCCTCCGTCTGCAGGTCTTCGTTCTCCTCCAGCACTGTGAGAATCAGGTTGATGCCGAACTTGAGGTGCAGGCTCTCGTCACGCACGATCCAGTCGACGAGCGAGCCGAAGTTGCGCAGCAGGTTCCGCTGGCGGAACGACAGGGCGACCATGAAGCCCGAGTAGAACCAGATGCCTTCGAGGATCACGTTGTAGGCGACGAGATTGCGGATGAAGTCCTGCTTGCCCTCAGTGGTCGTGATGTCGAGGGTGTCTTGCGTCATGCGGGTGATGAACTTGACCTCGAACTCCTCCTTGCGCGCCATCGACGGCACGCTCACGTGCGAGTCGTAGGCGGCCGTGCGGTCGATCGGGAAGGTCTCGAGCACGTACTCGAAGCTCATGCAGTGGTTCGCCTCTTCCCACATCTGCTTCGCGAGGTAGAGGTGCGCCTCGGGAGCCTTGATGTACGGGTAGACGCCGAACGCGAGCGCCTTGTTGACGAGCAGCTCGTTCGGGTTGAAGTAGCTCATCAGGAAGGTGATCGCGTGACGCTCTTCGTCCGTCATCTTCTTGAAGTCGGCGATGTCTTCGCCGAGCTGGATCTCGTTGGGGAACCACGTGTTGGCGACCGCCTGGTCGTACAGCTCCATCGCCCACTTGTACGTGACGGGCTTGAGCAGCAAGCCCTCCTGGATGCCGGTGCCGAGAATGCCCATGGTCGGTGACTCGTCTCTCTGTCGGTCGATGCACCGAGGAAGCGGTGCGGGTGAATAGGGGAGCAAACAGGGGTGGATGCTCGTGCCGAGCGCTGCGCCTACTGGCAGCTCTCGCAGTGCAACTCGTCCATCGGGTCGATCGGCACGAGGTAGTCCACGTGGCTGGTCGATCCTTCGGAAGTCAGGTAGTCGGAAGTCTGAGGACCGGGCATCAGGACTCCGATGCCTTGCTCGCGCCGCCGAAGCCGAAGCCGCGCTTCGGCGCGGACGCGCCGACGGTCTCCGTCTCGGCGCTCTCAGCAGGAGACGAGGAGCCGGACGCCGCGCCGAAGCCCTTGCGCCGCGTGCTCGAACCGTCGCCGCCGACGGTCTCCGACTTGTTGACCTTGACGGTCGACTGCTCGGCGGTGTGGCGCGGCTTCATGTGCAGGTAGTACGTCGTCTTGACGCCCTTCTTCCACGCGGCCGAGTAGATGTCGAGCATCTCGTCGACGTCGCGCGTCTCGAGGTACATGTTGCGGCTGATGGCCTGGTCGATCCACTTCTGGGCACGCGCCGCGACTTCGAGGAAGGCGTAGGGCGAGAGCTGGAAGCTCGTCTTGTAGGTGGCTTTGACGTCGTCGGGAATGGCGCTGATGCCCTGGATGTCGCCCTGGCTACGCAGGATCGACTCGCGCACCGACTCCCACAGCCCGCGCTCACGCAGAGTCTCGGAGAGGTTGCGGTTCACCTCGAGGAACTTGCCCGAGCTCGTGGAGCGGCTGAAGATCTGCGAGAACTGCGGGTCGAGACCCGGCGTGGTGCCGGCGACGAGGCCGATGGATGCCGTGGGCGCGATGGCCATGAGCGTCGCGTTGCGCATGCCGCCCTTGACCTTCTCGCGCAGGGCGTCCCAGTCGAGGCGCGTCGTGCGGTTGACCTGCACCTCGACGCCGCGGTCGGCCTCGGTGAGGTCGATCGTGTCGAGCGGCACGAGGCCCTGCGACCAGCGCGACCCGGCGAAGTTGTCGTAGGAGCCGCGCTCCTTGGCGAGCTCGGCCGACTCGTCGATCGCCGCGTAGGAGACGTGCTCCATGATCTCGTCGATGAGGTCGAAAGACTCCTCCGAGTCGTAGGAGTAGCCGAGCTTCTCGACGACGTCGGTGAAGCCCATGACGCCCAGGCCGATCGCGCGGTTGGTCGTGTTGGCGTGGTCGGCCTCGTCGACGCTCGACACGGTGATGTCGATGAGGTTGTCGAGCTGGCGCACGGCGAGCCGCGCGCTCTCGGCGATCTTCGCGAAGTCGAGCCGGCCATCCACGATGTGACGGCTGAGGTTGATGGAGGCGAGGTTGCAGACCGAGATGTTGTCGCGGTCCTGCGGCAGGCAGATCTCGGTGCACAGGTTCGAGAGGTGGATGGTGCCGGTGTTGTTGTTGATCGCGCGGTTGTTGATCGTGTCCTTCCACGTGAGCCAGGGGTGGCTGGAGGACTGCAGCGAGATGAGGATCTGCTTGAACTGCTCGCGCGCGCCGATCTTCTTGAACATGTTCAGCTCGCCGCGCTCGGCCATCGCCACGTACTCGGCGTAGCGGGCGGAGAAGGCCTTGCCGTAGAGCTCGTTGAGGTCGCTGACCTCGAGCGGGTCGAAGAGGTACCAGTCCTCGTCGTTCTGCACGCGCTTCATGAACTCGTCGCTGATCCACACGGCCGTGTTGGCGGTGCGCGTGCGACGGTAGGGGTCGCCGGAGTTCTGGCGCAGGTCGAGGAACTCCGGGAAGTCCATGTGCCAGTTCTCCATGTAGAAGCACAGGGCGCCGAACTTCTTGCCGCCGCGGCTGACCGCACGCAGCACCGAGTCGATCGTGTGCATGAACGGGATCGGCCCGGTGGAGGTCGTGTTGTTGGAGCGGATGGGCGAGCCCTGCGCGCGCAGCTTGGTCACGGAGAGGCCGATGCCTCCCGTGCCCTTCGTGAGCCACATGACGTCGCGCACGCTCTTGGCGATGTGCTCGATGTCGTCCTGCATCTCCATGACGAAGCAGTTGGAGAGCTGCGGGTAGCTCGTGCCGGCGTTGACGAGCGTGGAGCCCGCGGCGAGGTACTCGAGCGCCGACATCTTCTTGTAGAAGGCGATGGCGTGGCTCGTGGGGTCGGCCTCGTTGAGCGAGAGGCCCATGGCCACGCGCATCCAGAAGTACTGCGGGGTCTCGAGGGGCTGACCGTTGCGGGCCTTGATGCCGTAGCGGTTGTTGAGAGTCACGACGCCGATGTACTTGAGCAGGTCGTCGTGCGAGGGGTCGAGCGCGGCGGCGAGGGTGTCGAGGTCGAAGGCGGCGGGGAACCGGGAGTCGAGCAGGTTCTCGCTCACGCCGCGCTGGATGTACGCGGCGAAGTGCTCGCGGTGCAGGTCACGCAGCTCGTCGGGCGTGGAGTAGTCGCCGAGCACGCGCTTGTAGATCGTCTTGAGCAGAAGGCGCGCGGCGACGGTGTCGAACGCCGGGTCGTCCTTGACGTTCTGCAGGGCGACCTGGATGACGGCCTCGTCGAGCTGCTGCGTCGTGATGCCGTCGAAGAGGGTGAGCTCGAGCTCGCTCGCGATCTGAGTCACCCACGTGATGTTGTCGTCGAGGCCCTGGGCGGCGTGCTCGATGGCGAGGTTGATCTTGTTGGCGTCGTACGCCTCTCGGCTTCCATCGCGCTTGACAACGGTGATGCTCACGTGGCCCACTCTCCTTCTTACGCCGCCGTCGGCGCCATTCTTTTTTCGATGCGGCTGGAGCCGTCTGTGGTCAGAAAAAGCCCGGATTCCCGGGCCGATCGCGCGATTCCCCCCGCGCGGTTCCATCACTATATAGCGGGGCTCGGACATTCTTGACACCCAAGATGTAGTGGGCGTGTCGTCCACACCTGTGCATAAGTTCGCCCGGTTATGCACAGCTTTCCACCGACCTCCGACACGGCATGGGAGGCCCTCCCCCGCCCGGAAATACGGGAATGTGTCCACCTGGCCAACAGGCTCTAGGCTGGTGCCCTTGTGAGTGGATACGGCGACCTGTTGAGAACTCCCGGCGTGGCGCGCATCATCTCTGCGCAGCTGACCGCCCGGCTGCCCTCCGGCATGCTCTCGCTCGCCTTCCTCATCCACATCGAGGGCATCTTCGACTCCTACGCGGCCGCGGGCCTCGTGCTCGCGGCGACGAGCGTGGGCCAGGCGGTCGCCGGACCCCTCACGAGCCGGTGGATGGGAGCCCTCGGCATGCGCCCCGTGCTCGTCGTCACGCTCATCGTGTGCGCCACGGGCATCCTGCTCATCGCCTTCGCGCCCATGCCCATCTGGCTGTACATGATCGTCGGTCTCGTCACGGGGCTGTCGACCCCGCCGATCCAGCCCGCCGTGCGCACGATCTACCCCAAGATGGTGACCTCGCGACAGCTGACGCCGCTGTTCTCGCTCGACGCCTCGGCGCAGGAGATCATCTGGATCATGGGGCCGGTCATGACGGTCTTCCTCGCCACGCAGGTCTCGAGCGTCATCGCCATCGCCGTCGCCGCGGTGTTCCTCATCGGCGGCGGCACGTGGTTCATCGCGTGCCCCGAGGTCGGCAAGGTGCGCATCCCGCGCAGTCGGCGCCGCATGGGCGTCGTGCTGCGCAACCGCGCCGTGCTGCTATCGACCATCACGGGCTTCCTGCTCATCGGCTCGGCCGCGTCGATCGAGGTCGGCGTCGTCGCGGTGTTCGGCGAGGAGGGCGCCGAGGCGGGCATCCTCTTCGGCATCTGGGCGATCGCCTCGCTCATCGGCGGGCTGTCGATGGGCCATCTGCCGATCGGACCCTGGGCGCTCGCCCGGCGCATGGGCATTCTCTTCGTCGGAATGGCCGCCGCGCCGTTCGCGCTCGAGTTCTGGTGGCTCGCCTTCGCCCTCGTCATCGCCGGCATCGGCATCGCGCCCGCCCTCGCCGTCATGTTCGCGATCGTCTCGGCGAGCGTGAAGTTCAGCGAGACCGCGGAGGCGTACGGGTGGCTCGGCACGGGCCAGCTCATCGGCGCGGCCTTCGGCTCGGCCGTCGCAGGCTTCCTCATCGACGAGATCGGGCCGCTCGGCGGCTTCTACACGGCGATCGGCTTCGCCCTCCTCGGCGTCATCGTCGCGAGCGCCTTCCACGGCTGGCACCCCGACTTGCGCGGCCGCGATGCGAGCCCGCTGGCCGACACGGAGCCCGTGCAGCAGATCAGTTAGGCGCGCGTTGCGCCCGTGAGCCGCGCCCCTTGCCGCGCGCTATGTGCGCAGTGCTACGTGCGCAGCGCGGCGAGCGGCCCGGCGAGCGACGCGAGGTCGTCGATGACGGCCTGCATCGCGCTCTCGCGCGGCTCGTCGTGCACGAGCGCGCCGTCCTCGATCTGACGGCTCGCGCCGGGGATGATGACGTCGGCGGTCGAGCGCACCATGCCGAGCGCGAGCAGCACGGGCTCGAGCGCCGTGACACCCCGCAGGCCGCCGGACACTCCGCCGTAGCTCACGAAGGCGACGGGCTTGCGGCTCCACTCGCGGAAGAGGAAGTCGAGCGCGTTCTTGAGCGCCGGGCTGTAGCTGTGGTTGTACTCGGGGGTCACGAGAATGACCGCCTCCGCGGCGTCGACGCGCTCGCTCCACTCGATCGTGTGAGGCTGCGTGTACTGCTTCTTGGCGGGATGCGCCGGCTCGTCGAGGAAGGGCAGCCCGATCTCGGCGAGGTCGGCGAAGTCGACGTCGTGGCCGGCCGCCTCCACACGCTCGCGCACCCACTGCGCGATGGGGAGGCCGATGCGGCCGGGGCGAACACTGCCGACGATGATCATGATTCGAGTCATGGTGCGCACAACGGAGCCCAGCGCGGCGACATTCCCCCACTCAGGGGATTCCCCGGCACGCGGCCCCCGCCCCCGTCTCGTGGCCCTTCCACTCCGAAGTTGTGGAAGGTGCGCGGGAGGGTCACCGCTTCCAGTACCCCTTCACGACGGCACGCTCGACGTCGATGCCCCACGCGGCAAGCAACTGGCGCACGGGCGCGACGATCGACTGCTCGCCGCACGCGAAGACGAAGCGCTCGGCCGAGTCGGCGGGCGTCGGCAGCGCCTGCAGGGCGCTCACGAGGGCGGCGCTGGGATGCGCGGTATCGGGGTTCAGGATGCTCAGCCGCAGCCCCGCGGGAGGCTCGATGCCGAGCGACGCGAGGTCGAACCGGGTCTCGAGCAGGAGGTGCCCGGTGATGCTCGAGCCGAGCATCCCGAGGTAGCGGCGCACGGCCGGGAGGGCGCTGTCATCGCCGGCGATGACGACCTCGCCGGGCTCGCCCTCGAGCACCACCGATCCCTTGGGGCCCATCATCACAGCGGGCGACCCGAGCGGCGCCCGCGCAGCCCACGCGCCGATCACCCCGGCCTCGGCGCCCTCCTCGCCGTGCACGAGCACGTCCACGTCGATCCAGCCCTCGTCGACGTCGTGCGCCACGACCGTCTCGGTGCGGGACTCGCCGCGAGGGTGCCCGTCGTCGTCGAGCACGACCGGGCCGCCCTCGGCAGACCCCACGACGATGCGCACATGGTCGCCGCCCCCGGGCGCGATGAAGCCCGCGAGCTCACCGGGCCGCGACGCGACGAGCCGCAGGCGCACGTAGTGCTCTACCCCCTCACGCGCGAGGACCGTGCGCGCGCCGAGGCGCAGCTCGCGCACCGCGGGCGGGAACGGATGCCGCGTGAGCGTATAGGGCATCGGTCGTCTGCCCGCTACCAGCGCTCGTGGATGGCGGCGCGGAAGTAGCGGTCGTACAGCTCGACGACGCTCTCGTGGAAGGCGGGCGGCAGGTCGTCGACCTCGCCCGCGGCGGCGTTGGCGCGCGCCTGCTGCGGCGAGCGCGCGCCGGGAATCACGGTGCTCACGCCCGGCAGCTGCGCGAGCCACGCGAGGGCGGCGGTCGCGGGGGCGAGCCCGTGCTGCTCGGCGAGCGCGGAGAACTCGACGGCCGCGGCGACGCCCGACTCGTAGTCGACGCCCGAGAAGGTCTCCCCCACGTCGAAGGCGGCGCCGTCGCGGTTGTAGTGGCGGTGGTCGTTCTCCGCGAAGGTCGTCTCGCGCGTGTACTTGCCGCTCAGCAGGCCCGAGGCGAGCGGCACGCGCGCGATGATGCCGATGCCGCGATCGACGGCGACGGGCAGTACGGCGTCGAGCGGCTTGAGGCGGAAGGCGTTGATGATGATCTGTACGGTCGCCAGATTCGGGCGCTCCATGGCGGCGAGCGCCTCGTCGACTCGCTCGACGCTCACGCCGTAGTGGCGGATGCGGCCCTCCTCGACCAGCTGGTCGAGGTCGTCGAACACGCGGTCGATCGAGTAGACAGCGGTGGGCGGGCAGTGCAGCTGCACGAGGTCGAGGGTGTCGACGCCGAGGTTCGCCCGGCTGCGGTCGTTCCAGGCGCGGAAGTTCTCGGTCGAGTAGTTCTCCGGCTCCTGCGGAACGCGGCGCCCCATCTTCGTCGCGACGAAGACGTCGGCCTCCGGGCGGTCGGCGAGGTAGCGGCCGATGAGCTGCTCGCTGCGGCCGTCGCCGTAGACGTCGGCGGTGTCGAACATCGTGACGCCCGACTCGAGCGCGGCGTCGAGTACGGCCCGAGCATCCGAATCGGAGACGTCACCCCAGTCGGCGCCGAGCTGCCAGGTGCCGAGACCGAGAGAGGAGACTGCCGCGCCCGTGCGGCCGAGAGTGGAGGTTCGCATCCCTCCAGCGTATGCGCCTTTCGCGAGGCGAGTCTCAGCGGTGCTCGCGGATGACCCGCTCGACAGCGCGCGCAAGCTTCGGGCGGATCAGGTGGTCCATGCCGCTCACGCGCGTCATCGTCACCTTGCGCAGCTGGGACACGATCTTGAGCCCTCCCGGCGCGATGAACGGGTCGAGTGTTCCGTGCACGATGTCGATCGGTGCGGTGACGTCAGCGAGGTCGGCCAGGGAGGTCTGCGACTCGATCGCGTTCTCTAGCGACAGCACGAACGGGGTCCAGTTGCGGGGCGAGACCTCCAGAACGTCTTCGATCGGCGCGATCGAGGCGAGCACGTCGGCCGCTCGCGTGGTGAACTCTCGGTTGGTGCGCAGGAACTGATAGGCGGCGAAGTACAGGCCCATGCTCGCGCGGTCGGCAGGATCGCCCATCGCGGCGGGTGGCAGGTAGACGGGCGGGCCGACCATCACGAGGTGGCTGACTTCGTCTCGGCGGCGAGCCGCGTACCGCGCGGAGATGAGGCTGCCGAGAGAGTGCCCGACGAGCGTGAACGGCCGCCGCAGGCGCAGCGACTTGATCGTGCGGCGCAGCGCGGCCGTGTGCTCGTCGAGCGTGTAGCGGGCGTGCTCGGGAATCGGTGAGCGCCCAAACCCCAGCAGGTCGATCGCGATGCAGCGGTAGTCGGGCTCGAGGAGCGGCACGAGGTTGTCGAAGGTCACCGACGATGAGGCGAGCCCGTGCACGAGCACGACCACAGGGCGGTCGTCCCCGGGCCCCTCGCCCGAATCGTGGGCGATGTAGAGCCGGGGCGGCCGACGCAGCAGTCTGTCGAGGAAGCCCATGGTTCGAGTCTCTCGCATCGTCAGCGAGGCAATGTCACCGAACGCGCCTTCGCCGATGGCGCCCAGGTGAGGAATGAGTGAGGGGGCCGGCGATCGCCAGCCCCCTCTCCTTCGCGTCCACCCCTAGTCGCGCAGGTCCATACGAGCAATACCGTAGCCACCGGCGGGCGGTCGCGGGCCGGTTGTCATCAGTCCCTCAGGATGCTCAGGGCCGGGGGTCAGGTCACGGTTGCGTTACTGCGCAAAACGTTGGGTGGTGACGCGCCCGAGGGCAGGTCTAGCGTGAGCGCCATGACTCGTCGACTGCGCCTCACGACCGCCGCCTCACTCACCCTGCTCGCCGCCCTCGCGCTCGGCGGATGCTCCGCCGGAGCCTCCGACTCGGCGACCGACTCCGGCGGGCCAGCGTTCGGCGGTGACTCGGGCGGCGAGTCGTTCGACGCGCCCGCCGCGGAGGAGGCCGCCCTGGATGGTGAGGCCTCCGACGGCCGCTCGGTCATCACGACCGGCCACCTGTACCTCACGGTCGCGGCGCCCCTCGAGGCGGCGGAGGAGGCGGCGCGCATCGCCGAGCGCGCGGGAGGCCGCGTCGACGGTCGCACCGAGTACTCGCCCGACCAGGGTCGCTATGCCGCCGCCGAACTGCTGCTGCGCCTCCCCTCCGCGACGCTCACGGAGACGCTCGAGGAGCTACGGGCTCTCGGCGAGGTGGAGGAGCTCACCCTCCAGACCGACGACGTGACGCGCGAGGTGCAGGATCTCGACGCGCGCATCACGGCGCTGCGCTCCTCCGTCGAGCGGCTGCTCGCCCTGCAGGACGCAGCGGCGACGGTCGAAGACCTCATCGATCTCGAGACGGCGATCAGCGACCGTCAGGGTCAGCTGGAGAGCCTCGAGGCGCAGCAGCGCTACCTCGCCGACCAGGTCGACCTCTCGACTCTCCGCCTGACGCTCGGCTCGGATGCAACCGCGCCCGTCGACGAGCCCGACACCTTCCTCACCGGCCTTCTCGCCGGCTGGGAGTCGCTCGTCGCCGTCGGCTCGGGGCTGCTCGTCATCGCCGGCGTGCTGCTGCCCTGGTTCGCCGTGCTCGGGGTGCTCGCTCTCGTGACGCTGCTCGTCGTGCGCGGCGCTCGACGCCGTCGGGGGCGCGCCGCGGACCAGGCGCCCGCGGCCGGTGCGTCGACGACGTCGGCCTAGGCGGCGGGATCGGCCTAGACGGCGGGGTCGGCCTGCGCGGCGGTGACGACGTCGACGAGCGCTGACCGCAGCGGGTGGCCCTCGTCGATGCCCATGACCTCGGTGACGAAGGTCGGGGCATCATCGGCGGCGAGCCGCACCGCGAGGGCGAGGCTCTCGGGGTCGTCATCGGCGCGGAAGCGCAGAGCCGCACTGATCGCCGCGATGATGGCGACGGGGGTGGTGCCGGCCTCGGCGAGCGCCGCGGCCGGGGAGAGGAACCTCTCGTGGCGGCTGAGCTTGCGCAGCGGCTGACGCCCCACACGAGTCACCGGGTCGGCGAGCGCGGCGTTCGCAAACCGTTCGAGCGCGGTGGCGCGGTAGCTCTCCTGCGTCTCGACATCGAAGCCGTGCCGGGCGACGAGCAGTTGCGAGGTCTCTTCGAGCACGGCGGTGACGGCTGCACGCACGCTCGGCATAGCGATCGCCTCGTGAATGGTCGGTGCCCCGGCGAGGAAGCCGAGGTAGGCGGTCGCCGCGTGCCCCGTGTTGACCGTGAAGAGCTTGCGCTCGATGTAGGGGGCGAGGTCGTCGACGAAGTGGGCGCCCGGGATGCTCGGGGCCGAGCCCGCGAAGGGCCCCGACTCGATCGCCCACTCGCAGAACGGCTCGACGCGCACGTCGAGGCCGTCGGCCGGGTCGGCGGTCGGCACGATGCGGTCGACCGCCGTGTTGGCGAAGACGGCTCGCTCGAGCGCGTGGTGGTCGCCCTCCAGGGACTCCGCGATCGACTCGCGCAGAGCATCCGAGGCCTGGAGTGCGTTCTCGCACGCCATGACGATGAGGGGTGCCGTGTCGTCGCTGCGCTCGCGCAGCGCGTCGGCGATGACGGGCGCGATGAAGCGCAGGACGGTGGGGCCGACGGCGGTCGTGGCGATGTCAGCGGTCGCGACAGCGCGCACCGCGGCCTCACGGTCGGCGGAGGAGTCGATCGCGGTGAAGCCCGTGACCGCGTGCTCGCGCCCGTTCGGGCCGATCTCGATCACGCGGTACGACTCCGCAGCGCGGATCGCCGCGATGAGCTCCGCGTTGACGTCGACGAACGTGAGGTCGTGACCCGCCTCGTGAAGCAGCAGGCCGATGAAGCCGCGCCCGATGTTGCCGGCTCCGAAGTGGACGGCGCTCATGGCGGCCCCTACTCGTCGACGGCGTCGTTGACTTCGCCCAGGAGGGCGAGAACGGCCTCAGGAGTCGCGGCGGCGAGCACCTGCTCGACGGCGGCGTCATCGCTGAAGACCATCGCGAGTGCCGAGAGCACGCTCATGTGGCCGCCCTCCTTGCCGGCGATCGCCGCGACGACGCGCACCTCGTTGCCGTCCCAGTCGAGCGGCTGCTCGTAGCGCACGAGTGTCATCGCGGAAGCGAGGATCGCCTCCTTCGCCTCGTTGGTGCCGTGCGGGATGGCGAGGTAGTTGCCCATGTAGGTGGAGACCAGGGATTCTCGCTCCGTCATCGCCGACTCGTATGCGGGCGTCACGGCTCCTGCCGCCTCGAGCAGGCGCGCCGCTTCGGCGATCGCCTCCTCGCGGGTGCGAGCGGTGCCGTTCAGCACGATGCGGTCGGTGGTCAAAACGGTGGTGGTCACGCGAATCCCTGGCCTTTCACTTCACTCGATCTGTCGCGGTCAGCTCTGCTGACCCTTGATGTGCTGCACGACCTCGTCGTACTTCGGGCTGTTCATGAAGTTCTCGACCGAGATGTGCAGAGCGTCGGGAACCGCGGCGCGAGCTCGGTCGGTGAGATCCTGGTGCGTCACGATCAGGTCGACCGAGGAGTCGAGGTTGGCGATCGCCGCATTCGTGACGGTCACCCCCGTGACTCCCGCATCCTTCAGCTTCTTGCGCAGCACCGTGGCGCCCATCGCGCTCGAACCCATGCCAGCATCGCAGGCGAAGACGACCTTCTCGACCTTCGTGGTGGTCGCGGTCGCGCCCTCCTGACCCAGGAGCGAGCCCACACGGCTCGAGCCGCCCTTGTTCTCGGTGTTCTGCGCAACGGCCGAGCCGAACTTGTCGGCACCGCCCTCCTCGAGAGCAGCGAGGTCGCGCTTGCGGCTCGCGCGGAGGATCACGCCGGCGATGAGGAAGGTGACCGAGGCGGAGAGGACGACGGAGAGGATCACTCCGACGTAGCTGTCGCTCGCCGTCTGCAGGAGCACCGCGAAGATGGACCCCGGCGACGCCGGTGCCCGCAGGCCGGACGCGAAGATGAGGTTCGTCGCGATGCCGGTCATGCCACCGCCGATCATGGCCACGATGAGGACGGGCTTCATGAGCACGTACGGGAAGTAGATCTCGTGGATGCCACCCAGGAAGTGGATGATGATCGCTCCCGGGGCGGTCGCACGGGCGATGCCCACGCCGAAGATCGCGAAGGCGAGCAGCAACCCGAGGCCGGGGCCGGGGTTGGCCTCGAGGAGGAACAGAATCGACTTGCCCGTCTCGCTCGCCTCCTGGATGCCCAGCGGAGTCAGCACGCCCTGGTTGATGGCGTTGTTGAGGAAGAGCACCTTGCCCGGCTCGATCACGAGGCTCGCGAGTGGCAGGAGACCGGTCTCGGTGAGGAACCTCGCGCCCGCGCCGAGCGCGTCGCTCAACACCGTGACGACGGGCGCGATGCCGAAGAATGCGCCGAGCGCCAGGCCGAAGCCGAGGATGCCCGCGGAGAAGTTGTCGACGAGCATCTCGAACCCGGCGCGGATCTTGCCCGCCCACAGCTTGTCGACCTGCTTCATGAGCCACGCGGCGAGCGGACCGACGATCATCGCGCCGATGAACATCGGGATGTCGGTACCCACGATGACGCCCATCGTCGCGATGCTCGCGACCACGCCGCCTCGGGTGCCGTACACCATGCGGCCACCCGTGTTGGCGATGAGGAGCGGCAGCAAGTAGATGATCATCGGGCCGACGAGACTTGCGAGGGTCTCGTTCGGCGTCCAGCCGGTGGGGATGAAGAACGCGGTGATGAAGCCCCACGCGATGAAGGCCGCGATGTTGGGCATGATCATGCCGCTGAGGAAGGTGCCGAACTTCTGCACTCTCACTCGTGCGCCGGGGCGCGCGGGGGCTGACGTCGTCGTCATGTGTCGTACTCCTTAGTGAGTGGTGATGGGGGTGGTGCGGACTTACGGGTGGATTGCGCCGAGCACTGCCGCGCGGGCGGCCTCGGCGCTCTCGGCCGACACAGCGAGTGCGGCGAGTCTGCGGGCGTCGTCGAGCGAGTGCATCGAGAGTTCTGCACGCACGTCGGCGATCGCGGAGGAGGACATAGAGAGCGAGGTCGCGCCGAGCCCGACGAGGACGACGGCGAGGATCGGGTCGGCGGCGGCTTCGCCGCAGATGCCGACGGGCACGTCGTGCGCGGCGCCCGCGGCGCCGACGATCTCGATGAGGCGCAGCACCGAGGGGTGCCACGGGTTCTGGAAGGTGGCGACCGTGCCGAGCAGGCGGTCGGCCGCGAGGGTGTACTGCGTGAGATCGTTGGTGCCGATGCTCATGAAGTCGGCGTGCTGCGCGACGTGGTCGGCGAGGATCGCGCACGAGGGAACCTCCACCATGACGCCCGCGATCGCGATGCCGATCTCGTGGGCGAGGTCGCGGAAGTACTGCGCCTCCTGCGCCGTCGACACCATGGGCGCCATGACCTGGACGATCGCGTCGGAGTCCACTGCCGCCTGCGCGAGCGCGGTGAGCTGATCGCGCAGGATCTCCTCGTGCGCGGCGAGGGCGCGCAGCCCCCGACGGCCGAGAGCGGGGTTCTCCTCCCCCTGGTCGGTGAGGAACGCGAGCGGCTTGTCGGCTCCCGCGTCGAGCACGCGCACGACGACCTTCTGGCCGGGGAACTGCGCGAACACCTCTCGGTAGGTCGCCGCCTGCTCCTCCACGGTCGGCGCCTTCTCCGCGCCGAGGAAGAGGACCTCGGTGCGGAACAGGCCCACGCCCTCCGCCCCGCGCGCGACGGCTTCGCGCGCCGAATCGACCGACCCGATGTTGGCGAGCAGAGGCACGGCGTGGCCGTCGGCGAGCGCACCGGGGCCCGAGCTCTGGGCCCGGATAGCTTCGAGGGTCGCGGTGCGCTGGAGGGCGAGGTCGACGCGCTCCTGGTCGGGGTCGCGCTCGACCGTGCCTGCCTCGGCGTCGACGAGCACGATGTCGCCATCCTGCAGCGCCGCGGCTCCCGACGCGCCGACGATCGCGGTGATGCCCTTCTCCCGGGCGAGGATCGCGGTGTGCGAGGTGGGGCCGCCGTCGGTCGTGACGAGGGCGAGCACCAACTCGAGGTCGAGCGTCGCGGTGTCGGCGGGCGCGAGGTCGCGCGCGACGAGGATGAACGGAGTCTCCGACTCGGGCACGCCCGGCGCGGGCAGCCCGCTCAGGTGAGCGATGGCACGTTGCGCGACGTCGTCGAGGTCACCGGCGCGCTCCCCCAGGTAGCCCCCCATGCCCACGAGCATGTCGCGGAAGCTGGCCATCGCCGCGTGGATCGCGTACTCGGCGGTCGCACCGTCCTCTGTGCGGTGCTGCACGTCGGCCGCGAGCGCCGGGTCCTCCGCCATCATGGCGAGAGCATCCAGAACCTCGGCGGCCGTGCCGCCGGCGCTCTCCCCCCGCTGCCGCAGCTGCGTCGCCGTCGCGGTGAGCGCCTCGCGCGCCCGCTGCGCCTCCTCGTCGGGCGTGCGCTCACTCGCCGTGTCGGCCGGCTGCGGCACCGGGTCGGGCATGCGGATGACCGACCCGACGGCCGTGCCCCTGCCGATGCCGACGCCCTGGAGCAGGTTGGCGTTCGTCGCGGCCGCCATCACGCGTCGTGGTCCTTCTCGAGGAAGGTCGCGAGCTGGTCGAGCACCGCCTCGTCATCGTCGCCCTGCACGCGCAGCGTCACCTCGTCGCCGTGGTTCACCCCGAGGGAGACGACGCCGAGGATGCTCGCAGCGTTGATGGCGCGCTCGCCCTTCTGCAGCTCGACGGTGTGACCGGAGTCGGTGACGGTCTTCACGAAGAGCGCGGCCGGTCGGGCGTGGAGCCCGTGCGTGGAGGCGACGGTGAGAGTGCGTTCAGCCATGAGAGAGGCCTTCCCGTTCAGTGGTGGAGGAGAGCAGCGCGACGGCGTCGCGCGCGGCGGTCAGGTGATCGGCGTGCGCGAGCACCCCGACGGGCACCTCGCCCATCGCCGAGCGCACGAGGTCGAGCCGTGCGGCGACGTGCTGGCCGAGCAGCACGAGGTCGAGGCTCGCGGCGCGGTCGACGAGCTGGTCTTCGGCGAGCGCCTCCACCGTCCAGTCGAGGCCGCGTTCGCGCACGAGGTCGCGCACCGCGCGGGCGAGGAAGGTGCTCGAGACTCCGGCACCGCAGACGATCGCGACAGTGCGGGTCATGATCGCCTCCTTGCGGTCTGCGGTGCGGGTCGAGCGGTGGGACGGACAGGGGAACCACGTGTGGTCGCCCTGCGATGTCCATCGTGCGCCAGCCCGCCCGAGCGCCGCCAGCAGACTTGCTTCCCACCCCGCGGAAGACCCCTCGCCGCCCCGCGCGTGCGCGCGATCCTCCCGGGGCTGTCGGCGGCCGGTCTACAGTGACTCCTGACATGGCCGACAAATACGAGCGGATGCTCGAACTGCTGCTGCAGGCGGACGACTGGGTGACGGCGACCGAACTGGCCGAGCAGCTCGGGGTGACGACGCGCTCCGTGCGCAGCTACGTCGCGGCCGCGAAGACGGCCGCGCATCCCCTGGCCCCCCTCACCGCGTCGACCGCCGGCTATCGCATCAACCGCGAGGCCTACGCGGAGTTCATCGCGGTGAGCCGCGAGCGCGGGGCCTCCGCCGAGACGCCGCAGGACCGCGTGCACCACATCGTGCGCCGCCTCACCGAGACCGCGGCGGGGCTCGACGTGCACGGCCTCGCCGACACCCTGTTCGTGAGCGAGTCGACGCTCGAAGCCGATCTGCGGCGCGTCAAGGCGTTCGCCGACGAGAGCGGGGCAACGGTCGAGCGGCGCGGCAGCAGGGTCGCGCTGACCGGCAGCGAGGGCGCGCGACGGCGACTGCTGAGCAGGCTGCTGCAGAGCGAGATGACGCAGGGCATCCTCGACCTGGAGACGATCGAGCAGGAGTTCGCGCTCTCCGGGCTCGGCGCCTTCAAGACCGAGCTCATCCAGGAGCTCGACGGCGCGGGGTTCTTCGTCAACGAGTACGGCATCGACGCCGTCATCCTGCACGTCGCGATCGCCGTCGACCGGGCGCGACGAGACCAGCACCTCCCCGCGGGTGGTGCCACGGTCGTGCCCGAGCGGCACGTGCCCATCGTCGCGATCCTCACCCGGCTTGCTCGCGAGCACTTCGCCGTGGAGCTCACGCCCGCCGACACCGACTACCTCGCGCGCCTGCTCGTGACGCGCGTCATCGCCCCCGGCAACGGGCCAGCGGGTGACGCGCACGTGGACGAGGACGACCTCGCGACCGTGCGGCGCATCGTCGATCAGGTTCTCGAGGAGTACGGCGTCGACTTCCACGACGACGCCTTCGTGGCGCGCCTCGCGATCCACCTCGGCAACCTCGTGGCGCGGGCGCGGGAGAACGCGCACACGCGCAACCCGCTCACTCGCTCCATCAAGAGCTCGTATCCGATGATCTTCGACATCGCCGTGTTCATCGCCTCGATCGTGCAGCGCGAGCGCGGCATCACCGTCGACGACGACGAGATCTCCTACATCGCCCTGCACCTGGGCTCGCACCTCGAGCGGCTCTCGCGCCGCGAGGAGCGCGTGAGCTGCACGATCGTGTGCCCCAGCTACTACGACCTGCACGCGATCCTGCGCACGCGGGTCGAGCGCGAGCTCGGGTCAGAACTCAGCGTCGAGTTCGTCGTGACGCGCACCGACGTCGACCCGCGCGAGCTCACGAGCGACCTCGTGATCTCCACGATCCCGACCATCGCGGTGCGCGAGGGCGTCGTGATCGTGCAGCCCTTCCTCACCGACGACGACATCGACGCGATCCGGGCGGGCGTCTCGCGCGTGCGCCGCCACCGCCGCCGCGTGCGCATCGCCGACGAGCTGCTCGAGTACTTCGACGCCTCCCTGTTCTTCGTGCCGCCCCCCGGCGGCGACCCCGAGTCGATCATCCGCGGGCTCGGCGCCGCGCTCGTCGAGGCGGGCGTCGTCGACGACGCCTACGTGGCCGCGGCCCTCGAACGCGAGCGCATGTCGTCGACCGCATTCACCGAGGCGCTCGCGGTGCCGCACGCCATGGGCCTCACCGCCGAGCGCACCGCGATCGCCCTCGCGCTCTCCCCCACCCCGATTCCCTGGGGGGATGCTCGAGTCTCGGTCATCGCCTTCATCGCGTTCAGCGCCGAAGGTCGGGCGCGGTTCCAGCCGCTGTTCGACCAGTTCGTCGAGGTCTTCGCGGCACGCCGCGACGTCGCCGAGCTCGTGCGCGAGTCGAGCGACTTCGACTCCTTCATCGCGCAGCTCGCGCAGCTCATCGAGAGCGGCTGAGCATCCCGAGGCCCGGTGGCGCGCGCCGCGCGACGGCGGTTAGGGTCGAGGCATGCCGCTGACCGGAGAGTACGCACCCAGCACGTCCGAGTGGGCCCGCGAGCAGGCGGAGCTCTACGAGCGCACGAACGGCGCGGACGGCAACGGCATCAAGGGTCGCCCCATCATCGTGCTCACGACGCTCGGGGCCAAGACCGGCATGCTGCGCAAGACGGCGCTCATGCGCGTCGAGCACGACGGGGACTACGCCGTGATCGCGTCGAAGGGTGGCGCCCCCGAGCACCCCGTCTGGCACCACAACCTCGCCGCGCACCCGCTGTGCGAACTGCAGGACATGGCCGAGAAGCACGACTACCGGGCGCGCCTCGTCGAGGGCGACGAGCGCACCGCGTGGTGGGAGCGCGCGTGCGCGGCCTGGCCCGACTACGCGACCTACCAGACGAAGACCGAGCGGCAGATTCCCGTCTGGGTGCTCGAGCGCGCCTAGCGCCGCGCGCAACGCCGCGCGGCGCGCTGCGCGGCCCAGATTTGCCGCAAACGGGTGGTACGCCCAGACCCAAGCGCCCTTTCGCGCCAGATCTGGCGCGATGCGGCGCTCGCCCGCACCCCGCGCCCAGCACCCCGCACCCACCCCGCGGCCCGCACCCCAGGGCGCGCGCGGCCCAGATTTGCCGCAAGCGGTGCGAACGCGCAGAGCCAAGCGCCCTTTCGCGCCAGATCTGGCGCCAAAGGGCGCTCGCGCGCGGCGCTCGCGCGGCGCCGCGCGAGCTACGCGCGACGAGCTAGGAGGTCCTCCGCGGCTACCCAGGCGAGCATTGCGCATTTGACGCGCGCGACGTAGCGGGAGACTCCGCTGAGGGCGGCCGCGTCACCGAAGCGCTCCTCGTCGAGGGGGATGGCGCCGCGCGAGCGCAGGGCTTCGCGAAACTCCTCGATGAGGGTGGCGAGCTGCTCCGGCGTCCAGGGCGAGCCCTCGTCGGCCGACTCTTCGGCGAGGGTCGCGAGCAGGGACGCGCTCGACTGCGAGATCGAGCATCCGGCCCCCTCCCACGCGACCGCCTCGACGCGGTCGCCCGCCGCGTTCCAGCGCAGGGCGAGCGTGATCTCGTCACCGCACACGGGGTTGCGCTGGTGGCTGGTCTCCTCCCCCACCTCGAGGCCGACGCCGTGCGGGTGCTTCGAGTGGTCGAGAATGATCTGCTGGTAGAGCTGTTCGAGCGCGCTCACGGGGTGCTCCCTTCCGCATCGTCGTCAGCACCGAAGAATGACCGGATGCCCGCCACGGCCTCGAGCGCGAGCTCGACCTCCTCGGCCGTCGTGTGCACGGCCGCGCTGAGCCGCAGGCTCGCAGTGGCGCCGAGCCGCCGGTGCAGGGGTTGGGCGCAGTGGTGGCCGACGCGGGCGGCGATGCCGCGGTCGTCGAGGAACTGCCCGGCGTCGTGCGCGTGGACGCCGTCGACGACGACGCTCGCGAGCGCGACCGTCGGTGCGGCGGGGTCGGTGCCGAGCAGTCGCACGCCGGGGATGGCGGCGAGGCCATCGCGCAGTCGCTGCCCGAGAGCGTGCTCGCTCGCGGCGATGCGGTCGAGGCCGAGCTCGTCGACGAAGCGCACGGCCTCGGCGAGCCCGATCGCCTGAGCGATGCGCGGCGTGCCCGGCTCGAAGCGCTGCGGGCTCGGCAGGTACTCGGCCGTCGAGAGCGTCACGGTCGTGATCATCGAGCCGCCGTAGAGGAACGGCGGCAGGGCGTCGAGCACCTCGGCGCGGCCGTAGAGCACCCCGATGCCGGTGGGGCCGTAGAGCTTGTGCCCGCTGAAGACGGCGAGGTCGACGTCGAGCTCGCGAGGGTGGAGGGGCACGTGCGGCGCGGCCTGGCAGGAGTCGAGCACGACGAGGGCGCCGACCGCGCGGGCGAGGGGCACGAGCTGGGCGAGCGGGCTCACCTGTCCGGTGACGTTGGAGACGTGGCTGAGCGCGAGCACGCGCGTGCGCTCGCCGATGACGCTGCGAGCGACCTCGACGTCGAGGGCGCCGTCGTCGCGCACGGGGATGTGCCGCAGGGCCGCACCGGTGCGGGCCGCGAGCTCCTGCCACGGGATGAGGTTCGCGTGGTGCTCGAGCTCGGTCGTGACGATCTCGTCGCCGGGCGTCAGCGCGTATGGTGCGGCGGCAGCGCCACCGATGCCGAGGCTCGCGTTGCCGAGCGCGTAGGCGATGAGGTTGAGCGCCTCGGTCGCGTGGCTCGTGAACACGACCTCGTTGTCGTCGACCTGCAGGAAGCGGGCGATGGTGAGTCGGGCATCCTCGTACAGCTCGGTCGCCTCGCCCGCGAGGGTGTGCGCGCCGCGGTGCACTGCCGCGTTCGCCGTCGCGTAGAAGCTGCTCTCCGCGTCGATGACGCGCTGCGGCTTCTGCGCGGTCGCCGCCGAGTCGAGGTAGACGAGCGGGTGGCCCTGCACCTCGCGCTGCAAGATCGGGAACTGCGCGCGGATCGCCTCGAGCTCGCTGCCCGTGAACAGCTCGGCGGTCGGGGTGCCCGTGGGCGTCGCAACAGTCACGACTTCCAGGGTAGAGCGTGCGCCTACGGCGCGAGAGCCCACTCGACGGCGGCCTCGGCGTGCAGGCGCGTCGTCGGGAAGAGCGGCACGGCGACGTGGTGCTGCTCGATGAGCAGCTCGATCTCGGTGCACCCGAGCACGATGCCCTGCGCACCGCGGTCGACAAGCGCGGCGATGATGCGCCGGTACTCGGCGCGCGACCGCTCAGAGACCTCGCCCAGCACGAGCTCCTCGTAGATCACACGGTGCACGACCTCTTGGTCGTCGGGCTCGGGTACGAGCACGTCGAGCCCGTGCGAGGCGATGCGGTCACGCATGAACGGCTGCTGCATCGTGAAGCGCGTGCCGAGCATCCCAACGCCTTTGATACCGGCCGCGCGCACGGCCCGACCGGTCACATCACCCAGGTGCAGCAGCGGGATGCTCACCGCGGCCTCGATCGCCGGCGCGACGAGATGCATGGTGTTGGTGCAGAGCACGATCGCCTCAGCGCCCGCCGCCTCGAGACCCTGCGCCTCCCGCGCGAGCAGCTCGCCCGCGCGCTCCCATTCCCCGGCCGCCTGTAGTCGCTCCACCTCGGCGAAGTCGACCGAGACCATGACGAGGTCGGCAGAGTGCACGCCGCCGAGCCGCTGGGCCACGAGCTCGTTGATGAGCGAGTAGTACAGGGCAGAGCTCTGCCAGCTCATGCCGCCGAGCAGCCCCAGTCGTCGCATGCGCTCTAGTCTTCCAGCCGGGGTTGCGGGGCCGACAGCGCGTCGCGCACGAGCGAGCGTGCACCCTCCGGCAGCGAGTCGACGCCGCGCACGTCTGCGACCGAGCCGTCGCCGGGCCCGCGCGCGACGCTCACACTCGCGGCGACCCCGGGTGCGTCGACCGCGAGGCGCACGTCTGCACGGGCAAGCTCGTCGTCGTTCCAGTGGGCACGCTCGACGACGAGGCGCACGCTCGCCCCCTCGCGCTCGATGACCGTCGTCACCCGGTCGATGTAGGGGCACCACGGCGGCTCCGCGCCATCCATGGGAGTCCACTCGCGCGTCGACTCCGTGACCGGCCGCACGTCGTCGAGACCGATCGCCGCGGCGAGCGCCGGGAGGGCCGAGCGCAGTCGTTGCGCCACAGCCTCCCACGACGGCCCGGCGAGCTCGGTGGTCGGCGGGCTCGGGTCGGGCATCCTGTTCGCGTCGCCGGAGCGCATCGCACGCACGGCCTCAGCGAGCGTGGCGGTCGCCGCCAGTGCGCGCGCGGCCTCGACGTGCACAGCGCAGAACCAGCCCTGATTCTCGGGATGCTCGACCGCACGCTCGGCCCTTGCAGCAGTCGAGCGGCCCGAGCCGGGCTCGAGCACGAACGTCACGAGCCGATCTGCCGTGTCGTCGAAATCGACCCCGCACACCTCGCAGCTCGGCGGTCTCATGTCTCGCACCTTACCGGCGAGCGCCGTCGGTGAAAGGGCCCCCGAGCGGGCGTGGCTCTAGGCTGAGCGCATGATCCGACACATCGTGCTGTTCCGCCTCGCCGCCGAGGACGACACCCAGCGCCGCGAGGACGCGGCCGAGATCGCGAGCCGGCTCGAGGCCCTCCACTCGCAGATCGCCGGCATCGAGAGCATCCGCGTCGACCGCGACCTCGGGCTCGTCGACGGGCACTGGGACCTCGCCCTCGTCTCCGAGCACGAGGACAACGCGGCCCTCGAGGCCTACCAGGTGCACCCGCTGCACAAGGAGGCGGCGGCATTCATCGCCTCGGTCGTCAGCGACCGCGCGGTCGTCGACTACTCCGTGTAGCGAGGCACCGCTCACGTCTCGACGGCGCCGCCGATGTCACGCAGGTGCTCGCGCAGAGTGAGCCCCGGCTGCAGGCGCTGGCGCTCCCGGTACTCGGCGTAGCGCAGCTGCTCGCGCAGGCTCGTCCCCTCGCGCATGCGATCCGCCTGCGCGGCCTCGGTATCGCGAATGCTGGCGGCGAGCTCGAGCAGTTCTTCCCGCCGGTCGGGTCCGACGACGAGCACGCCGTCCTGATCAAGCACCACGAGGTCGTCGGCGGTGACGGGCACGTCCCCGAGGCGAGCGCTGCGACGCACGTCGCTCGTCGCGGGCGCACGTCGCGGGCCGTAAGGGTGGGCGCCGCAACTCACGATCGGCAGCCCGATCTGCCGCAGCTGCGCCGTGTCGCGGTGCCGACCCCAGATGACGATCGCGGCGAGCCCCGCTCTCTGAGCCTCGAGTGCGATGAGGTCGCCCACGCACGCCTCATCATCACGGCCGCGATTGTCGACGACGAGCACCGAGCCGGGGTCCGCGCCGTCGATGACGGCGAGGAACGCATCGACGCTGCCCTCGTGCGTGACCGGCAGTGCTGGCCCCGCAACGGGATGCCCGGCCCCGAGCATCCTCATCGTCGACGGCCCGCACGGCACGTCGATCTGCAGCCGCACGGCGGCGTCGGCGATCGCGGCGGTCGGAAGGGGTGTCACGTCGCTCCGCGTCATGACACCGAGTCTCTCGACACGAGAGCCGCTCGACCAGAGCCAGTCGCGAAGGCGTGGACTGCGGTACGCGGCCTTCTATGCGGCGGCGACGGGCTGACGCAGGATGGTCTGGAGCCGTTCGGGCGCCGTGGTGCGGGGGTCCTTCAGGTAGATCTCGTGGTGGCGGCCGGCGGGCACGAGCCCGCGCGACGGCAGAATCTCGGAGTGGAGCGCCTCGAGCACGGGGCCCTCGTCGTCGTAGGGCCCGACGTGGAGGGTCTGCACGCACATGCCCTCATCGAGAATCTCAACCCGAACCTCGGCGAGGCGGGGCGGGTTCTTCTTCACCCTCACCCGTTCGATCGACTCCTCGACGAGGGCGTCCTCGATCCACTCGGGCAGCATGAGCATGACCGTCCACTCCCACTGCGTCTTGTCGCGCGCGGTCGTGAAGGCCGCCATGTCGTCCGCCCACCACAGGGCCTCGAGCGGCGGCACGACGTAGTCGCGGTCGAGCGCCCTCTTGCTCGCGAACTTCACGGTGTAGGCGAGCGGGTAGAGCGTCGAGACCGCGTCCGCGTACTGCGGCGCAGTATTCGGGTCACCGCTGCCGTCGATCATCAGGTAGCGCAACGGGGGCACTGTAAGCATGCGGAAGTCGCCCGCCTTCGCGCGGAAGGACTCCAGCGACTTCTTGAGATCCACCTTCTCCATGGTCGTCACGACGCTCCCTCTGGCAGCTACGCCCCGAGCGCCGCGAGGCCGTGGAAGACCGCGTACACCGGCCACACGATCGCCTGCAGCAGGCCGAGGATGACGCCCCAGAAGCTGCCGTCGCTCTGGTCGATGAAGTAGATCGCCGCACCGACGTAGGCCATGAGGCCGAGCAGCCCCAGTGGTGCCGCGTTCGTCGCACTATTCTTGGCCATGTGCCCCTCCCGAGGTGGTCACGCTCACGGTAGAGGGTGAACGCCCGCCATGTCGAGACCGCTGTGCAATGAGCGTCCGCTGTGCCGTGGCTGTGCGCACGATGCCTGCGGACGCGCCGATGGCGTACCGTGCCCTGCATGCCTGCTCTCACTGGCACATCGACCTGTACCTCATCCACTGGCCGAACCCGCGCGTCGACCAGTACGTCGACACCTGGCGCGCCATGGTGCGCCTCCAGGAAGAGGGCCGCGTCGGGTCGATCGGCGTCTCGAACTTCACCCCCGAGTACCTGACCCGCGTGGCCGATGCGACCGGTGTCATGCCGGCCCTCAACCAGGTCGAGCTGCACCCGTTCTTCCCCCAGGTCGAGCTGCGAGCGTTCCACGAGCAGCACGGCATCGTGACGGAGGCCTGGAGCCAGCTCGGCAAAGCCGCACCCGTCAAGGAGTCCGCCCCCGTGGCGGGAGCTGCCGCGACCCACGGCGTGACGGCAGCGCAGGTGATCCTGCGCTGGCACCAGCAGATCGGCTCCCATCCCCAAGTCGGGTAATCCCGACCGTCAGCGCGAGAACCTCGACCTCGGCCGGTTCACCCTCACCGACGAGGAGGTCACCGCCATCACAGCCCTGGGGCGTCCCGACGGCCGCCTCTTCGGCGGCGACCCGGAGACGCACGAGGAGATGTAGCCGCACGAGGAGATGTAGCCACCCGATTCCGGCGCGGCCAACAGACGGTGGGTGTGCGGTAGCTCAGGCCCCTGCTCGTCGCTCTTGTCGCTCGACCCCGGGCCGGTCGGCGAGCAAGTACTGCTCGAGTTTGAGCCATGTCGGCGGACGCTCCGTGCCCTCCGGCAGCAGCGCGAAGGCCGCGTCGGCATCGATGAGTCGCGGGGAGGTGAGCGCCACTTCGGAGCCATCGACCCGCAGTCGCGCCGAGCCCGCCGCGAGAACGTTGCGCACCCAGTCCGACTCGACGCCGTACACGGGCACGAAGAGGTAGCCGCCGTCGACGCGGTGGGCGTCGAGCGGGGTCTGGTACTCGCGGCCCGAGGTGCGGCCGACGTGGATGATCACGGGCCGCTTGCCCTTTTTCAGCTCGGCGGGGTTGAACGTGTACTTGTTCATGCGCGCCCACCATCTCGGCATGGGCATGGGTCATCCCTCCGTTCGGGCGGCCCGGTCGAGGCCGTCGAGCAGCAGCCCGAGGGTGAACTCGAACTCGGTCTGCGAGTCGCACCAGCCGAGGGTCGGCTCGCCGTCGCTGTGCAACTCGGCCGCAACCATGGCAGAGGTGTACGGAAACTGCTCGGCGAACTGCGCCACGAGGTCGTCCGACATCTCGACACCCTCCATGCTCGGGTCGCCGTCCGACGAGCTGAACGGTTCTTGCGCGAAGCCGAGCACCATACTGCTGAGCGCGTGCAGGCCGCGGTGCGCTGTGCGGTACGAGACTCCGCCGCGAATCATCGCGGCCAGCACCGCCTCGAACATCGATTGCACCTGCAGAGGAATCGTGCTGCGCGAGGTGATGAGAGCGGGCGCCCAGGGGTGCCGCAGCATCACGCGGCGGGCCGCGAGGCTGCGCGTGCGCACATCCACTCGCCAATCATCTGACGTCGAGCCCGCCTGTTCCGCTGCCGACGTCGACTCTTCGAGCGCCTCGGTCACGACGCGCTCGACCAGCCCGTCGAGCAGAGCGTCTTTGTTCGCGACGTGGTGGTAGAGCGACATGGCCTCGACGCGCAGCTCGGTCGCCACACGGCGCATGCTCACAGCCGACAACCCTTCGGCATCAGCGATCGACATCGCTGCTTCGAGCACCCGGTCGCGCGTGACCGGCTTCCGTTCTGCAGTCGCCACGGCATCCTCTCGACCCCCTCCATCTTGGGCTACCTTACGATGTATGGCTACCTTACACCATAAGGTGCGCGAGTCACGGGCACCACTCACTGATCGGAGCACTCATGCACCCCCTCTCCCCCACCGCCCGCCTGACGGGCGCGTTCTATCTCGGCCTGGCCATCACCGGGATGCTCGGCTTCCTGTTCATCAGGCCCCAGGTCTTCACCGCCGGCGACAGCGCCGGCGTACTCGAGGCCCTCGCCGGCAACCTGCCCCTCGCTCGCGTGGGGCTGCTGCTCGAGCTGGGCATCGTCGTCACGCAAGTGCTCACCGCCCTGTGGTTCTTCAAGCTCTTCCGCGGCGTGAACTCGTTCGCCGCCGGCGCGCTGGCGACCCTCGGTCTCATGAACGCCGTGGCGATTCTCGGCAGCGCCGCCTCGCTCAGCACCGCCATCCAGCTCACCGAGGGCGGCGGCGCAGACGCAGCCGTTCAGGTGGGTCTGCTGGTCCCGCTCTCGAACGGTTTCTGGGCCGCGGGCGTCGTCTTCTTCGGCGCCTGGCTGATCCCCATGGGAATGCTCGTGCTGCAGTCGGGCTACGCCTGGCGCTGGATCGGCTGGGCGCTCGTCGTCGGCGGCATCGGCTACATCGCGAGCATCGTGCTCGAGACCCTGGCGCCCAACGCAACTGTGCTGGTTAGCATCCTGACGATTCCGGCGACCGTCGGCGAGTTCTCGATCATGCTCTCGCTGCTGATTCGCGGCGTGCCCACGCGGGCGGCGGCTCGTGCGCTCGAGGTCTCGCGCTAGGTGAGCTCGGCCGTCGCGAAGGTGATGCTGAACGCGCGGCACCAGATGACCACCGTCTGGTAGTCGTCGACGTTGTCGGGCAGCACGTAGGCCTGGGCGCCGGTGTCGGCAGTGAGTGTGCCGAGCGAGACGAACTCGCCCAGGTCTTCGCCCGGTCCGTTCGGCGAGAGATAGACGAACAAGTCAGGGCCAGGGGTGATCGACACGTCGTCGCCGAAGACGAGCAGCACCTGCTCGCCATCATCGACGATCGAGACGGTGCCCGACCCGCGATGAATCGCGTCGCCGTCGACGAACGTGCCCGAGCGCAGCACAACAGGCCCGGCGTCGGCGCCACTCTCGGCGTCGGGGTCGACGGTGGGCGGCGGCTCTACGGCCGCAGGCTGCTGCACCCTGAGCGGAGCTTCTTCAGCGATGTTGTTCAGCGCGAAACCGGTGATGCCGACGGCAGCGACGACTCCGACTGCGGCCGCGATGACGCCGGCGATGATGATGGGCTTGCGAGACATCAGTCGGTCCTCTTCTGTCAGCGAACGCACGCTCGTGCGACGTTGCAGAGGTGAACGAGATCGCCTTGCTCGCCATTCCCGACCTGCGACGGTCGGAACGGATAGTCGAAACGGATGGTGGACCTGAGGGGAATCGAACCCCGTGACCGCAGGTTATGCGGTCACGCGTCGAGCACGAGCCGTGCGACAGGGCGGTGGGATGGTGGACCTGAGGGTGTGTGGTTTCAGTACATCGTGGACACCTGTCTCACGTCATCGTGGACAGCAGCGCCGGTGAGGCCGTGATGTCTCACGTCATCGTGGACGCCCGGGCCGCGGCAGTGTCGGCAGGTGAGCAAAGC
>Ga0316202_10000204_pt1 | contig 84944 bp, 58 predicted proteins | sample 3monrhotite_MG_FD_204934 | JGI IMG/M metagenome (GOLD analysis project Ga0316202, IMG submission 204934) | Microbial mat bacterial communities from mineral coupon in-situ incubated in ocean water Damariscotta River, Maine, United States -... | ecosystem: Environmental > Aquatic > Marine >...
TGGAGCACTGGTCTGAGTAGCCTCACAAGGCCCCTTGAATGAGACCTTTCGGCCTGGGTCTAGCTCTCGCGGGGGTAAACCCCGCGGCTACGCCTTCTGGGCCCTCGGTCTAGCTCTCGCGGGGGTAAACCCCGCGGCTACGCCTTCTGGGCCCTCGGTCTAGCTCTCGCGGGGGTAAACCCCGCGGCTACGCCTTCTGGGCCCTCGGTCTAGCTCTCGCGGGGGTGAACCCCGCGGCTACGCCCTCTAGGGCCTCGGTCTAGCTCTCGCGGGGGTAAACCCCGCGGCTACGCCCTCTAGGGCCTCGGTCTAGCTCTCGCGGGGGTAAACCCCGCGGTTACGCCTTCTAGGCCGCCCGCAGGGCCGCCAGGAGGCGGCTGAGGGGGCGCGTTTGCCAGCCCCGGGTCAGCGCTCCCAGCAGCAGGACCGGCGCCGCCGTGAGGAGGCCGAGGGTCATGGCGTTGGCCAGGGCACCTAGGAGCGCGCCGCTCCAGATCAGGGGGACGAGGGTCGTGAGCGCTAGGCCCGCCACGACGAGGGTCAGGCCGCTCAGGCGACGAGAGGCGGGAACGAGGAGTCCGGCCAGGAAGCCGAGCACCGCGAAGAGTCCTCCGAGGACGACAAAGAGGCGCTCCGAAGCCAGGCTGAGGTGGAGGCTGGCCCCGCCGCCGGAGCGGTGGAAGGCCGTGCCCTCTCCGACCGCGCCGAGCTCCAGGACCAGGGAGCGGAGGCCGACTTGGCCGCCGACTCCGAGCTCGGAGATCTTGGCCAAGGGCGCCCCTTCACCGAGGCCCTTGGCCTGTCCGTTGAGCGCGGTGGCGAGGTCTGGGGTCTCGGTCGCCGTCGTGCCGCTCGGCTTCTTGTCCCAGCGCTGGCCGTAGGCCCCGGCCGCGCCGCCGCCGGCGCCGTAGGCGTCGACCACTTCGCTCCGGTCGAGGTCCTTGTTCGCGAGCTTGTCGAACTCGCCCCCCGTGGCTGAGCCGGGCATTTCGGCCGGGGCGTCCAGAGGGGCCGGGTCGGCGTGTGGCATTCGGCTCTCGTCGGGGGCCGCGTCGCCTCCGCCTTCAGAGGCAGCCTCGTCGTCGTCGTCGTCGCCGATCGGGATCTGGCGGCCGAAGGCCCCCCGCTCCTTTTCGGTCTCCTTGAGGACTCCGTCTATGAGCTCGCGCTCGGGCTCGGGCTCCGCCGGCGCGGCCGGCAGGGGCGTCGACTTGGGAGCCGGGGGAGGCGGGGCCAGGCCTCGGCGGCGACCGCCCTGCGGCTTCCGCTTGGGCCGCTTCCTGGCCTCGCGCTTCTTCTTCTCCTGCTTGAGGGCCAGCTTGCCCAAGCGCTCCTCGACGTCGGCCTTGGAGCCCTTGCCGGGGCGCCTGGGGGCGGAGGTGGCAGGGGGCTCTTCATAGCTATAGCCGGCGAGGGCCCCAGCCTTGTCGCCCTCGCCGTAGAGACCTCCGTCCTCACCGCTCAGGGTCGCGGTGTCAGAGGACCGCCCCTCGGCTGGATCGGCGCTCATGGGGTAGCCCCCCCCAGTTTTGGCCGCCCCCGTCTTGGCCATCCAGCGCTGCTGCCGGGCGCCACTCTTGGAAGCCGAGAGACCCATGGTCACGCAGAACCCAAGCACCAGAACGACCAGGGCCACGATCCCGCCTGCGAGGGCGATCCGCTTCCAAGGCAGCTCGACCGCGACCGAGCGGCAGCTGCCGCCGGCGCGATAGGTCCCCTGCACGACGCGGAACAGGCCCTGGCGGCCGCGTCCGCTCATGACGATCAGGAGCGCGGGGAGACCCAGGCCGAGCGTCCACCAGGGCCAACTCTGGTGACGCCAGCTTCGCCAGCCGCGCCGCAGGAGAGGCTCCACGAAGGTCCGCTGGACGTCGCCTTGGAGGTTGCCCGCGACCTCGAGGGCCCGGACGTCCTCGGGCAAGCTCAGGGCCCAGGTCGTCCTCAGGACCGGGACCCGGTCCTCGGGGTTGGCGCCGAAGCTCAGGGCCGGGGCCTGCAGATCCGCCTCGCCCAGCCAGCCCCAGGGGCGCGTCGCTTGGGTGTAGGTGGCCTCGACGATCGTCCCCTGCTGACCCTTCTCACCCGCTTGCGGGATCGGGACCAGGAGGACGCCCTCGCGGGCGGCCGGCTTCACGCCCTCGCCGTTGACCGCCACGCTCCAGAGCGTCGCGCCCTCGGGGAGCACGAGGCCGAAGAACTGGTTGTCGAGGTTCTTGACCTGGAAGCGCGCCATGTGGCGCGCGGTGCCGTCGGCGCCAGCGCTCGTCGCGAGGTGGAGGTGCTCGGCGACGGCGCTCAAGACCGGCGTCAGGCCAGGCCGCGAGACAGTCAAGCTCAGGGCGTGGTCAGGGCGAACCCAACGGAAGGCGAAGAGCGGACGCTGGGCGTCTCGCGTGGAGGCCTCACCGCCTAGGGGCGGGGCCTCGGTGACCTCGAGGGGCCGTAGCCCGCGCGGGGTCGCCTGGACCTCGGCCTCTCCGCTGCTGAACACTGCCAGTGTCCCTCGCTGACGGAAAGCCTGAGCGACGCTGAGCCTCGGGAGAGAGACCTCGCTCGGGGTCTCGCTGCTCTCGCTGCTTGGGGCCGCGAGGGTGGTCTGAAACTCGACCCGCAGGATCCGCTCTCCAGACCAAGGCGCCTGGAAGCCGACTCGCCAGCGCTCGCGGCCCTCCTTGACCTCCACTCGCTCGCGCTCGCGCAGGACGCCGGGTCCACGAATCGACGCCAGCTCGCCGGAGCCCTCGGGCAGCCAGAGGTCGAGCTCTTGGACCGGCGCTCCGCTGACGTCGAGGGCCAGCCCGAACTGGCTCGTGAGGAGTCGCTCGCCGACGTTGTGGTGTTCGCTCTGCTCGACGGAGACCCGCGTCTCGCGGCGGCTGACGGCCAGGGCGCCGGTGTAGCCCTGGCCCTCGACGCGGTAGCCCAGGGCCAAGCCCTCGGCCTCGAGGCCGGCTCGCGGCAGGTCGGCGGCCGGGATCGCCAGGAGCCCGCGCAGGTCGCGCCCGCTGAGGCGGAAGGTCGGGTCCGAGGCGAAACCCAGGAGGCCGCGGAGCTCGGTCCGCGGAGTCCCCATGAAGCGGGGGATCGTGATCGGGGCGCTCGTCACACCGCGCGGGATCTCGCGAGCGCACTGGAGGGTCAAGAGGAGCTCGCTCGGAGCGCGGAGGCCCTCCTCGAGCTCGATGGCCAGCTCGACCGAGCCGTCCTCGCGAACGCGCTCGCGGACGCGGTGCTCGGGCTGGCGGCCGCGTTGGTCGCGGACCATCAGGTCTTCCAGGCTGAAGCCCTTGGGGAGCTGGGCCTTCACGGCGTAGACAGCGCCGGCCTCGACGGCGTAGCGATAGAAGGCCAGGGCCTTGAGTTCGCGGGCCTCGACCTGGACCAGGGCTTGGATCCCGAGCGCGATCTGCGGCGCTAGTCGTCGCTGGAGGACGACGACGCCGCCGCGCCCGCCGAGATGGCGGTAGGCGCGAACCAGGCTCGCGTCGGGCTCCGGCCGCAGGCGAGCGGGGTCGAAGGCCCCGAGGTCAGCTCGTTCGAGCTGACTCAGCCTCCCCGCCGCCTTGTCACGTGGCAGAGGGAACTTGACCGCCGTGTCGGGGCCAGCTGCGATCGCGAACACGCCTCCGCTGCGATCGACGTCGAGGGCCTGGATCGGCTGCGCGGGGGAGAGTTGCCAGTCGGGCTCGCCACCTTCGCGGACCTTGTCCTCGGCGCTGGGCCGCTCGGCGGTGATCTCGACCACGAGCAGGCCGCGACGGGGAGTCGGCCACTGGACCTCGACTCGCCCCTCGCGCTGGAGATAGCTCGGCTTGCCTTGCGGAGAGGTCAACTCTCGGACCACGAACCCGGACGGGAGCCGGAGCTTGAAGCCGGTGCGTGGAGCGCGGAACACCGAGAACTCGAGCCGCGAGCGGAGCGTCACGACCCCGCGCCGGAGGGTGAAGAGGGTCTGGTCCCGGGCGCTGACGTAGGACTTGGCCGCGTTCTGAGCGCGGCGCGGGCGCCAGGAGATCTCGAGGAGGCGCTCGTTGGCGCCGCGTCCGCCGCCGAAGGCGGCCCGGAGGCGGGTTCCGCCTTGGACGGCCTCGGCCCAGCGGGTCCCGAAGGGCCCGGGGAGAGGGTCGACCTCGCCAGGCAGAGTCAGGCTGAGCGAGGCGCTCGCGGCCGGGGGAATCGCGAACGCGATCCGGCCGGCGCCGCTCTCGGCGCTTCGCGCCGGGGGCTTGGCCCGGAGGGCGAAGGTCCAGCGGACCTCGCGGGTCGTGGGCGTGGCGCTGCCGGGGAGGAGCACGACCGGCCCCAGGTCACCGACCACGACCTGGGCGGGCTTGCCCTCGACCCACACGCCGGTCAGCCCGATCCCGCGCAGGGGCAGGCGGATTCCGGTGCGTCGTCCTTGGACAGCGACCCTGGCCGTGGCCTCGAGGTTGACGGTCTCGCCTTCGAGGCGGCCCGTGTAGCTCAGAGCCTCGAGGGTCGCGAGCTGGGGCGCGTCGACCTGAAGGGGGACCTTGCCTGCAGCGCGCTGCGCGCGGGCTCGCTTCAGGAGGGACTCCAGGTCGGCCTCGCTCAGGAGGACGCCGCCTGGGTGTCGCGCCAGGATCTTGGTGAAGGCCTGGCGCGGAACCCAGACCCGCTCCAGGGCTGGCTCTTGATCGCTCTCCTGAGCGACCGCCAGACCTGGCCAGGCCGCGAGGAGGGCCAGGCCGAGCCCAAGCCCCGCGCGCAGAGCGCGGGAGCGCGGAGCGAGTTGCTGGGAGGAGGCGATCACCTACTCGCCGCCCTGCTTGGGCTCCTCGCTCGTGTCCTCAGCCGTGGTCTCCTCAGCCGTGGTCTCCTCGGCGGGAGCTTCCTCGGCGGGAGCTTCCTCAGCAGCGGGAGCCTCCTCTGCGGGAGCCTCCTCAGCGGGAGCCACCTCTGCAGCGGGAGCCTCTTCGGCCCCCTCCAGCTGGATCCGGTCCGCGGCGGCGGCCGCCTCGGCCTCGTCTCCACCCTTGGGATCTGCGCCCTTGGCCGGAGTCGAAGCAGCCTCGTCCGCAGCTGGTCGCGCCGTCGCCACCACGACGCCGCGCAGGGCGGCCTCGCGCTGAGCAGCGTCCGCGCGGGCTCGGGCCACGCTGGCCTCCTTCTCGAGCTCTTCCAGGCGCCGCTCGTGACGGAGCACCGTCAGCTCGCGCCACATCCCGCGGGCCAGGAAGAAGCCGCCCAAGCCAAGCGAGCCGACCAGGCCCGAGGCGAAGTAGGGCTCGAGGGCTCGTCCCAGGAACACCGCTCCCAAGAGCGAGACCGCCGCGGCTCCGCCCACGAAGACCAAAGGCGAGACGACCTTCTTGGTGTCGAGGGCGATCCCGAGCAGGACCACGCCCAGGAAGGCCAGGACGTCGAGGAGGAAGAACAGGGGCCACGTCGAGTAGCGCACGCTCAGCTCAGAGGGGTTGGCGAGCTTCTCGAAGAGGTAGGGCCGGCGGCCCTGGGGGAGCTCCAGGAGGGGGTAGATCCCGCCCGCGCCCGTGCCCCGGACGCCGCTCTGCTTGAGGCCCCGGATCTGCGAGGTCGCGAAGGTCCCCGCTTGACTCCGCTGCCAGCGGTCGCGCCCGGTGCGGACGCCGAGGGCCTCCTTGAGCGACTCCCAGAGGCTCGTCTCGTCGAAGTGCTTGGTGGCGTCGGTGTCGAAGTCCAGGTAGGCGTAGCCCTCGGGGAGGTAGACCAGCCGCGTCAGGCGCGCCACGGGGACCGTCTTCTCTCCCTTGAGGGGGAGGGCCACGGTGAAGAGCTCACGGCGGCCGGTCCGACCCAGCTCGCTGGCCGGGAGGTCGTAACGGATCCGGACCAGGAAGGGCTCCTGCTTGCGTCCCTTGGTGACCTCGCCCAGGTGGACCTGGATCGAGGGGCGCGCCTCGACGGCCTCACCCTCGGACCACTCCTCGCTGTCGCCGTCGACGAGGAGCCCGCGCATTTTGGCCTCGGGCGGGAGGAGCAAGGTCAGGAACTGCTCGGCGTTGTTCTGGATCAAGAGCCAGGCCTCGACCTTGAGCAAGCCGTCCTCGTCTAAGACCTCGTCCAGGTGGAGGTGCTTGACCAGGATCCCGAGGGGAGCCTGGAAGTCGTATTTGGTGAGCACCAGCTCCAGCTGGTGGGGGTGGCTGACGTAGCGATAGGCGTGGATCGGGCCCTGGGCCTTGAGCTCGGCCGGGAGGTCCCGCTTGTCGCGCTTCTCGAGGGAGGTCATGGCGGCTTCGCGGATCACGAGGTTCTCGTGCTTCTTGAGCGCGATATCGCCGGTCTCGCTGAAGCAGTCGAGGACCTTGATCTCGTGGAGGGTGACCTTGCGCTGCTGACCGGCCTGGAAGTTCTCCAGCTTGAGGTCGTATTCGCAGCGGAGCACGAACTCGCCCAGGCGCTTGCCCTGGAGCGGGATCGTCCAGATCGCGTGGTCGCCCTTGATCTCGATCCGGGGCTCCTTGATCAGGCCGTCGCGCTCGAACTTGAGGTCCTTGTCGGTCTTGAGCTCCTTGGGGACCTGGAGCTTCACGACCTCGATCCCGGCGTGCTCGACGTTGAGTCGGATCGCCGTCTTGACCTTGACCAGGTCCTCTTGAGCGTCCACCAAGGACTCGACCTTGGCGGTCAGCTTGCTCTCCTTCTTGCGGACCTCGAAACGCGCCAGGAGGTCCTTGGGGTAGGAATACTTGAGGCCGAAGATCAGCTCCTCGCCCTTGCCGGGGGTGTGGCTGAAGCCGTTGCCTTGCAGCTCTCCGAGGGAGAGCTCGAGGAGGCGGTCGCGGCTGCTCTTCTCCTCGTCGTAGGTCAGCTTGAGGTGGGTCTGGGCGCCGACGCCCAGGAAGCCCTTCTCCTCGAGGACCTCCAGGAGCCCGATTCGCGGCAGCGCGAGCCCGACGGTCCCGGTCTCAGGCTGCTTGGCGCCGCGCTCGACGGTCCCGCTCAGGTGAAGCCAGAACCCGTCCTCCTGCTGGTTGACGAAGTCGAGCTGGAGGATCTCGGTGCCCTCGGTGGGACCGGGGAGGCGGGTGTCCTTCTTGATCACCTGGTCGTTGAAGGGCTCGAGGTCGATCCCCTTGGGGATCAGGAGCTTGACCGAGAAGATCCCGCGCTTACGAACCTCGTAGCGGACCGATGTCTTGAGCGCGATCTGATCGTCGCGGAGCGTGGCCAAGGTGTAGACCTTGCCCTTGACCTCGGGCTCGATCGGCCGGGCCGCCAGGTTCAGGCGGTAGGGCTGGAGGAGGTAGCGGAACACCAGCGGGGGGCGCGCGCGGCGCTTGGCGCCCTTGCCCCGACGCTTCTTGCTGGCCGGAGCCCAGCCGAGGTCCTTGGCTTGGATCGCGCTCAGCTTGGCGTGGTCGATCTGGGTCACGCCTCGCTCGTCGAGGGGCTCCATGCTCACGTATTGGCTAGCGCGGGCGGCCAGGATCCCCCACTCGCGCTCGGTGCCGGCGGTGGCGACGCGCGGGAAGGCCAGCTTGCCCGTGGTGGCCTCACCGACCTGGCGCTCGAGGCGGATCACCAGCGAGTAGCGCTTCTCGGCCTTGTCGTGGAGCTTGACCGTGATCTCTTGTTCGTCCCCCACCGACTTCGGGAAGGGGGTCTCGCTCATGTTCTCGCCCTCGACGCCGAGGAGCGTGAAGCCCTTGGGGAAGCGGACCTTGAAGGTGTCGCAGGGCGCGCGGCGAATGTCGTAGCCGATCCGCGTCACGACCTGGAGCACGCCCTCGTCGAGGCGAACCGAGGTCTGGGTCTGGGCGAAGAGGACCGGCTCTTGAGTCTCACCGGGCGCCGTCTTGGCCTTGGGGTTCCAGACGACCTTGGCCTTGCTGGCGGCGTCGAAGTAGGCCCGGACCCGGGTCTGGTCCTTGCCCTCGATGTCGCTGGCCTCGGTCGCCAGGGCGCCCTTGACGTCGACCTTGATCCCCGACTGGGGGAGGGTCGTCACGAACTGGGTCAGGGCTGCCCGGGGGAGCTCGAGGTCGAAGCTCGACTCACCGGGCTGGGTGTGGATCGGGACCGCGAAGGTCGCCGTCGTCTTGACCCGACCCGGGCCCCGAACCAGGATCCCGTAACCCTTGGAGCGGGCGGCCTCGGCCGCGCCGCGCGCGCCGGGGGCCTGTCGCACGAGCTGGGCCAGGGGGCCGACTATGGCCTGGCCGCCGGTGGCCTTGACCGACTCCAGCGAGGCCGTGCCGAGGCCTATGGGGACCACGACCCAGGCGTTCTCGCGCAGGACCTCGACCTCGAAGGTCGCCGTAAAGCGCGCGACCTTCTCGCCGGCCAAGCCGTTGAAGCGCGCGCCGACCAGGACGTAGTCGGTCGGCGGCTCTACGGGGACCTCGACGGGGCGCTTGGCCGCGTTGCCCTGGGCGCGCTCCAAGAGGCGCTTGAGGTCGGCGTAGGGGAGGAAGACCCCACCCTTCTCGGCGTCGAAGATCCGGTCGAAGTCCTCGATCGGGACATAGACCCGCTCGGGCTGCGCGACGCGGCGCGTGGGCTCCTGAGCCGACGCAGGTGATGCGCCCAGCGTGGCTCCCAAGAGGAGGAGCGCCAGGAGGGGCGTCAATGAGCGAGGGGTTGCGAGCGACATGGGTGCTCCCGAATGCGTGTGGGGCGTGTCGGTTGTGGGTAGGACGCGGCGAGGGCGCTTGGAGTTCCGAGGAGTCGTCGAGTCGAAGCTCATGAGGTCGCCTCCGCAGTAGGTGCCGGTTCTCCCGCGGCACCCAAGGGTCCCTTGCGGATCGCGAACAAGCTGACCAGGACGGCCACGGCCAAGCCGCCCGGGTGCGCCAGGCTGGCGCCGGCCAGGCCGGCGGCCACTCCCAGGAGGAGGATCTGAGCGGCGAGGCCGCCCGCGCCCTCGGCTGGGCGGTGGAGCCCGAGGCGGAAGAGCGCGATCAAGAGCAGGACCAAGCCCAGGCCCTGACCGATCCGGAGCGCGAAGTCACCCGTGTCGCGGGCGGCGCTCTTGAAGGTCAGGCGGGGCGTCTCGACGTCGGTCAGGACGAAGTGGTGGGCGCGGCCAGGGGTCGCGAAGGTGACCTTGATCGAGAGGAGGCCCTCGCTGGAGCCGCCAGTCTGGAGCTCGGAGCGCTCGCCCTCGCCTCGCTTGCGCTTGGTGTCGCGCTCGGTTCCCGCCCGGTAGGTCAAGTTGCCGAGCATGGCCTGCTCGTTCTCTTGGCCGCCCTGCTGGAAGACCTCAGCGTTGCGGATCGAAACCGACTTGCCCTTCTGAACGCGGAGCACGTAGCGCTTCTGCTGCTGAGGCGCTTTGTTGGATTCGTTGCCCTGGTGATAGGGAGCCACGACCCGCTGAGCGTCTTGATTGGGGGAGTTGTTGGGCGTCTCGAGGTCCTGGGTGTTGCTCCAGACTCGCTTCTTGCCCTTGTAGACGTTGTCGTTGTAGTTCCAGCCCGACTGCCCGCGAGTGAAGCTGTTGCCGTCAACGACGACCTGCTCCTTCCCGAGCTCAGCGCCCTGCTGCTCGGCCTGTCCCTGACGGGATTGGATCTTCCGGTTGAGAGCCTGGAAGGTCGTCTTGTTCTTCCCGAGTACGGTCCGGAACGAGGCTCCGTCCTTGCCGCTCTTAGAGGAGATCCCAGGCGCGCTCTCGCAGACCAAGACCTGAGCCGCGATCCGCTCGCGCTGACGGGCCAAGTTGAGGTCGGCGACCTCCTGCTTGCGACCGACGGCGTTGCGGGCCAGCTCCTCGAGGCGAGCCAGCTCCGAGACCTCGTTCTGGAGGCGCTCGACCTCAGCGTCGGCCTTGCTCGTGGCGTCGAGGTTGCCCTCGAAGCCGCTGTAGCGGAAGCCCTCGGGGAGGAACACGCTCCAGTAAGTCTTCTGGACCTCGACCCGCTCGGTCACGAGCTTGGGGCCGGCCGTGTCGAGGCCGCCTGCTCCCAGCTCCCCGCCGGGAGGCGTGGCGTAGATCAGCTCGACGTCGAAGGAGAGGTCGGCCGCGCTCCGCTTGGGGAGGGGAACCAGCGTCTGGCCGCCGCGGTGGTGGAGGCGACGAGGTCGGTCGGCGACGAACACGCTCCAGACCTCGGCCTGGGGCGGGAGCTCGAGGGCCAGGAACTGGAGGCGCAGGTTGCGAACGCGGTAGCGGATCCGGTGCCGGACCTGGCCTTGGCGAGTGAACACGCTCTCGAGGTGAGCCCAGAGGACCTGGGCCGGGGCCGGGAGGGTCACCTCGCGAGCCTTGAGGGCGCAGGTCAGGCTCCAGGCCTCGTCGCGCTTGAGGGGCACCTGATAGACCAGGACGAAGTCCTCGGCGCCCTTGCCCGGGGGGAGGGCCACGGCGTCGGCGGCGCGGGTCGGCTGGATCACGCCGCTCCGGGTCCCCTCTTCGAGGAGGTCGGTGACCTCGGGGGCCTTCTCGACGAGGACGAAGCCGCGCAGGGCGCGGTCGAGGCCGCGCAGGGCAAGGTTGGGGATCGTGAAGCTCGACTCGCTCAGGACCTCTTCCCAGGAGAGGGCGAAGTCGTAGGAGACCTCGACGGGGCTCTGGAGCTCGACGACCAGGACCGAGCGGCCCTCTGTCTTGCTCGGGAGGATCCGAACCTCGCGCTTGTTCTCGGCGTTGACCGAGACCTGCTTGGCGAGGGCGCTCGGGAGCTCGACGCCGAACTGGCTGACGCCGGCGCGCTCGATCTGATAGAGGGCGCGCAGGGTGTAGCGGACCACGTCGCGCTCGGCGCGGGCGTGGAGGACCCAGCTCCCGGTCTGGTAGGGCTGGGGACGCGTCACGGCGCAGGTGGCCTGGGCCAGGCCCTTTTGGCGGCCGTTGCTCCGGGCGTAGCCCAGGCGATAAGAGCCCGCGGCCTCGGCCCGCGGCCAACCGCGGGTCAGGCGCTTGACGTCTTCTAGCGACAGTCCGGCGGGCTGGTCTTGGGGTTGGACCTGGAGACCGGCCGTGGTGCTGATGGCGACCTGGGTCGTCTCGCGCTTGACGCCGAGAGGCCTCAGGTCAGGGAAGGGGACCTCCGTCTTGGCGTCGAAGCTCAGGCGGCGGACGAAGCGGAGGGTGTGGGTCTCGGCGCGACCCTCGAGGCCCGAGGCGAGGCCGAAGCTGTAGACCACGGTCCCCTCGGCGAAGCCGCGCTCGGGGCCGGGCGTCTCGTTGACCTCGCGGACAGCGAGGCCCGAGTGGCTCACGAGGGCGAACTCGGCGGGCGCCAGGAGCTGGACCTCGTAGACGCGTCCTCGGCGGACGTCGTAGCGGATCTGGGCGTCAATGGCGTAGCGGTCGGGGCGAACGCTGGCGCGGATCTTGGTCTCGGCGTGGATCTCGACCTGCTCCTTGACCCGCTCCAGCTCCAGCGAGCAGGGGCGGCGGGAGAAGCCGAAGGCCCAGCCCAGGGTGCCCGCGCTGGGCTCGACGCCCGAGAGCTCGCTGACGGCGACCTGGCGGAGGCGCTCGGTCTTGCCGGGGCGAACCCGGATCCCGGCGTCGGCGGTGATCCCGAGGGAGCCGCGCTCGCGGCTGACGCCGCGGGCCGCGATCTGGGGCGCCGTGAAGCGCTCGCTCGAGGTCGCCAGGGGCGCCTCGCCGCGGATCGTGACCGTGGCCGTCCCGGTCGCGGGGCGGAGGAGGGTCACCTCGAGCTGGTCGCCCTTGACCTGCCAGGCGCGGAGGGAGGCCGTCTGGACCTGGGTCACCTCGAGGCCCTTGGGGAGCTGGAACACGAAGCCTTCGCGGCCGGCGCCAGCGATTCGGAAGGCGGTCTTGCTCGTGAGCTGAATCCGCCCGCGGCGAATCCAGACCACGCTCTGGGTCTCGGCCGAGGCCTCGGACGCGCCGGCCGAGAGGACCTCTTGGCTGCGCAGGGAGACGGTCACGGTCCGGGCGTCGCCCAAGCTGGCCAAGACCGCCGGCTCGCCGTCGACCTCGCTGGCCTGCTGAGCGCGGGCGCCTGCCACGTGGAGGCGCTGACCCTCAATGGAGGTCCGGACCACGAGGCGCGCGGCGAGGGTCGGGACGGCCGCGAAGGTGAACCCACCGCTGCGTCGCGGGACGACGAGGTCGAGCTCGATCCGGTAGCGTCCAGGGCCTTGCGCCAGGAGCTGATAGCCGCCGGCGCTGGCGACGCGGACCCGGGCGCCCTTGAGCCCGCCCTTGACCGAGCTACCCTCGAGGCCGGTTCCGGTCAGGCCGAGGGGGACCTCGACCCAGCCCTTGGCCAGGACCTCGACGGAGACCGTGGCCCTCAAGCGGAGGCCGGCGCGGGTCAGGCGACCCTGGTAGTCGACGCCTTGCACGATGGAGGGCGCGGGCGGGGCCTCGGGCGCGGGCTGGGCGCGCTCGGGGAAGGCCTGGCGCATCAGGTCCTCGTAGACCTCACGGGGCAGGAACACGCGCTTGGGGCGCGTCTTGCCCGTCGCGGCCTTGGGGTCCTTGCTGTCGAAGGGCACGAAGACCTTGCCAGGCGCCTTCTTGGTGGCGGGCTTCCCTTGGGCGTGGGCCGGGGAGCCGCCGCCGAAGAGGACGAGGGCGCCCAGGAGGAGGGCCGCGGGGGTCGCGGCTCGACTGACTCGCACCTCGCGAATCGCCGCGCCCAAGCGGGCCAGAGGAGCTGCGGCCCAGGCGCGACTGAGCGCGCCCAAGAGCAGGAGGGGCACCGTGGCGACGAGCCCGAGGGCTGCGGCGTTTAGGAGCGGGGCCGCGTCGCTCACGAGGGCGGCGCCGAGGGTCAAGGTCACGAGACCTCCACAGATCAGGCTGAGGGCGCTGAGGCCCATGAGGCGGGGCAGGAATGCACCCGCCAGAAAGGAGACGAAGGCGAAGAGGGCGGCCAGGCTGAGCAGCCACCCCTCCCGCACGAAGGAGAGCTCGAGGCGGGCGCCGCCGCCGGGGCGACTCAGCACGTGCCCTTGGCCGACGGCCGAGAGGTCGAGGACTAGGGAGCGGAGGCCGACCTGCCAGCCCTCGGCTTGGAGGTCGGGGCCCTTGAGGCCCTCAGGAGCCTGGACCTTGGAACCGAAGGTCCCGGTGGTCTTGGCGGTCAAGGCGAAGGCCGTCGTGGACTCGGGGATCTCCCGGCCCCAGCCCGTGCCTTCTCCCTCGCCGGGGTCGGCCGCGAGGTCCTTGCCGCCTCCAATGACCGTGGCTCCGGCGTCGCCGTCGGCGTCGTCGCGGGACAGCCCGTTGAGGTTCTTGTCGGAGAGGCGCGAGAGGTCCGTGCCCTTGGGGACGTCCTGAGACGGCTCGACCTCGCTCTCGAGGACGATGATCGGCTCCTCGGCGTCCATGGGGGCCTCTTTTTTGGCAGGCGCCAGCTCGGACTCGCGCCGCTCGGCGTGATCGTGGCGCCCCGCCTTGAGCTTGCGGAGGTCGCCTAGGGCCTTGGCCTTCTCTTCGAGCTCGTCGGTCGGGAGGTAGCCGTCGGCCTTCTTCTGGTCGTAGGCGCGCTTGGCGGGCTTGGGCTTGCGGCCGTTCTTGAAGCGGCGCTGCTTCTCGCCTGACTGGGGCTTGGTGCGCCCGTTCTCGCGGCGCTGGCGGTAGCGCTGCTCGCCGGGCCGGCTGGGGCGGCCCTCCTCGCGAAACGCCGCGTCCAGGCCGGGTGGCAAGGGAGTCGCGGGCTGACGAGCGGGGGCCGCGTTGTTCCCGAGCCCTCGCGTGCTCTCGGCCTGCTTGGCGTCGTCGAAGCCATAGAACCCGGGAGCCGGCGAGGCTGCAGGGCGGGGCGCCATGGCCGCCCTGGGCGCCATGTCGGAGCTCCCGACGGCGAGGGAGACGAGCTGATAGCCGAGGAAGAGGACCCCCGTCAGGAGGACCAAGCCCCCCAAGGCCCAGCGGGCTGCCGGGCTCTGGGCGGCGGCGCCGGCCTGGCCGGCTCCGCGACCGAGGGCTTGCCCGCCGGCGTGGACGCGCTCGACGCCGCCCAAGAGCGCGCGGCGACCTCCGGGTCGCCCGATCAAGAGCAGGAGGGGGAACGCGATCCCGAGGCCGACCCAGAGCCAGCCCTTGTTCTGCCAGGAGGTCCAGCCTTGGATCAGGGCTGGCCGGAGTCGAGTCCGCTGGCCCCCGTTGAGGTTCCCAGCCAGCTCGAGGACCTGGACGTCCTCGGGCAGGGCCAAGGACCAGGTCGTGCGCAGGACCGGCACGACGTCGCTGGTCGACGTTCCGAAGAGGAGGCTCGGCGCTTGCATGGCCGCGCTTCCGAAGGAGCCCCACTCGCCGGGCATGGTGTAGGTCGCTGCGACCTCGGTCGTCTCGCCGGCGGCCTTGGTGCCGGCGACCGGAATCGGGATCACGTGAACGCCGCCTTGGCTGGCGGGCTTCACGCCCTGTCCGTCGACGACGACGCTCCAGAGCACGGCGCCCTCAGGCAGCTGGAGTCCGAAGAACTGGTTGTTGAGGTTGTTGACCTTGAAGCGCGCCACGTGGCGGGCTTGCCCGTCGCGGTCGGCGCTCGTCTCGAGGGCGAGGTGCTCGGCGACGGCGCTCAGGACCGGAGCTTCGCTGGGGCGCAGGACCTCGACCTCGAGGCCGTGATCCGGGCGAACCCAGCGGAAGGCGAAGAGGGGCCGGCCTTGATCGGCGCTCTCCGAGCCGTGGGCACCCGAGATCTCGGTGACCTCGATGGGACGCAGCTCGCGAGGAGTGACCCGCAGCTCGGCGTCGCCCTCGGAGAAGAGGGCCAGGGTCCCCCGCGCGCGGAAGGCCTCATGCACGCTCACGCGCGGCAGCTCAGCCTTGATCGAGGTCCCCTCTTCGCCCTCCTTGGCGACGGGGAGCTTGGTCTGAAAGCTCAGTGAGAGCTTCCGCTTCCCCGACCAGGCGCGATCAAAGGAGAGGCGCCAGCGCTCTAGGCCGTCCTTGGTCTCGACCCGCTCGCGCTCGGACTGGAGGCCGGGAGCCCGCAGGGTCGCGACCTCGCCGCTGCCTTGGGGGAGCCAGAGATCGAGGGTCTCGATCGGCGCGCCTTGGACCTCGAGGTCGAGCTGGAGGTCGCTGCTCAAGACGCGCTCGGCGACGCGGTGCCGCGCGCTCTGCTCGACCGAGACCCGCGTCTCGCGCCGCTGGATTCGGACCTGGCCCAGGTAGTCGGTGGCCTCGACTCGGTAACCCAAGACGAGCCCGTCGACCTCGAGCCCGGCCCGGGGGAGCTCGGCTGCGGGGATCGCGAGGAGGCCACGCAGCTTTTGACCCACGATCCGAAAGGCGGGGTCTGGGGCGAAGCCTAGGAGGCCGCGGACCTCGCTGGCGGGCGAGCCGCCGAAGCGCGGGATCTGGAGGGTCTGGCCAGCCGCCCCGCGGGGCAGCTCGCGCTGGCACTGGAGGGTAATCAGGACCTCTTGTCCCGCGCGGACGCCTTCTTCGAGTTCGAAGCTCAGCTCGCGGCGACCGCCGGAGAGGGCTCGCTCTTGGCGGCGGTGTGCGGGCTCGCTGCCGCCCCCGTCACGGACCAGGGCGTCCTCGAGGACGTAGCCCTTGGGGAGCGCCGTGCGGAGGGTGTAGACCGAGCCCGCCTGGACCACGAAGCGATACACGACGAGGGCTTGGACCTCGCGAGGGCGAACCTCGAGGGCCGCCTGGACGTTGAGGGAGACCCGCGGCTCGAGGAGCTTGCTCACGACGGGCAGGGCGCCCTGGCTGGCGACGTGGCGGTAGACCCGAACCAAGGCCGCGCCGGCGCGGCCGGGGACGCGCGCCTGGCGCTCGGGACGAGCGGCGACGGGGAGGGCGCTCAGGTCGGCCCGCTCGAGGCCGCTGGCGACGGCGCCCTCGGGGAAGCTGAGGACCGTGTCGGGGCCGGCGGCCACCGCCAAGGTTCCGCCGCTGCGGTCGACGTCGAGGACCCGGATCGGGCGCAGCTGGAGGCGCTCGCCAGCCTTGGGGCCGGCTTGGCCCTTGGCTTGGGCGGGGCGCTCGGCCTCGATGGTGACCTGAAGGAGGCCGCTCCGCGCCACGGGCCAGCTCAGCTCGACCTCGTCGCCGCGTTGGAGGTAGCGCGGCGCGCCGCCTTGGGGCGAGCTCAGCTCGCGGACCACGAACCCGCTCGGGAGCGCGAGGCGAAAGCTCTGACGCTTGGCTCGATACACGCGCAGCTCGAGGCGCGTCGAGAGCGAGGTCACGCCGCGGCGGAAGGTCACGACCGAGTCGTCGCGGGCGACGGTGTAGGGGGTCGCGGTGGCGATCGCGACCTTGGGCCGCCAGGCCAGCACGAGGGAGCGCGCGGCTCCCCGGCTTCCGCCCAGGGCGCCGCGGATCCGCGAGCCGCCGCCTTCAGCGCGCGCCCAAAGCGTCGCGCCGGCCTGTCCAGGGAGGACTTCGACGGCGGTCGGGATCGCCAAGTCCAGGCTGGCCGAGGCCGCGGCCGGGAGCATGAGGGCGAGGCGCCCCGAGCCTTGAGAGCCGTCGGCTGCCGGCAGGACGGTCGCCGCCCACTTCCACTGCACGAGGCGCGAGGCGGGGGTGGCCGAGCCGGGCAGGAGCACGACGGGGCTCCGCTCGCTCACGATCACGCGCGCGGGCTTGCCGTCGACCCAGACCCCTTGGAGTCCGATCCCGCTCAGGGGGAGGGGGAGGCCGACGGTGCCGCGTCCGCTGATGGCGACGTCGGCGCTGGCTTGGAGCGTGGCGCTCGTCCCGCTCACGGTCCCCTTCAGCCGGAGCTGGGAGATCGTGGCCAGGCGCGGAGTCTCCGCAGGAGGGAGGGCGGGTTGGACCTTGGCTGCGGCCGCGCGGGCCTTGGCCTGGAGCTTGGCGAGCTCGGCCTCGGTCAGGAGGACGCCGCCCGGGTGACGGGCCAGGACGCGCTGGAAGGCGCGCTCGGGGACCCAGACTCGCTCCAGCTCGGCGTCTTGGGCCGTAGCGGCCCCGGCCAAGAGGGCCTGAGAGGCGGCCGCCAGGAAGAGCAGCGCGCCGAAGGCCTGACCGCGCTGGGGGCGGTCCTTGACGAGGCGGCTCACGCTTGGCCCCCCTCGCCCGCAGGTGCGTCTCCTGCGACGTCCTCAGCTGACTCTTCGGGGGCGTCGTCGGCCTCGCGGAGCGCGGCCTCGGCCTCCATGGCCGCGGCGCGCTCGCGGGCGACCTGCGCCTCGCGCTCGCCGCGCTCGCCTTGGCGCTCGCTCCGGCGAACCGTCAGCTCGCGCCACATGGCCTGGACCAAGAACACCGTCAGGAGGCCGCTGGCGCCCAAGAAGGCCGCCGCGAAGAAGGGCTGGAGCGCGCGCCCGCCGACGGCGCCGCCGACCAGGCTCAGGGCCAGGACGGTCAGGGGGAAGGCCCAGGGCGCGCCGGGCGTCTCCTTGCGAGCCAGGACCAAGCCAAAGGCCACGACCAGCACCAGGACCAAGAGGTCGAGGAGGTAGAACACCGACCAGGCCATGACCCGAATCCGGGGAGAGACCTCGGCGCCGAGGCGCTCGAAGAGGTATTGGCGGTGCGTCCGGCGCGAGGGCAGGTCGAGAGGCGTGTAAATGCTCGCCTGGCTGCGGACGCCGCGGAGCTGAGCTATGGCCTCTTGGGTCTGGCTGGCGGCCTGGCGCGCCACCGAGATCCGGCGGGGCTGGCCGCGGAGGTCGCGCAGGAACCCGGTCAGGGTCCGCCAGACTCCCTCCTCCTCAAAGTGCTTGGTGCCGCCGCTAAACGAGAGGTAGGCATAGTCCTTGGGGAGGTAGAGGGTCCGGGTCGAGCGCGCCACGGGGACCTGGCTCACGCCGCTGGCTGGCTTGGCGAGGGGGAACCCGAGGCCCGTCGGCGCGATCTCGCCCAGCGCGCTGGGAAGCGCGAGGGGAAACTCGTAGCGGAGCAGGACCTTGAAGGGCGCCCGCTGCTTGGTGACCTGTCCCAGGTGGACGAGCACGAGGGGGCGCCCCTCCCGCGCGGGACCCGCTCGCCACTCGCTCGTGCGGTTGGCGAGCATCAGGCTGATCATGCGGGCGCCAGGAGGCAGGAGGACCTGGAGGTCTTGCTGGTTGCGGTTCTGGATCTCGAGGACGGCCTCGGCGCTGACGGTCCCGCGCTCGCTCACGACCTCGTCGATGTGGACGTGGCGGATCTCGATCCCGAGCGGCGCGCGGAAGTCGTACTTGGTCAGCTGGAAGGTCAGCCGGAAGGGCCAGTCCTGGACGCGGTAGCCGCGGATCACGCCGCTCCCCCGGAGGCCTGGGCTCAGCTCGCGCGGGTCGCGCGTCTCGACCAGCTCGCGGGCGATGTCCGTCGCGACGAGGTTCTCGTGCTTCTTGAGCGCGACCTCCTCGCTGTGGCGGAAGGTGTCGAGGATCTCGAGGGAGGCGAGGCTGACCGCCTTCTGCTGGCCAGCCGAGAAGTCGTCGAGCTTGATGGTGTAGTGCCAGCCCAGCGAGAAGGCGCCGGTCCGCTTGCCCTGGAGCGAGATCGTCCAGACCGCGTGGTCCTCGCCCTCGAGGGCGACGGCGGTGTTGGCGATCCCCTCGCGATCGAAGGCCAGGAGGTCCTTGAGGACCGCGGGTCCGCGCAGCCGAATCGAGGTCAAGCCGGCGAACTCGACCTCACAGGCGGCCTTGGTCCTGATCCGGACCTGGTCCTCTTGGGCGTCGACGAGGGTCTCGAGCTGAGCCCGGAGGCGGGGCTCGCGCTTGGTGACCTTGAAGGTCGCGTTGGACTCGGACTGAGCGTGGCGGAAGGCGTAGAGGAGCTCCTCGCCCTGAGCCGCGCCGTGGGGGAAGCCGCCCGCGACGAGCTCGCGGAGGTCGAGGGGCCAGAGGCCTTGGGGGCGTCCGGCGGGCGCGAGCTGGAGGTGAAGCTTGGAGCCGACGGCCATTTGGCCCGACTCCTTACCCGCGTCTAGGAGCCGAAGTCGCTCGACGACGACGTCGGCCGGCGCTCCCTCCTTGGGAGCCTGGCGGCGCACGAGGCCGAAGATCCCCAGGGCAATGGTCTTGTCAGCCTTGATCGGCTCTCGAAGCGCCACGACCAAGACGTCGCCCTCGATTCGGTGATCGCGGACTTGGCGCTGATTGCCGAAGTGGAGGAAGGTGTAGCCCTTGGGCAGGGCGAAGCGAAGCCCAAACACCGGGCGCTTGCGGACCGTGATCGAGGCCGTGGTCGCGAGGGCGACCTCCTCCTCGCGGACGATGGCCAGGCTGTGGAGCCTGCCCTCGACCTCGGCTTGGACCGCGCGAGTGGCGACCTCTAGCTCCCAGGCTCCGCCGCGGTGCTGGAACACCAGCGGGGGGCGCGGCTCGCCGAGCTTCCAGCCGAGGTGGCTCAGGAGCCCGCTCGGGAACACCCGCGGCTGGACCTTGGCCAAGCGCTTGACGTTGCGGGGCTCGAGGGTCAGGTAGCGCGCGGCGCGAACGGCCACGCTCCCGCGCTCGCGCTGGGTTCCTAGGGTCGAGACCCGTGGCACGGGGACCACGTCGGCGTCCTCGGGGAGGTTCTGCTCGAGCTGAAGGACGAGCTGGGCCGAGCCCAGGAGGGGGCGGCGGAGGTCGAGGTTCACGAGCTGGCCGCCCTTGGCGGGCTTGGGCTCGGGATAGCGCGCCAGGGCCAGGCCCTTGACCTCGAGGAGCGTGGCGCCGGTCGGGATCTTGAGCCGGAGCCGCGAGGTCGGGGCTTGGAGGACGCGGACGTCGAGCTGAACCGTAGTCAGGAGGACGCCCTCCTCCAGCCGGACCGCGCTGTGGGTCTCGGCGATCACGAGGGGCTTGCGGGCTGCTGCGGGCTCGCTGCTGGTGCGAGCGGCCCGGACGCTCCAGCCAGCCGAGGCGGTCTGGCGAGCGCCGTAGAAGGCGGTGATGGTGGCCCGACCCTCGTCGGTCTTGGCCTCCTCGCGGGTCAGCTCGCCGCTTAGGGAGGCGTCGCTGGAGGGGACGTCGAGGACGAACTTGGTCAGGGCGGCTGCGGGGAGGTCGAGGCTCAGGTTGGCGCTGCCGGCTCCGCGTCGCAGGGGCAGCTCGCCCGTCACGACGAGGGTCTTGCGGCCCTTTCCTTTGACCAAGACCCCGTAGCCGTAGTTGATCGGCTTAACGGAGCGGCCCTGGGGGAGTTCCACGAGATCCGAGAGCGCGCTGATCACGGCTGGCTTGCCGTCGAGGGTCGCGCTCTTGAGGGCGGCCTGCTTGAGGCGCAGGGGGACGACCACCCAGCCCTCGGCGCCGACGAGGTCGAGGTCCACCGTCGCCTCGAGCTCGACCACGCTCTCGCGGGCGGTGGCCTTGACCGTGGCCCCCACGAGCACGAACCCGCTCGGGGCGCGGGTATCGACCGGATTGGGGGTCGGGTCGCTGTCCCCGCGAATCAAGCGCAGGAGCTCGTCGTAGGGGACCGCGATCGAGCCGTCGGGCCCGAACACGTCCGCCAAGTCGCGCGCTCGGCTAGCGGGCTCCTGGGCGCTCGCGTGGGGTAGGGGTGCCAGGCCAAGGGTCGCCACGAGGGCCAAGAGGCCGAGGGCCTCCAGGCGAGGGTGACGAGCAGCAGGGGAGGTCTTCATAGGCGAGCTGCGCTCCGTGCAGACGGGCTTGGACGCTCGCCGCGACCCGGAAGTTCCAAGGAGAACTCGCTGCAGGTAAAGGGATTAGGCGGCTACTTGGTCTGGACCTCGTCTAGGGACCAGGAATCCCTCGCCGAGTCGCGCTTGATCGCGGCCCAACTGCTCCAGCCGCAGCCGAGACCTGCGAGAACCGCCAAGGACCGGCCCCAGAAGGACCAATCAAACCACCAATCTGTGATCGCGTTCAGGAGGAGGAAGAAGCTCGCAGCCAGGTAGATCGCGTTGACCGCGCGAAGCGAAACGAAGTGCAGGAGGGCCAGACCGACGAAACACGCCGCCGCTGGGATCCGCCTGGCTCCGATGGCGTCGGTCGATAGGACCCACAGCAGACCTAGACCACAGATCGCGAGCCCGTAGTTTCGCTCAGTCCGTCGCTCCTCTGCGGTCCCCCCTTCTGCGGCCTTCTCGATCGCGGGGTCGGACCGATCGGGCTCTTCACAGGTGCAGCTCTCGGCGCCCCCCTCGAGCAGTGCTTCGTAGTGCTCGGCCTCGGGGCTCGGAGGGTCGAAGGGGCGCACGAGGGGTGCCTGGTCCAGGAGAAGCTTGGCCACGAACTCGGCCTGCCAAGCCTCCTCCGCGCTCGCGTCCTCTGCTGCGGCCACCCCCTCAGAGAGCGCTTCCGCGGCAAGCCCGGGCGCTCCCTCCCGGTCCAGGAGGGTCCGGAGCGAGGCCGCAGCAGAGGCTGCCGCGCGGGCGGCGCGTCCGTTCTTGAGGGCGAGGTCCCCAGCACCGAGCTTTCCCTCGCGATCGAGAAGGGCCAGGCCAAGTAAGAGTGAGAGTCCGCCCTGCTCGTCGGCCGCGATCTGATCACATGCCTCGACCAGCCGCGCGAGCTCGTCCTCGGGTGGGGCCTCTTCGAGGCCAAGGGCCAGCCGAACGCACCGCCGAGGAGTGGCTCGCTTCTGATCGATCTCGGTTCCCTCCACGGCCCGCGCTGCAGCTTCAGCGGCTGCTCGGCGAAGGAGCACGGGGGGGAGATCCCCGGCGGCAAGGAGGCGTTGCACGGGAGACGCCTCGACCTCCTGAGGCTCTTCCTCCACGGCTGGCCCAGGCGACCAGGTCCCGAGCCCCGCCGAGATCGCGCCGGGATGCCCCAAGTAGGCTGCCTGCTGCAAGCGCTCCAGGGAGGTCTCCCCAGCACGCACCCGAGCCGCCAGCCACTCAGCCTGGTCCTCGACGTTGCCGCTGACCAGCCAAGCGCGCTCGAGCTCTCGCAGCTCCTCTCGTCCTTCGGCCCTCGTCATCGAGAACGAGGGGTCTCGAGGGGCGACGCTGGCATAGAGAGATCGACTCGAACCAGGCGCAGATTCCCCCCAGAGTCCCGGACCTCGAAAACCAGCTCACCGGGCTGGACGACGAACAGGATCTCCTTGTTCCTCGGGGCGCGCTTGGTGATCCCATTGTGGCTCACGTCGACCCAATCCGAGTCTGCATCGAGCGCACGTAGCCGCACGACGAGCCCGGCCGGGGTGGAGTTCGCGCCAAGAACCTGGAGCGTCGGCGGGGTCCGGTCACGGCCGAACACGTTCCAGAGGATCAGAGCCACGACACCGATCGAGAGCCAGGCTCGAACTCCGAGCACATTGGAGGGGACCCAGCCTTCTGCGCCCTTCTCTCGCTCCGAGAATCGTCCCGAGCGACGTTTCGGAGCTTGGGGCTTCGACTTGGTCTGCTCAAGAGAGGGCACGATGTCGTCTGGGGAGGACGGGTCCATGCCTCGACTCTAGCGCCCACAGCCTAGACTCGCCCCCTGACCTGTCTAGCGAGAGGCAGGCTCGCCCCTCGGGGCTCTCGGCCCTATTTGAAGATCAAGTCCGGAAAGGTCGCTATGGGGTCGACCCGCTTGAAGCGCCCGCGCGGAATCGGCCGGAGCGCCTCCTTCTTGGCTGCGACCCGGAAGTCCTCGAGGAGCTCTCCCTCGAGGGCTAAGAGCTCGGCCCTCAGTTCGCGGGCGCGGCCCGGCTCGTCTGCAGCGTGGGCGGCGCGGCTGCCCCAGAGGAGGAGCTGAGCCCGGGGGAACTCCGCTCCCTCGAAGCGCAGGCCCTGCTCGAAGTGGGCCAGGGCGGATCCGAACTCTCCCCGGCGGAGGGCGTGTCCGCCAGCCAGGAGGCAGTAGCCCGGGTCCTCGGGGGCGTGGCGCAGGGCCTGGAGGACGGCGGCCTCGACCTCGCTCCACCGGCCGCCCTGGCTCTCGAAGCGGACCGCGTCGACGTAGGCCGCGAGGGCTGGAGAGGTCGCGTCGTAGGGCGCGTCTGCGGGCGTCTCCAGCTCTTGGCACTCCACCGAGCTGCCCCACTCCCAAGGGACCTGGACCCAGGGCCCCCCGCCGGTCGGGGTCAGGCCCACCGAGATCCAGACCGACTCCGACTCGGGCTCGAGCACGACGCTGTGAACGGTGTTCCCCTGCGAGATCGTGCCGCCGCTGCCCCGGCAAGTCCCGGGCAGGTCCGGGTCGTCGCAGGAGGCGAGGAAGCGCTGAAGCCCGCGGGCGTCGAGGGGCTCCTCGCGCTGAGCCCTGAGGCCCCAGGCCCGGGCGTTGAGCAGGCGACCGTCGGAGTTCTGGAGGAAGCCCGCCGCCGGCGCGACCTGACGTCGCGCGAGGACAGGGTCGGCGTAGCGGTTGGTGTGGGCTAGGAAGTCCTCGCCAGGGAGGGGCTGGATCGCCGCCAGGCCCTTGCTCGTGAGCTCGATCACCAGGCCGCTTCGCTCGCGCCCAGAGGTGATCGTGAGCCCCCAGGTCGAGGCCGGCGGGCGGCGCTTGGTGACCTCTACGGCCTCCTCCAAGGTCCGCGCGTAGCGCACGATCTGGTGGCAGAGGTCGACCACGGCCAGGCCGCCGAAGAGCTTGCCGTCGCGGTGGAAGCGGGTGTGGGCCGTGAGCGTCAGGCCCGCCTCGTTGAAGGCGCTGACGCAGGCCACATCGCCTCCGCGGGTCGTCGCGAACCCGTAACGGAGACCCACAGGCGGCGTGCAGAACACGAGGGCCGGGGCCGTGTCCCAAATCCCGTTGCCGGGGAAGTCGAAGTTCCGTGCGTGGCGCAGGAGCCCGTCGCTCGAAGCGGCGTCCCAGACCGCCAGGCTCGAACAGGCGGGGATCGCGCGAGCGCAGAGGGCTCGGGTGGGGCCGATCCCCAGCCCACCCGCGAGGCCGATCACGTTCTGCATGACGTCCATGACGGACACATAGCGTGAGAAGCCGGCCGGGGCCCCGAGGCCTGCGAAGAAGGCCCTGCTCCGCGCTCGCAGCTCTGCGGGGCGTCGGGCTTCGAGGGCCCGCAGGGAGGCTTCGACCAGAGGCTTGAGGACCCGGGTCAAGGGGGGCGGGCGCTCCCCCTCGCGCGGACCACCGAGGACGAGCTCAGGCATTCGGGGGTAGTAGTCGAGGACGCCTTGGTAACCGCCGACGCCGCGCAGGAGCTCGGCGTGCTGGCGTCCCATGGTGACTTGATCGCCGCGCAGGCGAGCTACGAAGAGCGGGAGCGGGCCGCTCACTGAGCGCTCCCCGCCTGGTGCATCGCCACTGCTTCGCGGACGAGCTCAGCCAGGCGCTCGCTGCGGGTCAGCTCGACGAGGCGGTGCTCGTCCTCGGTCTCGATCAAGCGCGCCGCAGGCGAAGTGGCGGCCAGGGTCCGGCTGTGCTCTACGGGGACGACCTCGTCCGCGCGACCGTGAACGAGGAGCACCGGGAGCGCGGGAGGGAGGCTGGCCGTGGCGTCCACCTTGACCGCGGCCTGAGCCAGGAGGAGGGTCGGCCCGCTCCACTCGCCGCGGCGGATCAGCTCCACGAGGACGGCGCCTCCAAAGGAGGAGCCCACGATCACGTCGGGCTGGTGACTCGCTATGGCGCGACGCTGGGTCTCTAGACACCCCGGAAAGTCGCCGGTCTCCATTTTGGGAGTCAGGGCCTCGAAGCGCTCGGCGAGGTAGCGCGCCTTGCGACCGCCGGGGCTCGACATCAATCCGTGCACGAAGAGCACGCGCAGTTTGAGATCGTTCACGAGTTCCTCTCGGCCAATGGAGAGCGCATTGTGCCCTCTCGAGTCCTCGCGCTGTGGCCGGCGAGGGTGGTCGCCTCGACTCCACCTGAGGGATCGCCCCGCTATGATTCTGGAGCTGGGACGGTGTCCTGGGGCCGGAGGAATCGTGAGCAGAGATCGTCGCACCGAGATTCGGATTCGATCGGTCAACTTGATCAGCTACAGCCGCCACGCGGCGTCGACTGATCCCTCCGAGCCGACGGCTTACGAGGTCTTGGGGACCGCCGCCACCAGCGACCTGAGCGCCAGCGGGTGTCGCTTGACCACCTCTCAGCCGATCCCGGTCGGAACCGTGCTGCGCCTAGACCTCCAACTGGCCGAGCACCTCGTGAACTGCGAAGCCGAGGTCGTGCGCGTCACGAAGGACAAGGGCGAGTGGTCTCTGGGGCTCGAGTTCCGAGACCTCGACGAGATGGCAGGCGACGGGATCCGGGCCTACCTGGCGTTCAAGGAGAATCCACAAGAGGCCTGAGACCAAAGGTGCGGGACGAGCGCCAGCGCTCCCTTGAGCGAGAGCCTCAGGGAGACCTCGAGGCGCGCGCGGCCTGGCTCCGTCGAGCGCTCCAAGAAGGGGCCCTGAGCGCTGCGCGCCTGAAGCTCCTAGCCTTCGTTGGTGACCCGGCGGCTGGGCTGGCCTGCGACCAAGAGCCGGGCCCAGATCCGAACCTCCACCCGGACCGGTTCTTCGCGAGCCTGATCGAATTCGACTCGGAGGCAGCCTGCCGCCTAGCGCTGCTCTGCGCGGGGCCCCTCGTCGAGGCCCTCGCGATCCACGCCGCGTGGGAGCCGCGTCCACGGGCTGCGCTCGAGGCAGCCTGGGCCTGGCTCGAGACCGAGGACCTCGCGTTGCGGGAGGCCATGCGGGTCGCGGCCTCCCAGGCCGTCGAGGACGCCGAAGACGCCGAAGACGAGCTCATGGACCGCCAGGTCACGGGGCTCTCTCTCGAGCTGGCCCTGATCGCGGTCGGTGTCGTCGCCGCTGCGCGCCTGGGGACCGAGCTGCGCGAGGAGTCCCTCCCGACCCTCGGCCGTGAGGTCTTCAGCTGCCTCGAGGCGGGCTTCGCGGAGCTGGGGACCCTCGAGCCCAAGGAAGGGTCTTGCCTCCAAGCCGGGCTGAGCGAGCTCACGTCCTGGTGCCTCATGACGCGCTGAGTCGCGTGCGTTCAGAGCACACCAGATACGTCCCGTCTTGATTGCACTTCACCCAAGCCTGGGGAGCCTGCCGTCGCCACCTGGCGTCAGCCTTCCAAATCTGGAAGAGAGAGTTTTTGTCCTGAAAGGAGTTAGGACGCACTAAATCGGCAGCCTGTGTGCTATTCCCATATGAGATGACCAGCGCCGTTGAGATCGATCCGACCAGCCTCGAGTGGACCGAGCGAGAGCTTCGCCGCCAGGTTCGTGAGCTGATGGTCGAGACCGAGGCCCGCGAGAACGCCGCTGATCAGGCTCGCAAGGAGCAAGAGGCGCTCTTGGCGGCCCGCGAGGCAACGCGCCCGGCCCCTCGAGTCTCTCGGCGCTCGAAGTCCGCCCGCGCCCGCGGCGCCTCTTCGCGCAAATCCAAGGTCGGAAGCAGCGCCCGCCGCCGTCCTGCCAGCCGACGCTCCTCGGGAAGCGTCCGAGCCCGCGTCACGCCCCGTCAGAGCGGCGGCAGCCCGACCCTCTGGGTCGTGTTCGGCGCCGTGGCCGTCGGTCTCTTGGGCCTCGTGGCCCTCGCCCTCTAGGCCGAATTCGGCAGCAGCTCTGCTGGAGCGCTGCCTGTTTCACTTGACCCGCGACGCCCCGATACTCCTCGCATGGCGATCAACCTCTCGGTCAACCTCAACAAGGTCTGCCTCCTCCGCAACTCGCGAGGCGCTCAGAACCCAGCCCCCCTCGTCGCCGCCGAGGCGGTGATCGCAGCAGGGGTCGCTGGCTTGACGCTCCACTGGAGAGCAGACGAGCGGCACACCCGCGCCCAGGACGTGCGGGATCTGCTCGAGCTGGCCCGCGCCCGCGGCGTCGAGCTGAACCTGGAGGGCGACACCCGCGCGGAGTTGATCGACCTTGCCCTGGAGATTCGCCCAGACCAGGTGACCCTCGTCCCCGTCACCCCAGGCGAGATCACCAGCGACCACGGCTGGGACCTGCCGCGAGAGAGCGCTCAGATCGCGCCGCTGATCGCGCGACTCAAGGACGCCGGAATCCGAACCTCGATCTTCCTCGACGCCGGCACCGAGAGCCTCGAGGCGGCCCAGGCCACAGGGACCGATCGGATCGAGATCTACACCGAGCCCTACGCCCGAGCCTGGGGAACCCCAGCTCAAGCCGCAGAGCTGGCGCGACTCCAGGACTGCGCCCGGGGGGCGGCGGCCCTCGGCCTGGGCGTCAACGCGGGACACGACCTCGACCTCCGCAACCTGCCCCTCTTGGGCCAGGAGGTCCCGGAGCTGGCTGAGGTCTCGATTGGGCACGCGCTCTTGGCAGACGCGCTCTACCTCGGGCTGAGCGAGACCGTGCGCCGCTACCTCGCGGCCTGCCGCGGCGAGGTCGTCGCGGCGCCTCGCACTCAGTAGCGCCGTGCCCTACCAAGGGGAGCTCTGCGCGCTCGCGGCCGCCTTGACCTGGTCGGTCAGCGTGATCCTGTTCAAGGCGTCCGAGGCGGTCACGCCCCAGGCCATGAACCTGTTCAAGAACGTCGTCGCGTTAGGACTCTTCGCGGTGACCTTGCTGGTCATGCAGGGCATGGGCGAGCTCCCGGCCCTCGATCGAAGTCAGGCGGACTGGGCACGCCTCGTCGTGAGCGGCGTGCTCGGGATCGCGGTCGCCGACACCTTGATCTTCATGGCCCTGCGCCGGCTGGGGGCTTCGCTCCTGGCCGTCGTGGACTGCGCCTACGCCCCCACCATCGTCTTGTTCTCGGTCCTGGTCCTAGGCGAGCCCCTCGGCTTGGGGTTCCTCTTCGGGGGAGCCTTAGTCGTGGGAGGCGTCCTCTTGGCGGTGGCCCAGCGGCCCAGCGCCCTCGCCCAGGAGGACCCAGAGCTGGCCCGGCGCGAGCTCAAGATCGGCGCAGCCCTCGGAGTCATGGGGATCGTGGCCATGGCCGCGGGGGTGGTGATCGTCAAGCCCGTGCTCGAGGGGAGCAGCCTGGTCGAGGTCACGGCCGTCCGCCTCCTGGCGGGTGTCCTGGCGCAGCTGGCCTGGGCCGGTGTGTTTCGCCAACCGGAGACCTTCGCCGTGTTCCGCGATCGCCGGGTCTGGAAGACCTTGATCCCGGGCTCGATCCTAGGGACCTACGTCGCGATGCTCTTCTGGCTCGGCGGCTTCAAGTGGGCCCCCGCCAGCGTGGCGGCCGTGTTCAACCAGCTCTCGAGCGTGTTCACCATAGGCCTGGCGTGGCTCTTCTTGAAGGAGGAGCTGAGCTGGCGACGCGGAGCCGGAGCCGGATTGGCCGTGATCGGAGCGCTGGTCGTGATCCTGGCCAAGCCCGCGCCTGAGCTCCCGCAGGCGCCGACCTCGGCGCCCCAAAGCGTCGGCGAGGGACTTTGAGCTAGCCCGCTGGAGCGACTCGAGTCACCCAGTAGTCCCCCAGCGCGAGGCCGGCGATCTTGGAGCGCGAGAAGGTGTCGAGGGCCTCGCGGGGCGTGAGGACGATGGGCTCTTGAATGTTGAACGAAGTGTTCAGGAGGAGCGGGACCCCGGTCAGGCGCTCGAAGCAGTCGAGGACCTCCCAGTAGCGCGGGTTGACCTCGCGCTCGACGGTCTGGGGCCTGGCCGTCCCGTCGACGTGGGTCACGGCCGGGATCTCGGCGCGACGCTCGGGGCGGACGGGCGTAATGATCGTCATGAAGGGCGAGGGCTGGCCCAGCTCGAAGTAGTCGTCGGCCCGCTCCGCCTTGACCGAGGGAGCGAAGGGCCGGAAGGGCTCGCGCCGCTTGACCTCGACGTTGATCTGGTCGCCGACGTCAGCCCGCCGGGGATCCGCGAGGAAGGAGCGGTTCCCCAAGGCGCGCGGACCGAACTCCGCCCGCCCCTGGACCCAAGCCACGATCCCGCCGCTGGCTATCGTCTCGGCGCAGCGCTGGGGGATCGCCTGCGGCTCGAGGCGCTCACCCTTCAGGTCGGGTCGCTCGGCGAGGGCTGCCTCGACCTCGGCCTGAGTGATGTCCGGACCGAACTGGGCGTGGTCGATTCGGGCCGGCCGAATCCCCTCGGCTCGCACGTGGGCCAAGAGCGCGGCCCCGAGGGCGCCGCCGGCGTCGTGGGGCACGGGGGGGACGTAGATCTGGTCGAAGCCGGCGTGGGCGAGGAGCTTGCCGTTGGAGACGCAGTTCAGGCCGCAGCCCCCAGCGATCACCAAGTTCCGGGCCCCGGTGCGCTCTCGGAGCGCGCGGGCCATGTCCAAGACGACCTCTTCGAAGGCGCGCTGGGCGCCCGCGGCGACGTCCTTGTGGCGCTGCTCGAGAGGATCTCCCGGCTGGCGCGGCGGGCCGAAGCGCTCCGCGAAGGCGCCAGGGAAGTGTCCCCTGAGGGCGCGGTGGTAGTCCAGGACGCCGGGGACGAGCTCGTAGCGGCCGCGCTGGGGACTGATCAGAAAGCGCGAGCGGATCCAGGTCGCGACCTCGTCGGGGTCCCCATAGGGGCTGAGGCCCATGACCTTGTATTCCCCGTCCAGCATTCCGAACCCGAGGTAGCCCGTGATCGCGGAGTAGAAGTGGCCCAGGGAATGGGGCAGGTGGTGCTGCTCGAGGACGTCGATCCCGGTCCCGCGGCCAAAGCCCCAGCTGGTGCAGGCCGACTCGCCAGCCCCGTCCATGATCAGGATCGCGGCCTCCTCGAAGGGCGCCGGGTAGAAGCAGCTCGCCATGTGGGAGGTGTGGTGGTCGTAGTTGACCACCGGCGGCACGACCCCGTAGCGCTCCTCGAGGAGAGCCCGGAGCTGGAACATGCTGCCCCAGCCCGCGTCGGCTCCCTCTTCAGGTCCTCGGAGGACAGTCACTGAGCGCCGGACTCGCTCGGCGAAGAGGCTCGGGCTCCGGAGCGCGGTCCCAGCCATGAAGCGCGCCCGAAACGCGAGGTCGTAGGGGTTCCAGTAGAGCGCGACTTGATCCAGGTCCCCGAGCGAGAGGCCCCGCGACTCCAAGGCCCACTCCAGGGCCCGGTAGGGGACGCCGCTCTGGTGCTTGACCCGCGAGAAGCGCTCCTCCTCCGCTGCGGCCGTCACCACGCCGTCCTCGAGGAGGACCGCCGCAGACTCAGTCATCGTCGCCAGTCCGAGGATCTTCACGCTGAGCGAGCCTCCAGCCCTGCCTCGTGCTCGGCCAGCCACGAGCGCATCGTGCCCAAGCGCTGGTCGCGCACCAAGGCGCGGAGCTTGGACTCCGTCGTGTCCAGGTTCACGTAGGACTTGAAGCGCCTGAGGGCGCTCATCTCGAGGCGGGGATGTGTGGGATCGACCTCTCGGGGGTGGACGTAGTAGACGACGGGGCGCCCGCGCAGGTTGACGAGGCCCGTCATGGCGCGGATCAGGGAGTAGGGCGTGATCCGCAGGTAGCCGCCCCCAAAGAAGCAGAGTCGCTTCGAGCCGAGGGCGACCACGCTCACGGGCACTTCGCTCAGCGGCCCCGCCGGGGTCTCGATCCGATAGGGGGAGAGGGGCGCGCCTGGCAACCCGCCGTGACCCCGTGGGCCCGGAAAGACTGAGGAGTCGTAGCGGAACCCCGCCGCGGCTATGGCCTCGAAGGCCCAAGGAGTCGCCGGCGTGATCGAGAACCCCGGCGCCCGATACCCCGAGACCTCCGCTCCGCAGGCCTCCTCGAGAATCCCCTTGGCCCGCTCGAGGTCCTGGGCGAACTGACTCTGGGTCTGGGTGTAGACCAGCTGGTGTGCGTAGCCGTGGCAGGCGATCTCGTGGCCAGCCTCGGCAACTCGCCGAACCAGGGCGGGGTGGCGCTCGGCGACCCAGCCCAGGAAGAACCAAGTCACCCTGGCACCCGCCTCCTCGAAGAGCTCGAGGAGGCGCTCGGTTCCGCGCTCGACTCGGCTCTCGAGCCCACTCCAAGCCTCGAGATCGGGGGTCCCCTCGACCTCGAGGATGTGGAACCAGTCCTCTACATCCACGGTGAGTATGTTCACTCAGTGATCCTAAGCGGGAGACCCCTGAGCCTGACCCTTGGGTGGTGAGCTGGGTCTCAGAAGGCCTTCGAGAGCGACCTGGTGTCTGCCCTGAGCGTCAACGGGCGACCGAGGGTCGCTCAAGTCCCAAAACTTGCGCTGCGGTGTCCATTCCCCCTTGTTTCCAGCCTTGAAATCGCGAAGGTAGCGCCCGCAAGCCCACCCAACGGAGACTATCCAGTGCGCAAACTGATCCTGCCCTTCCTTCTCGCCAGCTTCGTGACCGCCGGTTGCGTTGGTGGTATTCGTGACACCACCACCGCCCGGACCGCGACTGAGATCCTCCTGATCTCGACCGCCGCCGAGCGCGCCATCGCTCAATACGACGCGGCCGCCCTCGAGGGCAAGCGCGTCTTCATTGACGAGGCCCGCTTCGACTCGGTCGACAAGCCCTACGTGATCAGCGCCCTCCGCGATCACCTGGCCGGCAGCGGCGTGACCCTCGTCGGCGACAAGGCCCCGATCAGCAAGGACAAGAAGGACGGGGCGGACTTCGTCCTCGAGCTCCGCAACGGCGCCCTCGGTATCTGGGACGGCGACTTCGTCCTCGGTATCCCCCAGCTCCCGATGGCGGCCCAAGGCTCGCCCACGATCATGCTGCCCCCGCTCTACCTCTTCCGCCGGTTGAGCGCTCAGGGCTTCGCCAAGTTCCAGTTCTGGCTCTACGACGCCGCGAACACGAACTTCATTGGCCGCTCCCAGGACCTTTGGGGTCACAGCTACTACAACCAGTGGTGGTGGTTCGGCGTCGGCCCCTTCGACGGCAGCAACGACATCTACCCCGAGTTCTCGGTCACCGGGACCGTCACCGGCGAGTAGACCTCGCGATCTAGATCGTCGAGCGCTTCGCGACCGATCCGAGAGGGTCGGTCGCGTTGCTTTTGGTTCGTCCGCGATTGCGCCCTCGAGCCTGCGGCAGTCGGCAGTCCCTCCCGCTACACTGCACCTCGCGCTAGGGGGTGGGGACTCGCTGCGGCCTCCCCCTCCTCAGCGACCGTCCTCGGAGGAGCCTTGATCCCCCTTGAAGCCCTGCGCGCTCTCGCCGACACCGTCGAACGAGTTCAGCGCCAACCAGATCCCGCCGTCGCCGGCCACGACCTCCTCGAGCTCGCGGTTCGCGTCAGCCATGCCCGCGCGGGCTTCCTAGCCCGTGTCGAAGGTAACGAGGTCCTCTGGACCCAAGGCTTCGTCGCAGGCGGCGGCGAAGCGAGCGAGGTCCCAGCCAAGACCCTCGACCGCGTCGGGCGCGCGATCCGCGAGTCCCTGGCCGGCGTCGCCGACGCGCCGCCCCACATGACGGGAGGAGCTGCCCCCCGCGGCGCGGTGGGCGTCAAGGGAGAGGCCGGCCAACCGCCCGTCCACGCCTTCCCCCTCCTCGATCCGCACCGCAGCACCCTCGAAGGCGTGCTCGGTCTGATCCCCGATCCGGCCGCTCCCGCTGAGCTGGGAGAGGCGGCCGAGGCAGCACTGAGCGTCCTCAAGACCCTCCTTGATCCGGGGCGCCTCCAGCCCAAGGCGATCCCGACCGCTCCCGTCGCGCGACCCGGCGGCGGGCCGACCTTCAAATACGACTACTCCGAGATCGTGAGCAACTCCGAGAAGGTCTACGCCGTGTTCCGCAAGCTGGACCGCGTCGTGGCTGCCAAGGTCCCCGTGCTCGTGTGCGGCGAGACCGGCACCGGCAAGGAGTTGATCGCGCGCGCGATCCACCGCAATGATCCCCAGCGGCGAGACAAGCGCTTCTACACCCAAAACTGCGGCGCGATCCCAGGCAACCTCCTCGAGACGGAGCTCTTCGGCCACGTCGAGGGCGCCTTCACTGGGGCGGATCGGGCCAAGGAGGGCCTGTTCCAGATCGCGAGCGGGAGCACGCTCTTCCTCGACGAGATCGGGGAGATGAGCCTCGACATGCAGACCCGCCTCCTGCGCGTGATTCAAGAGCAGGAGATCGTGCCCGTCGGCTCGACCGAGCCCATCAAAGTCGACGTTCGGATCGTGGCGGCCACGCTCCGCGACCTCGAGAAGGAGATCGAGAGCGGCAACTTCCGCCAAGACCTCTACTTCCGGCTCAAGGTCGTCCGCTTCAACCTCCCGCCCCTGCGTGAGCGCCCCGAGGACGTGCCCCTCTTGGCGGATCACTTCCTCCGCAAGGCAGCCCGCGAAGTCGGCAAGCGCCCCAAGGTCCTCGACCGACGTGACCCACGTTTGATCGAGACCCTCTGCGGCTACGCCTGGCCAGGAAACGTCCGCGAGCTGGAGAACTTGATCCGTCGCTTGGCCTACCTCGTCGCCGACGAGGTGATCACCTACGAGGCCCTCGCCGAAGTCGCCGACGCCCAGCTAACGGGCCGCGGCGCTGAGCCCGAGACCCAACCGGTGCGCAACCTCGAGCAGCTCCTCGACGACCTGGAGAAGGGCGAGATCGACAACGCGCTTCGCGTCACCGAGGGCAACCGGACCAAGGCCGCTCAGCTCCTCGGGCTCAACCGACGGAGCCTCTTTCGGCGGATGCAGAAGTACGGCTACGCCACGGAGTAGCTGCACCCCGACGAGCGTCAAGGCTTCGTAAAGGACTGACACGCAAGGGCTTTCGCCCCTCCCGATTTTGGGGGCTGGGACGATTCTGGAATCCTTCGACCTTGGCTACCCGGAGTTAGCTGCTGGCACGAGAGGTGCAGAAGAGGGGGCAAACCCCACTGGACCCCGCCCCGGCGAGCGGTCCCGAGGAACACCCATGCTCCGCACCCTCATGAACCTGACCGCAGGCGTCGGCCTCACGATGCTGGCTTCCCTCCCCGCCTTCGCCCTCGACGCGACGGACTTCGACATCTCAGGCGTCGATCGAACCCAAGGGCCCTACGTGGGGACCCTCGAGGTCGACCCTCGGCCCGACGGCCAGCTCGACGTCGAGCGCAACGTCCGCTACGTCTTGAGCGGTCGAACCGAGACCCAGAAGGGCGTCCTGCGCAACCGCGGCAACGATCGCTACTCAGGCGTCGTGCGCGCCCGGGGCGGTGCCGCCGGCGCCCTCTCGGGGTCCGCCTCGCGAGCCGTAGTCGTGGCGCTCAAGGTCGACGAGTCAGCTGGGACCGTGACCGGCCTCGAGCTGAGCGGTCGCGGCCTGAGCCGCTTCTCGGGCCAAGCTCAGCCCGCGGCGACGACCCCCACGCCGACGCCCGCCCCCGCCCCGCCCCTCCAGCAGCCCAGCGGCGAGACCTTCGCGGGTCGCCCCATCTACGACTACGACCCCGCGATTGGGATCAGCGACGTCAAGGGCGCCTACCGCGTCTCGGTCGACTGGCAGAACGAGGACGGGTTCGAGGATCTCCTCAAGCAGCTCCTCAACGACCCCAAGATCGATCAGGTCGAGGCCCTCGTCCTCGGCTACTGGGGCTATGACTCCGTCGACTCGGTCCAGCTCCTCCTCGCCGACAAGGCCAAGCTCCTCGGGCTCAAGGCCCTCTTCGTGGGAGACATTGACCAGGAAGAGGCCGAGATCTCCTGGATCTCGAACTCGGACCTGGGTCCCCTCGTCCGTGAGCTCCCCGAGCTCGAGCTGCTCAAGGTCCGCGGCGGAATGGACCTCGGATTCAGCGGCGCCTTCGAGCACCGCGCCCTCAAGGAGATCATCGTCGAGTCCGGCGGCACGCCCGGCTCTGCGATCCGCGAGCTCGGCGAGCTACGCTTGCCGAACCTCGAGCGCCTCGAGCTCTGGCTCGGGACCGACGAATACGGGGGCGACGCCACGATCAAGGACGTCGAGAAGATCTTGGCCGGGACCAACCTCCCCAAGGTCAAGTGGCTCGGCCTCATGAACAGCGACATCACGAGCGAGATCGCCATCGCCGCCGCCGCGGCTGGGATCACCGATCGCCTCGAGGTCCTCGACCTCTCCATGGGCACCCTCGGCGACAGCGCCGGACCGGCCCTCCTGGGGAGCGCCAAGATCAAGCGCCTCAAGAGCCTCAACCTCGACCACCACTACCTGAGCGATCCGGTTCGTCTCCAGCTCGAGGCCCTCTCGCCGGTCAAGGTCAGCGCCTCTGACGGCGCCCTCGACCCCGACTACCCCGACGACCGCTACGTGGCCGTCGGCGAGTAGAGGTGCGCTTCGTCGTCGTCGGCGACCCTGAGGGCAAGCGAATCGGCTTCTTCCAAGCCGCGCTCGAGCGCTCCGGGTTGCCCGCGGCGGACGTTGTCTCCTGGCCTGAGTTCTTGGCCGCGCCAGAGCGCCTCGAGGCCGCCCTCGATCGTGAGGGTCCGGTCGGCCTCCGCATCGAGAGCGTCGGCAAGAGCTTCGCCGCTCAGCGAGCGCTCCTGGCCCGCGGGGCCTCGGCAGACCTCGGCGAAGCCCTCGTCCTCTCGGCCGAAGAGGCGCGCACGCTCCCCGAGGAGCGCGGTCGGATTCGCGGGCTCCGGCAAGCCCACGAGGGCTTCCGCTGGGCCCTCGGGCAGATCTCGCAGGTCCTCGAGTCCCGACCCGCGCTGCGGGTCATGAACTCACCCCAGGCCATCGAGCTAATGTTCGACAAGCCGGCCTGCCACGCCGCCTGCGCAGCTGCCGACGTCTCGGTCCCGCCCTCGCTGGGCGGGGTCTCGAGCTACGAGGACCTCCGGACGAAGATGCGCCTGGCCAGCTTCAAGCGAGTCTTCGTCAAGCCCGCCCACGCTTCTTCGGCCTCGGGCGTCCTAGGCCTCGCGACGGACGGCCGTGACCGCATCGCGGCCTACACCTCAGTCGAGCTCGTGGAGGAGGGCGGCGAGGTCCGCCTCTACAACTCGCGCAAGATCCGCCGCTACACCGACGAGCGAGAGGTCGCGACCATAGTCGACGCCCTGGCCCCCGAGCGGCTCCACGTCGAGGCCTGGATCCCCAAGGCCAAGCTGCCCAACGCCGCCGGCGAGGCGCTGGCCTGCGACCTGCGCTGCGTGGTGATCGCCGGGGAGGCCCAGCACTCCGTCGTCCGGACCAGCAAGTCTCCCCTGACGAACCTGCACCTCCTCAACCCCCGCGGCGAGCTGAGCGCCTTTCAGGACTGGCTGGGCCCCTCGCGCTTCGCCGAGCTCCTCGCGGCCTGCGAGGACGCCACGCGCGCAATGGGCCCAACCCTCTACGCCGGCGTCGACGTTTGTGTCGCTAAGGGACTGCGCGAGTTCGCGGTGCTGGAGGTCAACGCCTTCGGTGACCTCCTCCCGCGGGTAGAGGTCGCTGGCCGCGACACCTACGCCGCTGAGATCGCGGCCTTTATGGAGGCAGCGTGAGAGCGCTCGTGGCATACCCTGAGCTGCCCTGGGAGTCTCCATGAAGCTCTTGACCAGCGATCTCTCCAACCGCCTCGGCGGCTCGCCCTATCAGGGCTACGCCTACGCCTATCCCCACAAGACGGCCTATCGCCGCTTCACCCCGCGGTCCCTAGACGAAGTCTGGGCGGAGGAGCGCCGTGAGGCGCTCTTCCTCTACGTCCATGTCCCCTTCTGCGAATTCCGCTGCGGGTTCTGCAACCTCTTCACTCAGCACAACCCCGAGGACTCGCTCATCGAGCGCTACCTCGAGACCCTCAGCCGCGAGGTGGCCCAGGTCCGCGCGGCCGTGGGCCAAGCCAGCTACGCCCGCTTCGCCGTCGGCGGCGGGACCCCGACCCAGCTCGAGGCTGACCAGCTGGCGCGCCTCTTCGACCTCGCCGAGAGCCTCGGGGCCGAGCCCCTCGAGGTCCCGGTCTCGGTCGAAATGTCTCCAGACACGGTCACGCCCGAGAAGCTGGCCCTCCTCCGCGAGCGCGGCGTCGACCGCGCCAGCATGGGGATCCAGAGCTTCATTGAGGACGAGGCGCGCGCCGCCGGACGTCCTCAGAAGACGAGCCGCGTTGAGCAAGCCGTGGAGTGGATCCAGGCCGCGGGGTTCCCCAACGTCAACCTCGACCTGATCTACGGGCTCCCGGGCCAGACCACAGAGAGCTGGGAGCACTCCCTGGCACGCCTGCTCGAGCTCGGTCCGAACGAGGTCTTCCTCTACCCCCTCTACGTGCGCGCCCTGACCGGGCTCGGCCGTCGCGACGGGACACAAGACCCCGAGGACGACCGTCGCCTGCGCCTCTACCGCCAGGGCCGGGACCGGCTCTTGGGCGCCGGCTACGAGCAGCTCTCAATGCGCCTCTTCCGTCGGCCCGACCCCGAGGGGACGCCTCCTGTGCCGGCCTACACCTGTCAGGAAGACGGAATGGTCGGGCTCGGCTGCGGCGCCCGCTCCTACACCCGCTCGCTCCACTACTCCGGCGAATACGCCGTCGGCGCTCGCGGCGTCCGAGAGGTCCTCAGCCGCTGGGTCGACCAGAGCGACGCCGAGCTCGCGAGCGCCTCCTACGGCTTCGAGCTCGACGCCACAGAGCAGCGCCGCCGCTACGTGATCCAGTCGATCCTCCACGCCAGCGGCCTGGACCCTGTCGCCTATCGTGCGCGCTTTGGTGGCTCGGCCCTCGAGGACCTCCCCGAGCTCCAGGAGCTCCTCCCTCGCGGACTTGCAGAGGAGCGCCAGGGCGTCCTCTACTTGACGCCGGAGGGCCTCGAGCGGAGCGACGTCCTCGGTCCCTGGCTCTTCTCACAGCCAGTCCAGGCGCTGATGGAGGCCTACGAGCTGCGATGAGCTTCAAGGTCCTCTACCGCGGCTCGCTGATTAGCTGCAACTACGGCTGCGACTACTGCCCCTTCGCCAAGCGCCGCGAGACCCGCGACGAGATGGAGCGCGACCGGCGCGAGGTCGAGCGCTTCGTGGCCTGGGTCCGGGAGCTGGCCCGACCCGTTGAGCTCCTCTTCACCCCCTGGGGGGAGGCCCTGATCCGCCCTTGGTATCAGCAAGCCCTCGTCGAGCTCTCGAACATGGAGCACGTCCGGCGAGTGGCGATCCAGACCAACCTCAGCGCGGGCCTGGCCTGGAGCGAGGGCGCCTGCCACGAGACCCTCGCGCTCTGGGCGACCTTCCACCCCGGCGAGGTCAGCCGCGAGCGCTTCCTAGCCAAGTGCCAGGAGCTCGACGCGCGCGGGGTCCGCTACAGCGTCGGGATCGTGGGCCTCCGGGAGCACTTCGTGGACATGGAGGCGCTTCGGAGCGCCTTGTCCCCCGAGGTCTATCTCTGGGTCAACGCCTACAAGCGCCAAGCCGACTACTACTCGCTTGAAGAGCTCGAGCGGGTTCGCGCGGTGGACTCGCTCTTCGACCTCAACGCGACCTACCACCCCAGCCTCGGCAAGGCCTGTCGGGCTGGACTCGACGCCTTCACCGTCGACGGCGAAGGGACCCTGCGGCGCTGCCACTTCATCAAGGCGCCCCTCGGCAACGTCTACGAGGAGGAGTTAGACGCCCTGCTGGGTCCGAGTCCGTGCAGCCAAGAGACCTGCGGCTGCTATATCGGCTACGTCCACCTCGAGCACCTGGACCTCTATCAGACCTACGGCGCCGGCGTCATGGAGCGGATCCCGGCTCGACGCCTGCCCGCCGCCTCGCGCTGACGGAGAAGCCGATTCCAGAGGTGACACCTAGCGATACTCCACGAGGGTCACCGCTCCGCTCTCTGAAGCCACGGCCATGCGACGTCTGCCGAGGTGGAGCAGGCTCCGAAGGGGACTGACCTCGTTGAGGAGGGTCTGGGCCTGAAAGCGCCCCTCCCCGTCGGCCGCGAGCAGGACCAGCTGACCAGCCTCGCCGCAGGCCGCCAGCTCCAACCCCTCAGAGCCTGGATCGAGCTCCGCCAAGAGCGCCCCAGTCAGGGGGCGTGGAGAGCGGTGGACCTCGATCCGGTCCTGGCGGAGGTGGCGCTCGGGGAGGCCGCTCCCCCCAGCCTTCGGCAGCAGCGCCAGGGTTCCGTCGCCGTCGGCGGTCAGGAAGTGGCCCTGAGCGAAGGCTATGGCGTTGCGCGTCGCGACTCGCCGATCGAGGACCCGCGGCTCGGCGCTCAGCCCCAGCGTCAACTCCAAGAGCTCGCCGTCTGCGCAGCCGACGACGAGCCGTTCGCCGTGGCTCCTCAGGCTCCGCCCCGGGCTCGGGAGCTTGGCCAGCTCGACCGTCGTCCAGCGGCCCTCGTGTCGGCGCAAGGCCTTGACGCTCTCGCCCACGACGCACAGGCTCCCGTTGACGAGGCCGACGGCCGCTAAGGGACGGGGCGGGGCGCAGAGTCGAGTCACCCGCCAGCCGCTGCTCCCCGTCCAAGAGAGGAGCTCGGCCCGCCCGCGCCCGTCTGGGGTCTCACCCACGACCACGATCTCGACGCCCTCTAGGCTGGGGTCGACGTCAGCGATCAGGACCCCATGCAGAGGGCCCTCGCCCGCGTCTATGGCCTCAGTCTTCCAGGCTTGCCCCTCCTGCCAAGCGACGACGACGCCCTCGCCGACGGCGACCAACCCGGGGCCTGCGTGGCCCGCGAGGTCGCCCTGAGCTAGGGCGGCGACCCGGAAACCGGCCTCGAAGGCGACCTCGTGCTTCCAGCCCTCCCGAACCGGGGCGGGAGTCTCCAGGGGTGGCGGGGCGGGGGGAGGAGGATCGCTGCAAGCGGCTCCCAAGAGCGCGAGCCACACGCCAAGTCCGCACTGAATCCAGGTCCTCACGCTACCGCTCCCCTGGACTCTCGCTGGTCCGCCCCTAGAGCCGGGAGTATAGTCACGCCCTCAGCCAACCAGGCTGGAGGAGCATTCGTGAGCAATCCCAAGAGCACCAGCGATCAAGAGCGGATCCTCACGAGCAACATGTTTGGCCTGCGGGGCCTCTATCGCGGCGGCTGGTCCATCGAGCAGCTCCCCATAGGGACCCGCTTCACGATCGGCAAGAACGACAAGGGCAAGACCTGCATCTTCGCTCGCGGCCGTGAGTTCCCAGCCGACACCTCGCTCAAGAACCAAGCGATCTCGAGCTCACGCGTCGTCAGCTAGGCGCTCACCTCGGCCGATTCGGAAAGAGCAAGTCGAGGCGCTCTTCGAGGACGTCTGAGAGCCCCACCGTGGCTGCGAGCTTCGTGAGTCGCCGCTGCTCCTGCGGGTCCAAGACTCCGTCTGCGGCCGCGACCTCGATCATGGCGCCCAGCAGGAACAAGCGCTCTGCGGGGTTCTTGCCGATCTGCAGCCCTCTTCCTTCGGCCCCTTCCTTCGCTAGGGACATGGCCTCGGCGGAGGAAATCAGGAAGTGGTCCTTGATGTCCTCGAGGATCGCCCACTCTCTGGGATCGATTCTGCCGTCGCAAGCGGCGAGGTTGCACAGGAGCCGGTAGATCCGCCTTCGTCCTCCCTCCGAAATGCTCGTCGCAGGAGCCCGACTGCTTGGTACCGAGCCACTGGTGTCGGCGTTTGGGTGGTACATGTCGAAGTGGAGCTCGCCGCGGTGCTCACCGCAGGCGCACTCGAGCCGATAGAGATCAATGCTCACGAGGTCTGTGTGGGCGGAGCCTATTGCCTGCTGGTGGGTAGCAGGCTCCCGGCACTTGGCCCTCAGGGAAGATAGGCGTTCGAAGGAATAGGGCTCGCCCGTGGGGCAGTGAAGGCGAGCCAGATAGGCGCGCTCACCGTCGGGGTCGTGGCAGAGGATCGCCTGCTCGGGAGTGGCGCCGAGGCCACCCTGGCCCGGCTCCCACATCAGGGGCGGGCCGCTCGGGGCCGGGTTCCCCCAGGGGTCGGCAGGAGGGGGAACTCGACCCGCGACGTCCCAGATCGACCCGGGAAGGTCAGGTGCTGCGGGAGCGGAGAGTTGCTTGACGAGGGGTCCCGCGATCTTGGAGAGGCTGGTCTTGAGCGCCTTGAACTGGGCCTCGCTGATCTCTTGGAGGTGCCCGATCTCGGTGTCCAGGCTGAGCCGATTCGTAAAGACCAACCGATCGTGCAACAGGGTCACGACCCCGATCACGAGGTCCTCCTGCACGACGAAAGCGCTGGGTGGAGACTGAGTCAGGGAATGCTGGGGAGCTACGCAGAGCGTCCGCACCGCCCCTCGCGACGGCCCCGGGATCAGCGAGAGCACGAGAAAGGGGGCGCCGCGGGGATCCACCCACACGCCCATGCCTCCCCCGCCCGGGAACTCGTCCAGAACGATCTGGGCGCCGGCGTGGACGGGAAAGCGGCCCAGGTTGTTCGGCACCCCCCGAGGCTGGAGTCGATCCCCGAGTTCCGCACCGAAGGGAATCGCGTGCTCGAATCCGAACTCGATGACCTGAGCGAAGAAGAGCGGAAGTCCAGCCCCCTCGAGCGCCTCGAAGAGCCCCTCACCGATGCGAGGCAACCCCGCGAGACCTGCTTGCTGCACGGCCATCATCGCTGCGTTCCGAAGCGCCAGCTGCGGCCAAAACCCGGGGGTCGTCTTCCAAAACTCGATCAGCCCAAGAGGATTGGGGTGACGCGAGCGCAAGGCGGCTGGGAGCTTGAGGGCGAAGGTCCGGAGCGCAGGAGGGTATCGCTGAGAGACCATCTGCTGCCCTCTACATCCGCTCGAGCGAGCTGCGGTGGAAGGTCCCCGACTCGGTTCGTCCGCGGACGACGCAATCGTAGAGCTTCCGCTCCTTGAAGATCTCGACGAGCTGAGCCTCGAGGTGGTTGGCCTTGGCCTCGGCGTCGAGGATCGCGAGCGCCTTCTCGAGGGGGACGGCCTTCTTGTAGGGGCGGTCCCAGGCGGTCAAGGCGTCGAAGATGTCCGCGACGCTCATGATCTTGGACTGAGCCGGGATCTCGGCATCGGTCAAGCCGTGGGGGTAGCCGCTCCCGTCGAGCTTCTCGTGGTGACCACCGGCGATCTTGGGCAGGTCGCGCAGCTCCTCGGTCCAGGGGATCCGCGAGAGGAAGCTGTAGGTGTGGGAGACGTGACTCTCGATCTCGAGGCGCTCCTCGCGGTTGAGCGAGCCGCGCGGGATCGCGAGGTTCCGGACCTCTTCGGCGAGGAGCAAGGGCTGGCCCGTCCCCTGGAGGTCGGTGTAGTGCTCGGAGCAGACGTGGTGGAGGAGCTCGGCGTGTCCCTCGGGGAGGAGACGCGGCTCGTTGTCACGGAGGACCATGTCCAAGAGGTCCAACAAGCGCTGGGTCTCACCGGCTATGGCTTGCTCAGCCGCCTCGACGAAGGGCTTGGGGTCGAAGCCCTGGCCGCCTTTGGTGATCATGCCGATCAGCTCGCGCAGGGCCCGCGCCTCTCGTTCGCGGATCGCGCACAGAAAGCGGAGCTTCACGTTCTCCAGCTCCCAGGGGTAGAGCTTCTTGGCCTTGACCAGGATCCGCTCGCGGACGCCGACCTTGCCGAAGTCGTGCAGGAGGCTCGCGTAGCGGAGCTCCTTGAGCTGGGTCTGGGTGAACTCGATCTCCTTGAACTTGCCCGTCCCCGTGTCGCTGATCGCCTTGGCCAGCGCGACGGAGAGCTTGGCGACGCGCTCCGAGTGACCCGAGGTGGTCGGGTCCCGAGCCTCGATGGCGATCACAGAGGCCATGACCAGGCCCTCGAAGGTGTTCTCGAGGTCGTCGATCAAGCGAGCCTTGTCTATGGCGACCGCGGACTGGCTCGCGAGCGATTCCATCAGGCGCACAGTGTCGACGGGGAAGCTCTCTACGATCTCCTCAGCGTGACTACGTCCTTCGAGGACGGTGTTCCGGTCGCGCTTGCGATTGATCAGCTGGAGACAACCGATCACGCGCTCCTTGTGGTCGATCATGGGGATCACGAGCATCGACTTGCAGCGATAGCCGACCGACTCGTCGAAGCGCGTTGAGAAGGAGTAGGGCGCCTCCTCGGGCAGGTGATACACGTCAGGGACGTTGATCGTCTCCCGCGACAGCGCCGCGTGGCCCACGATGGTCCGGTGGGTGATCTCGAGGAGCATCTCGACGAAGGGGACCTCCAGCGAATCGTTCTGAGCCAGCACGAAGCGGAGCTTCTTGTTGTGGTCACCCTCCACGAGGTAGAGCGAGCCGGCGTCGGCCCTGGCCAGCCAACGGGCCTTGGTCAGGACCGTGCTCAGGAGCGAGTTCAGGTCCCGCTCGGCCGAGAGCGCGAGGCCAATGTCGGTGATCGCGCCGAGCTCAGCCCGGAGGCCGTCGTTTTGTTCTTCGAGGGAGGAGTCCGCGGGCTGAGTCATGGACGAATCCTGGCACGTTCGCCCGCCTCAATCGAGGGGGATCCGGCGCTTTGGTCCCTTCCGGCGTCGCGCCCGAAGCTGAAGGGGACCTTCACCAACCCAGCTCGCCCCTGCCGGAGGAGAAAGCCCCGGCGCTTGCCGAAGGTCGCCCCACCTTCACGAGAGGCCCGCCCGGTCAGCGCCAGGCAGAGCGCTTCACCCGCCGAGGCCGTGTCCTGGTCCACGAGGACCCGCAGGGGGAGCGCGCACGTAGGCGTCCGCCTCGAGGTGAATTCGAAGCGCGCGCCAGGGAGGTCGAGGCTCAGGAGATTGCGCTCGCCAGGCAGGAAGCGCGCGGCGAGGTCGAGGGCCAAGCGGAGGTCACCGCCCGGGTTCCCGCGCAGGTCCAGGGTCAGGCGCCGGGCGCCCTCTGCCTCGGCTCTAGCCAAGGCCGCGTCGAGGGCTGGAGCTAGGCTCGGGAGGAAGCGCCTCAAGGTCAGGACTGCCTCAGGCCCCTCCCAGCGCAGCTCGAGGTCTGGACGCTGACTCACGAGGGCCTCGACCTCGCGCCCGCCGCGGGTCGCGAACACGCGTTGACCCTCGACTCCCAAGACCTGATCCCCCCGTCGAAGGCCCGCGCCTGCGCCCGCTCCGCGGAGCTGGACGACGCACCCCTCGGAGTCGAGGGCAGCTCCCAAGGCAGGTTGCCACCCTGTCGCGACCTCGAGGGCCGCCCCGACCCAGCCTGCGCTGCGGAACGAGTAGAAGACGTTGGTAATGCTCGGGATCAGCTTCGCGTCCAGCGGACAGTTGAAGCGGTTCCCCTGGCTGAGGGTGCAGAGGTGCTCGGAGGGCATGCCCGAGGTGTGAATCGTCGGGTTCGCGAACACCGAGCCACCCGAGCCTATGAACGAGGAGTGAACGCAGCCCGCCTCGTCACCGTTGGTGATCACGGGCGAGGAGGTCTGATTGTGGCCGGGCAGTCCCGAGACGAAGACGTTGGGCGAAAAGGGCACCGCCAGCGAGTCCGTCCCAATGTTGGGGTAGGGGATCGGCGCCGTGGCGGGTCCAACGACGGTGTTGCACACGTCGGGGAATCCGACGTTGCCTCCGACTCCCTGATTCGTAGCGGGCATCATGGGCTTAGTGTCCCAAGTGGACCTGGTTGGAGTCGATCTTGATCGACTCCTCTGCGGTGTGAATGCTGTTCTTGCTCTGGGTGATCTCGGTCCCCTCGATCTGACGCGTCACGCCGCCAGCGCGAAGGCTGATCTGCCCGCTGACCCAGCGAGTCACGCTCTCGAGGCGCTCGACGACCTTGCCAGCCACGGTCCGGAGGCTCTTGGCTTGGACGCTGGCCTCCCCCGAGGTCTGGAGCACGATCCCTTCGTCGCCGACCAGCTTGAGCTTTCCTCCCACAGCGTGCAGCGCCAGGTCGCCTGCGACCGCGATCCCGGGCGTCCCCTGGGCCAAGAGGACGCCGATCGCGTAGTGGCGGCCCTTGTGGGAGATCACCAAGAGCAAGTCCCCAGGCACCGGCTGGTAGAGGAAGGCCAGCGCCAGCTGGACCTGTGCCTCGTCCCCCGACTCCAAGAGCGCGCGCACCTCGCCGGCTCCGGTCTCGAGGACGGTTGCCGGGCCTAGGTCGCTGCCGGCGAAGGCGGCCGCTTCGGGGCGGCTCGCGACGGTCTCTGAAGTGCGCATCTCAATATCCTCGCGTAGCGGGTATGTCTTCGGCTCGGGGCGGGGGCGGCGTCCAGGTCTCGCCCTCCCAGCGGACCTCGTCGGTCTCGCGGAGGTTGGTCAAGGTCGCTCCCTCGAACTGAGCGTCGTTCTGAGAGGCCCCGTGCAGGCAGGCCCAGGTCAAGTTCGCCCCGCTGAAGTCGGAGAGCTCGAGGCGCGCGTAGCTCATGTCCGCATAGGACAAGTCGGCTCCGCAGAACTGAACCTCCTGAGCGACGGCCTCGACCCAGTGGCTCTGAGCCAGGTTCGAGCTCCGCAGATCGGCGCGAGTCAAGTCGGCCTCCGTCCACATAGAGCGCTGGAGGTTGGTCTTCGCCAGCTTGGCCTCGATCAGCGTCGCCTTCCAGAAGATGGCGTAGGGCAGATCCGAGCCCGCCAAGGTGGCCCCGCGGAGGTTGGCCCCCTTGAAGTTGGCCCGGGTCAAGTCGCACTCGACGAAGCTGGCGCCCTCCAGGTTGCTCTCGATAAAGCTCGTGAGCGGCATCTTGCAGCGGGTGAACACGATCCCCTTGAGGTCGTCGCCGTTCCAGCGGCTGCGACTCAGGTCGAGGTCAGTCCAATCGATGAGGCCGTGCTCGAGGCCGCTCAGGTTGCAGGCCAGCTTGGCCCCCTCGAAGCGGATCCCCTCGATCTTGGCTTTGGGGAAGTCCACCCCGAGGAAGTCCACCTCGCGGAAGTCCGCGCCCCGGAGGTCCGCCTCGTCGAACTGGCCGATCTCCATCTTGGTCCCCCGGAAGCTCGCGCCGCGGAGGTCGGCCCGTTGAAAGGAGCCGATCCGCATCTCGCGGCCGCCGAAGTCGACGCCCTGGAGGTTGGCGTCCATGAACATGCAGCAATCGATAAACGCGCCCTCGAGGTTCGCCCCGCGGAGGTCGGCCCCGTTCAGGATCACCCACTCCAGGTGGGCGCCGCTCAAGTTCGCTCCGCGAAGGTCCGCTCCCTGGAGCGAGGTCTTGCGGAAGTCCACCCCTGAGAGATCGCGACCCGCCAACGAGACGCCGTCGAGCTGGCTCCCGCTCGCGTCTTGGAGCTCTGCGTCGTCGGAGAGCTTGGCCTGATCCAAGACGCACTCCCGCAGGATCCGCGGCAGCTTGGCGCCGCGGAGGTCCGCCCGCGCGAACACGCACTGCTCGCACTCGAGGGCGGAGAGGTCCGCGCCGCGGAGGTCCGCTTCGGCGAAGACGGCCTTCCTGAGCACCTGCGCTGGGAACACCACCCCGCGAAGGTTGGCCTTGGCGAAGCTGGCCTCCTCGACGCTCGCGAAGCCCAGCTCGGCCTCGCGGAGATCGCAGGCGTTGAAATGGGCCCGCTCCAAGGTGGCGCCCCTGAGGTCAGCCCCCCGCAGGTCGCACTTGGCGAAGGACACGTCGCTGAGGTGGCTCTGGCTCAAGACGACCTCGCGGAGATCGCTGCTCATGAAGCGCGCTCCTTCGAGCTGCGCCCCCTCGAGGTTAGCTCCCGGCAGCCGTCCCTCGATCACGACCGCCTTCCGCAAGTCTGCCCCGGCCAGGTTCGCCTCGCGGAAGCGGCTCCGCATGATCTGCGAGCGACGGAGGTCGGCCCCTGCGAGGTCGGTCTCGCTGAAGTCGAGCTCGAAGAGCTTGGCACGGGCGAGCTGCGCCCCGATCAGGGTCAAGCCCACGAGCGAGGTTCCAGGCACCGGAGAGGTGTCGTAGCAGGACTTTCCGGCCTGAAGTCGAGCCCGGAGGCCGGTCCCGCTCAAGCGCTGGGGCAAGGTCGAGGGAGTCAGGCTGGCGAAGGGGTTGGGGTCCTCCTCGAGGAGGCCCTCGGGGGCGCTCTCGATCTCCTCGGGATCGATCGGGCCCGGGACGAGGCGCGGAGCCGAGGGCGCCTCGACTCCAGGGTCTAGGCGGGCTCCCTCGAGGAGGACCCGGCCTAGAGGAGTCGGGAACACGCAGCCCCGGAGGTCTGCCTCCTTGAACACGACCTCGTCGAACACGCAGCTCGAGAAGTCGACGCCGCGTAGGTCCGCGCGAAAGAACACGACCCGCTTCAAGGTCGACTCCGCAAAACGCGCGCCCTCCAGCTGAGCCTCGGCGAAGCCCGTGTTCTCGAGCTTCGCTCGGCTGAGGTCGGCGCCGCGGAGATCGCAGCTCTCCAGACGTCCTCCGCGGAGGTCAGCCTCCACGAACTCCGCCTCTCGAAGATCGCACGAGGGCAGGACCGCAGCGCGGAGGTCGGCGCCTCGCAGGGTCGCGCCTCGCCAGTCTTGGTGGGGAGCTGTGACCCCGCCCAGGTCAGCCTTGGTCAGGTCGGCGCCCACCAGCTCGCACTCGAGGAGGACCGCCCCCTCTAGGACGGCTCCGGTCAGGTCGGCGCCGCTCAGAACGCACTGGTAGAGCTGGGCCTGCGACAGGTTCGACTCGCGAAGGTCACCGCCTCGGGCGTCGAGGGAGGTCAAGCGGGCCCCGCGGAGCGACGCGCCGAGCGCCGAGCGGAGCGAGACGCCCACGGGGGGAACGACGTAGTCGCAGGGCTCCCCCGCGGCCAGGCGCGCGAAGAGGTCGGGTCCGCTAATGGGGGTCGCGACGGGCTCGGGGGCCCCGTTGGCTTGGGGATCGCTCACCGTTGATCCAGCATGGCGTGATCGAGGTTCGCCCCGTCGGCGTCGCAACCCTCGAGGTTGGTGTTGAGGAGCACGGTCTCGTAGCAGTTGGCCCCCAGGAGCTCGGACCCCGAGAGGTCGCCCAGCTCGAGCACGGTCCGGCAGAGGTTCGCCGCCACGAAGCTCCCCTTCCGGCAGCGGAAACGACGCATGCCGGCCTCCTTGAGGTCCGCGGCCTTGAACGAGGCGCCGTCCGCGCGGGCCCCCTGGAGCTGCGCCTTCTTCATGCTGGAGAAGGAGAAGTCAGCGCCATCGAGGATCGAGTTGATCCAGATCGACTCGTCGGCCTGCATGCCCCGCAGCTCGGCGCCAGTGAAGTCTGCGCGTCGGCTGGCGACGAACATGTAGAGCTTGGCCCCGGTCATGCGGACACCGTGGGCCTTGACGGTCCGAAACGAACTCCACTCCAAGGTCGCCTGGCTAAAGTCCGCCTTGCTGAGGTCAGACTTCTGAAAGTCGCTTCGCACGAGGGAGGCCCCGTGGAAGATCGCCTGGCGGAGGTCCGTCTCCATGAGCAGGGCCAGTTCACCCTTGGCCCCGCTGAAGTCGCTGGCGGGGAGCGTGGCTTCGTTGAGGTTGGTCATGTCGAGCTTGGCCCCGCGGAACTTAGTCCGCGCCGCCGAGGCCTTGCCGAGCGTGGCCTGCGAGAGGTCGGCCTCGCTGAAGTCCGCGTCGTCGAGGGTCGTCTCGGGAAGCTGGGCTTGGATCAATGAGGCGCCCCTGAAGTTCGCCCCGCGCAGCTCGGCCTGCGGCAGCTGAGCCCCGTCCAGGTTGGCGCCCACGAAGCTCGCGTGGGGCGCGCTCGAGCTCTCGAAGAGCGAGTAGCCCAGGTCCGCGCCGCCGAAGTCGGCCCCCTCCAGCTCCGCCCCCGAGAACACAGCCCCTCGGAGCTTGGCGTCGCGAAAGGACACGCCTTGGAGCTGCGAGTTGGCGAAGGTGGCGCCTTCGAGGTCCTGAGCGCTGAAGTCGCGCTCGCGGAGGTCCTGGCCGCTCAGGTCCTGGCCGGGCGGGGGCACGCTGCCTCCCTGCTCCGCCACGACCTCGGCGACCTTGTCCTCGATCTCGTCGAGGCCTTTGAGGCTGACCTCTTGGCCGCCGCCGGCCTTGGTGATCGCGTCCCGGACGGCCGTGACGCTGGCCGCCATGGCGCGGAGGTCGAGGTGCGGAACCACGCCTGGGGCCGCGGCCCCGCTCGGGCGTGGGAGTGGCGCTGGGGGCTGTCCGCCCGAGGGCGGGACGAGGAGCTCGTCGAAGCTCGGCTTGGGGAGCTTGGGGTCGTCAGCGATCGAGTCATAGGCCTGGCGAGCGGTGGCCATGGCGTCCGCGAGCCGCTTTTGGACGTCGGGGCGAGCGCCGCCTAGGGCATCGCGAACCTGCCCGCTGACCGCGTCGCTCGGGGCGGGGAGATCGGGCTCGGGAAAGACCGGGATCGGGAGGGGCGGGAGGTTCTGGATCTCCCGTTGGAGGTTCAGCTCTTCCGCCGCCGCGACCGCGAACAAGGGCAGGAGATCGGGCGGCAGGAGCGTCGCGAGCCCGAGGGGGTCGGACTCGACGGCCCGCATTTGCTCGAAGTAGTGCTCAGCCGGGAGGCTCTCCGCCAGGGGCTCGAGGACGCTCAGGGCCGCAGGAATGTCGGTGAAGTCGGGCTCCTCGACGTCGACCAGGCCCCGCCACGAGATGTAGACCCGCATCGTCTCGAGATCCACGAAGAGCGTGTCGCAGTTCATGGGGACCTCGAGGTCCGTCCCAGAGCGCGTCCGGACGAAGTGTCGCACGCGGACGCCTGGGAGCTGGACGGTCCAGCGGCGGTGGCTAGGGTCGAGGTTCTCGAGGGTCAGCTCCTCGTCGCCTTGGATGTAGCCCGGGAGCCACTGATCCTCGGGGGCGGCGTTGAAGTAGCTCCAGTCGAAGTCCGAGGAGTAGAAGGGGGCGCGCTCGACGCGCCACTTGGCGCCGTAGCGCCGCCCGCGCTTCTGCTTGCGCGGCGACCAGAGGGGGTTGATCGGGAGGAAAGTCGCCGGCTGGGGGCGGTCGCCGAGGGTCTTGATCAGGGACCTCGGGAGCTCGGTCAGGGGGAGGGTCTCTTCGAGCCCGCGGCCGACGGGGTTCCGCCGCTCGCCGCGCCCGCCGAAGGCGTTCTCCCAGGTCAGGGGGATTGACTCGAAGGGGACGGGCTCGCTAAACGAGGCTCCGAACAGGAACCCGGGATTCCAGACTCTGGGCCCGATCGCGAGGACGGTCTTGGACCAAGTCTCGAGCGAGACGGTCGCGGCTGCGAGGGTGTCGCTGCCTCCTGGCGCGTAGGCGCTGCCCTTGAGGAGGACCTCGGCCCGGGGCTTGAAGTCCGCGAAGTCGCTGGCGTAGGAGATCGGCCCGACCCGGTCGAGGTCGTCGTCGGCCACGACGTCGGCGCTCAGGAAGCCCTGCTCGAGCGGGTCCTCTATGAGGGTCAGCTCGCGCTCGCCGGGGGTCAGACGCCAGGTCCCGCGCACCACGACGCTCATTTGCGCCTGGGGCGGGGTCCGGCTGGTCAGCTTGCGCCCGTAGTGGAGGGGCGAGAGGTTCTTGTGGATCACGCTGTGGCTCTTCTGGGACCGCTCACGGGAGCCCCAAGAACTTCGCGAGGGCCTTGTCGAAGCCCGTCAGGGTCACGGTGGTGTCGCTGAGGTCGACCTCGGTCGCAGCCCCGGTGCAGATCTCCGTCCGAGCACCGATCGCTATGTCCATGATGTTCCCGATCGAGACGTCGAGGCCCAGCCCGATCTTGATCTCGCACCAAATCCCGATCAGGACGTCGAGCTTGGCGATCACGAGGTTGATATCGACGCTGACGGCTTGGGCGAGGAGGTTGACGTCAATCACCGAGGCTTCGGCTCCGAAGCGGGCCAGGTAGGCGCCCAGCTCGACCTGGGTCAGGGTGCTGGTCCGATTCTCGAGCTGCTGCGCGACGGTGGTCTCGGTCTGCTTCGTGACCGTGGTCTTGGACTTCAAGTCGCCCGAGATGATGGCGGTCTCGGTCACGTCGCCTAGGACCGTCGAGGTCTCGGTCACGCTCCCGGTAACCGTTGAGGTCTCGGTCACGTTCCCCCCAACCGTTGAGTTCTCGGTCACGTTCCCAGTCACCGCCGGAGTCTCTGTGACATTGCCGTTGACCGTCGAGGCCTCGGTCACGTTCCCTGTGACCGCCGAGGTTTCGCTCACGTTCCCCGTGACCGTCGAACTGGAGGTCGCGTTGCCGGTCTGAGTCGTGGTCTCGCTCGTGTCCCCGGTGATGTCCGTGGTGGCGGTGCTGCCCCCCGTGATCGTGGTGTCTTCGGTGAGGGTGCCCACGGTGCTCTTCGAGTTGACGCTGGCGAAGTCTGAGACCTCGATCGAGTGCTGGCCCTTGGCGTAGGAGCCAGCGCTCCCCAGCGCCACCTCGGCCTGATCGCCGACCGAGACTTCGTAGCTCCCGCCAAAGCTCCCGTCGAAGCTAGTGCAGGCGTTCTCGAAGTCTGCGAAGGCGACCCCGCTCGGCAAGACCTCTTGGATCGCGGCGGTGAGGTCCGCGGTGGACTTCAGCTCGATCCCTGCGCTAGCCGCGTCGGCTGCGGGGATCGCTTGGTAATCAGTCAGCCACTGGGACCAGAGGTCCGTGCCGTCGCTTGCCCCCACGCCGACACCGCGCTCGGAGTCGTCGCCGTCGGCCGCCGCGCCCGGGGGGTCGTTGCTACTGCCGAAGCCGGGCTGGGGGAGCCGAGGCCCCGCGCCGACCAGTGAAGGCTGCGGACGCTCCTTGGGCTGAGCAGCCTTGGCGCGCGGGGTCCCGCAGCGCGAGACGGGGAGCGCGACGGGGCTTCGCCGAGCTGGTCGAAATGGGAACTCGGCCTGGAGGGCCTCGAGCCGCCCCTCATAGCTCCAGCCCGCGAGCCCCGGAGTCTGCTGGATCGTGTGGGTCACGCTCACAACGCGCCTCGCCGCGCGGTCCGCCCCAAAGACGTCTCCCGGGGACAGCGACGGGGTCTCGACTAGGGCTTCCATGACCTCAGCCCAGCCTCGGAGCTCCTCGCTCCAGAGGTTGGCCAGGGTCTGGGCCTGACCCCGCGTCCGCCAGGCTGCGTCCGCCTCGACACGCGTCACTCCCTGAGGGGCGACCGCCGCAGCGCATTCTTCGAGGGCGTGCTGCCCGCTCTGAGTCACCACGACCTCGCGGGGGAGGGTCTTGTGGATCGCCCGCAGGACGCGGACCTCGTCGCTCGACGTCTCGCGGCAGGACTCGGGGGCCCCGTCGAAGAAGACCAGGCGCTCGAGACCGAAGGCGTTGGCTTCGAAGCGAAAGCCGACGCCCTCGCGCTCGAGCCAGCGCGTCAAAAGGGCGTAGTCCGACTCCGCGCGCTGAACGATCTCCTCCAGCTCGGGGAGCCGAGCGCGGGTCCGGCGCGGGCGCTGGGCTTCGGCCTTGAGGAGGGCTGGGCTGAAGCTGAAGTCCGCGCCCTCTACGAGGCCCAGCTCGCCCAAGAGGTGCCGCGCCAGGCCGATCACCGACGCGCCGCGCAGGCTGCGGCTCTGGACGCGCTCTCGCAGGGCCGCGACGCGCGGGATCAGGGTCACCGTGTAGCCGACACCCACGGCCTTGGGTTCGACGACGAGCTCGGAGAGGACGCCCGCTAGGACCCGGACTCCCTGGGGGGTCGGGATCTCGACCCGGGCCGAGCTCCCGAGGAGGGCCTGGACGTCGACGGGCCGCGGAGCCACGAGCTCTAGGCGATAGCTGTAGAGCTCGTTGAGTCCCTCTCGCCCGCTCAGGGAGAGGAGGCGGAGGGAGTCGGGATCCAGCGCGGCGCTGGCAAACGTGACGGGTCCAATGTCCATGACCGCTCCTGCTCGGAGTAAGGAGACAGAGAGTACCAGACGATCAGGCCCGGTTGACGCGCGCCGCGCTGGGGCCCACCTTCGCTCAACCCTTCCCCCGCGGCGCTAAGCCTCCTCCCAACCCGCCCCTATAATCCCGCCCCCTCGACAGGAGCCCCTCGGCTTCCCGTAGAGGTGTCCGCTGCCGCAGGAGCAACACATGACCCTGACCCTGACCAACACGCTCAGCCGTGCCAAGGAGTCCCTCCCTGCCCCGGGCGATCGCCCGATCCAGCTCTACACCTGCGGCCCGACCGTCTACAACCACGTCCACATCGGCAACTGGCGGGCCTTCGTCTCCTACGACATCCTCCGCCGGAGCCTGGAGTGGCTGGGCTACGAAGTCCGCCACGTGATGAACCTGACCGACGTGGACGACAAGACGATCCGTGGCTCCCAAGCCGAGGGAGTCTCGCTCCGTGAGTTCACTGAGCGCTACACGGCACTCTTCCTCGAAGACCTCGACACCCTCCGGATCCGTCACCCCCACGTGATGCCCCGGGCGACCGACGCCATTGACGAAATGGTCGCGCTGGTCAAGCGACTCGAGGCCAAGGGGCACGCCTACCAGAGCGAAGACGGCTCCTACTACTTCAAGATCTCGTCCTTCGAGGACTACGGGAAGCTGGCCCACCTCGACCCCAAGAAGCTCAAGGCGGGCGCTGGCGGGCGCGTCGCGGCCGACGAATACGAGAAGGACGACGTGACCGACTTCGCGCTCTGGAAGGCCTGGAGCGAGGAGGACGGCGACGTGTTCTGGGAGACCGAGCTCGGCAAGGGTCGCCCCGGCTGGCACCTCGAGTGCTCCGCGCTGGCCATGGAGCACCTCTCGGACTCGATTGACATTCACGCCGGCGGGATCGACCTCGTGTTCCCCCACCACGAGAACGAGATCGCCCAAGCCGAGGCAGCCACGGGCCAGACCTTCAGCAAGATCTGGGTCCACAACGAGCACTTGATGGTCGGCGGCAAGAAGATGTCCAAGAGCCTCAAGAACTTCTTCACCTTCCGCGACCTCCAAGAGCTAGCGGGCGCCAGCGGACGCGAAGTCCGCTACGCCCTCCTCAACGCCCACTACAGCAAGAAGCTCAACCTCCAGGTCACCTACGAAGGCGAAGGGGAGAGCTTGCGCGCGACCCGCTTCGACGCCATTGAGGCCGCCCGTGAGGCGATCCACAGACTGGACGAGTTCCGCAAGGGCCTCCTGATCCGCGGCGGGGGTCCGGCAGACGAGGGCTCACGCGACATGGTCGAGGGCTATCGAGCCGCGATGCGGAGCGCCATAGCCGAGGACCTCAACGTGCCTGCCGCCCTGGGCAAGCTCTTCGAGCTCGTCCGCGACGTCAACAAGCTGCCGGACTTCGACGCCGCCTTCGGCGAGTTCGTGATCAGCGTCCTCGACGACGTGGATCAAGTCCTGGGCGTCCTCGAGCCCGAGGCCGACGCTGGACTGAGCGCAGAAGAGCAGGAGCTCTTCGCTGGCTGGGCCGCCGCCCGCGAGGCCAAGGACTGGGCTGGGGCCGACGCCCTCCGCGACCAGCTCAAGGAGCGCGGGATCCAGGTCCAGGCCCGCAAGGGCGAGTCGACCTGGTCCCGCCTCTAGAGGGAGTGGGGCTGCGCCGGGCCCTGGTCGTCGTTCCGACCTATGACGAGTGGGAGAACCTCAGCCGGACGACCCGCGGGATCCTGACCCAGGGCGAGGCCGTCGCGGCCCAGGCCGGGTTCTCGCTCGAGGTCCTGGTGGTCGACGACAACAGTCCCGACGGGACGGGTCGCCTGGCCGAGCGCCTGGCCGAGGAGGACTCGCGGATCTGGGTCCTCCACCGGAGCTGCAAGGAGGGCCTCGGCCGCGCCTACGAGGCCGGGTTCCGCTGGGCCCTGGCCCGGGACTACGCCTGCGTCCTGGAAATGGATGCCGACGGGTCCCACGCCCCCGAAGCCCTGCCCGAGCTCTTGAGTGCCCTCCGCTCCGCCGACCTCGTCCTCGGCTCGCGCTACGTCAAGGGCGGCGGGGTCCGCAACTGGGGCCTTCACCGTCAGCTCCTGAGCCGGGGCGCCTCGCTCTACGCTCGCTGGGTCCTAGGCCTCGAGGCCCACGACCCGACCGGTGGCTATCGGGTCTACCGGCGAGAGCTCCTCGAGCGCCTCGTGGCCACGGAGCTCTGCGCCGGGGGCTACGCCTTCCAGGTCGAGCTCCTCTGGCGCGCGCAGCGGGCAGGCGCTGCGATCCGCGAGGTCCCCATCGTGTTCCAGGATCGCCGCGTCGGCCACAGCAAGCTCGGCTGGCGCGACGTGTGGGAAGCGGTTCAGGTCCCTTGGCGGCTCAGCGGGCGGACACCAGGCGCTCGGAGAAGAGCTCCTTGATATCCCGCAGGGAGTAGCCGAGGCGGTTGAGGTTTCGAATCAGCTTCAAGTGGCGAAAGACGGTCTTGGGGTAGAGCCGATACCCGTTCTTGTTGAAGGTCACCCCCCCGATCAGCCCCAGCGCCGTGTATTGGTAGAGCTGCTGCCGCGAGATCCCAGCCTTCTTGAGGATGGGTCCTGCCGGGTAGAGCGGCTCGCCGTCGGCCGTGTATTCGAGGTCTGGGGGACTTCCTGCCATCGCCTCCCAAAGTAGATGGATGGCCCCAGCCTTCGCAAGTCCGCTGATCCTCGTGGTTTTACTCTGGAGTGCCTGCCCCATTCGCCATCCCCCTGCGAGTGAAGCCACCTCCCCACAGGAAGCCAGCCGATCTCGCTGGGATGACACGTACCCACCCCGATTCCCACGGTCGTGACACTTGTCGCCACAACTCCCATGTTCTTGGTCGTGTTCCGTGGCACCGAGCTTGCACTAAGGGAGAGCATGCGCGGCCTCAGTCCCTTGGGTGCCGCGCATATATACGAGGACGTCGCGTCTCAGTGGAGCCTTTACGGGGGCTCAACCCGAATGTTTCGGGGAAGGCACTGCAGGGACGCTTCGTCCTCGTTCTTTTGGTTCGCTTGATACCCTGCTGGTCTTCGCAGCCGGAGCACACGTGTCCGTCCTCTACCTCGTCCTCCCCGTCGGAATCACGCTCAGCGCCCTCTTCCTCTGGGGCTGCGTCCGCGCCATCAAGTCCGGGCAGTTCGACGACCTAGAGACGCCCGCTCACCGCGTCCTCCTCGACGAGGAAGCCGTCTAGGCCCCCTCGGGTAGCCCGCTTCCCAAGCCTGACAGCCGCTTCCCCCGGCGTGACGCGATCTCGAGACATAGCGCAGGTCAAAGCCTTGCTCATGCGCCTTCCACAGGGAGGTGCTCTATGGGGCTCGCTAGCTTCATCTCACGCAAGAAGGCGATCGTTATCGGAGCGCTCCTGCTCCTTGTGGCGGGGGTGGGGCTCTCGGTTCCGCACCTCTTTCATGCGCGGAAGTGAAGCAGCAACGAATCGGCTGCGGTCGGCAGCCTCAAAGCCATTGGCAACGCCCAGATCCTGTTTCGTGAGGGAGACAAGAACTGCGACGAGACCCTCAACTACGCCACTTCGCTCGAGCAGCTCACCAACACGGGAAGCTCGGGAAGCGAAGACTTGATCGACGAGGTTCTCGCGGGCGGAACGAAGCAGGGCTACGAGTTCCGGCTCACGACGGTAGATCCCGAGTACGTGTGGTTCGTGACCGTGTCACCCACCGTCCCGGGCGAGACCGGAGACCGCTACTTCGGGGGCAACATGGCGGGGTTGATCTTCTTCAACTCCAAACAGCCCGTTCAGTTCCGAGCCGACGGCTCGTCCACCGACGCTGTCCTAGGCAACTAAGGGCGTGCCCTCTGTGGGCTCGGCGTCCAGTCCCCGGTAGGAGTTGGCGACCACGCCCAGCGAACTCAGAGGCATCAGGATCGCCGCCAGGATCGGGTCGATCAGGCCCGCCGCGGCCAGGGTCGCCGCGAGAATGTTGTACCCCAAGGACATTCCGAGGTTGAGCCGGATCCGGCTCAGGGTGTCCTTCGAGAGCGCGTTGAGCGCGCTCAAGGCCCCGACACCTGGCTCCGAGAGGTAGACGTCGGCCGCCTCGAGGGCCGCCACGGAGCCCCCGCGGACGCCGACGCCCACGTCTGCTGCGGCGAGGGCGGCCGCGTCGTTGACGCCGTCGCCGACCATCAGGATCGGGCCGTAGCCTGCGGCGCGGGCCTCCTCGACGCGCGCTGCCTTGGCCTCGGGGGTCGCGCCTCCGCGAGAGGCTGAGACGCATAGCTCAGCGCCGACGGCCTCGACCACCGAGGGGTGATCGCCCGAGAGGAGCTCGACGCGCCAGCCCGCGTCCTGGAGCGCCCGAACCGCCGCACCGGCTTCGGGCCGGAGCTGATCGCCGAGGCCAGCCAAGCCGACCCAGCGCTGACCGCAGGCGACGGCGACGGGCGTTCGGCCTGCGCCCACGAGGGCCGCGAGGGGCTCGGCCGGGACCTCGATCCCCAGAGCCGCCAGCGCGCTCGGCGCACCGACACGCCACAGCTCACCCTCCAGCTCAGCCTCCAAGCCTCCACCCGGCAGCTCGCGAACCTCCACGCTCACCCCTCCAACCTCCCGCAACCGATCCTGCGCTGCAGGGTCGGGACTGAGGGAGCCTCGGCGACCAAAGTCCCGACGGTGAGCGAAGCGAGCCTCATTCCGCGGAGCGGAATTCAGAGACAGAGCCTCATTCCGCGGAGCGGAATTCAGAGACAGAGCCTCATTCCGCGGAGCGGAATTCAGAGACAGAGCCTGACCCCAGGCCTCACGAAGTCCCTCGGCGATGGGGTGGGCTGAGCTGGCCTCGAGGCGCATGACCTGAGCCTGGACGCGCTCGGCGTCTTGACCCGGCGCCAGCTCCCAGCTCACCAGGCTGAAGCGACCCTCACTGAGGGTCCCGGTCTTGTCGAGGAGCGCCAGGGGGCCCGCGGGCGCGCTGGCCTGCCCCGCCAGTCGTTGGAGGACGTCTCCGCCCTTGACGATCGCGCCCAGGCGCGCGGCGCGGCCCAAGGCAGCGTCCACCGCCAGGGGAGTCGCCAGGCCCAGAGCGCAGGGGCAAGTCACGATCAGGAGCGCCAGGGCGTGATCCAGCGCGAGCGCCGGGGCGGCCCAGCTCCAGCCCAGGAAGGTCAAAAGCGCTAGGGCCAAGACCGCGAGCACGAAGGTCCCCGCGACTCGGTTGGCCCAGGCCACGACGGGCGCCTTGCGCGCGCTCAGGGCGTCGACTTGGCGCAGGATCGCGGCCAGGCGTGTGGCCTCGCCCGCGGCCTCGACCTGCATCACGAGCCGGCCCCCCCGACAGATCTCACCAGCGTGGACCGCGTCACCTTCCTCTCCCGAGGAGCCGGCGGAGACCTCGACAGGCCGCGACTCTCCCGTCAGGAGCGAGCGATCGACGCTCCCGCGGCCTTCCACCAGGCGCCCGTCTGCCGGAATCCCCTCGCCGCCCAAGACCTCGACCCGATCACCTGCTTGGAGCACGTCTAGGGGCACGAGGCGCGGCCCGGAGGCCTCCAAGCGGCGCGCGCTGGAGGGGGCCAGAGCGGTCAAGAGCTCGCTCGTCTCGGCCGCGCGTCGGCGTTGGCGGCCTTGGAGCCAGCGGCCGATCAGGAGCAAGAACACGAGCACGGCGACCGTGTCGAAGTAGACCTCACCCACGCCGCGGAGCGTGTTCACCAAGCCGCCGACGACGCCCGCCAGGAGCGCCAGGGACACGGGGAGGTCCACGTTCGGCACCCGGCTCTCGAGAGAGCTCAGGGCGCCTCGGAGAAACGTCCTCCCGGGACCGAAGACCGAGATCAGGCTCAAGGCGAAGGCAACCCAGCGGAAGAGCGCCATGTAGGCGGGCTGCATTCCGTGCCAGATCCCGCCGTAGGTGGCGAAGGAGATCAGCATCACGTTGCCCGCGAGGGCTCCCGCGACAGCCAAGCGGACTAGGGCTGCGCGGTCCTCGCCCCGCCGGCGGCTGGCCTCTTCGCCGATCCGGTAGGGGTGGACGCGATATCCGAGTCGGTCCAGGGTCTGCGCGACCTGGCTCAGCGAGACCTGCTCCGTGTCCCACTGAACGTGGGCCAAGCCGCGCGAGAGGTCGAGGCGAGCGCTCTGGACGCCGGGACAGAGGTGCGGGAGGCGCTCGACGAGCCACACGCAGGCCGCGCAGTGAGTCCCCTCGAGGTAAAGGGTCGCGCTCGAAACAGCGTCACTTCGAGTCACGTGGCGCTCGTGGAAGCCTGGGTCGTCCAGCTCTTCGTAAGCCCGTCCGCTGGGGACACTCGGAGCGGCGCTCGCGCGGCGCGAGGCGTCAGCGGCTTGACCCGCGCTCCCGAGGAAGGCCGCCACCGTCTCGCAGCCCTGGCAGCAGAACGCGCTCGGCGCTCGACTCGAGGGGACCTCGAGACCGCAGTGCACGCAGCTCAAGGGCGCGGCCTCGCTAGGCGCGATCACCTCCTCGCTGCCTGCCAAGAGTCCAGCGCCAGGGCTCACCGAGTCTCCGTGGCCGTGGTCGCGCTGGCCTCCGACCCGCTCGCCACAGGGGCTGTGTCCCCACCGCAGCAGGGGAGGCGCTCTTGCTCCGCCACCGTCGGGAGCGCGTCCTTCGCCACCTGGGTCGGCAGCTCCAGGTTTCCGCGCTGAGCCAAGAGGAGCGCTCCAGTCAGGATCAGGAGGACCGCCGTGACCTTCTGGAGTCGCTCCCGGAAGCGGCCGAAGGTCTCGCGGAAGGCCAGGGCCACCCCAAGGAGCGCGGGCACGCTCCCGAGGCCGAACACCAAGAGGACCAACGCTCCGCTCAAGGCGCCTCCGCTTCCAGCCGCCGGGATCACGAACAGGTAGAGCCAGCCGCAGGGGAGGAGCGGCGTCAGGACGCCCAGGAGCAGAGCCCGGCGAGCGGGAGGCCAACTCCCCACGACCTGGAACGCGCGCCCGACCGCGGCCGCGCCGGGGAGGCTGAGGTGGAAGCTCGCCTTGCCGCCGCGCCACAAGAGGACCCCACCCCAGACCAGGAGCGCCAAGCCCGTCAAGATCGCAGCTGCCCGTTGGAACCCGAGGAGCTGACCGAAGTCGCTGACGCCGGAGCCCAAGGCGCCCGCCAAGGCTCCCAGGAGCGCGAGCGTCGCGAGGCGACCTCCGTGATAGAGGATCTGAGCCCCGACGACGCCGCCTCGGCTTGCGCCTAAGGGCGTCGCCGCGCTCACGACCAAGGGCCCGCACATGCCCACGCAGTGAATGCTCCCCAGGAGGCTCGTCAGGAACACCGCCCCTAAGAGCGCCCAGAGTGAGTCCGCCCCCGACAGAGACTCAGGCAACCCCGCGGCCAAGGGCAGCGCAGCGTTGAGCCAGTCGTAAGTCGGGAGCCAGGTCATGGGGCTAGGCGCTCAAGCTCAGGAGTCCGGGGCGACCAGGTCGCGACGAAGCGTGAAGCGCGCCTCGTCCTGCCAGGCCTCGAGGCGCAGCTCCCAGAGCCCCGAGCGTCGGAGGGGGAGCGACGCTTCGTAGACGCCGGGAGTCGTCGTCCTGGCGAGGGTCCCGCGGAAGGCCCGCCCGGCCCGCGCCTTGTGGAAGAGCTCCGCTCGGACGAGGCGACAGTCGACCGGCTCCCCCTGCGCCGTAGCTAGCCGGAGGCGAACGCGGCGGGTTCCGCTCTCGACTTGCCCGAGCTCGACCTCGCCCTGCCAACCGAGCTCGGTGTTGACACGCTCTTGGCGCTGACGGTCCTCCCACTTGAGGGCCTTGGCGTAGTAGTCGGGCTCGGCCACAGCGCTCGGATCGCTGCTCGCAATGTAGAAGAAGCTGAACTGCGTTACGAGGCAGCCCCCGAGGAGGCCGCACACGACGCCGACCCAGATCTTGGCCGAGCGGCTCTCTCGAGCCGCTGCGGCCTCGTCAGGTGTGGGAGCGGGGCTGATCACAGGGCGGCTCACTTCGGTCCGAGGAGGGTGACCTTGACGGTGTGGGTGAAGTCCACGCCGTCGCTGATCTCGAGGGTGCAGGGGACCTCGCCGGTCTCGGCGAAGCTCGCCGCCGGGAGGACCACGAAGAGGTTGGACTCCCGAAGCTCACGCGGCGTGATCGCGATCGGGTTCTCTGGCACGACCAGCTCGGCACCTGCGGGCGTCACGAGTCGGAGCGTGTAGGAGCGGACCTGATCGCTCTGGTTGTGGATCTTGATCCGAAGCTGATTGCTGATCTCACCGCTAGGCAGCGTCGCGTAGGGACGTCCGATCCCGCGCAGAGCCTTGACGTTCGCGCTCTCGCGGCCTATCAGCGAGAACCCAAGGGTCCCCATGACGAGGAGCATGGCCAAGGTGTAGACCACGACCCTGGGGCGGAGGGCCTTGCTCGGCTGACCCTCCTCGAGCTCCGAGCGGGCGCCGTAGCGGACGAGCCCAGTCGGCTTGCCGACTCGCTCCATGATTGCGTCGCAGGCGTCAATGCACTGGGCGCAGCCAATGCACTCGAGCTGGAGGCCTTCCCGAATGTCGATCCCCGTCGGGCAGGTCGTGACGCAAGCCTTGCAGTCAATGCAGTCCCCGACTGGGGCGGTCTCGGGCACGGCAGGTTCTTCAACGACGCCGACCGCGACGGGGAGTGGGCGGGCCTTCTTCTTCTTCTTGAGCTTCCCGCGCGGCTCCCCGCGGATCCGGTCGTAGCCCACGATCAGGCTGGCACGGTCGAGGAGGACGGACTGGAAGCGCCCGTAGGGGCAGGCCACGAGGCAGGTCTGCTCGCGGAACCAGCCGAAGTCGAAGGCCATCGCCAGGCTGACCCCGATCACGACCAGGAAAGCCGTCGGGTGCTCGGTGGGAGAGCTCGTGACGTAGGTCATGAGCTGGGACCAGCCCACGAAGTAGGCCAGGAAAGTGTGGGCCAAGAAAGCGCTGATCAGGACGATCACGACGTTCTTGGCCAAGCGCCGGACTCCGCCTCCTTGGCGATCAAGCTTGGCCTGCTGCTGATAGCTGCCCTCGAAGAGCCGATCCAGAGGTCGGAACAGGAACTCCATGTAGACCGTCTGGGGGCAGGCCCAGCCGCACCAGACCCGGCCAAAGAGGGCCGTGATCAGGAACACCCCCAGGAGTCCGCCCAAGATCAGGAGGAACAAGAGGTGGGTGTCGGTCGGCGCGAAGGTCGTCCCTAGGATCGTGAACTGCCGCTTGAGGAGGTCGATCAAGATCGCTGGCTTGTCGCCGATCGTGATGTGCGGCAGCGCCAGGAAGATCGCCATCAGCCCGTAGGCCACGAGGCGCCGCCCAGTCAGGAAGCGCCCGTTGCTCGGGCGAGGACGAATCCAGCGCCGCGTCCCGTCCTTGCGCAGGGTCGCGAGGACCTGCTCGGGAGTCTCTAGGACATGCGAGGGCTTGGCCGCCTGCTCTGCTGGCGGCTCGTTGGGTGCCGTCGGGGCCGGTGAGTTCACTCGACGAGCTCACCCTCGGGTGCCTTGGGATCGGGCGGGGTCGTGCCCTTGAGGCTCAGGACGAAGGCCGCGACCTTGCGCATCTCCGTCGGACCGAGCTCCTTGTTCCAGGCGCGCATGCCCTTACCCGGGCGCCCGCCTTCACTGATCGTCTTGTAGATCCGCGTCGGGGCGGCTCCCAGAATCCAGTTCTTGTCGGTCAGGTTGGGACCGATCTTGCCCTGGCCCTGGGGCCCGTGGCAGGTCACGCACTTGGTCGCGAACACATTCGCCCCGACCTGGATCGAGGTCGCGTCTTGCGCGAGGGTCAGGAGCGACTCGTCGGTCACCGGGTTCTTGAGCGACTCCTCGGCCCGCTTCTTGGCGATCTCCCCAGCCTCTTGGCGGAACTCGTCCAGGAAAGTCCTGTCGGGACCTCCGTGGATCCAGACCGCGTAGAAGGGGCTCCAGAGGACGCAGAGCCAGAGGATCGTCGTCCACCAGCCTGGGAGCGGGTTGTCGTATTCCCGGATCCCGTCGTACTCGTGACCGAGGAGCCGGTCGGGAGCTGAGGGATCAACCTCAGCCTGGGCCGCCTCGCTCGTGGTCTCTTCGCCAGCCCCTTCCGCTGTCGGGGTCGCGTCCTTCGACGCCCCCTTTCCTGGGGTGTCTTCGTTCTCGAGCTCCTGGACGGGAGCGCCGAGCTCAGCCTTGTCTTGCTCGCTCATAGGTCTGCTCCAGCGCTGCGGTCAGCGCCACTGAGGGGAAGGTTCGCGTCGTGGGCGTCCTCAGCGGCGTCCCGTCGGGACACGCGCCAGGCGACGGCCGCGAACACGGCCAAGAAGAGCACCAGCGAGACCTTGGGGTAGAGGCTCAGGTCAGCGTGGCTCATGATGTCGGTCAGACTCACTTGGCACCTCCTTCCGTCTGCTTGGACCTCGCGTCGGTAGCACCAGGAGCCGTCGTCTTAGGAGGAGGCGGCTTGCTGATGTCGGTCCCGAGTCGCTGGAGATAAGCGATCAGAGCCACGACGTCCTTGTCGCGGTAGCGCTCGAAGGCCTCCGCGCGCTTGGCCTCGTCACCGGGAGCAATGTCCGCGGCAAGGCGCTGCGCGACCTGATCGGCCTGCTCTCGGGCCATCTCAGGGGCACGCTTGATCGCCTCCCCGTAGGGCACGTTCAGCATGGCCATGGCGTCGACGCGGGCTTGGATTCCCTCGAAGTCGACCGCCTGGGTCGAGAGGTGGCCATAGGCCGGCATGATCGAGTCCGGCGTGACCTTGGCTGGGGCCTCGAGGTGCTCGAGGTGCCAGAGGTCGCTGTATTTCCCGCCGACCCGGTGGAGGTCGGGTCCGATTCGTCGCGAGCCCCACTGGAAGGGGTAGTCGTAGACGAACTCACCAGGCTTGGAATACTCGCCGTAGCGCTCGGTCTCTGCCACCAGAGGACGAACCATCTGCGAGTGGCAGTTGTAGCAGCCCTCCGCAATGTAGATATCCCGTCCGTAGAGCTCGAGCGGCGTGTAGGGCTGGACCGAGGTGATCGTGGGCACGTTGCTCTTGATCAGGAAGGTCGGAATGATCTCGAAGAGCGAGGCCACCACGACCGAGATCACGACGAAGACCGTGAACCGGGCCGGGAGGGCCTCCCAGAGGCGGTGCCAGCCGGCCTCGGCGAAGCGCCCGAGGTTGAAGAAGGGCTCGGTGACCGCCGGACGGCCCTTGCGCCAGGGCGAGGGGTGCTCGGCCGGAATCACGAGGGGCGCCATGGGCGGAGCCTCGAAGACCTCGGGACCCGTGGACTTGGGCGCGCTCATCCAGGTCATGACCAAGTTCAAGAGGCAGAACAGGGCACCCACGATGTAGAGGCTGCCGCCGACGGCGCGGGCCCAGTAGAAGGGGATCAGGGGCGTGACCGTCTCGACGAAGTCGGGATAGGCCAAGCGACCCGTCGAGTCGAAGGCGCGCCACATGAGGCCCTGGGTCAGGCCCGCGGCGTAGATCGCGACGATATAGAGCAGGATCCCGAAGGTCCCGATCCAAAAGTGCGCCTCGGCCAGCTTCGGGCTCCAGAGCTCGGTCCTAAACAGGCGCGGCATCAGCCAATAGGCCATGCCGAAGGTCATGAACCCGACCCACCCCAAGGCTCCGCCGTGGACGTGGGCGATGGTCCAGTCCGTGTAGTGGCTGAGGGCGTTGACCGTCTTGATCGACATCAAGGGACCTTCGAAGGTCGACATGCCGTAGAAGGTGATCGCGACCACAAAGAACTTGAGGACTGGGTCGGTCGTGACCTTGCTCCAGGCCCCGCGCAGGGTCAGGAGGCCGTTGATCATTCCACCCCAGCTCGGCATCCAAAGCATGACGCTGAAGAGCATGCCGAGGGTCGCGGCCCACTCAGGCAGCGCCGTGTAGTGGAGGTGGTGGGGGCCGGCCCAGATGTAGATGAACACCAAAGACCAGAAGTGAAGGATCGAGAGCTTGTAGCTAAAGACAGGTCGATCCGCGGCCTTGGGCAGGAAGTAGTACATCAACCCTAGGAAGGGCGTCGTGAGGAAGAACGCGACGGCGTTGTGCCCATACCACCACTGCATGAAGGCGTCTTGGACGCCGGCGTAGATCGAGTAGCTCTTGAAGAGTCCTGCCGGGACGACCAGGTTGTTGAAGATGTGCAGGATCGCCACGGTCACGATGCTGGCTATGTAGAACCAGATCGCGACGTAGAGGTGTCGCTCGCGGCGGTTCTTGATCGTGCCGAACACGTTGATCGCGAACACGACCCACACGACGGTGATCGCAATGTCTATCGGCCACTCCAGCTCGGCGTATTCCTTGCCCTGGGTAAAGCCCAAGGGGAGCGTGATCGCGGCCGACGCGATGATCGCTTGCCAGCCCCAGAAGTGGAACCAGCTCATGGCCTTGCTGAAGGTCTGAGCCTTCAGGAGCCGCTGCATGGAGTAGTAGCAACCCGTGAAGAAGGCGTTCCCCGCGAAGGCGAAGATGACCGCGTTGGTGTGGAGCGGTCGCAAGCGACCAAAGCTCAGCTCCGGGAGAAGGTTGAAGGAGGGATCCGCGAGTTGGATCGCGACGATCAACCCGACGAGCATGCCGACCACTCCCCACACGATCGTGGCGAGGAGGAAGGCGCGGACGGGCGCGTCGTCGTAGCTGAAGCGTTCGAGGGCTCCGGCTGGGGCCTGGGGGGCGCTCATAGAGAGACTGGACTCCTAGAGGTGAGGGCGCGGGGGGGCGCCGCAGGGGGAGAACCCGGCCCAGTCGAGCCGCGACCCTGTCCTTCCCGACCAAGGGCAAGGTGGTGCAACTCGACTGAGCCGAGAGAGCTCCGCGTCACTCGTAGACGAGCGGCGCGTTGAGCGGTGTAAGGGTGGTTGTGAGGGGTGTCGGTGAGTCGAACGAGCCGCCGAGGGCCCGCTCGAGAGAAGGCTAGAGCTGAGGAAGGGGAGCCACGAGGTCTTGAACCGAGAGCGCGCGCAGCAGGTCGTCGCTGGTCAGGACGCCGGTCGGCGACCCCTCCGAGATGACGGGGAGCGCGTTGATCGCGTGTTCGACCATGGACTGGGCCGCCTCACAGATCGAGGCGTCCGGGGCGATCGTGATCGGATTGGGCGTCATGACCTGCGAGACAGGGACCCCGTGGAGGTCCAGCTTGCGCTCGGGATCGCGGAAGGTGGCCCGGACCAGGTCGCGGTTCGAGAGGATCCCGATCAGCTGCTCGCCCTCCAGCACCAGCACGTGGCGAATCGCGCGCTCGGCCATCTTTTCGACGGCCACGAAGAGCTCGTCGTCGGGGGAAACGGTGATCAGGTGCGAGGTCATCCAACCTGAAACCAGGTTGCGCTTGCGGGGGCTCGTCATAGGGAAACTCCGGGCGCCCTTAGGCGCTCTCTCCAGGGCACGCGCCCTCTTCGAAAGGCTTGAAAGTCCATGATTTGCGTGAGTGACTGAGGTCTTCGAGACAGGCCAAGACGCGCGCGGCCTCGACACATGAAACGAGGCCAATGGGGCGGCCTTCGTCGACCACGACGACCCGGTGGGCGCGCTCGCGAATCATGAGTTGGCAGGCTTGGGCCAAGCGCAAGTCGCCAGCGCAGGTCGGGGAGGCCTTGCCGGTTAGACCGCCCACCGTGCGGACGCCCGCGCCATCTCGGCGGGCGCTCAGCAGATCTCGCAGCGAGCAAGAGCCTCGGTAGAGCCCCCCTTCGTCGAGGATCGGTGCTTCCTCGATCCCTGCGGCCAGCAGAACTTCCTCGGCCTCCGTCAGCGTCGCGTCGCTCGGGAGGCAGAGCGGCTCGGGGGTCATTACGTCTGCAACAGTCAGATCTTGGAAGCGAATCACGGGATGTCCTGGGGGGGGCTCGCAGGTGCTTGGCAGTGCTCGGAGGGATAACTGCAACCTGCGTGCCAAGGCCAAGCGCTGTCTGCAGCAAGCCCCCGTCTCACGCACGTGACAGGCGTCTCGGGCCCTGTCTCATGGGCGAGACGCGACCCCCGAGGCCAAAGGTGACCGCCTCGCCCGGCTAGACCACGGCTCAGGCGTGCCCCAGTCTGCAGGAGCAAGCCTCCCCTCCTAGGTCTCTCCTTGACCAGACCCGCCCTCAGGAGTCGCCAGGAGGATCCCCAGTTGCTTACCGAGGTGAAGCCTGGTGAGCTCGTCGGGCCTCCCCTCCCTCGCCCCTCCCAACCCTGACAGCTCGACGGCGGCAATGGCCTTCCGAGGGGCCACCCCTGACCCTTCGGACTCCGCCTCCCTTGCGGCACACTGATCCCTCAAGCCCAGGAAGGACTGAGCGTGATCGCTCCAGACGAACTCAAGGCCCTGATCGCGGGGTCGCATTTGATCTGCGTTCGCTGCGACGCGGGCGGGATCATTCGCGCCGCCACACCAACCAGCGAAGAGCGACTTGGCCCCCTCATCGGCAAGACCTGGGAGGAGGTCACCGGCTCGCCCTTCCAGCTTGGCCTGAGCACTGAGCGCTGTCCGGGAGGCCCCGCCTCGCTCCCGCTCCTCTTCGATCACCACGACTTGCCCGACGGTCGGATCTCACTGGGCTGCGACCTCCGCGAGCAACTGGCTGCAGAGTCCGACGCGCGTGAAGTCGCGCGCCAACTCGAGCACCAAAAGGCTGCCCTTGATCAGCACGCGATCGTGGCCATCACGGATCCTCGCGGTCGGATCACCTACGCCAACGAGAAGTTCGTCGAGATCAGCGGCTACGAACTCTCCGAGCTCATGGGTCGGGACCACCGGATCCTCAACTCCGGCCGGCACCCCAAGGACTTCTTTCGAGCCCTCTGGGGCACTATCAGTCAAGGCCACGTTTGGCGAGGAGAGATCTGCAACCGCGCCAAGGCCGGACACCTCTACTGGGTCGACACGACCATCGTGCCCTTCACAGACACCGACGGTGAAGTCCTCGAATACGTCGCGATCCGGGCCGATATCACGGCCCGCAAGCAGCACGAGACCGAGCTCCGACTCCTGGCTAGCCTGGTCGAGGCCAGCCAGGACGCGATCGTCCGCGAAGGTCTCTCTGGGACGATAACGGCCTGGAATTCAGGCGCCGAGAAGCTCTACGGCCGGACCGCCGGGCGAACCCTGGGGCGACCCCTCTCGGAGGTGTTCCCTGACGCCAGCGAGCCAACCCGACCCAGCGAGCGCCCCAGCGAGTGGACTCGCCCCCACGCCGACGGCAGTCCGCTCCAAGTCGCTGAGACGGTCTCTCCTGTCCTCGACGAGGCTGGCGAGGTCGTGGCCTGGGTTCGGATCAGCCGCGACGTAGGCGCGAGGAAGCGAATGCAGGCTCGCCTGGCCCAGGCCTCCAAGCTGGCTGCTCTCGGAGAGCTCGCGGGCAACATTGCCCACGAGATCAACAACCCCATTGGCGTCGTGAGCGGCAAGGCTCGCCTCCTCCTCAGCCGCGAGGAGCTGAGCCCGAAGGTCGAACGCGAGTTGGGCAAGATCGTCGAGCAGTGCGACCGGATCGGCCGCCTGACCCGCGGACTCCTGGACTACTGTCGCCCCGCGGGAGGCACCCGGACTCAGGTCGACGCTCAAGTCCACCTCCGCAAGGCCGCCGCCTTCGTGGACACGCGCGCTCAGCGTCACAACGTCACGATCGGGCTCGATCTCCTCGACGATCCGCCCTTCGTCCACGCCGAGGGGAGCGAGCTCCAGCAGGTGTTCCTAAACCTCCTCCTCAACGGGATCGACGCCCTCTGCCCAGAGGGTGGGAACATTCGAATCCAGACCCGGCGCGGAACCCTGCGTGGCCAGCCCGCGCTGGAGGTCGTGGTCAGCGACGACGGCCCGGGGATCCCCCCCGAGATCCAAGACCGCGTGTTCGAGCCCTTCTTCACGACCCGCGAGGGCCAGGGGACCGGCCTCGGCCTCGCGATCTGCCACGGACTGGTCCAGGGCCAGGGCGGCGAGATCCGGCTCGGGTCGGCTCCAGAGGGCGGAGCCTGCTTCGAGCTCGCTTTCCCCCTCGGGGCCTAAGGCGATCCCACAGCTCTGGGCCCGCTCGGCCTTGCGCTGGACCGCCCAGACGGCGAAGGTTCCACGCTGGAGGAGCCGTGGGCGCCCGAATTCTGATTGTCGACGACGAAGAGGGAATGCGAGAGGTCTGCAGCGACTCTCTCGAGCAGATCCCTGACGTCACCTTAGTCACCTGTAGCGATCCACAGGAGGCGCTCAAGGTCCTCGCCAACGACGACTTCGACCTCCTCCTGACCGATATCCGCATGCCCGGCATGAGCGGCGTCGAGCTCCTCGAGCGCGCCCGCGAACACGACCCAGAGCTGCCGGTGGTCATGATCACCGGCTTCCCGAGCGTGGAGACGGCTGTCGCCTCCCTCAAGCTGGGCGCCGTTGACTACCTGACCAAGCCCTTCCTGCCCGACGAGCTGGTCGCCAACGTGACCCGCTTCCTCGAGGAGCGCCGTCTCCGGAGTGAGAACCGCCTCCTGCGCGAGCGCCTCCGCGGACGCAGCCGCTTCGGCTCGCTCATCGGCCAGTCCGACGCCATGCAGCGCGTGTTCGAGCTGATCGAGCGCGTCGCCGAGACCGACGTCGACGTCCTGATCCAGGGCGAGACGGGAACAGGCAAGGAGCTGGTGGCCTGCGCCCTCCACGAGCGCAGCAAGCGCGCGTCCGAGCGCTTCGTGCCCGTCGACTGCGGCGCGATCCCCGAGAACCTCCTGGAGTCGGAGTTCTTCGGCTACGAGAAGGGGGCCTTCACCGGGGCCCAAGCCCGCACGATCGGCCTCCTCGAATACGCCAACAAGGGGACCTTCTTCCTCGACGAGCTCGGCGAGCTCCCGGCCCAGCTCCAAGCCAAGCTCCTCCGGGCTCTGCAAGAGCGCCAGATTCGCCGGATCGGTGGCAAGAGCCACATAGACGTCGACCTCCGGATCGTCTCGGCCACGGCCCGCGACCTCGCCAGTGAAGTCAAGGCTGGACAATTCCGCGAGGACCTCTTCTACCGGATCAACGTCGTCCAGATCGCGCTCCCTCCCCTCCGCGAGCGCGACGACGACGTCCTCCTCCTGGCGGAGCACTTCCGCGAGCGCTGCGGACGCGAGCTCGGCAAGGAAGTGGCGGGCTTCCAGGACGAAGTCCTCGAGGTCCTCCGGGCCTACAGCTGGCCCGGCAACGTGCGCGAGCTCATGAACGTGATCCGTCGCGGGATCGCCATGGCTCGCGGCGATCGGATCTCGCTGGAAGACCTCCCGGATCACTTGGTCTTGGCCGCGGGCCGCGATCTCCCCACTCGTGACGGCCCTGAGGCAGGCTTCTTCGACCTCCGCGCTCAGCGCATGGCCTCCTTCGAGCGCGACTACCTCAGCCAGAAGCTCGAAGCCCACGGCGGCGAGGTCAGCGCGGCTGCCGTCGCGGCTCAGATCCCCCGCGGGACCTTCTACCGCTTGCTCAAGAACCACGACCTCAAGCCGGCGGACTTCCGCTAGAGCTTGGGCCTCGTGTCCAAGCGGGAGGGCCGTGTGGTGCTCGGGCACGAGGTGCAGGCGCCGTGGTCCACCCAGCACTCCCGGTGCTGGGGAGCGAGACAGTCGGGACACTTGATCGCCTCGGCGGACTCGACTAGGTCGCGACAGTAGGGACAGCGCGTCGCTCCGACCCGGCAGCCAGGACACTCACCACGAAGGGCGAAGGTGTCAAAACTCGCCCCACAACCGCCCGGGGAGCCCCCAGTGAGCGCCAAGGGGGGGCTAGGAAGCAGCACGGGCAGCGCACGCCTTCTCGCCGCTGAGGCTTGGCCCGGTTCCGGCTACGAAACACAAGAAGGGTCATCACGCCGAACACGCAGGCCAAGAAGAAGAGTTCCCATACGTCCAGCCTAGTGGGGTCCTTTTCCTTTGGGGTGCCCTGAGACCTCAGGTAGGCTCCTGGCCTCAGAGGAGGTCCCCGTGGCCAAGCCCATGACCATGGCCGAGTTTTGGCCCTACTACCTCGGCGAGCACCGCAGCGGGCCGAACCGTGCCCTGCACACGATCGGCTCCCTCGGAGGCCTCGTCTTCCTCGGCGCGGCGATCTACACCCGCAATCCCTGGCTCGTGATCCCAGGCCTGATCAACGGCTACGCCTTCGCCTGGTTCGGCCACTTCTTTATCGAAAAGAACCGCCCTGCGACCTTCCAATACCCTTTCAAGAGCTTCCTCTGCGACTGGATCATGCTCTTTTACGTCCTTACCGGACAGATAGGGAAGCACCTCGCCAAGCTGCCCCCGCTCCCAGGCGAGGGCGCCGAAGAGGGAGCCGCTCAGGACGCCTCTTCCAAGGACGCGTCGGAGCCCCTCGCCTCAGCCTGAGGCGTCTCGCTGCCTCGGCTCGCGCCGACTAGGCGGAGACTCGCGGGGAGCAAGAGCAGATCGCCGATCAGGGCCGCCAACATCGCCGCCGCGCACAGGATCCCGAAGTTCCGGGTCGGCGCGAAGGGCGCGCCCGTGATCGCGAGGAAACCCGCGGCCACCACGACCGAGCTGAGCAAGATCGCGGCTCCCGCAGAGCGCGCTGTGTGCTGGAGAGGGTCCTCTCCGCTCAGAGCGCTCTCTGCCTCCCCGGCCTGCCAGGCGCAGAGCACGTGGAGCGTGTCGTCCACAGCGACGCCCAAGGCGATCGCCGCCGCCATGCTGGTCCCGATATCCAGGGGGATCCCCGTCAGGGCCATGGTTCCCATCACGACCGCGACCGGGAACGCGTTCGGGATCAAGGCCGCCAGGCCCAATCGCCAGGAACGAAGCGCCACGACCAACACGATCTGCATCAGGAGCGCCGTGATCAGGAGGCTCTTCTGGAGCGTCGCCAGGACCGCGTCTTGGGTCGCGAGCAGGAGAGGATAGCTCCCGGTGACCTCCAGGGACAACTTGCGTCCGGCCAGGTCCGCCTCGGGCCCTTGAAAGGCGCTCACGATCCCCGCTTCGAGGGCCTGCAGCTCCTGGGGGCCGAGGGTGTCTATGGCTAGCGAGACTCGCAAGAGTCGCCCGCCCTCGGCCCGGAAGGGGTCGAGGACCTCTCCCTGGCGCTCCATGATCTCGGCGAGCTGGAAGTCGGCCGGGAAGTCGTCGACCTTCGCCGCGCGATAGCCCGCCTCGCGTAAGAGGAGCGGGAGCGAGACCGCCCCCCGGGTCCCCGGCAAGGTCTCGACCTGACGCACGAAGGTGTCTACGGCTCGCAGGAGCACGGGGTCGCTCGTGATCGGCGCGCCCGAGCTCCGGATCAAGAGCTCGACCTGGGCCAAAGGCGCGCCTCCTCGGTCCAGGGCCTCATAGTCGAGGCGGATCGGGTGATCAGGGCTCAGGTAGCGGATCGCGTGGGGCTGGGAGGTCAGCTGCGTCGCGCCCCAAGCGCCGAGGCCGATCGCGACGAGTCCGAGGACGCTCCAGAGCCAAGGTCGCCTCGCAGCCCCCGCCATGATCCAGGCGGTCAAGCGGCCGATTCGACCCTCGGGCTTGGCCTCAGAAAGCGAATCGGGGCCGGACGTCTCAGGCGCCGCGCCTTCGCTCTCGCCTGCGGGCTTCCCCGGCCGCGGTGGGACGAGGCCGGCGAGCTCCAAGAGCGCCGGGAGCAGAATCAGGAGCGCGGGCGCCCCGAGCAAGAGGCAGGACGCGCTGAGCGCCCCAAAGGTCCGGATCGGACCTACGCTCGAGGTAGCCAAGCTCCCAAAGCCCAGGGCCGTCGTCCCCAGCGCCAGGAGGCAAGCGCGACGCTTGGCGCGAGCCGAGGCCCAAGCCGCCAGGCCCCAATCCGCGCCCCCAGCCACCAGGCGCGCCTGCTCGACGAGGAGGTGCGCCCCCGTCGCTAGCAAGAGGACGAAGCTCAGGGGCTTGACCACGGTCACGATCAGGTTGCTCGTGACACCTGCCAGGCCCAGCAGGCCCTCGCTGGCGAACACCACCAGGCCCACGGGCACCAAGAGCGCTGCCGTCTGACGCGGGCTTCGCGTCAAGAGGAGCAAGAACACGACGCAAACTCCGACCAGGAGGGGCATCGCCTTCTGCTCGATCTCAGCGCCTGCTCGGTCCAGCTCCACGTTGACCAGGGGCTGGCCCGCGACGCGGAATCCGCGCCCCTCGCGTTGAGCGCGCTGGCGAAGCGCGTCCACGACCGGCTCCAGCTCGAGTCGCTCGCTCGTCGAGCCTGGGTTCAGGACCGCCGCCACCCGCGAGCGCGGGGCGTCATGGTCATAGAGGGACATGGTCCGGTTGAGGGGGCCCTTAAAGACCCAGCCCACGAAGCGCTCGGCGCCGCGGCCCAACTCCGGATCAGCCAGGGTCTCGACCTGACTCCGGAACGCGTCGAAGGGTCCCAGGACTCGCTTGACGCCGCGGGCCTGGGCCAGGCTCTCCTCGGCTGCCTTGGTCAGCTGCAGGAGGCCAGGGGCGTCTCCGCCCGAGATCTCGACCAGGAGGACTTCGTCGCCGCCGAAGGCCTTGAGCAGAGCCTCGTAGGTCGGGCGACCTGCCGCGTCTTCGGGGAACCACGAAGCCGGGGCGTTATCGACGCCCGGTCGCGGCGCGACGAAGGCCAAGAGCGCGAGCGCCAGGAACACGAGCGCCGCCCCCCAGACGCGCCCTCTCGGCGCGGACGCGAGCGAGTCGCTCACGCCTCGCCTGCGTCCTTGGGCAGCTCCGCCCCAGCCTCCTCGGCGGGCGCAGCCTCCTCCGTGGGCGCAGCCTCCTCCGTGGGCGCAGCCTCCTCCGTGGGCGCAGCCTCCTCCGTGGGCGCAGCCTCCTCCGTGGGCGCGGCCTCCTTCGTGAGCGCGGCCTCCTCCGTGGGCGCGGCGTCGCTCGAACTGACCGCCTCGCCGACGGGCTCGGCAGACTTGGGCGCCGAGGCCTTCGCCAGGCCGGCGCGTTGAATCGCCGCGAAGGGCTTGGTGATCGCGATCAGGACCGGGAGCAGGGTCAGCATGGCGAACAAGGCCGCGACCATGGCGAAGGCCGTGAAGAGCCCGAAGTAGGCGTTGGGGAGGAACTCCGAGACGACGAGGACCACGAAGCCCACGACCGAGGTCAAGCTCGTGTAGAGGATCGAAGTGCCTATCGAGCCGTGGCTGCGCTCAATGGCGGCCGCGACGTCGCCGTCCTTGCCGATCTCCTCGCGGTAGCGGAACAGGTAGTGGATGGCGCAGTCGACGCCGATCCCGAGCGAGACGCTCGCGATCATGACCGTCGCCATGTCGAGGGGGATCCCCGACCAGCCCATAGCGCCCAGCACGAGGAGGATCGGGACCATGTTCGGGACGAGGCCCAGGAAGGCCGCGAAGGGGTTCCTGAACAGAAGCGAGAGCATGACCCAGATCGCGAGGAGCGCGATCACGCTCGTCGTGACCTGGGTCTTGCCGAGGCTCGCGAGCATGTTGGCGTAGAGCACGAACATGCCCGTGATCTCGGCCCGAATCGGCGGGTCGGGGGCGGTTCCAGGGGGCTCCGTCCCAGGAGGTGCTCCGGCAGGCGGTGCCTCGGGGAAGGTCTCGGCCAAGAAGGCCCGCAGGTCTCGGATCAGCTCGTGGCGCTTGAGCTTGGGGTGGGTCTCCTGGACCCGGGCCACGATCCGCAGCCGTGAGGCCGGCAGGACCTTCTCGCCCGCGACCTCCCGCTCCTTGGTCACGACGTAGGGCGAGAGCATTTCCGGCGTGAGCTGGAAGAAGAGCGCTCCAGCCATTCGACCGCGCGGCATTTGGGGGAAGAGCTTGCGGACCTCGTCCACGAGCCCCGGAAAGCTCATGACTGCGCCGACCTCTTCGCGGGCCTCGAGCCAGGCTACGACCTGGGCGGCCTTGTCGAGGTTCTCCTCTTGGCCGCCGCCGAAGGCGCCCTGCTTTCGTCCGTCGAGGACGATCTCGAGAGCGCTCGTGCCGCCGAGGTTCTCGTCGACGTACTTGAGCCCAACGTGGATCGGGCTCGAAGGCCGGAAGTAGTCAATGAAGCGAGCCTCGACCTTGATCCGGGTGATCCCCCAGCAGGCCAGCGCGACCAGGACCACGGTCAGCCCCAGCACGAGCCCCCGCCGATTCAGGGAGGCCTTGCCGAGGCCGCTCAGGAAGCGCGCGCTCCGCTCCAGGCGGCCCTCGGAGGTCTCGGGGAGGACCAGCATGCCCGCGGGGAGGAACACGAAGCTGAACAGGAACGAGAGCCCGACGCCCGCCGCCATGAAGAACCCGAAGTCAATGATCGGGCGCGAGCCGGCGTAGTAGAGGCTCGCGAAGCCGGCGGCCGTCGTGGTGGCCGTAAACAGGCAGGGCCAGACCAGGCCCTGGACGAGGCGCTTGACCCGGGTGGCCCGGTCTTCGTTGGGGAAGCGAGCCATGAGCTCGCGAAAGCGGACCACGAGGTGGATCGAGTGAGCGAGGCCGATCACCAAGAGCAGGGCCGGGACGTTGGCCGTGATCACGGTGACTTTTTTGTCCAGGGCCTGCATCCCAAAGAGGGTCCAGGTCACCGTGGCACCGGTCGCGCAGAGCGGAAGCAAGACCCAAGCCAGGCGCCGGAACACGATCATGAGGAAGGCGCACACGAAGAGGATCGAGAGCCCGAAGAAGCTCTTGAAGTCACCGTCAATGGCTTTGACCATGTCGACCACGATGGCGGGGACGCCCGAGCGGCCGATCTGGTGTCCGTCCTTCTTGGCCTGCTCAATGATCTTCTCGATCTCGGCCAAGGCCGCGATCCGCTCCGCCTTGCGGATCTCCTCGCTCTCGACCCACTCGGGCCAGAAGGCGTCGATCTCTGCTTGGACCTTCGCCAAGGCGACTCCCGCCTCCTCCAGCGCTAATCCGTCCTTGGCGGACGCGAGCTGATCTTGGATCAGGGCGCGCTGGTCGTAGAGCTTGAGGCGAGTCCGCATGGCGCGTTCGCTGCGTGGGCGCTTGCGGATCGTGACCAAGATCCCGGCAGTCTTGCCGTCCTTGCTCACGAGGTTTCCCGAGAAGAGCTCGTGCTCGGTCAGCTCGGCGCGAGCCTTCTCCAAGTCGACCTCAGGCGAAGTCGCCGTGGCTTGCCTAGAGAGGGCCTTAAAGGGCGGGAGCGGCTCCTTGAAGGAGCGCATCAGGACGACCGGCGCCCGCGCCAGAGACCAGACCGAGGAGATCGGCTTGACTTGCTCTGGTTTGCCGGTCTTGGGGTCAAGGATCGGAAGCCCGGTCTGAGAGCTGATCTTGGCGATGGTGATCGCCTCGAACTTGGCGTGGAGCTCCTCCACCGCGGCCACGCCCGCCGGCGTGAACAAGTCGTCGCGCTGGAGCCCCACCAACACGAACTCGTCGTTGGCGAAGATCAGGGCGTTGCGGTCGTAGCGCAGCGCCTCAGGGTCAGCCTCGAGGACCAGGGAGTCGGTCGAGGAGTCCACGCCCCACCGGCTCACGATCCCCGGAATCAAGAACAGGGTCCCCAGGAGGACCGCAGCTGCCAGGATCGGGATCAAGCGCTTCATGGGCGGAACTATACGCGCCCAGCCCCTCCCAGATCCGGCTCAGGGGACGGCCCGGGCCAAGGGAACATCCCTTGCTGAGGGGAACCGGCCCAGCCTTACTCCTACATGGACGCGCGCCTCCGCCGAGCTCGACAGGACTGGCTCAGCCAAGGCGACGTCGCCTCAGGAGTCAGGGCCCTCGACGCCGAAGACCTGAGCCCCCTCGAGGCGCTGCGCCACCCCTGGCTCGCCAGCTCGGAGCTCCGCCTGGCTTACGGCGGACACCTCGCCGGGCGCGCCGAGCCTCTCGGCGAGTGGATCGCAGCCTCGACCCGCCTCGAGGACCCCGAAGGGCTGAGCCTCGAGGAGGAGTGGGAGCTTCGGCAGCGCGAGTGGACGCTTCGCGACGCCCATGGGGAGCGTTGGACAGGGGGTCAGAGGCGCGCGCCATCCGAGTTCACCTGTGAACTCGGCCACCGCTGGAGTCTGGCCGGCGGCCGAGTTGTCGCCTGCCCTTGGCAGCTCACGCCCACGGCGATCGCGAAGAGTACGCAAGCGGACTTCCGAGCCCGCGGTGAGCCCGTGGTCGAGATCATGCGAGACGAGGGGCTGCCGAACCTCCTCCCCTTCGCCAACCTCGTCGCCGAGCGAGCCTTCATGCGAGCGCTTCACTCCTTGAAAGTCGCCCTTCAGGAAGAGTGGCCATGGAGCGAAGAGGAAGAGGCTGCGGCTCAGGTGGACTTCGACGCTGTGACTGAGGCGCGCAACCGCGCTCAGCTCGAGGCCACCCCGCCTGTCGACCTGCGGGCGCTCACGTGTCTGCTCCCGAGCCTGCGCCACTTCGAGCTCCATGGCTCCGACTTCCTCGGCGCCTGGGCCGAGGCTCTCAGCCCTCGACTTGAGTCCTTCGCTTCCTTCGCGGCTCCGAACGCGCTGGAGCCGATCTTCGCCAGAGCGTGGCCTCGCCTCAGACGCCTCACCCTCCGAAACCTCTGGATGGGCGAGTCCGAGGCATTGGCAGCTCCGCCCCAGAACCTGGTGGGGACGCACTTCCCAAGGCTCGAGGAGTTGAGCCTCATGGGACTCAAGCCGCCAGGCCTGGGGGCTGTGGGCACGAGGCTGCGGAGCCTGACCCTCGGCGGCCCCGTCCCCATGATGCTCGGCGGCCCGCCGAGCCCTGCCCAGAGCATGCTGCGCCCGGTGATTCAGTCGGACCTCCCTCGCCTGCGAGAACTCTCGATCTACTCACACCGAACCTCCGGCTGGCTCTTCGATCGCCTGGCAGAGCTTCCTGCGCTGCGGACCCTCGAACTGAGCAACACCGGGTTGGACAACGTCGACGCTCGCCACGTTGCACGGCTCCGTGGCCTCCGCCGCCTCTCGCTCGGGTCCCACCAACCGCTCAACGGAAAGGGGCTCGAGGCGATCCTCAGCGGCCCCCTCTCCCGCACGCTGCGCGACCTCGACCTCCGCGGGCGACATGGCTGCTGCGGCCCCAGCCAGAGTCACTACCCCCTCGGCGGAGCCCAGGCGCTGCACGACCTTCGCGGCCACGGCCTGACCACACTCTCGCTACCCCACCTGACGCTCGAGTCGGCACGAGTCCTCGCGACGGCGCCCGCGCTCCGGCGTCTCTGCTCTCTCCGCGTGGGTGACTTGCGGGACGACCCAGAAGCGATCCACGCGGCTCTGACCAAGAAGGCCGTGTTCAGCCTTGCGGACTTCGAAGTCGACAACCCTCGGAGCCCCGAGGAAGAAGCGGCCCTCTGCCGCGTCTGGGGCAGGCGCTACCTCAACAAGCCCGACCTCGTGTTCTTCGACTTCAACTTCTAGACCTGAAAGGCCTCGGCCCGCTCGCGCGGGATCGGGTCTGGATAGGCGATCAGCTTCTCGCGGTCGATGAGCCCGATCCAGCTCGCGATTCGGGTCTGGGTGATCATGCTGATCATGCGCAGGCCGAGCTTGACGGCCTTGGGGAAGGAGCCCGTGACCATCGAATCCCCGACCCGGGGCCGGTAGTGGACGCTGATCTCGGTCATGGGCACGCCGGCTAGGATCATGAGCAAGGTCAGGTGAGGACCAAAGTGCGAGTCGCCGACGGCGAAGGCGTCGCGGACTCGGTGGTAGCTCTCGCGGTGGATCGCGCGGTAGGTGCAGCCGACGTCGGTCAAGAGCGAGCTGTTGAACAAGACCTCGACCTGCTTGGCCACGGCCCAGTTCCCCCAGCGGAGGAAGGCGCCCATGTTGGCGCCGTTCCAAATGAACTCCTTGGTCGTCCGGGTCCCCATGACGTAGGGGAAGTCCTCGGAGTAGACGAGGAGCTTCTTGAGGTCGCCGGGCTCGAAGGTGTCGTCGGGCTCGCAGAGCACCAACACGTCACCCGTCGCTTCGGCCAGTCCCCTTCGGCAGGCCCAGCCGTAGCCCTGGCGAGACTCGAAGATCTCGCGGGCCCCCGTGCCCGCGACCTCCTCCGAGGTCCCGGGCGCCGCGTTGTTGTTGACGACGATCACCTCGTCGGCCAACCCCGTGGCGAAGAACCTCTCGACCACCGAGCGGATCGAGTCCTTCTCGTTGTAGGTCGGCAAAATGACCGAGACGCGCTTGTCCAACCACATGGCGGCGATAATACTCCCAGGCTGGCCTAAGAGGGCTCCCAAGAGGGATTAGAGGGGAAATCCGGCTGACCGAGCGAACCCGAACCCTGCTCAAGTGCGCCGCCCTGGCCGGGGTCGCGATCCTGCCCTTCCTCGTCGTGCTCCAAAACGGCTTCCTCGGCTTCGACGACGGGACGGTGATCCTCCAGCAGCCCTTCCTCCGCGAGCCCGGCGGGATCCTGCAGTGTCTCTGGCCCTACCCCCTGCGAGAAGAGCCGCTCCTGCTTCGGGACGTGACCTATTGGCTGAGCTTCCAGCTCCACGGCGAGTGGGCGCCGGGCTTCGCCGCGGTCGACCTCCTCCTCCATGGCCTCTGCGCGATCGGCGTCTGGGCCCTGGGCCGGCGCGTCCTCGCGCGGTGGCCCCGCCTGACGCCCGGCGGCGTCGAAGCCGCCGCCCTCGCTGGGGCCTTCCTCTTCGCCGTCCACCCGATCCACGTCGAGTCCGTGGCCTGGCTCTCGGCTCGCAAGGACGTCCTGAGCGGGGTGTTCTACCTGGCCGGGGTCTGCGCCTGGCTGGACTATCTCGGCGCCACGGATTCTGTCGCGAAGCGACGTTACTACGTCTGGACCGGGGTGTTCTACCTCGGCGCCCTGGGCTCCAAGAGCGGAACCGTGAGCTTCCCCCTCGTCCTCGTGGCCGCCGACTTGATCGTCGGGCCCAAGCGCTCGCTCAAGGAGCGAGTCTTGGCGGCCCTGCCCTTCGTGATCCTGACGGCAATCTACGTCAAGGGCTACACGGGCCTCCTCTCGAGCTTCGACGCCGCGCGGGGGACCTCTGTCCTAGAGCGACACCCCGAGCCGGTCTGGAAGACTTGGCCCATGACCAACGCCGCGGTCTTGGAGCAGTACCTCTGGCGAATGGCTCTCCCCCTCGATCAGCGGGTGTTCTCCTCCCAAACCTATCGCCTCGAGCTGACTCCAGCCGTGATTCGGGCCCTGGTCGTGTGCACCCTGACGCTCCTGGTTTCCCTCTGGGTCGGCTGGCGCGAGCGCCCCTTGGGCTTCCTCTTGGCCTGGATCCCCTTGGCCCTAGCGCCCTTCATGAACGTCGTGGCCACGGGGATCCTCTACGCCGAGCGTTACGTCTACCTGGCCTCGGTCGGCGCCTGCCTCTTTCTAGGCGTCGGCCTGACCCTGCTCGCCTCGCGCGTGGCCACGCGCCTCGGGACTCGCCGAGGGCTGGTGCTCGGGCTCGTCCTAGGCGCCCTCTTGATCCCCGCCAGCCTCCGGGCCTCGGCGCTGGCCCGGGCCTTCAAGGACGACGGCACCCTCTGGACCCTCGTCCTCGAGCGGGAGCCCGAGAACTACATTGCCCTGGGGAACCTCGCCGCCTGGTATGGGCGCGACCTCGACCCGCCGCCCGAGAGTGGACCCCATCCCGCAGACTTCGCGACCCGCGTGGCCTCAGTCCCTGACGCCGCCAAGTCCGAGGAGCTCTACCTGAGGCTCTTGTCGCTCCGACCGACGACCCGCAACGCTCGCCGCTACGGTCGCCTCCTGGAGCGGACGGGCCGACTCGAGGACGCCCTGCGCCTCTTCAGGCAAGCCCTCGGGACGAGCAAGGAGGGCGACCCCAAGTCCTTGCTGAGCACGGCGCGCGTCTACCTCAAGCTCTCAGCCCGCGCCGGGCACCGCCCGCCGGCGCCCGGCCAGCCGCCCCTCTCGGCGAAGGCCTTCAAGCTCTACGACTACGTCGAGGAGACCTTCCCCCAACGCGCGCTCCAAGCTGGCTTCCAGCGCGCTCAGGCGCTGGAGTTCGTGGGCCGTCGCGAGGAGGCCCGCGCGGCCTGGAAGAAGCTCTTAGAGCGCTTTGCGGGCGTCTCTGGCACTGAGGGACTCGAGAAGGAAGGGCGCGCGGCGCTCGAGCGGCTGAAGTAGCGCGACCTCACTGCTGGCTACCTGACCGACCAAGGAGGCTAGTGGACGTAGGCCTCGCTGCCCTTGGCGCTCTCAGCCCGCGCGCGAACCTGCTTGCGGAGGGCCGCCGCGCCGCAGAAGCAGAGGCGCGTCGGGGAGCCTCCGAACGAGACCTGATGGCCGTGCTTCAACTCGGCAGCGCCCTCCAGAGGGTCGTTGTTGAGGATCGTCTCGTGCAGCGCTTCGAGGATCCAGTGGCCGGCTTCGTGACGGATCGAGCAGTGGTTCGCCTCGAGGCCGGGGAGCCAGAGGTCGACCCCGGAGCTTCCAATGGTGACTCTCGCGTCTTCGGGCGTCAGGATCGCGACCGAAGGCTTGGCTCCAGTCATTCCGAAGAGGAGGAACCCGCTCCCCTCCCAAGCCGCAGCTAGCTCCTCAGGCTCAAGGTCGCTTTGGCTGGCGAGGAAGGTCTCGAAGGGCTGGATCAGCATGCCGGTCTCCGTTGCTTGGGAGTCCTTAGTGCAACCAGCGGGCCGAAGGCCGGTGGCCCCAACTGGAGGGTTTACGCGTCCAACCCTTGATCGAATCGGGCGAAATTGCCGCCTCGTCAGAGGACCCTTCAACCTCGCGAGGGTAGGGCCGGCGGGCGCTAGACGACCCGGAACTTGATCATCGGGTAGCGGTAGTAGTTCCCCTTGCTGGCCTCGATCGCACCAATGATCGGGCAGATCAACGAGGCCAGGCTGAACAGGATCAGGAAGGGGATCCCGATCAGGATCATGGAGGCGAAGGCCGACGCGATCATGTAAACGAACATGTTGATCTGGAAGTTGATCGCCTCGCTGCCTTGGTCGGCCACGAAGGCCAGCTGGTCCTTCTTCATGCTCCAGACCACGAGGGGCCCCAGCATCCAGCCCAAGGGGAGCCCGATCCAGCCGCTCAGGGCAGAGAGGTGAACGCAGAGGCCCCATTGCTTGGCGCTGTGGTTCGTTTCGATCCGGTCCATGATGTTCGACTCCAGGCTCGGGCGCGGGATCCTACCGCTCAGCTGGCGATAGGTCTCAGCGAATTCGCTGGCGCGCTCCCGAGGATTCGGCGTTGGACGCCGCGAGAGGGCCCGAAGTTCCAGCCATCTCCAAGCCGGGGCAGGTGGGTGGAGCTTCGTCGCTTCTAGCTCGCTGCGGCAACTCCGATCAAGATCCCCACCAGGACGGCGAGGCAGATGAGGACCAAGGGAATCCAAAAGAAGGGGCTTGGAGCCCAGGGCAGCGAGCGTCGATCGCTCGCGATCGACGCCAGATATCCCCGAGAGAAGATCTTGGAGCCGCTCTGGCCATAGAGCGTGGCGAAGATCGCGATCGTGTACATCAGCCCCGGAATGTTGAAGATCACTTGAGAGGGGTTTTGAGCGAAGCTCACCAGGTTTCCCAAGAGGCTGATCGCCGTCACGACGGTGTAGCCGATCCTGGCCCAGGATCGGCGCAGCATGAGTCCGATCCCGGTCCCCACCGACGCCAAGCCCGTGAGGAGGGAGATCGCTCCCACGATGGTTACTGCTCCACCCGCCCCGCCGGCTTGGCCAAGGAGGCCACCCCCGGCCAGAAGGAGCAGACCCATCAGAGCCGCGAACAGTCCTCCGATCGCGTTCCAGATTCCGATGGCGCAAATGTGGCCTTCTGTTGCCAAGAGACGTTTGCCGCCTCGCTCGCGCCCGCGCCCGCGCCCGCGCCGCTTGGCGCCGTCGCGGAGAACAGCCCGCGACGGCGCATAGGGATCGTCCTCGTCCTCTTCGCTCGAGCCACGACGACGGCGAGTGGCGCCGCTCCCGATGCCCGCGCTCCGTTTGCCGCCCACGCGAGATCCAACGCGGCTCCCGACCCGGCTCCCTGCGCGCCCCTTACCCTTGCCTCGAGTCGGCGCGCGCCCTGTCCCGCGGGCGCCACGAGCCCCCGTCTTGCTGCGACCCGTCCGCGTCCGCTTCTTGGGAGCCTTGGCGCGGAGGTCCTCGCCCTCGTCGTCTTCCTCCTCGTAGTCGTCCTCTGGCTCCTCGTCAGGGTCAGGGATCCGGAGGGAGTTCCCGCAGCCGCCGCACTTGACCTGGCGACCGGCGAAGCGGGCTGGAACCCGCGCTGCCTTGCCGCAGTCGCACTCGACCCTGATCTGTCCTTCGCTCACGCGGCTGCCTTCCCGCCGCCGAGGCGACCCGTCCCACCTCCGTCATAGCGGGGGCGCGTCGGCCGGGCCACAGCCCCACCGGTAGAGCACGTCTGGCATGGACTCTGGCGGCGGGCTGGCGCCGAAGGCCACCGCCTCGCAACCGCGCGCCTCGTAGAAGGCTCGAGCCTGGCTATTGGCCACGTGGGTGTAGAGCTCGAACCCGTCGGGGCGCAGGGCCAGCGCCTGTTCCCAGAGCGCGCTCCCGACGCCCTGCCCCTGGTGGCAGGGGTGGACGTAGAGCCGATCCAGGCAGTCCCCCTCCAGCGCCAGGAAGCCACAGAGGGCGTCCTCGAGCACCGCGACCCAGACCTCCGAGCAGGCCGGGAGGAGCCGCGTCTGGAGGAACTCGAGGTCCTCGCTCAGGGTCCGACCCTGCTCGAGGGGCAAGTAGGGGTAGGCCGCCCGCTTGGTCTCGTGCCAGAGCCGAGCTAGAGCCTCGACCTCGCCCGAGTCCAGACGACGAAGGGGGCGCAGCCTGAGGCTCACGCCTCGCTGGGTGGAGCGCCCTCGGCTGGAGCGCCGTCCTTAGCGGGAGCGCCGCCCTCGGGCGGAGCGCCCTTGCCCTTCCCACGCTTCCGCTCGCGCTTCTTGCCGCCGCCCTTGTTCTTGCGCTGCCCGCCGCCGCCGCCGGCAGGCTCGACCTTCTTCTTGGCCACGTCTCGGAGCCCGACGGTCCGGTTGAAGACCAGGCCCTCGCTCTTGGAGTCGCGACAGACGTAGCAGAGGCGCTCGAACTGGAAGCGAGCCCCCGGCTCGGCTTCGGCCAGGCTCGGCTCGACCTTGGCCTGGGCGATCTTGAGGGACTCAGGGTTGAGGTTCGCCCGCCAATCGCGGTCCTCAGCCTTGCCCTCGTCGGGGTTCTCGGTCGAGAAGAGGTGGTCGTAGAGGCGGACCTCTGCGTCCTGGGCGTGCTTGGCCGAGACCCAGTGAATCGTGCCCTTGACCTTGCGCCCGTCTGGCGACTTGCCGCCGCGGCTCTCGGGATCCCAGGTGCAGTGGACCTCGGTCACCTTGCCTGCGTCGTCCTTCACGAAGTCGGTGCAGGTCACGAAGCAGGCGTAGCGGAGGCGGACCTCCTTGCCCGGTGTCAGGCGGCGGAACTTCTTGTTCGCCTCCTCGCGGAAGTCCTCGCGCTCGATCCAGAGCTCGCGCGAGAAGGGGATCTGGCGCGTGCCCGCGCTCTCGTCCTCGGGGTTGTTGACCGCCTCGAACCACTCCTCCTCGCCTTCAGGGAAGTTCGTGATCACGAGCTTGATCGGATCCAAGACCGCCAGCACCCGGGTCGCGGTCTTGTTGAGGTCGTCGCGGATCACGTGCTGGAAGAGCATCACGTCGACGGTGCTGTTGTACTTGGCGACGCCGATTCGCTTACAGAAGGCCCGGATCGCAGCGGGTGTCACCCCGCGACGTCTGATCCCGGCGATGGTCGGCATCCGGGGGTCGTCCCAGCCCTCGACGACGCCCTCGTCGACAAGCGCCTTGAGCCGGCGCTTGCTCATCATCGTGTGGGTCAGGTTGAGGCGCGCGAACTCGATCTGCTGGGGGTGGAACATTCCCAGGGTCTCGAGGAACCAGTCGTAGAGCGGTCGGTGGTTCTCGAACTCCAGGGTGCAGATCGAGTAGGTGATCTTCTCGATGGAGTCCGAGATCCCGTGGGCCCAGTCGTACATCGGATAGATACACCAGGCGTCGCCCGTCCGGTGGTGGTGGGCCCGGCGGATCCGATACAGCGCTGGGTCGCGGAGGTTGAAGTTCGGCGAGGCCATGTCGATCTTGGCGCGCAGGACGTGAGCCCCGTCCTCGAACTCGCCAGCTCGCATCCCGCGGAAGAGCTTCAGGTTCTCCTCGACGCTCCGCTCGCGGTGAGGGCTGTTGGTGCCCGGCGTGGTCAGGGTCCCGCGGGTCTCGCGGATCTCCTCGGCGCTCTGGCTGTCGACGTAGGCCAAGCCCTTCTCGATCAGGGCCTCGGCGGCCTGGTAGATCTGCTCGAAGTAGTCAGACGCGTAGAGCTCCTGACTCCACTCGAAGCCCAGCCAAGCCACGTCCTCGCGGATCGAGTCCACGTATTCGGTGTCCTCTTTGACCGGGTTCGTGTCGTCGAAGCGGAGGTTGCAGGTCCCGCCGTATTCCTGCGCGAGCCCGAAGTTGAGGCAGATCGACTTGGCGTGGCCAATGTGCAGATAGCCGTTGGGCTCGGGGGGAAAGCGCGTCGCGAAGTGATCCGGGAAGCGCCCCTGGGTCGCGTCCTCGTCAATCGCGGTGCGAATGAAGTCTCTTCGCGTGCTCGCCGAGTCATCGGCTGGGGCGGTGTCTCCCGCGGGGGGGGCGTCGTCGCTCATGGAATCGGGCAACCCTTCTCGGTTCGAAGCGGAGCATCCTATCTGTGGAGAGCCACCGCCGCCGCCGCCAATACGGGACACCCCAGGGAGCCTGTCTCTGTCTCTGTCTCTGTATTCCGCTCCGCGGAATGAGCTCGCTTCGCTCGCGGTCGCGATCTTCACTCGCTTAGGCTCCCTCATATCCCGACTCGTGCTTCGCACTCTCGGTTCCGCCAGCTTTAGTCCGGGAGCGCTCCCTTGCTTCGCAAGGGGCTGGATTGGGGTGGCACGAGCTTCCTCAGGTGCTTCGCACTCTCGGTTCCGCCAGCTTTAGTCCGGGAGCGCTCCCTTGCTTCGCAAGGGGCTGGATTGGGGTCGCACGAGCTTCCTCAGGTGCTTCGCACTCTCGGTTCCGCCAGCTTTGCCCTGGGAGCGCTCCCGGGTGCTGGATTCGCTCGCGGTCTCTGTCTCTGTATTCCGCTCCGCGGAATGAGCTCGCTTCGCTCGCGGTCGCGATCTTCACTCGCTTAGGCTCCCTCATATCCCGACTCGTGCTTCGCACTCTCGGTTCCGCCAGCTTTAGTCCG
>Ga0316202_10000206_pt1 | contig 84203 bp, 80 predicted proteins | sample 3monrhotite_MG_FD_204934 | JGI IMG/M metagenome (GOLD analysis project Ga0316202, IMG submission 204934) | Microbial mat bacterial communities from mineral coupon in-situ incubated in ocean water Damariscotta River, Maine, United States -... | ecosystem: Environmental > Aquatic > Marine >...
TCAATGACCAAGCTTATTTACAGCGAATTACTCCCCGGAAAGCACGAAGCAACTGGTCAAAAAGGAACAGAGAGCATGCGGAGCGTTTGATAAACGAGGGCTGGATGACTGAGTCAGGACTCGTGCATATCCATGCTGCAAAAAAGGATGGCCGGTGGGAGAACGCCTATGTGGCGAGTGAAATGAGAGTGCCAGCGGATTTCCTGGCAGCACTGGAGAGCAAACCGAAGGCGAAACAGTTTTATGAAGCCCTCAACAAATCGAGTCGCTATGTCATCGCGTACGGATTGGAAAGTGCAAAGAAACCCGAAACCAGACAAAAACGATTTTCTAAATTCATGGATATGCTGGTGTGCGAAATAAATCCGGGCACTGGAGCCAAAAAGGCGAAAAAGGCATAACAAATGGCTTCAAGGGACATCACTCCGCGGCGCTCATTTGTGGCTGAATGCCACAAGCCTCGCTCCGCTGCGTAATGCCCCTGACCTGAGCGTTATACGCTCAAATTAAGGTAATGAAGTTGATTTACGTTGAAGCTAAAAGTCAGGATATGCAATTCAAATTAATCGGCGGCATTGCGGCAAACGCCAAACTAGAACTTGTATTGTGGCTGCACCAAGGCTACGAAAAGGATACTATTCTTAATGTAGCTATTTCTGACAATCTCCAAGGTGAAGCAATAACCAGCTATGCTGATGGTACTTATCCGATTAATACGATACGAACTGAATATAATGAATCTATATGGATCGAAATGAGTAAAAACAAGGCACTAATAAAGGAATATTGCGATAGTGTCACCCTTTATAGGGAGGGTAAATATGAATGGTATTTGTGTACGGTTGGCTACGAAGGAATGTCTCTCATTAGAGATGATACGCTGTTAAATGATGTCAAACTGTCGGGCTTCAACATGTCTATTGAAGCTCCATCATGGGGGGATTACCAGAGGGCTATCGAAGGTATGGAGTATCATGGGAAATAAAATGGCTGATTTATACGGTATTGGTTGGCTTGATCCCCATAGTTTCTAGGTTTCTAGTTTGGGGAGAGTGTCCAAGGGGCCAAGCCTTGCAATACGGTTTTTTCTAGGGTTAATGTATGATCGCAAGGTCTGTCCCCGCTTCTGAAGGCACTTGAGAAATTGCAGGATGATGAATCATTTGAGCTTCACTTCTTTTCAAAATATGTTCCTATAGGATGTGCAAGTAGAGTGACGCGAATCTAATCACCGACAGGTAGAGCGAATCAATTCATGGTTATGAAAAATGCAAAGCAACAGCAAAATATTACATCGCAATACTCTGTCTCAGAGTATATCGACATTCTCATTACGAATTCAGCTCATCTGAACCAAAGCTCTGCCTTGCTTGAAAAGGCATGTCAGTATGTTTGGGATGTACAAGATGTTGATTCTGAAATGCCAAGCAGTCTGGGTGTCGCCATATTGCTCAGTCAGTTAAGTGCTGATGAGACAACGATTATTGTATGTTTACTCAGTGACAGTCGTCTACGCTCAACTGAATTTCACAAGCGCATTCAAGATGAATTTTCTGATGAAGCACTTCATATGGTTCAGGGCCTGGAAAAGCTGCATGGGTTTAAAGCAAGCCAATCCGATGGTCATGAGCAGTCTGAGCGGCTGAGGAAAATGTTGTTGGCCATGGTTGATGACGTGCGCGTGGTGCTCATCAAGCTTGCATACAGGGTACAGCGGCTCAGAGAGTTATCCAAAGCCGATGAAGAGACACAAAAAGTCATTGCATCAGAGTCACTTGAAATCTTTTCACCTATTGCCAACCGCTTAGGTATCGGACAACTGAAATGGGAACTCGAAGATTTGTCCTTTCGCTATTTGCAGCCTGAAACCTATAAACGTATTGCAAAAATGCTTGAGGAAAAAAGAGGCGAACGTGAGACCTATATTAAGCGGGTTGTCACAGAAATTGATACGATGCTAAAAAGTTCCGGGATTGATGCCAGGGTTTATGGCAGGCCAAAGCATATCTATAGTATCTGGTCAAAAATGACGCATAAAGACAAACAGTTTTCAGAATTGTTTGATGTTCTGGCCATAAGAGTCACGGTTACCAATATCACAGAGTGTTATGCCGCACTGGGGCTGATACATGGTCGCTGGCATCATATTCCTAAAGAGTTTGATGATTATATTGCCAACACAAAAGCGAATGGCTATCAGAGTCTGCACACTGCCGTTTATGGGCCTGAGGGAAAACCTGTCGAAATTCAGATCAGAAGCAAAGCCATGCACGAGTTTGCTGAATTTGGTGTGGCAGCACACTGGCGCTATAAAGAGCGAACGAAACAGGACGATGTGCTTGAAAAAACGATTCATTCCATCCGGAAATTATTGGAAACACCTGAAAAAGATGATGAGGAATTTTTAGACAGTTTTAAAACAGAGCTGTTCTCTGACCGGGTATTTGTGTTAAGCCCTGACGGCAAAATCATTGACCTGCCGCAAGGCGCAACCCCTCTTGATTTTGCTTACGGCATTCACACAGAAGTCGGACACAAATGTCGAGGCGCAAAAGTGAACGGTCAGATCGTACCGCTAACCACGCAACTTCAAAATGGTGTGCAGGTCGAAATTTTAACTACGAATCATGCAGCACCAAGCAGAGACTGGCTCAATCCGAACCTGGGTTACATCACCAGCAGCAGGGCACGCGCAAAAATAAAAGCCTGGTTTCGGCAACAGGATTATGAGCAAAATGTGATAGATGGTAAAACGGCAATCGACCGCGAACTCAAACGCATGCACATTTCAAACCCTGATACGCATAAAGCCATCACTCATTTTAAAGTGAATAGTGAAAAAGAGTGGCAAGCTAAAGTTGGGCGTGGCGATATTACATCAGCTCAGTTAACGCAGGGTTTAATCCAGATTTATGCCCATGAATCATTGAAAGCACTTCCTTTTAAACCCAAACCGAAAAAGAGAGGCAGTGCAGATCCATCTATCAATGTTTGTGGCGTAGGTAACCTGTTAACCTATATGGCCAACTGCTGTAAACCCGTTCCCGGTGATGAGATCATTGGCTTTATAACCCAGGGCAAAGGGGTTTCGGTTCATCGCCCTGATTGCACAAATATACTCAACCTGGAGCATGATAAGCAAAAGCGACTCATTTCTGTTGAGTGGGCAGATCATGATCATCAGACATTTGAGATCAACCTTGTTATCCAGGCCATTGATCGCACAGGTCTGTTAAAAGACATTACAAACATACTTTCCGACCTGAAAATAAACGTACTCAGTATTCAGACCTTATCAAATAAAGATACGCAAATGGCAGATATGCAAATCATGATGGAAATAAAAGATCTTGAGCAGCTGCAAAAAGTCACTGACAAAATCATGCAGTTACAGAATGTACTTCAAGTTTATCGGCAGAACGCATAAGCTTAAGGGGTAACAATTCACGATTGTAAAATGTCGTATTGCAAGACCTGGCACCGAAGGTTTCACAGCCCCGATTCTCTGATTCTTGCCCTATGTGTGGCCTGAACGATTCTGTGAGTGGCTGTTCCCGGCCCAGAGCCGGGTTTTCACACACTCAGGGCCGGGAACAGACGGTCGCGGAGTTGTGAGTTGTTGAGTCCAAGGTGCTGCAAACGTAAGGAGCGATGCGCCGGGGTTCTTTTCTCCGGGTTTAAGCGTTCAGGGTATTCGTGATCCATTTGCCGAATTACAGGGACATCGAATTACGGGGACATAATACACAACTATGTCACAACCACTGACAGTTCGGGTTTGGCCGGCAATAGCCTGTCGCGGGAGGACTGATTTCCTTTGTCCGAGATTGTGCAAAGAATAGGAAGCGTTCGGGATTAGTCGTTCAGGGTGCTCGTGATCCACTCGCTGATCTGTTTGATCTCCTGAGGGCAGACCTGATGTTCCATAGGGTAGGTGTGCCACTCAACCTGACATCCTGCATCAGTGAGTTTGCGGTGCGAGCTGTCACCGAGGGCATGGCTGACAACCGTATCATTGATGCCGTGTGCCATGAATATAGAAGTGGCCTTGGCTGGCTCGCTGAAAGATTCGGTTTCATGCGGCAGTAACAGGTAACCGGAGAGGGCCATAATGCCTGCCAGCGGTTTGTCCTGTCTCAAACCCACATGCAGGGCCATGGCAGCACCCTGGGAAAAACCTGCAAGAATGATCTGTTCCGGATTTACGCCACGCAGAACTTCCTGCTCAATCAGCATCTGAATATTGCGCGCTGATTCAGTGATGCCATCACGGTCATGTTCAATGCCAAGGTCAGTCTGTTTGATGTCATACCAGGCCGGCATGATGTAGCCGCCATTAAGCGTGACCGGCATGGATGGCGCGTGCGGGAAGATAAAGCGAACGGCAAGCTCTGCGGGCAGAGCAAGCTCCGGGACGATGGGTTCAAAATCGTGACCGTTTGCCCCCAATCCATGTAACCAGATGATGCTGGCTACAGGGTTCGGGCCTGTTTCAACGGTGATGTGGGGAAGTGCATGCAGGTTCATGGGGCAATGATGTACGAATTATTGGCTTATGACTATTGACCGGGCCATGTTTTCTGATTCAATCCGCATAATGAATAAACATCTCCATATACTCGGCGTATGCGGCACTGCCATGGCTGCAATTGCATCGCTTGCCAAGGGGCAGGGGTGGAATGTGACCGGTTCCGATGCCGGAGTATATCCGCCGATGTCCGACTATCTTGCCGATCTTGGTGTTGAGATAGCACCCTTTGCTGAGGCCAACCTCAACCCTGCCCCCGATCTCTGTGTGATCGGAAATGCGATGTCCCGTGGTAATGTGGAGGTGGAGGCCATACTGAATCGTGGCCTGACCTATTGTTCCGGCCCTGAGTTTGTCGGTAATCATGTGCTGCCGGAGCGCCACGCTGTGGTCGTTGCCGGAACCCATGGTAAAACAACTTCTGCCTCGTTAATGGCACATGTACTGGAAGTGGCGGGTATGTCTCCCGGCTTCCTGATTGGAGGTGTGCCGGAGAATTTCGGGGGCGGTGCAAGACTGGGTGAAGGTGAAGCCTTTGTGCTGGAAGGTGATGAATATGACACCGCCTTTTTTGATAAACGCAGCAAGTTCCTGCACTACCATGCGCGCACACTGATATTGAATAACCTCGAATACGACCATGCTGATATCTTCCCTGATCTTGAAGCAATAAAAACGCAGTTTCATCATCTGTTGCGAACCGTGCCTGCCGGTGGACTGGTGGTGGCAAATGCAGACGATGAGCATGTTTCCGATCTGCTTTCGCGTGGCTGCTGGTCGCCTGTGACCTCTTTTGCAGCTTTCGGACACAAGAGTGCGGCCTGGCAGTGGCAGGCTTTGAGTGAGGATGGTTCTTCCTTCCGTCTTTATCGCGATGGTGAGTGTGTGCTGGAAGCTGAGTGGAGTATGATCGGCGTACACAACGTGGCCAATGCCTGTGCTGTTGCTGCTGCAGCGACCTCGATGGGAGTGGATGTTGCCGTGGTCGGGCAGGCCTTTGAAAGCTTTGACGGCATCCGTCGCCGCATGACGCTGGTGGGTGAGGTGGCCGGAGTGAAGGTGTTTGACGATTTTGCCCATCACCCGACGGCTATTACCGGCATGGTGAGTGCTGCCAGTGCGAGTATGAAAAAGCATGGAGGTTCGGGGCGTTTGTGGGTCATCGTTGAGCCTCGTTCCAACACCATGCGCACACGCATCCATCAGGAGCGTCTTCCGCTCTGTTTTGCTGCTGCAGATCATGTGGTGTTTGCAGCACCTTCGGATCGTAACCTGAAGGCCGATGAGCTGCTTGATGCCGCGGAGGTGTGCCGCAGGATTGGCCCACATGCGTCTTTGATGGCTGATGTGGCCTCAATTGTCAGCGCTGTAGCTGAGGGTGTGAGTAGCGGCGATCATGTGCTGGTGCTTTCCAATGGCGGTTTTGAGGGTATCCATAAACGATTGCTGGATGCGTTTCGCACGTAGAATTTTTTGTCTTTGCGGTTCTCTCTCGCTATCATGAGGCCGCTTAAACTTTTCGGCTGCATTGAGATGCTGGTCTGAACAGTTTTCTGGAGGGGATATGCCAACAACATTGAATAATATTGCCAGTCAGGGTGACAACGGTGCCGCAATGATGCCGATTATCCAGGGTGCAGGGCGTGCCGCGATTGAGATCGCAGCAGTGCTGCGTGGTGCTGTATTCAGAGGTGCGCTGGGTGAGGCTGGTGGCGAGAATGTGCAGGGCGAACAGCAGCAGGTGCTGGATGTACTTTCCGATGAGATTTTCCTTGAAGAGATGCGCTCTACCGGCTTTGTCTGTGCAGTAGGCTCCGAGGAGCAGGAAGAGTTGCTGGTGATTGAAGAGTATGCCGATGCTGATTATCTGGTGCTGGTGGATCCGCTGGATGGCTCTTCAAACCTTGATGTCGATGGCCCTGTAGGCACGATCTTCTCTATTGTAAAGCGTAAAACTGCCAACTCCGAGCGTCCACATGTTTCCGATACGCTGCAGTCAGGTCAGGGTGTGATTGCTGCCGGTTACGTACTATATGGACCGTCATTGATGATGGTTTGCTCTGTTGGCGCAGGGGTGAACGGCTATACCTTTAACCCTGCCAGTGCGCGCTTTGAACTCAGTCATGCAGATATGCGTATTCCTGAGACCGGTGGTTACTACTCTGTAAATGAGTCCAACAAGTCCAAGTGGCTGGATGGCATGGGTGAAAATCTTGATCGTATGAAGGATGAAACAGGTCTTGGCATGCGTTATGTCGGTGCCATGGTGGCAGATATGCATCGTACCCTGCTTAAGGGCGGCGTATTTCTTTATCCTGCTGATGAGAAAAACACGACCGGTAAACTGCGTCTGCTGTATGAAGCGATTCCTATGGGCTTTGTGATGGAGCAGGCCGGTGGTAAGGCGATGAGCAGCGGTATTGCTGTCATGGATATTGAGCCTGAAGCGCTGCATCAGCGTGTGCCTGTATATCTGGGATCGAATACCAATGTTGATGCGCTGCTTGGCTGATCTTGGCTGAAAGCGAACAATTCGTAGTAACATATCTAAGGGAAATCGGTGTGCAGACACCGGTTTCCCTTTTTACTTCTGCGCCAGCGGCATCTGATCAGTCGGCATCTGCGCAGGCGGAAAAACAGACGGTGCCTCTCGTTGATGTTCAGCAGCCTGCTGATCTGGAGAGAGAGTCTGCTGCGGTTATCTCCGGGCAGTCTGTTTCAGAAACAGGGCTGTCGGATCTTGCGATGAAGGCATCCACATGCCGTCTTTGCGGGCTGGCTGAAACGCGCACGAAGGTGGTGTTCGGTACAGGCAGTCCCACTGCAGATCTTCTCTTTGTAGGCGAGGCTCCGGGGCATGATGAGGATCTAAAGGGCGAGCCTTTTGTGGGCGAGGCGGGGCTGTTGCTTGATCGCATGCTTGCCGCCACGGGTATGGATCGGAATCAGGTTTATATTATGAATACCGTGAAATGCCGTCCGCCGAACAATCGCGACCCGCGTGCCGATGAAGTACAGGCATGTCGGTTATGGTTTGATCAGCAGCTGGAACTGCTGCAGCCGAAAATGATCTGCCTGCTTGGACGGGTAGCTGCACAGACCGTGTTGGGGAGTGATGAGTCGCTGGGGACACTGCGTGGCCGCTGGCATGACTATCATGGAATTCCCGTATGGGTGACGTATCACCCCGGGTATTTGCTGCGTTCACCAAGGCAGAAGCAGAAGAGCTGGCAGGATCTGCAGGGGTTGCTTGCGAGGTTTAAGGTGCTGAGCATCTGATGGTTTCCGGTTACTGACCCCGTTATCGGGCGCATTTGTTCTGCTGTTTTTTAAATAAGGGCTGAACCAACGTAAAACCCGGCTAGTGTAATCACGGAAATGGCGACATCAAATTCAATCATGGCTTCTCCCTCCAAGGAGTTGGGGTGATGCTACGCACATGGTTGTTGCTGAATGTGCTTGAGATCACAGTACTCGAAGCTGGAGGGGGGGCTGTCAGGCTTGCTGTGCGTGCCCGATAGCTTCAATCGAGGGTGCCTGATTCAGACGATGGTTGCGCCGAGATAGAGGCAGCCCAGGGCCAGCGCTGTATAGGCAAGGTCAAATTTGATCATTTTTCACTCCTTTTCTTTGATACAGACTGAAGGTTCCTTTCAGGCTGTATCAAATCTGTGATCTGACTCACATGGATGAGCTTTTTTAGAGGAGGGGACAGTTGCGCTTGTTAATCCAGTAGTGACTGAATGGCCGCCAGTATTGCGGGGGCAGCAGTTTCGGTGCGCATAATGCGCGGGCCAAAAGTGAGTGATTTAAATCCGGCAGCCGAAAGGGTTTCAATATCGTTGCGGCTCCAGCCACCTTCAGGGCCAACGGCCAGTGTGATATCCGTTGAGTGGATAATATTATTGCGCTGTTGTGGCCAGCAGCTGGGGGTGTCTGTATGCAGGGTGAATGCCAGCCCCCGTGTTGTGATATCACAGAGTTTGTTGATCCATTGCACCCTGGGCAGTGCTGTTCTTTCGCTCTGCTCGGCTGCTTCAATGACAATCTTCTGCCAGCGTTCAAGTCGTTTCTTCAGCCTCGCACCATCCAGTTTCAGAGAGCTGCGTTCAGAGCGGACGATCGAGAAGCTGGCGGCTCCCAGTTCAGTTGCCTTCTGCAAAACCGTATCAATTTTTTCACTGCGGCATGCAGCCTGAATGATATGTATGCGTATCGGCATCTCGCGGGAGATATCTGTGAATGATTCCACATAGAGGCTTGAATCGTTCTTGGTGAGGGTCTCTATCGTGGCCTGGTATTCACCGCCGAGGCCATTGAACAGTACGACCGGGTTGCCGGGGGTGAAGCGCATTACGCTGCGCAGGTAGTGGCCCTGTTCAGAAGCCAGTTTAATGCTGCTGCCCGTAGTGATTTCATCTTCAATATAAAGTCTGCAAAACATGGGGCCAGTTGGCCTGAATCGGGGTTGTTAGGCAAGTGCTTTTACATTGCTGTGGCGCGAGCTTCCTCTTGACCCGGCGCGGAGTTGTCCCATGATGCGCGCATGTTCTTCGGGTCTCTTGAATCACAAAGCTGGCAACCGGTGCGTTACTGGAAGGCCGATGTCGCAGGTGTAGGGCGCGATGCCGCTGCCGTGCTGAGTACGGCAGGTTCACTTACTCGCTTTCTTGAGCGTCATTTTGCTATCAAACTGGAGGTTCGTTTGCACGACCAGTTTGTTGATGTGGCACAGGGAGAGGAAGCGCAGCTTCTGGTCTGTGAGGCAGGTGCTACGGTGTTGCGGCGTCAGGTGTCATTGATGCACCGTGGTTCGGTGCTATTCGATGCTGAATCGGTATTGCCTCTGGAGAACCTTCCTGCTGACCTGATGCGTGAGTTGGAAGAGGGTAAGCGTCCTCTTGGGAATCTGTTGCTGGATCGCGGACTGTCGCTTTCGCGTTCGGATCTCAGTGTGGTGAAACTGGAGGCCGACGGTGGCATTAACGGCTGCTGGGCGCGCCGTTCTGTGTTGCGCTCTCCATCCGGCACGAAGGCGCTGGTGGTTGAAGTGTTTCATCCTGAAATGTGGAAACGTCTTGAGTCGGCATCCCGTCGCTATAGCGTCAGGGAAGGTTGAAGCTCTGATAGAAGTTACAGCCGGCTGCTTGCGCTTGTCGGTGTTTTGCTGGCAAATCTTTATCTCTTTTTTTAAGCACTATGCCCATTTACCTCAGGCGTGGAGGGGCTGCCGAGGCCGGATCTGTTCTGGATTCTCCCGTTCCGGTTTCTTTTTCTCGCCAATATCTGCTGGTCTCTCTCTTGCGATGCGGCCTATGCTTTTGATGATCTTAATATAGGAGTGATATCCACAGTTGCTTGGCTGGGAGACAAGGATGTGTCTGCCGTGGTAGCGCTGGGCGGGTCACTGTTTGCCGCAGGCTTTGCGTTGCAGGGCTTGTTAGGTTGAAATCAACGTGTAGCCTTTGGGGTTCTCATATGGGGGCGATTTGGCTTCGACGAAGATGCTGAACCCTGTAGGGCATGTCGGGATGGCACTCTCGTTAAAAAGGCTACTTGCAATAATTGCAAACGACGACGTAGAACTAGCTTACGCTGCGTAAGTTACCCCGCTCTTGAGGTGTCCATCCATTGGGAATCCGGGGTCATTTAGATGGAATCGCTACTACAGAACGGAGACTCGTGGTCTGTAGGGTTAAATAGCTACGAATCGACCCCTTGGGCATTTTGTCCGTTTGGTTCTCTTGGGGTGCTGTTCGAACGGACTAAACATGTAGAACTGCAGGCTGATGGTTTTCGGACGCGGGTTCGAGTCCCGCCGCCTCCACCATTAAAACAAAAAAGGCACCCTTGTGGTGCCTTTTTTGTTTTGATAGAAGATGTGTCATGGATGAGCACAGCGCCCGCTGCGCGATAGTGGTTTCTTCAGGATTGGACGCGCAGGGCTAGCTGAAGGGGCGGAGGGCACGGAGGGTAGAAATCCGAAATAGCCCCGTTGCTGTGAAGGGCAAGCATCCGGAGCTGGTGTGCGCTTGTCTTTTTAGTGCTGTGCTATTCTCGAAAGCTACGGCTTGTGGTTCCCCAGGTCTCCTTTCTCGTTAGGGAAATTCTCCTGTTGTGGTTAAAGCCAAGCAATTCTTGTGGTTGAAAATCGTGAAAGTCATGTTATTTTATCGAGGCTTTCATGGGAGTGGGGGGACTGTTGTTCTCTTGACCGGCCAATGTGCCAATGGTAGCAAGTCGGGCCTGTTTTTCCGGGAAGGGAATAGGGTGTTTTATAAAGTTTCAGGAGGGGAGTTCATGGGCGCGACTTATCTCGCGAATGAATATGCACCAATTTTTATCTTTATTTTGATAGCAATTGGTATGGGTGCGGCGCCGCTTGTTTTGACGGTTCTCCTGGCGGAGCAAAAGCCGGATGCGGAAAAGCTTTCGGCCTATGAGTGTGGTTTCGAGGCATTCGAAGATGCGCGCTTGCAGTTTGATGTTCGCTTTTATCTGTTAGCTATTCTGTTTGTCATATTTGATCTTGAAAGTGCATTTCTGTTCCCTTGGGCGATTGTGCTCGACCAGATTGGTCTCTTCGGCTTTGTCGAGATGGTGCTGTTTCTGATGGTTCTGCTTGTTGGCTATATCTATGCGTGGAAAAAGGGAGCCTTGGAATGGGAATAGAGGGCGTACTTGAAAAAGGCTTTATCACCACGACTGCTGATAAGCTTATTAATGGCGCGCGTGCAGGTTCGCTGTGGCCGATGACTTTTGGTTTGGCTTGCTGTGCCGTGGAGATGATGCACGCCGGCGCATCGCGCTATGATCTGGATCGCTTCGGTATCGTATTTCGCCCGTCTCCGCGTCAGGCTGATGTGATGGTGGTTGCCGGCACACTGTGTAATAAGATGGCCCCTGCATTGCGCAAGGTGTATGACCAGATGTCTGAGCCTCGCTGGGTTATTTCGATGGGCTCATGTGCTAACGGTGGTGGTTATTACCATTATTCTTATTCGGTGACGCGGGGCTGTGACCGTATTGTTCCTGTGGATATCTACGTGCCGGGTTGTCCGCCTACGGCTGAAGCGCTGCTTTACGGATTTATCCAGTTGCAGGAAAAAATCAAACGTACCAACACGATTGCCCGGTAGGTTAAGATGAGTGAAGATAAGTTGCAGGATGATATCGGAGTGACGCAGTTGGTCGAAGTGGCCGGTTTGCGTGAGAAGTTTGGCGATCAGGTGCTTTCAGCTACTACTGGCCTGGATTGCGGGGTTGTGGTTCTGGCACGTGAATGTATTGCTGATGCCTGTCACTACCTGAAAAATGTGCACGGATATGAGCAGATGATGGACCTCTGTGGTGTGGATCTGTCGGAGTATCCTGGCCACCCTGACGGGGCACCCCGTTTTGAAGTGGTGTATAATCTGCTTTCCATAGCGCATAACCGGCGTCTTCGTTTGAAAGTGGGGGCGAATGAGCGGGATCTGGTCGATTCGGTGACCGAAGTGTGGCCGACTGCCAACTGGTTTGAGCGTGAAGCTTTTGATATGTACGGTATTATTTTTAATCATCATCCGGATTTGCGCCGTCTTTTGACTGATTATGGTTTTGAAGGGTATCCACTGCGTAAGGATTTCCCAATGTCCGGTCGCGTGGAGATGTTCTTTGATGAATCCCAGTGGCGCTGTGTTTATCGCCCGAACAAGCTGGAAGACCGTGTGCTCGTTGAGCGTACATGGCCGGGGGTAGACCGTGGCTGAGATAAAAAACTATACGCTTAATTTTGGTCCTCAGCATCCTGCAGCACATGGTGTGCTGCGTCTGGTTCTGGAGCTGGATGGTGAGGTGGTTGAGAAGGCTGATCCGCACATCGGTCTGCTTCATCGTGGTACCGAGAAGCTGTTTGAGTACAAGACCTATCTGCAGAATGTGCCTTATTTTGACCGCTTCGATTACGTATCCATGATGGCGAATGAGCATGCATATGCGCTGGCCGTTGAGAAGATGCTTGGTATTGAAGCTCCAGAGCGTGCCCAGTATATCCGTGTGATGTTTGCTGAGTTGACCCGTGTTCTTAATCATTGCATGTGGTTGGGGGCGGTTGCTCTTGATATCGGTGCGATGACGGTGTTCCTTTACTGTTTCCGTGAGCGTGAAGATATCTTTGATTATTATGAAGAGGTAAGCGGTGCTCGCATGCATGCTGCTTATTTCCGCCCCGGTGGTGTAACCAAGGATCTGCCTGATGGCCTGCTGGAAAAGATCAAGGGCTTTACCGAGCGTTTTCCGACCTATATCGATGAATATGAGACGCTGCTGACTGAAAACCGTATCTGGAAGCAGCGCAATGTAGATATTGCCGTGGTTGATAAAGAGACTGCACTGGGTATGGGCTTTTCCGGTCCGATGATTCGCGGTTCAGGTATCGAATGGGACCTTCGCAAGACACAGCCTTATGATGTGTATGACAAGATGGAGTTTGATGTTCCGGTTGGCGCTACCGGCGACTGTTATGATCGCTATCTGGTGCGCGTGGAAGAGATGCGTGAGTCGAATCGGATTATCAGTCAATGCATCGAGTGGCTGGAGAAGAACTCCGGGCCAGTAAAGGTTGAGGATTTCAAGTTTACCAACCCTGGCCGCAGCGAAATGAAAACGGATATGGAAGCGCTGATTCATCACTTTAAATATTTCCAGGAGGGTTTCCATGTTCCTGCTGGTGAGGTGTATCAGGCAGTTGAGCATCCCAAGGGAGAGTTTGCTGTTTATATCGTTTCCGATGGCTCAAATAAGCCTTACCGGATGAAGGTGCGTGCACCGGGCTTTGCGCATCTTGAAGCGCTGGATCACATGTGTCGTGGTCATATGATTGCTGATGTGGTGGCTATTTTGGGTACACAGGATATTGTATTTGGGGAGGTTGACCGATGAGTGCGGATGCAGTTCGCTTCAGCGAGAAACGGTTGGCTGAGATCGATGCGCTGGTCAAGCGCTATCCGGGAGCGCAGTCGGCTCTGATGCCTGTGTTATATATGGCTCAGGAAGACTTCGGTTATATCTCTATGGATGCTCAGAAGATGATTGCCGAGCTTTTGGACTTGCGTTTGATGCAGGTACGCGAGGTGGTTACTTTTTATACCATGTTCCGTGAGCGGCCATGCGGTACATACCTTCTGGAGGTGTGTACCAATGCGGGCTGTATGCTCAATGGTGCTTACGAGTTGGCCGATCATATGTGCTCCACACTTGGCATCAAGATGGGTGAGACAACCGCTGATGGCCTGTTCACTATAGCAGAAGTTGAGTGTGCGGGCGCCTGTGGCGGTGCACCTGTTGTACAGGTGAATAATATCTATCATGAAAAGGCCACACCTGAATCAATGGACGCATTGATCACGCAAGTGCGTGCGGACGGAGGTGTCGCATGACAGTTTTTCACGATAGAAAAACTGCACGTGCGAACGCATGCTCGCAGAGTGACGCACATGGAGGTGCGGCATGACTATTTCCTCAGATCCAAAGCAGGTTACGCAGATCTGTTTCGACCGGATCAATATACCGAATCAGTATAAGCTTTCCGTGGCGCGTGAGAATGGCTCGTATGCATTTTTGCCGACGGTGTTGGAAACCTTCGATTCGGCTAAAATTATCGATGAAGTGAAAACTTCAGGCCTGCGCGGCCGTGGTGGCGCAGGTTTCCCTACAGGGTTGAAGTGGTCATTTGTGCCTCGTAATACAGGCAAGCCAACCTATCTGTTGTGTAATGCGGATGAAGGTGAACCGGGTACATTCAAAGACCGCGATATTATGCGTTTTGATCCGCACCTGCTGATCGAAGGTATGATTATGGCCGGTTTTGCCCTGGATGTGCATGATGCATATATCTATATCCGCGGCGAATTTCTGGATGAAGCAAACGTGCTGAATGAAGCCATTCGTGAGGCTTATGAGGCGAACCTTCTGGGTGAGAATATTCTGGGTTCAGGCTATTCGATGAACTTGACGGTTCACCGTGGTGCCGGGGCTTATGTGTGCGGTGAAGAGACTGCATTGATCGAATCTTTGGAAGGTAAAGCCGGTCGTCCGCGCTTTAAACCGCCATTTCCGGCTGTTGAGGGCTTCTATGGCTGCCCGACTGTCGTGAATAATGTGGAAACCTTGGCAACGGTTCCTGCTATCCTGGAATTTGGTGGCCAGTGGCATGCGTCAATTGGCATTCCGAATAATACAGGCTGTAAGATCTTTTCTGTTTCAGGTCATGTGAATAAACCGGGTAACTATGAAGTACCCATGGGTACTTCGCTGAAAGTGCTTATAGAAGATTATTGCGGTGGCCTGCAGCACGGCACGATACCGAAAGTCATTATTCCGGGCGGTTCATCTACACCGTGGCTGACAGCAGAGCATTATGATACGCCTTTGACTTATGATGATATCATGAAAGCGGGTTCATTCCTGGGCTCAGGTGCGATCATCGTGATGGATGAAACAGCCGACCTGGTGGCTTTAACCCGACGTCTGGCACATTTCTATGCCCATGAATCATGTGGACAGTGTACACCGTGCCGAGAGGGAACCGGCTGGTTGGAACGCATAATGAACCGAGTGGAGCATGGTCAGGGTAACAGCGATGATGTGGTGGTGTTGAAAGATGCGGCAACCCATATGGCCGGTCGTACCATTTGTGCCTTGGCAGAGGGTGCTGCGGCTCCTGTGCTTTCACTTCTCAAACATTTCCCTGAGGATGTACATGCCCATCTGGAGAAATCAGCATGACAATTATGATGGACTCTGAAATTGCACGGCCACAGCGCACCCGTACGGGTGCCGCACAAAAAGGCAGGAGTGCTGTTTGGACGAGCGAAGCTCGCCTTCAAGGTGAGAGGCATGGATGCCTCGAATCAGATGGAGGTGCGGTATGACCAGTTTGTTTATTAATGATCAGGAAGTTGAAGTCACGCCGGGCACAAGCATTCTGGAAGCCTGCCGTGAAAATGGCCATGATGTACCATACTTTTGCTATCATCCGGAGCTGTCTGTGGCAGCAAACTGCCGCATGTGCCTGGTTGAGGTTGAAGGTTGGGGAAAACCTGCGGCATCCTGTTGTACGCCTGTTTCCGAAGGCATGAAGGTCAAGACACAAACTGAAAGTCTGGCGAAAGACCGTGAGATGGTGATGGAGTATCTGCTTATTCATCATCCCCTGGACTGCCCGGTTTGTGATCAGGGTGGTAGCTGCAAGTTGCAGGATTATGCTGTTGAGCATGGGACATCCAAAGGGCGTTATGCCGAGCCGAAGCGTGCCGTGGTTAATTATGAGCTGGGCCCGTTTGTAAATACATGCATGACCCGCTGTATCCACTGTACCCGCTGTGTACGTTTTGCCGATGAGGTCGCCGGCACTGGCGATATCGGTATTCTGAATCGTTCCGATCATATGAGCATTGCCGGTATTGTTGAGGAGGCTCTTGAGTCTGAGCTGTCAGGTAACCTTCCGGACATCTGTCCTGTCGGAGCGTTGCTGGATAAGCCATCACATGATGTTTCCCGCCCGTGGGAAATGTCTCATCATAACAGTACATGCACACAGTGCCCGAATGGTTGTGATATCAGTATTGAGTCGCGTGGCGAGGAAGTGATGCGCATTCGCCCTGTAGCGGATAGTCCGGAGCCATGGATCTGTGACCGTGGACGTTATGTTTATGATGCGTTCCGTTCTGACAATCGCATACTCAAGCCTACTGTGGCTCGTGATGGCGAATTGGCCGAGGTTACATGGGATGAGGCTTTTGAAGAGACCGGCGCTCTGCTGAAGGGTAAGCGGGTAGGTATCCTCTTCTCTCCGGACTGGAGTATTGAAGGGCAGATGGCTATTCGTCTGATGCGGGATGCTCTCTTCCCTGATGCCAAGGTGGCTTATGGCCTGCATCGTCGTGATATGCGCACATTTGCTTTTGAAGAAGGTTTTTCGATGACCACGGCCCAGATTGAGGCTGCGGATCAGGTTGTTGTGCTCGGTTCCGATCTCAGGCAGCGCTTACCGCTGTTGATGCAACGCCTGCGTAAGCGCTCTCGTGCAGGTAAACCGGTTTCCCGTATTGGTGCAATGAATTACCGCACCAATATGGATATTGATAATGATGCATTGATTCGCCCACGTGACTGGCCGGCAGTGATTGCCCGCGCCATGGAGCAGGTGAGCGAAGTCGGTAAAACTGCGGCGGGCTTTGATGCCTGGATGGCAGCTGTGCCTGAGCGTCATGAAACAGCCGGTAAAGTGCTTGCCGATGCGTTGCTGGCAGGAACATGTGCGCTACTGGTAGGTGAAGAGGTTCGCGCTCATGAAGATGCAGCGGCGATAATCTCTGGTCTGGATCTGTTGATGCGTGCCTGTGGCCATGCAGAGAGCGATAATGATGGTCGCAACCTGATCCCGGAAGGCATGAATCGACAGGTGCTCTCGGCGACCCATGGTGATGTGCGAGTCAGTGCTGGTGATATTTTTGCCGCAGCAACATCGGGCGATCTGGATGCACTGATTGTGATTGGCAGTGACCCGGTCGGAGATGGTCTGTTCCCGTCGGCTGCCAAAGCGGCACTAGCCAAGGTTCCCGTTGTACAGATTGGTTCGATTTCTGGTGAAATGGCTGAGTATGCCAAGGTTCAGCTGCCGGCAGCGGCCTATTCCGAAATTGAGGGTACGTTTGTTAATATGGAAGGGCGACTGCGTGTGGCCAGTAATCCTATTAAATCTCTGGGTCAGGAGCGTCCTCTCTGGAAGGTGATGATGCGCATGATTCAGGTCATGGGTGGTGAACCCCCTGTAGTAAATCTGGAAGAGTTGCGTTCAGCTGTAGCTGATCGTCTGCCTGAGCTGACTGCAGCCTGGGCTGAAGATAAAGCCAACAGGGCCTTGATCAAACCGCGCCGTAACCGCGATGCGAGCTTTGTGCCTGCTGCTCGCAGTGACAGTTTTGAGCTGGATGTGGTTAGTCGCTATTCGATGTACCGCGAAGGCATGTGGGCGAGAGCTTCAGATCTGTTGAGTGAAGCTGGCCGCATCCACGCGTTGGATGATGTGCTCGTGCATCCTGACACCCTTGCGGCTAAAGGGCTTAGCGTTGGCGAGAACAAGGTTAAGACGTTCCTGGGTGAGGCTACATATCACATCGGTGTACGCGAGGATGTAAGTCCTGGTGTTCTGTTCGTCGGCAAACGCGGGGTAGCGGGTGATCTTTCCGATGTCTCCGGGGCAACCATCGAGGGGGGGGCTGCATGACAATTTTTCAGGATAGAAAAATTGCACGCGCTTTAGCGCGCCTGCAAGGGCGTAGCACATGGATGTGCTACGATGACACTATTCAGGAGAGAAAAACTGCACGCGCGAAAGCGCGCTCGAAGAGTGGCACACACGGAGGTGCGACATGAGTGTCATGGATATGGCCATTCAGGGTGGTATCTGGGCGCTTGAGATTCTGGCAATTGCAGCTCCTGTAGCACTTACAGTTGCCTATATTACCTATTTTGAACGCCGTATTATCGGCTGGATGCAGGTTCGTAAGGGTTGTAACCGTGTCGGTCCTGCAGGTTTGCTACAGCCACTTGCTGATGGCCTTAAGCTGTTCCTCAAAGAGACCATCATTCCAACACGAGCCAACAAGGTTCTGTTTGTCGCAGCCCCTCTACTGTCTCTGGTACCTGCGTTGATTGCATTTGCTGTGGTTCCGTTTGGTGAAACATCGTTATTCGGTATCTGGGATGAACCACATATCATGGCTATATCCAACCTGAATGTTGGTCTGCTCTATGTGATGGCGATCTCTTCCCTCTCTATTTACGGCGTCTTGATGGCCGGTTGGGCATCAAACTCAAAATATCCAATTGTCGGTTCGATCCGATCCACATGTCAGATGATCTCTTATGAGATCTCTATGGGCTTTGGACTGGTGACGGTGATGATGCTTGCGGGTTCATTGAACCTGGCAGAAATCGTAAATGCACAGTCTGGTGGCATATTGCACTGGTATATGATTCCACTCTTCCCGATGATGATCGTGTTCTTTATTTCAGGTTGTGCAGAAACAGGTCGTACGCCGTTTGATCTGACTGAAACTGAAGAGTTGGTTTCAGGATATCACACTGAATATTCAGGCATGTGGTTCGCGACCTTCTCGCTGGCTGAGTATGCTGCGATGATTCTGATCGCCTTGCTGACCTCGATTCTTTTCCTTGGTGGCTGGCATGCACCGTTTGCTTTTATGGATGTGATTCCGGGAACCTTCTGGCTGTTGGCTAAATCAGCATTCCTTATTTTTGTATTTATATGGTTCCGTGCCACATTCCCGCGTTACCGTTATGACCAGATGATGAGGCTGGGCTGGAAGATATTCCTCCCCTGGACTCTGGGTTGGATCTTTGTCGTTGGTATGTTCATCTATACGCCGGGCCTGGATAGTATCATCGATTTCTGGTTGGCGTGGAGGTAATAAAGATGCTGAAACGTGCGTTTAAGACATGGTTTTTATGGGAACTTCTGATCGGTCTGTCTGTCACTGGACGTTATCTGTTCAAGAAGAAGATTACGGTGGAGTACCCGGAAGAGAAGACTCCACTTTCACCTCGTTTTCGTGGTCTGCATGCCCTGCGTCGTTATGAGTCCGGCGAAGAGCGCTGTATCGCATGCAAACTCTGTGAGGTCGTATGCCCGGCTACGGCGATTCTGATTGAATCAGAAGAGCGTGATGATGGATCTCGTCGTACCACCCGTTACGATATTGATTTCACCAAATGCATCTACTGCGGCTTCTGTCAGGAGGCTTGTCCAGTAGATGCTATTGTCGAAACGCAGGAGTTCGAATACGCGACCGAAACGCGTGAGGCGCTGTATTATGACAAGGATATGTTGCTGGCCAATGGTGATCGTCTAGAGAAGCAAATCGCAGCGAATCTTGCTGCTGATGCGCGTTACTCTTAAGCATAGATCAAGGAGAGGGGATGCTCGAAACTCTATTTTTTAATCTGTTTGCAGGTCTGTCGATACTGTCTGGAATGGGTGTAGTGCTGGCGCGAAATACCATGCACTCTGTCATGTTCCTTATTTTCTGCTTCTTTAATGCGGCAGGATTGTTTTTTCTGCTCGACGCAGAGTTTCTGGGTGTGATCCTGATTCTGATCTATGTTGGCGCTGTAATGGTGTTGTTCATGTTCGTAATCATGATGTTGGAAGTGAATGTCGCCAAATTGCGCGAAGGTATTACGCAATATCTACCTCTTGGCGGTATGATCGCTGTGATCCTGTTGATTGAGTTTGTTGGTGCAGCCAGCTCCGGCGTATTTGCTGACGGCCCTATGGCAACAGCTGAACATCTCGGTCAGGAAGTTAACAATACCAAGCAGATCGGCATGGTACTCTACACCAGATATCTGCTGGGGTTTGAAATTGCAGCGATTATTCTGCTGGTAGCATTGGTGGGGGCTATCGTGATTACTCTGCGTGGCCGTAAAGATGCCAAATACCAGAATATGAGTGCGCAGGTGAAAGTGCGCAGAGAAGATCGCGTTCGCAAGGTGAGGATGTAATGGTTGGATTAACTGAATACCTTATTGTTGCTGCAGTCCTGTTTTCACTGGGTGTGATAGGACTGTTTTTGAATCGTAAGAATGTCATTTCGATACTGATGTGTATCGAGTTGATGCTGTTGGCAGTAAATATCAACTTTGTGGCTTTTTCGCATCATTTGAATGATATCGGTGGTCAAATCTTTGTCTTCTTCGTATTAACTGTAGCTGCGTGTGAAGTGGCTGTGGGACTGGCGATTCTGGTTTCATTCTATCGACTGCGTCGTTCGATTGAAATTGAAGACATCAGCACGTTGCAGGGTTAAGGGGGGAATACAGTGCAAGAGATGACTCTTAATACAACAGAATTGCTCGCTATTCCTGCGTTACCACTACTGGGGGCAATGGCGGCCGGTTTGTTTGGCTGGCTGCTTAAAGAGAAGCTGTCACACCTGGTCACTACAGGTTCGGTTATTCTGTCAGCTATCCTGTCGGTGCACATATTCATTCAGGTGATGGGTGGCGCATCTTTTCACGGTAACTTCTGGACATGGATGGTTGCCGGTGATTTCGTCGTACCCGTAGGCATGCTGATTGATCCACTGACCACTATCATGATGATGACCGTGACCATCGTGTCTGCATGTGTGCATATCTATACCATCGGTTATATGCACGGTGACCCGGGCTACCCTCGTTTCTTTGCATATATTTCAGCCTTCACCTTCTCCATGCTGGTGCTGGTGATGGGTAATAACTTTTTTACCCTGTTCTTCGGCTGGGAAGCTGTGGGGCTGTTCTCCTATCTGTTGATCGGATTCTGGTATCAGCGTGAGCCAGCGAACTACGCGGCGATGAAGGCCTTTGTTGTTAACCGTGTAGGGGATTTCGGTTTCGCTGTTGGTATCCTTGCTGTCTGGTATTACTTCGGCTCGGTTGAGTATAAAACAGTCTTTGCCATGACGCCTGATTTTGTGTCGCAAAATATCACACTTGGGTTTATGGGCTGGGAAGTCACTGCAATTACCTTTATCTGCCTGGCACTGTTTGTCGGAGCGATGGGTAAATCCGGCCAGGTCCCACTGCATGTCTGGCTGCCAGACTCTATGGAAGGTCCGACACCGATCTCCGCACTGATCCATGCTGCAACCATGGTAACTGCTGGAGTATTCATGGTGGCACGTCTGTCGCCAATGTTTGAGTTCTCGGAAGTTGCCCTTGCAGCGGTAGTCATTGTTGGTGCAACAACCGCCTGGATGTGTGCAACGATCGGGCTGGTGCAGAATGATATTAAACGAGTTATTGCATATTCAACCTGTTCACAGCTGGGTTATATGTTTGTTGCCTGTGGTGTGTCGGCTTATTCAGCCGGTATCTTCCATTTGATGACGCATGCGTATTTTAAAGCACTGTTGTTCCTGGCTGCAGGTTCTGTGATTCATGCTGTGATGGCTGAGCAGGATATTCGCAAGATGGGGCGGCTGAGAAAATATATGCCAGTCACCTATATCACGATGTTACTGGCAGCTCTTGCTCTTTCCGGTGTCCCGCCATTTGCAGGTTTCTTCTCAAAGGATCTGATTATCGAAGCGACCATGGTGCGTGAGTTCTCCGAAGGATTCGGCTGGGTGGGAGCATTTGCCACCTTTGCCCTGCTCTCCGGTGTATTTATGACTGCTTTCTATACCTTCCGTATGTTCTTCCTCACCTTCCATAACTCGGATCGTGTTGATGCTCATGCCAAGGCTCATCTGCATGAGTCGCCCAAGGTGATTACCGTCCCATTGGTGATTCTGGCTATCGGCGCTGTGGTTACAGGCCTATGGGGTATGTCAGCACTCGATATTGCTAACCCTGAGGTTATCAATGGTTATTTCCGTGATGCGATCTTTGTGCTGGATGAACATAACCCACTGATGGCCATGGCTGCGGAAGGTGGAGCTCATGGTGCTCTGGGATTAATGCTACATGCTCCGTTTGCCTTACCGTTCTGGCTTGCACTGGGTGGTATCGGGCTTGCATACTTTATGTATTTTAAGGAAACACCCATACCTGCGAAAATCGCCCGTGCAGCAGGCCCTGTCTACACATTCCTGCTTAATAAATGGTACTGGGATGAGTTTTACGAGAAAGTTATCATTAATCCGGCTCGCAAGCTTGGTACTTTCCTGTGGAAAAAAGGTGATCTGGATATGATTGATAAGGGTATGATTCACGGTGGTATCATCGATTCAATCATGTCAGGTGCAGCACGCATGCGGAACATGCAGACAGGGATGGTGTTCCATTACGCATTTGCCATGGTAGTAGGTGTCTTCGGACTGCTTACCTACCTGTTGCTGTCGGCTTAAGGGGGAGAAGGCGGAAATGGATTTACATAACGTTCTGGATTTTCCAATCCTCTCATTGAGCATCTTCCTGCCACTGGCCGGTGCTGCTGTCATCTGGCTGTTTGTGCGTGGTGACGATGCTGTGCGATGGGCAGCTCTGGCGGTTTCTATAGCTACATTTGTAGTGACTCTGCCTCTGGCTCTCTCTTTTGATACGACTACTGCACATATGCAGTTTGAAGAGTTTCATCCGTGGATTACGACATTCAATATCAACTACCAGCTGGGTGTGGATGGCATCTCGATGCCGTTTATTGTACTGACCAGTCTTTTGACGGTCATCTGTATCATTTCTGCCTGGCAGTGTATCCAGACCCGGGTGAAGGAATACATGATTGCTTTCCTGGTGCTGGAGACAACATTGATCGGCGTGTTCAGTGCGATGGATGCGGTATTGTTCTACTTCTTCTGGGAAGCACTGCTGATTCCGATGTACCTGATTATTGGTATATGGGGTGGCAAGAATCGCGTTTATGCCACACTGAAGTTCTTCCTCTATACACTGGCAGGTTCCGTCCTGATGCTGGTTGCACTGCTGGCCATGTATTACAAAGCAGGTAATACCTTCAGCATGCTTGCCTTTATGGACTACCCGTTTGATATGGCCTGGCAGTTCTGGATATTTATTGCCTTCTTTATTGCTTTTGCGGTGAAGGTGCCGATGTGGCCAGTGCATACATGGTTGCCGGATGCACATACAGAAGCACCCACTGCCGGCTCCGTAATCCTTGCCGGTATCCTGCTGAAAATGGGTGCTTACGGCTTCCTGCGCTTTTCTCTGCCTATGCTGCCTGATGCGTCCCAGTACTTTGTGCCGCTTATGGTAGGTCTTTCACTGGTTGCTATCGTCTATATCTCGCTGGTAGCCATGATGCAGACTGATATGAAGCGGCTGATTGCTTATTCATCCATTGCACATATGGGTTTTGTAACCCTTGGAACCTTCATGTTTACCCAGGCGGCACTTGAAGGTGCTGTGATCGGTATGATTTCCCACGGCTTTGTGGCTGCCGCACTCTTCCTTTGTGTAGGCGTGATGTATGATCGTCTGCATACACGTGAGATCGGTGATTATGGTGGTGTGGTAAATGTTATGCCGGTGTTTGCTGCAGTGATGCTGTTCTTCTGTATGGCAAACGTCGCTCTTCCGGGAGCATCGGCCTTTGTCGGTGAAATCATGGTATTGATTGGTACGTTTGAAGCTGATCCTGTTCATCTGGGCTTCTCTACCAAGTGGGTCGCTATTGCTGCGACCACATCGGTGGTGCTTTCGGCCTGTTATACGCTCTGGATGTACAAGCGTGTGATTATGGGTGATCTGGTCAAGGATTCTGTGAAGTCCATGAAGGATATGACCTGGCGTGAGTTTGGATACTTTGTTCCATTGATGGCGCTGACTCTGTGGATGGGCTTCTATCCGTTGCCGTTCCTGGATTTCCTGCATGTTTCGGTTGCCCATCTGATCGAACAGGCCACAACAAGTAAGCTGGATGCAGCCGCAGCACTGGTACAGGCGATGCCTGTTATCGATGCGGCGCACCATTGAGGATTGATTAATGGCTAATGTGACTTTCCCATTCCCGTTCCCGGAGCATCTGATTACGCTGCTTCCTGAGATGATCGTAGCTGTTCTGGCTATGGCGCTGCTGTTGATTGATGTTTTTATTACCAAGGGTAGTAAAATCACTGCATATCTTGCGATTATGGTTACGGTAATTGCTGGTGTTGCAACCTGGAGTTTGCAAAGCTCTGAAGTGTTGGTGGCATTTTACGGATTCTTTGTTTTCGACCCTTTTGCCGTGTACAGCAAGATGTTGATCTTTGTAGGTACTGCTTTCGGCATGATCCTGTCTCTTGAATATATGAAGAAAGAAGTGAACATAGGTGAGTACTATGTGCTGATGCTCTTTGCCATGCTGGGCATGATGCTGATGGTGTCAGCCAATAACTTCATTATTATGTATCTTGGTCTGGAGTTGATGGCACTCTGTATTTATGTGCTGGTTGCTTATCAGCGTGAAGTGCTACGTTCCAATGAAGCCGCGTTGAAATACTTTATTCTTGGAGCTCTTTCTTCAGGCATGCTGCTTTACGGTATTACTTTCCTCTATGGCGTGACCGGTAGTTTTAACTTCGCTGAGATGGGAGTGGTTCTACAAAACTCTGATGGCACAAGCCATGCAGCAGTGATGCTGGGCTTGGTCTTTTTGATAGCTGGACTTGGCTTTAAGGTTTCAATGGCTCCATTTCATATGTGGACACCGGATGCCTATGAAGGTGCCCCGACACCTGTGACTGCATTCATGTCTGTCGCCCCCAAAGTGGCAGGCTTTGCTATTCTGATGCGTATAGTTGCAGACCTGCTCCCTGCAGTGCAGCAGGAGTATGAGACCATCCTGACTATACTGGCTGTATTGACGATCGTGGTCGGTAACCTGGCAGCTATAGCACAGCGTAATATCAAGCGCATGCTGGCTTATTCAACGATTGGCCATGTTGGATTTATTATGATGGGCTTGATTGCTGGTAATGCATCGGGATTCTCCGGCATTCTGGTTTACCTCTCCATCTATCTGGTGATGACGATGGGTGTCTTTGCCATCATCATTCTAATGAATCGCGAAGGAATTCAGGGTGAGTTGCTGGATGATTTTGCAGGACTATCCCGAATCCGCCCGGGCTATGCGCTGGCTATGGGGTTGTTGTTATTCTCTATGGCGGGTATTCCATTCCTTGGTGGTTTCTGGGCTAAGTACGCGGTCTTTACGGCAGCTGTCGAGGCAGGCCATTTGAACCTGGTGCTGTTTGCACTGCTGTTCTCAGCCATCGGCGCGTTTTATTATCTTCGTCTGGTGAAATATATCTATTTTGATAAAGAGCGTGTGGCTTTCAACTTTGTTGAAAGTCTGCCGATTCAGGCGACCGTGGTTGCTGCAGCTATTGGTGTTGTGTGGATAGGAGTGTTTCCGGACACATTGATGCTGCTTTGTAAGCAGGCTTTGGGTGGTTTGATTTAATCCCCTTATATTTCAAGTGGTTACGGTGGGATGAAAATTCAGGGTGTTTTTAATACACAAAATCACTGTGGATGTATGATTATAGACTTGAAATGAGGATGGGCTCTCGTTATAATGCGCCCAGCTCTAACTGAGGGGGGAGAGGGTTCACTTGGAAGGTGACTCACTGCCGGGCTTCTTGAGGTTTTAATGACTCTGAAAAAGACATCTGTATTTGCGCGAATTTTTCGAGCGCAGGTGTTGGTAGGGGCTCTTGGTTTTACGGTTCTGTTTCTTCTGGGGCAGACCGTATATGCACTGTCACTGATATATGGCGTAGGCCTTATGGTGGTCGGTGCATGGTGGCTTGCTCTTAGGCTCGGGAATACTCGGGATCTTGGGGTTGAGGCGGCCCAGCGATTCTTGTATGCGGGGGCTGCATTAAGGTTTATGGCGTTGATGGCAGGCTTGCTGTTGGCGCATCTGATCGGCTTGCATCTGTTGTTGGTTGCAGCCGGTATGTTTGTTGCACAGGCAGTGGTTTTTATCTCTGCTGCAAAAGAGTTTAAGAAAGAAGGAAAAGGAGAGGGACTTGGCTGATCAAAGTCATGGCGAAAGCACTATTGCTAGCCATCTTGAGTACTGGACTTACGTAATTGATGAGTCCAATCCGTTCATGCAGATTCATCTTGATACCATGATAGTTACTGTCGTGGTCGCTGCATCTATGTTTATCTTCTCCCTGTGGTTGAAAGGCCGGCTGGTTGAAGGTGCACCGACCGGCGCGCAGAACTTTATGGAGTCAGTTGTTGGTTTTATCGACCAGACAGTGAAGGATAACTTCCCTGTTCATAATCCGCTGATTGCACCATTGGCATTTACCATCTTCGTGTTCATCTTCCTGGTTAATACGCTTGATATCCTGCCTGCATTTCTGATAGGTAATATCGCACACCTGTTTGGTGTTGAGCATTTCCGCCCTGTACCAACTAACGATTTGAATCTTCCTGCTGCAATGGCTGTTTCAGTTTTTGCCCTGGTTCTCTATTACGAATTCAAACTTAAACCTGTCCACTTCTGCAAAGAATTGGTAATGGAGCCATTTACGTCGCTGGTTCCGTGGTTCCTCAAGCCAATTGTTATGCCGATAAATCTGATTCTGAAGCTTGTTGAAGAAGTGGCCAAGCCTTTGTCGCTCTCTTTCCGACTGTTCGGTAATATGTTTGCCGGTGAAGTGATCTTCCTGCTTATTGCATTCCTGCTTCTGGCAGGTGGGCCGGTAAGCATGGGGGCCGGGTTCGTTCTTGGTCTGGCATGGACTGCTTTCCATCTGTTTATCGGGTTGTTGCAGGCCTTTATTTTCATGATTCTTACGGTGGTGTATCTCTCTATTGCGCACCAGCCTGCAGAACACTGATTTCAAATTCAAATCAAAATAGTTAAAATAAATAGGAGTATATCAATATGGACGCTACAACTATCATCACAGCTGCTACTGCAATCTCAGTAGGTGTTATTCTCGCCGCTGCAGGCTTGGGTTCTGCAATTGGCTGGGGTCTTATCTGTTCGAAAACTCTGGAAGGCATCTCTCGCCAGCCTGAAATGCGCCCACAGCTGATGTTCAACATGTTCATCTTTGCAGGTCTGATGGAATCTTTCCCGTTCATCATCATGGCATTCGCTCTGTGGTTCCTGTTCGCTAACCCATTCCTGGGCTAATCACCCATCCGGGCTGATTGAAAGAACATTGGAATTTAAAGAGGAGTTCGCATGAGTTTAGACATGACATTCATTGGTCAGATCGTAGTTTTCCTGACCATGGTATTTTTGATGAAGAAGTACCTGTACGGTCCATTGGGTGATCTGATGGAAGCTCGCTCGGTCAAGATTGCTGAAGGTCTGGCTGCTGCAGATGCAGGTAAAGACGCTAAGGCCAAGGCTGAGGCTGAAATTGACGAGCAGCTGAAGTTGGCTCGTGCTAAAGCATCTGAAATCATTGCCGGTGCAGAGAAACGCTCTGCCGAGTTGAATGAAGAAGCAGTTGTTAAAGCACGCACTGAAGCGCAGCAGATCGTTGACGGCGCTCGCGATGAAGTTAATGCAGAGCTTAACCGTGCACGTCAGACATTGCGCTCTGAAGTTGCTGACATTGCAATGATCGCTGCTGAACGCGTTGTTGAAGTTGAACTGGATGCCAAACGTCACGCTGACCTGGTTGAAGGTATAGTTAGCAAAGGGTTCGGTAACGCATGAGTACGTCGCAGATTTCCCGCCGCTATGCACGTGCCCTGTTTGATCTGATCTCAGAGGGCACAAATGTGCGCGAAGATCTGACAGCGGTTGCAGCGGTTGCTTCTGAAGCTGAGGTTGCTGCGCTTCTGGCGTCACCGGACTATCCGGCAGCGCTGAAGCAGCAGGTCATTATCAAGGCTGCCGGTGGCAAGATTTCTGCTGAAGTTGAACGTCTTGTTGCAATGCTCTCTGAGCGCAACAAGGCTGCTCTGCTTCCTGAAATTGCAGCGTTGGTAGAAGAGATGATCCATCAGGCTGAAAGCGAGCTTGATGCTGGTGTGGTAGTTGCATCTGCGATGGACGAGGCCTTGCAGGACAAATTGTCCGCTGCATTGGCTACGTCAACAGGCAAGAAGGTTCGTCTCACTGTATCCGAGGATACGTCTATCCTTGGTGGCATGGTTATTCGTATTGGTGACCGTAAAATAGATTATTCGTTGCGTACGAAGCTGGCCGGCCTCCGCCGTGTTCTGGCCTCTTAAGTAACAGACTGAGTATTAGAGGAAATATAGTATGAAGCTCGATACCGCAGAAATTAGTTCAATTATTAAAGAGCAGATCAAAGGCTTTGAAGCCAGTGCAGCTGACGCAAATGTTGGCCGTATCATCTCAGTTGGTGATGGCGTAGCACTGATTCATGGCTTGTCCGGCGCTATGGCTGGCGAAATGCTTGAATTCCCGCACGGGATCATGGGCATGGTGCTCAACCTGGAAGAAGACAGTGTTGGTGCTGTAATCTTCGGTGAATTCACCGAGCTGGGTGAAGGCGATGAGGTGAAATGCACGGGCAAGATCTTTGAAGTTCCAGTTGGTCCGGAACTGAAAGGTCGTGTTGTGAATGCACTTGGGCAGCCTATTGATGGTAAAGGTCCGATCAATGCTTCAGCTTTTGATGCCGTTGAAAAGATCGCACCGGGCGTAATTGAACGTAAATCTGTGGATCAGCCTCTACAGACAGGTATCAAGGCGATTGACTCCATGGTTCCGGTTGGTCGTGGCCAGCGTGAGCTGATCATTGGTGACCGTCAGACCGGTAAGACTGCGATCGCTATTGATACCATCATCAACCAGAAATCTACCGGTGTTACATGTGTATATGTGGCCGTAGGCCAGAAGGCTTCTACTGTTGCAACCGTTGTTCGTACCCTGAAAGAGCACGGCGCACTCGATAACACCATTATCGTCGCAGCTTCAGCTTCTGAATCAGCTGCTTTGCAGTACATTGCACCTTACTCAGGTTGCACCATGGGTGAATACTTCCGTGATCGTGGTGAAGACGCTCTGATTATTTATGATGATCTGACTAAGCAGGCTTGGGCCTACCGTCAGGTTTCATTGATTCTACGCCGTCCTCCGGGCCGTGAAGCTTATCCTGGTGATGTATTCTATCTGCATTCTCGCCTGCTTGAACGTGCATCCCGTGTTGATGCGACATATGTTGAGAAGTTCACCAACGGCGCAGTAACAGGCAAAACAGGTTCTTTGACTGCACTGCCAATTATTGAGACTCAGGAAGGTGACGTTTCTGCATTCGTACCTACCAACGTGATCTCTATTACTGATGGTCAGATCTTCCTGGAAACCAGCCTGTTCAACTCTGGTCAGCGCCCTGCAATCAACGCAGGTCTGTCTGTATCCCGAGTTGGTGGTGCTGCTCAGACTAAAGCAATGAAAAAAGTAGGTGGCGGTCTTCGTCTTGATCTGGCTCAGTATCGCGAGCTGGCTGCATTCGCACAGTTTGCATCTGATCTTGATGCTGCTACCCGTATGCAGATTGAACGCGGCAAACGTGGTATGGAAATCCTCAAGCAGGATGAAAATGCTCCACAGTCTGTCGCTGAAATGACCGCGACTCTGTACGCACTGAATAACGGTGATCTTGACGATGTTGATGTTAAGAAGATCGTTGCATTTGAGAAGGCCTATATTGCGCATCTGAATTCTGCTCATGGTAACCTGATTGAAGGTCTTAATGCTAAACCTGCACTGAATGAACAGGTCGAAGAAGGCCTGCAGAACGCTGTCGCTGACTTCAAGTCAACCGGCACATACTGATAAAGGGCGTCAATCATGGCATCAGCTAAGGAAATACGTACCCAGATCAAAGCTATCCAGAACACTGGTAAAATTACCAAGGCGATGGAGATGGTTGCAGCATCCAAGATGCGCAAGGCTCAGGATCGCGTGGTTGCAGCTCGCTCTTATGCCGAAGGCATTAGACGCGTGGTTGGTAATTTGATGGGTGCTCATCCTGAGTATCAGCATCCGTTCCTGGTTGAGCGAGAAGAGATCAAGAAGGTTGGTGTTATTGTTATCACGACTGATAAAGGTCTCTGCGGTGGTCTGAATACCAATGCTTTGAAAGCTGCACTGGGCTTGATGAAAGAGCAGACTGCGGATATCGAAGTTTTCACTATCGGTCGTCGCGCAGGCATGTTCATGCGTCGAGTGGGTGCTAAAATTGATGGTGTTGCTGAAAATATTTCAGATACTCCTGAGCTTTCAGACATACTCGGTGTTGTGACACTTGCTATCGATAAGTACGTGGCTGGTGAGCTTGATGAAGTGCACCTTGTTTACTCTGAGTTTGTAAACACGATGACTCAGACGCCTGTCGCAATGCGTCTGATGCCATGTCCGTTACCAGAAGAAGAAAAAACCGGTTACTGGGATTACCTTTATGAGCCGGAAGCAAAAGACGTGCTTGAAGGTGTTCTGCGTCGCTACGTAGAATCCCTGGTGTACCACGCTCTGCTTGAAAACAAAGCGTGTGAGCAGTCTGCACGTATGGTGGCAATGAAAGGTGCAACCGATAATGCTAAAGATATCGTTAAGGATCTCAGCATTACATACAACAAGGCCCGACAGGCCGCCATCACGCAGGAACTGGCAGAGATTTGTGCCGGTGCTGCAGCTGCTGGCTAAACAGTTTAGATTTTTAGGAGAGGTCAGAAAATGAGTACAGGTATCATTGTTCAGGTGATCGGTCCCGTTGTGGATATCCGCTTTAATGCAGGTGAGCTGCCGAAGATTTATAACGCTCTGAAAATGTCAGAACCAAAACTGACACTTGAAGTTCAGCAGCATGTTGGTGATAACACCGTACGTACTGTTGCCATGGGTGCAACCGATGGCCTCAAGCGTGGCATGACAGTCACAGATACTGGCGCTGCTATTAAGGTTCCTGTTGGTAAGGCCACTTTGGGCCGTATCATGAACGTACTCGGCGACGGTATCGATTTCGAAGGCGAAGATGTACCTTCTGATGAGCGTTGGGAAATTCACCGCGCTGCTCCAACATTTGAAGAGCTTTCTCCGGCTCAGGAAATTCTCGAAACCGGCATCAAGGTTATCGACCTGATGGCTCCAATCGCCAAGGGTGGTAAAGTTGGCCTCTTCGGTGGTGCCGGTGTTGGTAAAACCGTTAACATGATGGAACTGATCAATAACATTGCGAAGGCTCACGGTGGTTTCTCCGTATTCGCAGGTGTTGGTGAGCGTACTCGTGAAGGCAACGACTTCTACTACGAAATGAAAGAGTCCAACGTACTGGACAAAGTGGCTCTGGTTTACGGTCAGATGAATGAACCTCCGGGTAACCGTCTGCGTGTTGCACTGACTGGTCTGACTATGGCTGAGTACTTCCGTGATGATGGCCTCGACGTACTGATCTTTATTGATAACATCTACCGTTATTCACTGGCCGGTGTTGAAGTTTCTGCACTGTTGGGCCGTATGCCATCAGCAGTGGGTTATCAGCCTAACCTGGCTGAAGAGATGGGCCGTCTGCAGGAGCGTATCGCTTCTACCAAAACCGGATCCATTACATCTGTTCAGGCCGTTTACGTACCTGCGGATGACTTGACCGATCCGGCACCTGCCACAACGTTTGCGCATCTGGATTCTACCATCGTACTGTCCCGTCAGATTGCTGAACTCGGTATCTACCCTGCGGTGGATCCACTTGACTCTACTTCCCGTCAGCTTGATCCACGCATCATTGGTCTTGAGCACTACGAAGTAGCACAGGGTGTTCAGCAGACGCTACAGCGTTATAAAGAACTGCAGGATATTATTGCGATCCTGGGTATGGATGAATTATCTGATGAAGATAAAACAACTGTAACACGTGCTCGTAAAGTTCAGCGCTTCCTGTCCCAGCCTTTCCATGTTGCAGAAGTATTTACAGGTTCTCCAGGTGTATACGCCAAGAAAGATGAGGCTATTAAAGGCTTTAAAGGCATCCTGGCCGGCGAATATGATCACCTTCCAGAGCAGGCTTTCTACATGGTCGGCGGCATTGAAGAGGCAGTCGCTAAAGCTGAGAAAATGGCGGCTAAAGGCTAATGGCTTCCACCATGCAAGTGCTGGTCGCTACAGCTGAGCGCGAAGTCTATCGTGGCGAAGCTGAGTTCCTGGTTGCACCTGGTGCTGCCGGTGAACTTGGTATTATGCCCAAGCATAGCCCGTTGCTCAGTGCTTTGACCTCCGGTGAACTCCGCATTACTAATGGTGATAATATTGATGAGGTGTTCGTGTCTGGCGGCTTTATGGAAGTACAGCCAGATATGGTTACTATTCTTTCTGATGCTGCTGAGCGTGCATCAGACATTGATGAAGCAGCTGCTCTTGAAGCTGAGCGTAAAGCTAAAGAAGCACTCGAATCCTCCAAAGACGATATCGATTATGCTGCTGCTGAAGCTGAGCTGGCTATGATGACTGCTCGTCTTGTCTGGCTCAAGAAGAAGAAAAAATAGTAATATTACAGATCTATCGTAAAAAGGGCCGCACTTTGTGCGGCCCTTTTTCGTTTGCAAGATTGTAACTACAATCATATATTTTTAGGCTATAATCGATTCTAATTTGGTCAGCTTACGTTTCATTGGAGGATATCTATGAGCAAATTCCATTATCCGGATTTGCAGGTTTGTGTACTGGCAGCAGGTAAGGGCAAGCGTATGCGCTCCAACCTGCCTAAGGTACTGCACAAGGTGTTGGGAAGGGCGATGATTGATCATATCCTTCACACGGTAGAAGATTTAAAACCTAAAGCGATTGCCATGGTGACAGGGCATGCATCTGAAATGGTGCGTGAGCATGTTGGTCAACCCGTCAACCTTGATTGGGTGATACAGGATAAACAACGGGGAACAGGTCACGCTGTTCAACAGTGTGAAGACGTGATTCGTGATGTTCGTGATGTGCTGATTGTGTGTGGTGATACGCCATTACTCAGTTCGGATACACTGGCTAAACTTGTAGATGAACATCGTGATGCAAATACCGATGTGACGGTATTGACAGCCAAGCCTGCCAACCCCTTTGGTTATGGCCGCATCGTTCGTGATGGTGAGGGTAATGTAAGCAGTATCGTTGAAGAGAAGGATGCGACCGCTGAACAGCGCTTGATCGGTGAGGTGAGTAGCGGTATCTATTGTGTCCGCCATGAGGTCCTGTTTGATCTGCTGCACTCTATTGATAACACCAATGCTCAGGATGAATACTATCTGCCTGATATTGTACCGCTGGCTCTGAATGCAGGGCAATCAGTGCAGGCTGTTTCGATGTTTGATTCTGATGAGATGGTCGGCGTTAATGACCGTGTGGACCTTTCTCATGTTGAGGGCCTGATGCAGAAGCATATCATTCAGGACTGGCAGCGCAGAGGTGTCACGATTGAAAAGCCTGAAACTGTTCGTATTGAGGCAGGTGTGAAGCTTGGTATCGATACCGTGATTCAGGCTGGTTGCTATCTGATTGGTTCGACTCAGGTTGGAGATGAATGCCGGGTAGGCCCGAATGCTGTACTGGTGGATGCATGGCTGGATGACCGTGTGAATGTTTATGCCTTTACTCACATTCATGGTGCAAATGTAGGCTCGGATACAGTGCTAGGGCCCTATGCACGCCTGCGTCCGGGAGCGCAGCTGGATGAGCATGTGCATATCGGCAATTTTGTTGAAGTGAAAAAATCTGTGATCGGTGAGGGCAGCAAGGTCAATCACCTCTCTTATGTAGGTGACGCCACGATAGGCTCAAACTGTAACATCGGTGCAGGTACTATTACCTGTAACTATGATGGTGCCAATAAATTTCAAACAGAGATTGGCAACGATGTATTTGTAGGTTCTGTGACTCAGTTGGTAGCTCCTGTTCGGGTCGGAGATGGTGCAACGATCGGTGCCGGAAGCACGATTACCTCTGATGTGGCCGAGGGTGGATTAACCCTTTCTGAACGCAGTGCACAACGCCATGTGTCAGCCTGGAAACGTCCGCAAAAAGACAAAAGCTGATGTGTGGTATTATTGGCGTACTGGCCAGAAGAAATGTGCAGGCTGATCTGATCCAGGCTCTCTCCCAGATGGAGTACCGTGGTTATGATAGTGCCGGTATATGCACTTTAAATACATCTGGACTGGAGTGCAGCAAAGCTGCGGGTAAACTGGTTAATCTTAAACTGAAACTTGATGATCAACCTTGCACAGGTACGGTGGGTATTGGCCATACGCGCTGGGCCACCCATGGTGCACCAAATGAAGTGAATGCACATCCGCACCTCTCAAAACATTGCGCCATCGTTCATAACGGCATTATCGAAAACCATGATAAATTGCGTGCGCAGCTTACCAGTGATGGTTTCCATTTTTCTTCTGATACCGATACTGAGGTGATTCCCAATCTTCTTGCTCAGAGCATAAGCCATGATGAATCGTTACCTGTAGCATGGCATGTCATGCTGGGGGAGCTGGAAGGTGCTTATGCATTAGCTGGCTTGATTGAAGGAGAAGAGCAGACCTTGTGGTTTGCCCGTAAGGGAAGTCCTTTGCTACTGGCACGTTCAGCAGATGCCACCTATGTTGCCTCCGATGCTCTGGCTGTATCGGGCCTGGCTACCGAGATCATGTATTTGCGTGAAGGTGAATGGGGTTTTGCAACGCATGAATCCTGTCAGGTGTTTGATCAATATGGCAAGCCTGTTGGTGAATCGTGGGAGGCTATGCCGTATGCATCTTCCACGAGTAGTAAAGGTGGCTATCGCCATTACATGGAAAAAGAGATGTATGAGCAGCCTGAAGTGCTGCAACGCATCCTTGATGCTTATGTGGATGAGAGTGCCATCCATTTTCCTCAGGCTGGGTGGCTGTCAACAGAAGCGCTTCCTGATCGTATAGTTATCATCGCCTGTGGTACCTCCTATCATGCTGCACTGACTGCCCGGTATTGGCTGGAACGATATCTTCATGTGCCTGTAGAGGTTGATGTGGCGAGTGAGTATCGCTATCGCAATCCGGTCATTGGTAACAACACACTGATGATTACGCTCTCCCAGTCGGGGGAAACAGCCGATACACTTGAAGCACTTCGGTTGTTTAAGCGCAAAACCCCACATAACAGAGCTCTATCGATTTGTAATGTAGCCAGTGCGTCGTTACCAAGGGAATCCGATGGTCTGATCCAGCTCTATGCCGGCCCTGAAATTGGGGTGGCTTCTACCAAGGCTTATCTTGCGCAGTTGGCTGTGCTGTCACTATTGTCGATGCTTCTGGCCCACCGAGCAGGGGCGATGAAACAGAATGAGCTTGAAGGCCATCTGGCTAAACTCTGGCTGACAGTGAGCGGATTGGCTGATCTGTTGGCACAGGCAGTGCAGGTTTCAACGGCTGTGCCGCTATTCTCCCAGGCTGCCGGTTCACTGTTTTTGGGGCGTGGCCCCTGTTACCCGCTGGCTCTGGAGGGGGCGCTCAAGCTTAAGGAGATCTCTTACCTGCATGCAGAAGGTTATGCTGCAGGGGAAATGAAACATGGGCCGATTGCGCTGATTGACCATGATCTTCCGGTCATTGTGATTGCACCCCAGCAGTATTTCCTCGACAAGGTGCTCTCAAATCTCAGAGAGGTTCAGGCAAGAGGAGCCAAGGTCATCCTGATTACCGATCTACCAAAAGAGGCCTGGCCTGATGATGTGGATCGCGTGATCTCTGTTCCGGAAGGCGATTACTTTACCACACCGCTTTATGTGTGCGTTCCGTTGCAGTTACTGGCTTATGAAGTAGCTCTCTCCAAAGGGACGGATGTGGATCAGCCACGAAACCTCGCCAAATCGGTAACCGTGGAATAAGAGTCTTATCAAAACCAATGAAGGTAGATATCTATATTGAGAATACTCAATAGAATCTACCTTCATTGATTTGAAGACTGCGCCAGCAGATGGGGATAAATGCACGAAACAGGATCTGACCTTGTCATTCGTGAAAGCAGCTGAATGTTGCATTGCAAGACCTGGTACCATTGGTTTGTGCAAGAAGCGTTTTTATTGTTGGTGTCTGAGTTCATCCAGTTCATGTTGAAGCTGGGCGACGCTCTCCTCCAGCCGGGAGATACGTGCAATGGCATCGTCGGGAAGAGAAGATGTTGCGGTAGCCCTTGTTGTTTGGGCTTCGATATCGGGAGTACCGCAGAGCAGGTGGGTGAACCGATCCTCGCGCTGACCTGCTGCGCGGGGGATGCGGATCACAAGCGGATCATCCCTGTCCATTAAATCCTGCAACACATTTTCAATGTCATCATGATCTGCAAACTCTACCATGCGATTGGTGTTCACCTTGATCTCATTCAAGGTGTGCGAGCCACGCAGTAGCATAACGCAGATAATGGCGCGCTCTTTTGATGAGAGCTGAAATTTTCTGGAGAGAAACTGTTCGTATCGATCAGCGCGGCTTAGGGTATTGGCCGTGATCAGTCCATCTTGCCGCAGTTCATTGATAGTGCTGCCAACCTGTTGTGGCGTCAGATTCATCACAGGGTCCCTGCTCGATTTCTGGTTGCATGCTGCAACCAGTGCTTTGAGCGTCAGCGGATAATAATCCGGTGTGGTCATCTGTTTTTCCATCAGGCTGCCAAGCACACGCGCATGTAGTGGACTTAGTATGGCATCACACTCTTTTGGACTTTCGGACATATCCTCTCCTTATACCATCAGAGTGGAGAATATACCTGCTGCAGGAGGAGAGGAACCGTCCAGTATCATTTAGATGCGCTGGAGCAGTGATGTGAGAGCTGTGACTACAGCTTTGAATTGCTATTATTGAGGGCCTGGTTGTATAGCTGAAGTGGGTGCCACTGCTTCAGGTGCTACGGCTTCAGGTGCCACGGCTTCAGTGCTTGTGATTTGACTGGCAGTCATGTCGGCCTTCTTCTGGAAGCCACCAACAGTAAACAGCAGGGCTGCTGCCAGGGCTATGACAAATAACAGAGAAATCAGTGCTGATTTGCTGATGGAAGGGACGGAAGTACCGCTCACATCATGGAAGCGCATCAAAATATTCCCTTCATCTTGGTTGAGTTGTTCAGGTGTCAGGTTTTCGGATTTGTTCTGTAACCAGGCGCCCGGATCCTCGCTGTCATCCTTGTGGGGCCATATGATCTCTTTTCTGGTTTCAAGATGAGCCAGTGCCGCAGGTTCCAGCTGGAAATAGCGGGAGAGTTTTTCCATGGAGTCAGGTGTCTCATGGCTGCGCCGCTCGTGGCGACCAAAGCGGTAGTAGTTATAGATACCCCATAGGCGCATAATGGTAAAGGTGATCAGAATAACCAGCCCCATCTGTTGAACGAGATTGATAAATACGAGGTGGCCGCCTTTTTCAAACAACTCCGTACTAATGCTGGCCAGTCCAATGATCCACATCAGGATATTTAGTATGGGCAGCAAAAGGTAAAGCCAAAGTGCCCATACCGCAGTGGTCAAGCTCAACTCAACGACTTTACGCGTAGCTGATTTGGCTTCCGATTTATTGATGATCTGTATGTCAGACATAATCTTCTCCCGTCTCTTTTGCCACTGAAAGCATCAATTATCCAGATGTATGCCACGGTCAGGGTGCTGCCATGTTCCCGTACCCTTATAGCCCCTTTTCCTGAACAGGACTCTGGGGACGGCTACAACCATGGTTGATGCGCTGATCAACCAGTAGGCAAAGGGATACCAGATAATCCAGAATAGTGACCTGAGCAGGCTTTTGTCGTAGCGGCTGTCCATGGCAAGGCTGACTGTGAACATCATCAGGCATACCAGGGCCAGCAGTGAGCCTGTCCACATCGGCGGTACAGGGGGCAGGAACTCGATGGGTGAATAGAGACTGAATGCTGCCTGAATGCCCCACAGTGCAATGACCAGCCAGAAGGTATAGGCCCATATGGTGCTTATGATGTACTCAATATAAACAGGCCAGATGCGGTGCTGCCGCCAGTCACTCCAGACCCCTTTATTCTTCACCAGCGCTTCAATGCCCCCCTGTGCCCAGCGCAGGCGCTGACGCCATAGCCCTTCAATGGATTCAGGAACCAGTATCCAGGCCAGAATATGTGGCTCATAGCGGATATCCCAAAAATGGCGTTCAAGTCGCCAGGTGATATCGATGTCTTCGGTTACGGTATGTGTATCCCAGAACCCTACATCTTCCAGAGCCTGTTTTCGGAACGCTGCAACGACACCGGAAACGGTGAGCACTTTACCCAGGATGCGCTGGGAGCGCTTGATCAGGCCAATAATGGTGGAGTATTCACCCGTCTGAATCTTTGCCAGCAGGGTAGTTCGGTTCAGTACGCGTGGATTCCCTGTGACTGCACCTACACGGGGAAATTTGTTGAAGTGCCATCCGATCCATTTCAGTGCCTGTGAGTCGAGCAACGTATCTGCATCGAGCGTCAGGATATACTCACCCTTGATGGCTGCACAGGCGGCATTCAGGGCTGCAGCCTTGCCGTGGTTCTCACGCAGGTACATGGCACGTATCTTTTCATGTTTTTCAGCCATGGTGTGGATTACCCTGTCAGTGCCATCGGTGCTGCCGTCATCAATGGCGATGATTTCATAATCGGGATAATCCAGTTCCAGCAGCCGGCTGAGTGTATCCTCGATCTGCTGCTCTTCATTGTGTGCCGGTACCAGGATCGAAAACATGGGTGTGTGATCCAGTTGCGGTTCAACTTTTTTGCGCTCATCTCTCCAGTAAAAGATCAATGCTCCGACAATCCAGACGAAACTCATGAACAGAGGATAAAGAAAGAGAAAGTCACTTAGAAAGTGTAATATATTGGTCATGCTTACCTCCCAAAGGGATAACTTTTCTTGGACATTTCAAGCTTGATGGTGGATAGCTCAGGCCTGTTTTTATGAACATTGTCAGGGTAGTAGGCAAGGTGGATGCCTCCGGCCACAAGTACATCACGCATCTCTTCCAGTAGTGCATCACTGTCCAGCCAACGCTCTCGCTTCCAGTCATAGGCCTGCAATTTAAATACGGTTTTTTTCAGGCCATTCGCGGCTTTTACCCTCTCTACCAGTTGGGTCAGCCATTTTGCAGGGTTTCCAGCTTTTTCCATTTGCGGGTAGGCCATAACAACAACCTCATCATAATTGCTGAGGAATGCCTCATAGTTCTGGGCAAACCACGCTTCAGAATGTGGTTCTGTTAGTAGTATCGCATAGAGATTGCGTGCAAACCTGGATTCAGGGCGAATGCGTTGGACCGCCTGCATCAATCCTTTGGTATGGTCGATCAAGACCTGTGTCTTATATTGCCCCCAGGCCTCTGCTGCTTTTGCATCCTCAGCATCGCTTTTGGGTGTGAATGATGGACCAAACGCAGTCTTGTAAGCATCCATGGCCAGCGGATGATAGTCCTCAAAGTCGGTGAGATAGGCATCATCCTGAAACAGGATGCCATCAATCTGACTGTAGGCAGCCAGATCATCGTAGACCATACGAACCTTCTCCCTGACCTCCTGACTGAAGGGCGTCAGTCTCTTGTACCATGACTGGCTAGGGCGAAGCTTTCCGTTTGATTTCTCCTGGATGCTGAATTTTTCGTTAAATGCCTGATCCGGGAAGACCAGGCTAAGAGATGGCATCCAGGCGTAGACTTCTATACCGCGGATCATGATTTGATGGGCGGCATGGCTGAAGAAGTCAGCTCTGACTGGCAGTAGCCGGTTGTGAAAATAGACGCTGTCTACATTTCCGTCACCATCAGGATCAGCAAATGCCTGTAGATAAACCCGGTTGACTTTCATGGCGTAGAGTCGATCAATCAGCTTTCCAAGGTTTTTATCCATTTTCTCAATGGACTTATCATAAATCAGATCCAGGTCTACCTGCACGGCACGGATAACGCGCGATTCATGATCCGGGTGCAGGATGTTTTCGATAAATGACTTGATCGGAACGCTTTCGACCATCACTCGCGGTGTTTTTTCAAGGGCGTTTACATCAGCCATACCCCATGCGAGCGTGAGCCCCATGCGATAGCCTGCATTTTTAGCAACATTTGAGGCAATGCTGTTATGTTTTCCGAAAGGCCAGACGATGACACGTGGTTTGAAGCCCGCTCTTGTTTCAAACAGCCTGTTCTGCCGTTCAAAGTCATGTTGCAGTCGGGCCCGATATTCAGCTTCGGTTTCGTAATGCTGTGTCTTTGGATTATACAGGCGGACGTTTACGGCGGGGCCGACATTGCCTATGGCGTTATATTGAATGGCCTTGTGCAGATCATAGCTGTGCGAAGCGATCTCAACGAGAGGGCTTTTTGCCACTTCTCTGATCTGTTTCCAGGTCATCAGCTTTTCAGGTAAGGCGATGCCTGGCGCTTTCTCGATAAAGCTTCCGACCACAGCCAGCACGGAGGGGAAGCCGTACTCCTTCAGCACAGGCACGACAAAGTCATAGTATGAGAAATAGGCATCATCGAATGTGAGCAGTACCGCCTTCTCCGGTAGTTTTTTCTTTCCAGCCTGTGCATCGAGTACCGCCTGGAAAGAAACAGGGTGATATCCATGGGTATTCAGATAGTCCATCTGCTCTGCAAACTGTCCTTGCGTGATGGTATACCGGTCACCGGGGATACCTTTGAGTGCAACGGCATGATAGGAGAGCACCAGGAACTGCCCCGGTTTGAACGGTGTGGGGAGGACTTTTGTTGAGGCCGCTGTAACCAGTGCAGGAAACAGTGCTATGAGGATAAGGGTTAGCAGAAGTTTTTGTAGTTTACGCATCAGAAGTACCACCTATACAACGCATCGATTGAATAATTGGTTACAGCAAGGCCATCATAGGAGTGGCGACCTGCAGTTACACCCCACAGTAGATGGTGCGTATCGCGAAAGTCGATCTCCTGCTCATAACGAACCGAACCGAGAAACGTTTCCTTGAACCCCTGTTGGCCATAAGAACCTGCCGTCAGATAGAGGCGGTGAATAAAGCCGCGGTCATAATAGCCTTTCATGCTTTCATAGCGGTGCCAGATGGTCTGTTCAGTCATTAGCGTGGCAGAGGCGCTCCAGTCGCGGGAGGGGTTGAAGTAGAGTGCATTGTTCAGGGAGTTGTCGCCCCAGTATCCGTCTACAATCAGACGCAGGCGCCAGTCCTTTTTGGCATACAGTCCCTGTTCAAAGCGACCGGTAACTGCAATGCGATTGTTGCCATCAGAAAAACCGGAGTAGCTACCGCCGAGGCCGTATTCTCGCCATTCGCTCTCCCTGTATGTTACATCCAGGCTGGCCAGATCCGAGGTGATGCCTGCCACACGGGCGCGCAACGGTACATCAATGGTGAAAGAGTCGTACATGGCCTCGACGATCCAGTGGTCGGTAGGTGTATATTTGACCATGGTCTGGGAACCAAATTCATCGCCCTTGGTCCCATTAATTGAAACAACTTCGCGAAGATACCAGTCACTGTTGAAGATATGATCAAAGCCCAGTCCAACCCGGTGGAAACGGGCGAGGATGCCGTTTTGTGAGCTTTTGCGATAGTTCACCGTAGCCAGCAGGTTGGTGTACAGGCTGACCGGGTGGCGATATTCTGCAAAGCTGTAAAAATCATGGAAGCCATCGCTGGAACTTTCAAAGCTTAAGCCGAAATCCAGTTCTCGCATTTCATCGACAGCCAGCTCTCTGGCTACACGGATACCGTGTTTGTCTTTCGGTTTTTTTGCGCGGTGGTTGTTGATCATAGCGCGGGCCTCTTCCTTGTATGCCAGTGCATTCAGTACCTGGGCATGGCCAACCCTGGGGCCCGGGTTAATGTCTCGGGATTCCATTGATGTAATAGCCTGGAATTCGCGCAGCGCCTGACGAGGCCAGCCGCGGAAGTAATGTGTATGAGCAAGGCCTGAACGTACTTCGGTGTTTGCTGGTGCCCTGTTGTAGTAATCGGTGAAATAGGCATCGGCTTCGCGCAGCATGTTCTGTTCGATCAGGAACCAGCCGTGTGCAACGACCACCTCCATCTGCTGTTCTTGCGTATAACGATTGCGACCTTTGACAGGGATGACGTCCTTTTCCAGTGCGGTCAGCACTTTTTCAGCTTCATCCCACCTTCTCAGTTCAGAAAGCGAATAGAACTTACCAACACGGGCATTGAAAAGTTTCGGATTGGTCTTGAGTTCCTGCTCATAAACGGCCAGAGCCAGCTCCCACTCCTCGAGGTAGACATAGGCACTGCCAACACTATCCATTACCCAATATGGAGGCTTCACGCCTTTTGCTTTCAGTTTATCATATTCTGCAATGGCCTGTTGCATCTGCTTGTCTTCAACCAGTACCACAATGCGGTCAAACCGGGACCCTGCGGCATTTCTTCTCTGAAGCAGTGGTTCAAGTTGAGCAAGCGATTGTTTGAATTCCCCCCATTGCATGCGGTCTATGGCCATGTTGCCTTGGATATATGTCTGTAGCTCTTTATCATCACGGGCCTGTCCAAGGGCCTGGCTGCTTGCACCGAGTGCGGACATCGCCATTAGTTTGAGCTTTTTCGCAGCACGGTAATTGGGATATACAGCAAGAATGGCGTCGTATTCTTTGACGGCGGCCCAATAGTTGCTCTGCTGTTCATATACATAGGCCTTGGCAAAGCGGACTTCTGCGATGTTGGATTGCGCAGCAGGGAGCTGTTTTAGTATGGTGAATGCCTCTTTGGCTTTCTTTTGTTTGCCCAGGACGTAGGCCAGCCCCGTCGTAGCATACAGATCATTTGGTTCTCTCTTCAGGGCACCCCTGTAGAGGATTTCGGCCTGCTGTAGCCTGTCTGTCTTGAAGTAGGCCCAACCTAGCCAGTACACTGTATATGTGGATAGAGATTCAGGCTTCAGGTTTGCTGTTTCATAGCTGTTGATAACTGCAGGGAACTCTCTGTGCAGGGCCAGGGCAAGAAGATAATTTTCCGTACTCGAAGCCTTTCCTGATGATGCCGTGTTTTTTAGCGCGGCAATCATAGCCTTGCGTTTGCTGGCAGGGACTGATGCAAGCAGCGACTCCCATGCCCTGTGCTGTTGGGTTGATGAGCTGCCTTTTTTGCGCAACAGGTTGGCCTGTGCTGTCCATGCTCTTGCATATGCACCGGCGCTGATCAGTACCTGTGGTCTGATAGACTGCAGCGCCAGAGACCCCGGATTGGTTTTCAGATAGGCACTCAGTCTGGTATCAGACTCTTTTGCATTGCCAGAGCGATGAAGGCTAAGTATATGGCCTTTTTGTGCCTCTTCATCTGTTGGTGTTAGTTGGAGGGTTTTTTCATACAATGAAGCAGCCTGCTTATAGTTGCGCTGTGCATAGTAAGCCGTAGCCATATTCCTCAGCAGATAGGAGCCTTTCGGAAATGCCGCAGGTAGTTTCTCAAAGGCATTAGTCGCCTGGCTGTGTTTGCCAGTCCAGCTGAGGAATACCAGATAATCACCGGTCATTAGCACATGTTCAGTCGGTGTTTTGGCATAGGGCGCCAGAATGTTTGATGCCCTGTCAAATTCACCACTGCGGGCAAGCTTCAGTGCATGTGTATGGGCCTGTTTGGCTGCAGAGGGCGCCTGGGTCCGGTCGTTGGTTAGCTGGATGCCGGTGGTAACAACGTCCTGGTAAATGATTTTTTCCTGGGCCATGGCCGTGGGGGAGTGCAGCAGCAGGGAAGTGCAGACGATTATAAAAAAGGGCGCAATGCGTACCGCATTCGTATCTGATGAAGGTAGGTTTCCATACCTGTTGCTTAAGTGTAGATGTTTGAAGCCTCTTTTTTCTGTACTCACCAGAACTCCTCCCTGAACATAAATGTTCTAATACAATTTAATGCCTTTTGTGAGGCCATGACTGAATTAGCGTGTCGTGAGCGAAGGCGGAGTATGAAGACTCAAGGATTCAATTGTTCATTATGATCTGAGTAATTCGGGCCGCCTCCTGACGATTCACTTCAACATTTAGTATACACTTATTTACACGTGTTTGCACTGTAGGGTTAAATATTTATTTTCTGTGACAAATTGATTATCCAGCCTTTGAGGTGGCTATGCAATGCGACATTTTGCCGCATGCAGCATGGCTATTGATTCATTTGGCTATTTGAGTTGCATGCTTGTGGAAGGGTATGACAAGCTTTGACACATGGCATTTCTCTTCTTAAGCTGACAAGCATGAAAATTGATGGAGCAACAAAGACTTATGGCATCATTGGCTGGCCCGTAAAGCATTCGCTTTCACCTCTGTTTCAGGCTGACTTTCTGCTGCAGAAGGGGATAAATGCCGCTTATCTTCCATTTGCAGTGGCACCTGACTTGCTCGAATCTGCCATGGATGGACTGTGGGCTATTGGTGTTGAAGGGTTTAATGTGACAGTGCCGCATAAGGAGTCAGTGTTTCAGATGGTGTCGGCAGACAGGGATGCCAGCCTGATCGGTGCGGTGAATACGGTGAAACGGGCCGAGCATGGATGGGCGGCCACCAATACTGACTGGCGTGGGTTTTCTGCCGTAGTTGACGGTCTTGGCTTTGAAACAATAGGGAAATCTGCACTGCTGTTCGGGGCGGGGGGGACTGCACGTGCTGTATTGCATGCGCTTGCACAGATGGAGCTGGACTGTGTTTATGTGTGTAATCGCAATCCTGACAGGCTGGCAGCGTTTATCTCTTTTGCTGAAGCTTCATACGCAGGTTTGAAATGCAGGGCTGTAAGCTGGCAGCAGGAAGAGGTGAGTACTGCATGTCAGAAATCTGAGTTGCTGATCAATACCACGAGCATCGGTCTTCAGGCCGGGCAGGGTTTTCCGTTTGATCTGTCTGCAGGAAGCGGTGTGGCGATTGATGCGGTCTATAGCCCTGATGGAAAAACTGCATTTACGCTTGCTGCATCAGCAAGTCGCAATGCAGTTGATGGGCTGCCTATGCTTATTGCTCAGGGAGCTGAAGCCTTTGCCTGGTGGCATGGCTGCAGCAGGCCTGATTGTTCAGCCGCATTGACTCAAATGGAGCAGCAGTTGGGCCGAAATGCATTGCAGCTGCCGGGCTGGGGATGATGAATCGATCGCGCCTTGGCGATATTCTGCTCAGGCAGGAACGGATTACCCGCGAGCAGCTCGATCATGTGATTCGTGAGGCTCAGCTCAATGGTGATACGTTGACGGCACAGCTGGTAAAACAACAGATTTTCAATGAAAATGAATTAATTGCCTTTGTTGCCCGTTCATTCGGAGCGCCGGTCGTTGATCTGGATCGTCTGGAAATTGAACCGAATATTACTAAAATACCGGTGGATCTGTTAAGAAAAAACATGGTTCTGCCACTGATGAAAACGGGCAGTGTGTTGAAACTGGCCGTAGCTGATCCGTACGACATCAACTCTCTGGATGAGGTTGCATTCATTAGTGGCTGTAAGCTTGATTTGGTGATTGCACCGGAAAGTCAGCTGGTCAGCAAGCTTGATGATATGGGGCAGAGTGATTCGCAGCTGCAGGATGTCATGGCAGATCTGGGTGCAGCTGATATCGAGGTGGTTGAATCGGTAGATGACAATGTGGATGAATTTTCGCTAACGGCGGAAACTGAGGCTGCACCTGTTGTGAAATTGGTGAACCTGATGCTGTTGGATGCCATCAAACGTGGCGCTTCAGACATTCATTTGGAGCCTTATGAGAAGGTGTTGCGGGTGCGTTATCGAATCGATGGCGTATTGCATGAGATTATGCGGCCGCGCATGAGTATGCGTGATGCCATGGTTTCGCGGCTGAAAATTCTTGCCCGTCTCGATATCTCCGAGCGCAGGATACCACAGGACGGGCGTATCAAGTTGAGGCTGTCACGTGCGAAAACTGTGGATTTTCGTGTGTCTGTACTGCCAACCCTGTTTGGTGAGAAGGTGGTCATGCGACTGCTTGATCCTACCAGTCTACAGCTGGATATGAGCAAGCTGGGTTATGAAGGGCAGGCTCTGACATGGTTGAAGGAGACAATTAACCGACCATACGGCATGGTGCTGGTTACCGGCCCGACCGGGTCGGGAAAAACGGTAAGTCTCTATTCTGCTGTATCCGAATTAAATCAGCCTGGCGTAAATATCTCCACAGCTGAGGATCCTGTTGAGTTCAACTTTATGGGCATCAATCAGGTCAATGTAAAACCCGACATCGGGCTGGATTTCCCTGCGGCCCTGCGTTCATTCCTGCGTCAGGATCCGGATATTATCCTGATTGGTGAAATCCGTGATTATGAGACGGCGGCAATCGGTATCAAGGCTGCGTTGACCGGACATCTGGTCTTGGCCACCCTGCATACCAATGATGCGCCCTCAACCATGACCCGGCTGGTTAATATGGGGATAGAGCCATTTCTGGTTGGTTCAGCAGTGAACCTGGTGTCGGCGCAGCGACTGGCGCGTAAAATTTGTCCGGAATGCAAACAGAAGGATGAAATTTACGACAGCTCGTTGCTGGAAGCTGGCGTCTGTGAATCAGAGCTGGATGATTTTCTTCCGATGGTTGGCAAAGGTTGTCAGAATTGTAGCGGTACAGGTTACAAAGGGCGGACAGGGATCTATCAGGTGATGCCGGTTTTTGAAGAAATTCGTGAGGCGGTATATGCTGGCGAAAATTCTGACAGGATTAATCAGATTGCGATTAAGAAAGGGGTTAAATCCCTGCGTATGGCAGCCTTGGATAAGGTGAAGATTGGCGAGATCTCGTTTGAGGAGTGTCTCAGGGTGACGGTGGCTGACTGATGGCGACAACGTTTGTTTGGCAAGCAAAGAATAAGCAGGGGCTGGAGCAGCAGGGCGAGATTGAAGCGAGCAGTCGGGACGTCGCGATTGCCATGCTGCGTCGTCAGGGGCTGCTTGGTATCAAGGCAAAAAAGAAACCTGTCGAGATTCATCTGTTCCCGGAAAAAGTGGAAGAAAAAGATATATCGATCTTCTTTCGCCAGCTTTCCACGATGATTAATGCAGGGCTGCCGCTGGTACAGTGCTTTGAGCTGGCTGAGCGAGGTTCTGAAAAGAAAGCCATGACCAAGTTGCTCAAGGATGTACGGCAGAACCTTGAAGGTGGTAATCCACTTGGCGAAACCATGCGCAAGTTCCCTGATGAGTTTGATCGCCTGACCTGTGCGCTGGTCGAGGCCGGAGAGCAGGGCGGTATTCTTGACTCGATCCTGCTCCGCCTCTGTATCTATAAAGAGAAGGCCTTGGGTCTGAAAGCTAAAATCAAGTCGGCCATGGTCTATCCTGTCGCCATACTTGTGGTTTCATTTATTGTAACATCAATCCTGATGATTTTTGTGATCCCGATCTTTGCCGAGATGTTTGCTGATTTTGGAGCAGACCTTCCTGCTCCGACCCAGATTGCAATGGCAATATCCGACCTCTTTGTTGAATTCTGGTATGTGGTTGTTTTTGCACCGATACTGTTGGTTATGTTGATCAAGGCACTGTACAAAACGCCCAAGGGACATTATCAACTGGATAAATTGCTTCTGGCACTGCCCGTTATCGGGAATGTATTGCGCAAGGCTTCAGTGGCCCGTTTCTGTCGTACATTTTCTACACTTTCGGCGGCAGGAGTACCCATTCTTGAGGCGCTGGACACGGTGGCAGAGACATCGGGTAATGTGGTGATTGAAGAGGTGATACTAAGCTCCAAAGAGTCTATCTCACAGGGGCAGACGCTGACGGCGCCGCTGGAAGCCAGTAAAATATTCCCGATCATGGTAACGCAGATGATCTCCATCGGTGAGCAGACAGGGAGCCTGGAAGAGATGCTTGCCAAAATTGCCGATTTTTATGAGGAAGAGGTAGATACCGCTGTTGATAATATGCAGCAGCTGATGGAACCGCTTATTATGGCATTCCTTGGCGTCGTCATCGGTGGTCTGGTGATTGCAATGTATCTACCGATATTCCAGATGGCTGCAATTGTATAACGGCCGTAGTCCTGATTGCGGATTATGGATATGAAGCAGGAGCTTAGCTTCCTGTCTGCAGCATGAATCCGACATGCGGCTGATTTTATACAGGGCCATTGCCGGTGCTGCGATAGCACTGGTTGTTGCCAGCTGGTTTTACCCGGCAGCTGAAGCGGGGCAGCAGCAACTTATTCTTTTAACAGCTCTTTTCTTCGTGTTGTGGCTGGTTGTAGAGGCGGCCCTGACCTATAGCGGGCTTGCAGAGTCCAAACAGTGGGCGATCGCATATCTGGTGGATGTGATACTGGCCAGTATGCTGATTTATGAGACCGGAGGTATACTTAGTCCGTTTTCTTTCCTGCTTGGCCTTATTATCATCGCTTCAGGTGCACATGCCTATCGCCTGTTGCCATTACTGATTACCGTTGCTGCCTGTAGTGCGTATTTGAGTGCGGTATACGGCGAAGCCTGGTTGATTCATGCTGAGATGCTGGATGAGCAGCAGGCTCTGCATATGTTGTTGCAGGTTTCAGCCCTGATGCTGGTGGGTGGGGTGATGGCATTTATTGCCAGGCGTCATGCTCACTTGCGTGCCAGTAGTGATAAGGCGGTTAAGCAGCATCGAAGGCTGAAAGATCTGCATGATAAAATTATGCATTCGATGCGTGAAGGCGTGATCGTGCTTGATGAGCAGTTACAGCTTAGTGATATGAATGATGCAGCGCTCGACTTGCTCGGGGAAAAATCCATAGACGGTTTGATGCGTAGCGCCGAATTAAGGCGCTATCTACAAGGCCCACAAAGATCACTTTTCCAGTGTGAATGCCTGCTGAGAGGCCGGGTGTTGCTTGTTGCTGTCACACGGCTGTCGACGGAGCAGGATGCGACATGGTTGTTGACTCTGGTTGATATCAGCGATATCCGGAATCTTGAGCAGCAGTTGATTCAGAAAGAGAAGCTGGCTGCTATGGGGCAAATGTCGGCCATGCTGGCCCATGAAATTCGCAATCCAATTCAGACTATGACTCAGGGGTTGGAGATTATGGCCTCCAACAAGAGTATGGGGCCGGATATTCAGGGCATCATTCATGAAGAGATGTTGCGCCTGAATCGACTGGTTTCCACCATGCTCGACTATTCCCGGCCACTCATGCCTGTGCCTGCCTCGAGCTCGATGCCGTCACTTATGGCTGCTGCAATAAACAAGGTTGAAATGCAGTTTCGGCACCGCGTAGAGCTGACATGTGATGTCGATTCCCTCTATCTGGATGGGGATCATTTTCGCCTGCTGCTTGATAACCTGCTTTCAAACGCGCTAGCCAATAGCCCGGATGAGAGCATGGTGCAACTGTGCCTGGGCAGGGATGAAAGTAGCTGGTGCCTGTTTGTCTATAACAGTGGCGAAATTCCGGAGCTGTTGCGCGAAAAGCTGTTCGAGCCTTTTGTGACCGGGCATGCAAAAGGGTTCGGTCTTGGCCTTGCAACGGTGAATCAGGTTTGTGAAGCCAACCATTGGTCTGTACAGGTCGAGAGCGGGGGCGGACAAACCTGTTTTACGGTGACCGGCCCGATAGTTGTAGATGGTGAACAGTATGGTGAAACAGGAATGATGGGGGAGATGCATGGCTGATATTTTGCTTGTTGAGGATGATGCCAATGCACGCAAGATTTTGTCGCTGGCTCTGGAGCTACAGGGTCACCAGGTGAGTGCTTATGGCTCCCCGGTAGAGGCTGAACGAGAGATGAAGGGCCGCTCCTTCGATGTGGTTTTGACCGATTTACGCATGGAGGGGCGTGATGCCGGCCTGGATGTTATTAAGGCTGCACGAAAACTGCAGCCTGCCGCTCGGGTGTTGCTGTTGACGGCCTATGCCAGTGCGGATACTGCTGTTGCAGCAATGAAAGAGGGTGCTTTTGACTACCTGACCAAACCGGTGTCAGGAGAAGAGCTGGCGGCAGCAGTGGAGTCTGCACTGCTGGATGCCACAACATCTGCATCTTTTCATTCTGCGGAAACAGAAGGGGAGACTGAGGAGAAGGAGCTGTTGATCGGAGAGTCAGAATTGATGCAGCGTGTGCGCAGTCGCCTGATTCGAGCTGCAAAATCAGATTTCACCGTACTTGTTACGGGTGAGTCCGGTACCGGTAAAGAGCTTGCTGCGCGTCTGGTGCACATGCATTCGCAGCGAAGCAAGGGCATGTTCATTCCTGTGCACTGTGCGGCGATTCCTGAAGGGCTGTTTGAGTCCGAGTTGTTCGGCCACCGTAAGGGGGCATTTACCGGCGCTGATTCTGATCGTATCGGACTGATTGAATCAGCTGCCGGAGGTACACTCTTTCTGGATGAAGTGGGTGAGATGCCACTTTCAGTGCAGGTCAAGCTGCTCAGGGTGCTGCAGGAGCGCCGTATTCGACGGGTGGGAGATACATCCGAGCGTGACGTTGATGTACGGATTATCGCTGCTACGAACCGTGATCTGGATGCCGAAGTGTCGCAGGGGAGCTTCCGCGAAGACCTTTTTTTCCGTCTGAATGTGGTACCGGTTCATATGCCGCCGCTTAGACAGCGGCGAGAAGATATTCCACAGCTGGCCAGGGCTATAGTGCGACAGTGGAGTGAAGGTCGTTCGCGTATAGATGATAAATGTATGCAGCGCCTGTGTGAACTACCTTTTATCGGCAATGTTCGGGAGCTGGAAAATATCCTGCAACGTATGCTGGCCCTGTCTGAATCCGGAAACCTGGATCTGGAGCTGCTTAATGAACTCTATTCCGGTGCACAGGGTAAGCCTCAGCTTTCTCTTGCAGCGCTGCAGGAGCAGAAAAGCAATCTGGATGCATGGATGAAAGCTATTGAACAGCAGTTGATTGATGAAGCGCTGGCAAAAACCGGTGGTAATATTACCCGCGCAGCTGAAGAGCTTGGTATCAGCTTTCGTTCCTTGCGGTACCGCTTGAAAAAACTGGGCCTTCCCGGAGATGAAGCATGATGTCGATCGTACTGCTGGCTGCAGTGACAGGGCTTATTTTTGGCAGTTTTGCCAATGTGTGCGTGCATCGGATACCGAATCGCCAGTCTATCGCATTTCCGGCCAGCCACTGTCCCAAGTGCAAACAGAAAATCGCATTTTATGACAATATCCCTCTGCTTTCATGGCTACTTTTGGGTGGGAAATGCCGCCATTGCAGGGCTGCAATATCCTGGCGTTATCCGCTGCTGGAGGCTCTGATGGGTTTGAGCTGGGCCCTGTTGGCGTGGCATTATGGTGCAAGTCCGATGCTGGCAGAGGCAATATGCCTGTTTTCACTGCTCTGGATTTTAACCGTGATCGATATGGAAACCTTCCTGTTGCCGAACGCACTTACCTTTCCGGGTATCGCATTGGGGTTGGCATTTTCATGGTGGCTTGGTGACTGGCAGGATGCGCTGATTGGTGCTGTTGCCGGCTATAGCGTATTGTGGCTGGTGGCCAAAGTGTTCCTGAAAATGACAGGTCAGGAAGGTATGGGCTATGGCGATTTCAAACTGTTGGCGATGCTTGGTGCATTCATGGGTTGGCAGGCGTTACCCTTTGTTATTTTTGCATCTTCTGTAGCAGGCGTCCTGCTGGGGGCGTTCATGTTGTATGTCTCGAGTCGCGGTATGCGAACGGAAATTCCGTTTGGTCCTTATCTGGCGGTTGCAGGCATGTGCTGGTATCTCTGGCATGAACAGATATTAACTTGGTATCTGACAGTTTCCGGCATTACTCTGTGAGCTTGCCCCGCACTGTTGGCCTGACCGGTGGCATTGGCAGTGGCAAAAGTACGGTAGCTGCAATGTTTGCAGCGCTCTCTGTCCCTGTACTTGATCTGGATGCGGTGGGTCGGAAGCTGCTTGTTCCGGGGGCTAAAGCCCTGACGCTGCTTTGTGAAGCTTTCGGCAGCTCCTTTGTATTGCCGGATGGCTCTCTGGATCGATCGGCTCTTGCTGCCTACTGCTTTGTCGATGCCGGGCGTACAGCCCGCCTTAACAGTATCATGCATCCCTTGATCTGGCAGTTTGAGCAACAGTGGCTGGAGCAGCAGTCAGCTCCCTATGTTCTGATTGAGGCATCGGTGCTGTTGGAATCGAATGCTTATCAACGCATGGCCGCTATTGTGGTTGTGCTGGCTGATGAAGAGCTGCGTTTGCAGCGGGTTCTGGCCAGAGGCGATCGCAACAGGCAGCAGTTTGATGACATCGTCAGCAGACAATGCAGCGATGAAAAACGATGTCAGCATGCGGATCACCTGATCATGAATAATGATTCACTGGCCCGGCTTGAGCAGAGAGTTAGGGCTGTTCATCAGTTATTGCTGCATCCATAGGAGGTCATCACAGATGGCAGATATGTTCCCCAGACCCTTTCAATATAACGCTCTGGTTGTCTCCGTATACGATGGTGATACCTGTACTGTCGATATTGATCTTGGCATGGGGATCTGGCTGCGTGGGGAGAAGCTGCGTCTGTTCCGCATCAATGCACCTGAAATGCGTGGAGTAGAGAGGCCGCAGGGCATGGCTTCCAGAGACCGGTTGCGGGAATGGATACAGGGCCGGGAGATCATGCTGGAAACCGTACGTGATAAAAAAGGGAAGTATGGCCGTTATCTGGCGGAATTATGGCTGCAGGATAAAAACAGTGCCTGGATCAATATCAATGACCGACTGGTCGCGGAAGGTTTGGCTGAGTACAGAGAGTATTAAGTCAGGCGTATCTATCTATATCCTGCCTGTTGACAGGGGATGTTTACACATTTAGCAATGCTATGTCGGATTTCTCCGGCGTTCCGTTTGTCCGCAAGGATTTGTCGTATCTCAGTTCATGGATGGCACTCAAGCCTCAATCTGATCAGTTTTTTTGGAGTAACTAAATGTCTAACGAAAGCGAAACCGTACCCGCCGTGGCTGATTCTACACCCGCAGTAGAAGTGAGCACTGAAGAGGCCAAGCCTCGCCGTCGTGGTCGTCCGCGCAAAGTGGACAAAGAAGCTGTAGAAGATATGAGCACTCCCGCAGCAGATACAGTTACTGAAGAGGCCAGGCCCCGTCGTCGTGGTCGCCCGCGTAAAGTAGATAAAGAGGCCGCTGAAGAAAAAAGCGCTCCGGCGGCAGATGCTCCGGCAACAGATGATGCTCCCAAGAAAACGGATGCTCCAAAAAAACCTGATGTTTCTGAGAAGAGCGAAAATACCGAGAAAACAAAGCCGCGTCGCCGCGTCCGTCCGCAGAAGGCCGATAAGAAGGATGCCGCTGAGAGCGGTAAATCTGAAGTAGTCAGTGAAGCTGCTTCCAGCAGTTCCTCAGCCAAGAGTGATGCAGCACAGTCCAAGGGTGATGCGCCATCCAAAGGGAACAATGCGCAGCCCAAAGGTGAGACTCAGGAGGGCGGTGCGGAAAATTCCCGCCGCAATCGTTGGAAGAAGGGCGATCGAAATAATAAGCGCCCTCGTCGTGATGACTCTGAAGAACGGATTTCCGATGAGATGGAAGGGGTGACCCTTAATCTGAAAGAGGTTTCTTCCAAGAGTCCAACAGAATTGCTGGAGCTTGCTGATCAGTATGATATTGATAATGCCGCAGGCATGCGCAAGCAGGAGCAGGTTTCTGCAATCCTTCGTGCCCACGGCCTGCGTGCCGGTACAATCTATAGCGAAGGTGTGCTGGAGATTCTTCCTGACGGATTTGGGTTCCTGCGCTCGCCCGATGCAAACTATCTCTCAGGTCCGGATGATGTGTATGTATCAACACATCAGATTCGCCGCTTTTTCCTGCGTAAGGGTGATACTGTCGCCGGTGAAATTCGTGCGCCGCGACGTGGAGAGAAATATTTTGCACTGAAAACCGTTGATACTACCAATGGCCAGTCTCCTGAACAGGCGCGCACCAAGGTGTTGTTCGATAACCTTACTCCGCTTTATCCGGATGAACGCCTGCACATGGAGATTGAGCTCCCGACGAAAAAGGATCTGACCGGTCGTATTATCGATATTGTGTCGCCGATTGGTAAGGGGCAGCGAGCACTGCTGGTTGCACCGCCTCGTACCGGTAAAACGGTGATGATGCAGTCGATTGCCCACTCTATTGAAGCGAATCATCCCAATGCTGTACTGATCGTACTGTTAATTGATGAGCGCCCGGAAGAAGTGACCGATATGAAACGCTCGGTTAAGGGTGAAGTGGTTTCATCCACCTTTGATGAGCCTGCACAGCGTCATGTACAGGTTTCCGAAATGGTGATTGAGAAGGCCAAACGGCTGGTTGAAACAGGTAAGGATGTTGTGATTCTACTTGATTCGATTACCAGACTCGCCCGTGCCTACAATACCGTCGTGCCTTCTTCAGGAAAGATTCTTACCGGTGGTGTCGATGCCAATGCGTTGCATCGACCGAAACGTTTCTTCGGTGCTGCGCGAAATATCGAGGGTGGAGGCTCTTTAACTATTATTGCGACTGCACTGGTTGAAACAGGCTCCAAGATGGATGAAGTGATCTTTGAAGAGTTCAAGGGTACGGGCAATATGGAGATCAAGCTGGAGCGCAAGCTTTCTGATAAGCGTGTATACCCTGCGATTGATATTGCGCCATCAGGCACTCGAAAAGAGGAGCTGCTTACCCCTCGTGAAGACCTTCAAAAGATCTGGATCTTGCGCAAGATTCTCTCACCTATGGGATCTATTGATGCGATGGAGTTCCTGCTCGATAAACTGGGTACAACGAAGAGTAATGCTGAATTTTTTGAACGCATGAACAAGTAAAAAAGGTTGCGCCACAGAGGGCTCAGGGAGCGTAGAGGGTAAAAGAACGATCCGGATGTAAGCTTCCAGTTTTTTTTCCGGTCTACGCTGTGGCGAAGGCCAGGTCTGTTATATCTTCAGGGCACCGGGGAGGTGATGAAAACGGGGGATATGGAAATCCCAGTTCCCACCCTTTTCATGGGTGATCCAGACTGTTTTGCAGCCCAGTTCTTTTGCGACCTGTAAATTGTCCGCCATATCATCCACGACCAGAGTCTGCTCAGGTATGCTTGATTCGGCTTTGATAAGCATAGCCAGCGTCTCTTTACTGGGTTTGGGCATATAGTTGTTAAAACGAATGTCGTAGATCGTTTCAAAGTGATGGGCGATACCGAGTACATCGAGGATGCGCTCGGCGTGTTCAAGGATACCGTTGGTGTGGATCACCTTGCGTCCGGGCAGTCGCGCCAGAGCGGCATCCAGCTCAAAATCGGGCTTCAGAATTTCATGGGCATCAATATCATGCACATCGTGCAGAAAGGCTTCAGCCTCCATACCATGATGCAACATCATGCCGCGTAGTGTCGTGCCATACTCTTTCCAGTATTTTACCCTCAGCCTATCCGCCTCTTCGGGATCTATATCCAGCTCTTTGGCGACAAAGGCCGTCATACGCTTATCCATGCGTGCAAACACCCCGTTATCCGCGGCGTATAATGTATTGTCGAGATCAATTACAGCTAAATCAAATGGCATGTTTGCATGCTATCACCGGAATACTGGATTTACCTAACTGAAATCAGCATGAGAGGAGAATATCCCCTTGATTGCACGGGTTGCAGCCGTTGGTTTAATTCTGCACGCTTGGCTGAATGAAAGAGAAAGCAGAACATATTTTGGATGGTATTCAGTTCGATAATCGTTTTACACGATTACTGCCTGCAGATGAGGAGCAGGAGAACTCTCGCCGTCAGGTATTTCGGGCCTGTTATTCACGAGTGAACCCTGCCCGTGTTTCAGAGCCGAGTCTGATTGCTTATGCCCCTGAGGTGGCAAAGATGCTGAATCTTTCTCCTTCATTTTGTGAATCCGAAAGTTTTGTGAATATCTTTTCCGGAAACCAACAGCTGCCGGAAATGGATCCGCACGCGACCTGTTATGGGGGGCACCAGTTCGGCAACTGGGCTGGACAACTGGGCGATGGTCGGGCGATCAATCTGGGTGAGGTGATCAATCAGTCCGGTGAGCACTGGATGTTGCAGCTAAAGGGGGCAGGGCCAACGCCATATTCCCGCACTGCCGATGGGCTGGCCGTGTTACGCTCCTCGGTACGTGAATTTCTTTGCAGTGAGGCGATGTTTCATCTCGGTGTCCCGACGACACGCGCGCTAAGCCTTATGTCTAGCGGCGAGATGGTGATGCGTGATATGTTTTATGATGGCCGTGCAGCCCTTGAACCGGGGGCCATTGTTTGCCGCGTTGCCCCTTCTTTTCTCCGTTTTGGCAGCTTACAGATCTTTTCTTCGCGTAAGGATATGGAAACACTGAAAACACTGCTGGATCATGTGATTATCCATGACTTTCCCCACCTGGGTAAGCCGGACGGGGATAGTTATCTGCAATGGTTTGAAGAGGTGTGCCAAAGCACGGCTAAACTGATGGTAGACTGGATGCGGGTCGGTTTTGTGCATGGGGTCATGAATACCGATAATATGTCGCTGCTGGGGCTGACCATCGATTACGGGCCTTACGGCTGGCTGGAAGGCTTTGATATGGAGTGGACGCCGAATACTACGGATCGCGAAATGCGCCGTTACAGTTTCGGTAAACAGCCTGATATAGCCGGCTGGAATCTGGCCCGACTGGGTGAGGCTATCCTGCCGCTGATTGGTAATGTAAAGCCTCTTCAGGAGGCACTGGATCGATATTCAGCAAGTTACAGATCCATGTGGCAGGAGATGATGGCAAACAAGCTGGGGCTGGAGTTGTTTGAGCCGGGCGATGCAGAGCTGTTTGATGCATTGCAAAACATACTAACCCTGACCGAGACCGATATGACAATATTCTATCGTAGACTGGCCGACCTGGATGTCGGATTCGACCCGGACAGCTTGAGTGATGTCGAAATGATGCAGCCGCTGCATGATGCCTATTACACCCCGGATGAGCTGGATGGTGAGATTCAACAGCAGATTGCCGGTTGGTTGCGTCTTTATATCAAACGCCTGCAGCAGGATGGGCGCAGCAATGGGGAACGAAAGAGATCGATGAACCAGGTCAACCCTAAATATGTGTTGAGAAACTATCTGTCCCAGATTGCTATCGATAAGGCAGAGGCCGGTAACTACAGTGAAATTCATCAGCTGTATGAACTGCTTAAATACCCTTATGATGAGCAGCCTGAGCTGGAATCTTACGCTGCCAAACGTCCGGAATGGGCCAGAAGAAAAGCTGGTTGTTCTATGCTCTCGTGTAGTTCGTAAATAGTGTCTCTCAGCCGTGATTTAAGCATCAAGGAGAAAACTACAAGCCTTCCCTCAAGCTTTCATTCCCCTCATCTGATTGCAGGTATAGTCCATTTAGATCATTCTACGGTGAATTGATTCGGTTAAAGTGTCTGTGGGCGAACGGGTTGAGGCTGATTCGACCGTGCCCTTTCAGGGTAACTCACGAATGAGTGCGTAAAAAAAGGAGCAGTAGAGGGTATGAGCAAAGAAGATGAGAGATCAGTAGACTCTGCAGAAAAAGGTGTTTTTCATGCTCCGTGGGAGAAATCCTTCTCCAAAATAGTGACCCCATTTGAAGAGTTTATCCATCGGGAGACCACCAGTGGTCTGTTGCTGATGGCTATGGCAATCCTTGCGTTGGTGCTGGCCAACAGTGGACTGGCCGAATTTTATCAACATATAGTGCATGCTCCGATAAGCATCAATATTGCAGGATGGGGGCTGGAGAAGTCACTGCACCATTGGGTCAATGATGGCCTGATGGCCTTGTTTTTCTTTGTGGTTGGCCTGGAGTTGAAACGTGAGATTCTGGTGGGTGAACTGGCGGTTCCCCGTCAGGCCGCCCTTCCTATTGTGGCTGCAGTGGGAGGTATGGTTATACCATCCCTGATCTATTTTGCCTTTAATCCTGAAGGTGATGCTGCCCATGGCTGGGCTATTCCCATGGCTACTGATATTGCTTTTGCTATTGGTGCGCTGGTCTTGCTGGCTCACCGGGTTCCTAAAGCGTTGATTACCTTTCTTGTGGCACTTGCAATTGTTGATGACCTGGGTGCAGTGGTTGTGATTGCACTTTTTTATACAGATCATCTTGTCTGGCAAGCCCTGTTAATCGCTGCGATAATTTTGGGTGTCTTGATTACATTGAACCTGACCGGTATCCGTCAGCCTCTGCCTTACTTTTTGTTAGGCACCCTGCTATGGCTTGCTCTGCTTAAATCCGGTGTGCATGCAACATTGGCTGGTGTGCTGACTGCATTTACCATTCCGGCACTGTCAAAGTATGACCCTGTTCGTTTTAGCGAGCATGTCCGGGAATTGATGACTCGTTTCGATGCCAGTCATCAACCGGGCACAAGTATTATGAATAACGATGGGATGCGCGCGATTGTACAAACGCTTGAAAATGGTGTGCACAATGTTGAGACACCGTTACAACGGCTGGAACACGGTATGCACATGCCTGTAGCCTTTCTGGTGATCCCTGTATTCGCATTCATCAATGCGGGCATTCCCATAGCGGTTGCGGATTTTGCCCAGACATTAACTCATCCGGTGACCATGGGTGTGGTGGTAGGATTGGTGGCGGGTAAGTTTATCGGCATCGTTGGAGCTAGCTGGCTTGCACTCAAGTTAGGTGTTGGACAGCTACCCGCTGAAACTCGATTTACTCATATTGCAGGCGTGGCTCTGTTGGCAGGTATAGGTTTCACGATGTCGATATTTATTGCTGATCTGGGTTTCTCTTCTCACCCTGAATACCTTCTTCTGGCAAAAACAGGGATTCTTGTGGCCTCTATTCTGGCAGGTCTAGGCGGATTCATCTGGCTATGGCGGAGTAGTACGAGATAGTGATCCTGTTGCTTTTTAACCGTCCAAATAGCTGAACCATAAGCGGGGAGAGCCTTGCTTGGCGGAGCCTGTCTGAGTGATGGGCTGATTTTGCTGGCCGCTCCATGCCCTCCTCTGGTTCATGCTAATGGAGCAAACAAACGAGGAGTATGATATTTGTTGATCGTAAATATTTGGTAAAACAGATAGGGCGAAATAATAAATACCGACCATTCAACTCATTGTTCTGAATCATTGAATTCGCCCCGCTTTGATTGCCTTGGTGTTGTCTTGAAGATCATTTAAAATGAAGAGAGGCCATTATACCTCTCTGGTATTGAATCAGGTTTGTTCCTCTTGCTTGTTGGAAGAGAGACTGGCACGCAGTACCATATACCCGATGATACCTGAGGCCAGTGATCCGAGAATAATGCCGAGCCGTTCATCAAAGAGCTGACTCACACCCGTCTCTTCAAATGAAAGTGAGCCGATAAAGAGGCTCATGGTGAAGCCTATGCCGCAGAGCGCAGCAGTGCCGTAGAGCGAGCCCCAGGACATGCCCCTGGGTAGACGGGTTAACTTGAATTTGATGGCGAGCCAGCAGAGACCGAATACACCAACCTGTTTGCCGATAAGCAGGCCTAGTGCAATGCCCAGTGGCACGTTGTGCATAACCTGCTCTATCCCCACGCCTGTAAAGCTGATGCCTGCATTGGCGAAGGCAAATACGGGTAGAACAATATATGCGACAGCTGCATGCAGGTCACGCTCCATATCCTTAAGAGGAGAATAATCCGGGTTGCTCAGGGATTTCATCGGGATAAACATACCCAGCACTACACCTGCAAGTGTGGCATGCACGCCGGATTTCAGCATGGCTGTCCACATGATAACCCCAATCATGATATACATCGCTTTGGATGTGATATTGCGCCTGTTCATGTAATAAAGAACAGGGAGGCAGGAGGTGAATACGATGAGTGCAGTAAGGGAGATGTTCGCGGTGTAGAACAGCGCGATAATGATGATGGCCCCGATATCATCAAAGATAGCCAGAGAGGTAAGAAAGACCTTGATGCTCGTGGGTACGCGGGAGCCCAGAAGTGCCAATACGCCCAGTGCAAACGCAATGTCGGTTGCAGCAGGAATAGCCCAGCCTTGCATGGCTATCGGATCATGGCTATTGAAAAAGATGTAAATCAGTGCCGGTATCATCATACCGCCTATCGCACCGACACCGGGCAGAATGATATTGCGCCTGTCTGAAAGCTCTCCTTCTATCAGTTCCCGTTTCAGCTCCAGTCCGACCAGAAAGAAGAATACAGCCATGAGCCCGTCATTGATCCAGAGCAGCAGTGGTTTGGCAATATGGAGTGCACCGATGCGAACCTCTACAGGTGTATCCAGTAGCAGGGCATAATAAATTTGCAGAGGCGAATTGGCGATGATGATGGCAGCTACTGCAGCAACCATAAGCATGATGCCGCCGGCAGATTCAAGCTTGAGGAAACTGGAAAAAAATGATGGCTGGGCATGGTTCATAAGCATACTGACCTTCTTTCACTCGCATGGATTGTGCTGCTGAAACACTGGTTTGGATTAAGCCTGCAATGGCGGGTTAATAAAGTCACCAGAATTAGAGAACCCTGCCCCTATTCTTCAGCGTCGGCTTCAGTTTTTTCGGGCCTATGGGCAGCTCTGGCCAGGATCTCGACATAAAAGGACTCCAGTTGCTGCTCTTCGGCTGCATTTATCTGCTTGCCAAGTTCAGCTGGATGCATCGCTTCTGCCTCTTCAGCGGTAGGGCCGAACTTGCAGTCGAGTTCCCAGATGTTGAAGCCCTCAGGCAGTTCTTTTTTTCGCTCTCTTTTTATATATTTTTTGATATCGCACCGAACTGCTTCAACAAGTCGGGCATATTTGATCTTCGGGTGGGTTAATCGGAATGTTTTTTTCATGTCCCCCGAAGCTTGATCCAGGCTGGCCAATACTGCAATGTGTGAAGGACAGCAGTTAGCTACGTATAGCTACCAGCCTGTCGCTCAGGCTGGTTGTGATCTCATCCAGCGTTCTGCTTTTGAATAGAGCGATCAGCAGGTAGAGCATGGCGAGCGGTAGTAGCAATATCTGGACGATAAAGATGGTCAGATAAGCGGTTATCAGGTTCAGTAAGGAGCTGATGATGTTTTCAGCATTCGCCACCATGGTTATAAATACTTCCCTTGTTTTCTCTATCTTGTCGGAAGTCGCTGCGGTCATGGAGGAGAAGAACCCCTGCTCCTGTTCCGGCGGCAGGCGGCTCAATGCATGATAGTTGTCTGAAGCGACCGACAGCTTCTGCATGGCATCTGAAATGCTGGGCTCCAGCCAGCCGGTATACAGCGAGTCACTGATCAGCGCGGAGGCCGGTAGCATAAACCGCAAGAGAAGCAGGATCAGCGAGAGCTTGAGGAGAGGCTTTAGCAGGGGGGAGGTCGCCGTACTGTTCATCCATAGCAACGGAATCGTTATCAGCAGTATGAGGGCGATTCCCTTGAATGAGATCGCCTCACTGACTTCAAATCCAATCTTCTGGATGCCGAGTGAAGCGATAGCTGTCACCAGCACCGATGAGAGGCGTTCGGTCATATCATCAATCGGGTCAAGAACCTGCCCCGCTGCAATAGAGATGCCCACGCCTGCAGGTGCCAGTTCCAGATGTGATTCCTTGACCACGGAGACGACAGCATTGACGCCGCGGGCCGTCGCATAAGCAACGGTGGCGGCCTTGATTGATTCGGAGAAATAATCATCAGCCAGTTTGTCTGTGACGGGTATATTGATGAAAGAGGCTGCAAAAAAGAGGGCGCTGCTCAGCAGAACCAGGGCCGTAGACTTCGATTTTTGCACTATCTCTTCCATTCACTCTCCCTGTTGTTTTTTTATGCTGCCAGTAACCGGCTTGTTTTTCACCGCTTCTTTTTGGATCTCCGTATATGTTTGTTGCAAGGTATCTGATTGGCTATCCAAACCGACGGCCCGTTTAATGGCCGATAAGGCTTCGTCATAACGGCCTTGTTCAAGCCTGACCTGGGCGAGATTGTTTAGAGGGGCAGTCGCTCCGGGGTGGTGCCGGGACGCCTTTGTGAAGGCCATGGCAGCAGCATCGAGGTTACCCAGGCTATAGTGGCTGTTTCCGCGACCCATCCACGCAGTCAGGTTTTCCGGCCAGCGGTTAAGTGCAGCCTGATACGATTTGAGTGAGGCCTCTTTAAGACCTGATTGTTCAAGGCCAGCTACTGCATGAAGGTAGGTTTTTGCTTCTGCATCCACGGGCAATGCACCGGCTGGTAATACGATCCTGGCCCAGGAGCCGGCTCTTACCCATGTCCGCTCAAAGGTGGGCAGCGACATGTGGTAATCGGCCATATTGCCGGAGTGGAGTGTCATTTGCTGCTTTGTAAGGTCGAAGCCGGTCACAACTGCATAGTGCCACTGGGGTGCGATGCTCAGACCGAGATTCTGAAAGACGATAACCGGATGTCCGGCATTGATCTCCTGCAGGATCGTGCTCAGTTGAGGCTTCAGGGGGTAGGCCAGTAAGCCATACCGGCGTGGTACTGCCATCATCTCAATCTGAAGCGTGCCCCGTTTGTCAGGTATGAACAGATCCGGTCTGAGCTGTTCCGGGGATATTTCGACCCCCGCGTGTCCCAGGGCCATTGCCAGACTTGCCGGGCCGCATTGGAAGTCCTGTTGGGGGAAAAAGGGTACGCCTTTTATCTCTGCTGAAGCTGCGATCTTGTCCGGTGTATTCTGTATCAGATCGGCACTTTGTCTGGGCATACAACCGCTGAAGAGCAGGGTGGCAAGACAGGCTCCCGCCAGCAGGCGGGAGCTGAATTCGGTCTTTATGACCATTATTAACGCACGAAGGGAAAAATATTGGTAAGGCCGAGTATATCGGTAATCAGTAGTACGACAAAAATAAACAGGGCAGCACCAATGACTTCGCCGACAAAACCGCCTGCCGGAAGTGTATCAATCTGCCCTGACAGCATGGCTACTTCTTCATTATTCAGGTGTGCAACCCGAGCTTTGGCAGCTTCAGGTGATACGCCTTGTTCTTGCAATGCCTGTTCTACTTCAGCCCGGTTTAGAAAAGCGATCACCTTGGCTCGTTCCTGATTTAGCTGCTGCTGTTCGATGACCTGTTCTGTATCAATCATGGCTGCATGTGCCACAGGCATGTAAAGGCTGAAACCGGTTATGATAAACATAAGCATTGATGCCAGTAGTTTTCGGAAAATTGAATGCATGGGGGTACTCCTTTTGCGCTTTTAGCCGTGGGAGGCTGAAGCATAATGGGATGCTAGGATGACCTGCTCACCTGTTTCTGTGATCTGGAGAACAGTTTTCGTCTTTGTTATGATGGAATGAATCTTGCTCATTACTTGCAAGTAGTACGGTAGTTGATGAATCTGCTTTTTGTGTTGCTGCAAAGGCAGGCCAACCCTCCATGCCCTGATGTGGGGGTATGTTTTTGCCTGTTGATAGCCGCGGGGGAGTAATGACTGAATCCTTGAATGAATATGGTCCTGAGGCGATTGCCGAGGCAATTGAACTGGACAGGTTACGATTACTCTATGCCGGACTGCCCTTGGCAATTATCTCAAATGCCCTGGTTGCACTCGCGATCCTTCCGTTGTTATGGACTCCTGCGAATAGCGGCATTGCTCTTGTCTGGCTGGCAATACTTGCTCTGGTACTTACCTTTCGTCTGATCAGTTTGCTTGGCTGGCGTAAGTTGTTGGTAAATGAAATCAACTACGATACCTGGATATTTCGTTTTCGTACCGGAGCTGTAGCTATAGGGCTAAGTTGGGGGCTGTGCTGTAGCCTGTTGTTCCCGATAGATGATACTGAAAGCCAGTTGTTTTTGGCATTTGTGCTTACGGCCTTGATGGCTGGTGCAATGTCATCGCTTTCGGTGGATAAAACATCTCTGGCTGGTTTTGTCGTGCCGATATTGCTGTCTATGGGAACTGAGCTGCTGATACTTAATAGTGGGATATCCCTGGCTACACTTGCCACAATGACCGCATTTGCAGCTTTTATGTTCGTCAGTGCGGGGCGATTCTCGGCGGCAGAACAGGGCAATATTCGACTTCGCCATGAGATGGGGCGGCGTGAAAACACGCTCAGGCGTTATGAGTTTATCGTTAACACAGTCTCCGATATGATGAGTGTGATCAATCGCTCGCATTGCTATGAAGCTGTCAGCAATAGCTGGTGCACGATGCTTGCCCGTTCGCGAGAGGAGGTTATTGGCCGGACGATAGAAGATGTTTGGGGCTCATCTCTGCATGTGATGGATGCTAAAATCGATCGCTGCCTTGCCGAGGGTATTGAAGTGTCGTTTCAGAAAGCTCTTGAATTCCCGGACGCAGGTCTGCGAGAATGTGTTGTTACCTGTTATCCATATGCACAGGCATCCGGAGAAGTCACGCATGTGGTTATTGTTACACGTGATATTACCAAACTTGTTGAGTCCCAGCGTGAACTTGTTGAGGCTCGTGATATTGCTGAAAGCGCCAGTCGGGCCAAAAGTGAATTTCTGGCCAGCATGAGTCATGAGCTGCGAACACCCCTGAATGCGATTCTCGGCTTTTCGCAGCTTTTTGACATAGATATGGAACTTCCGGATGAGACCAGAGAGTGTGGCCGGGAAATATACAGGGCAGGTCAGCACTTGCTTGCTCTGGTTGATGGTTTGATTGATCTGGCCCGTATTGAGTCAGGCAAGCTGGATCTTAGCATGGGGCCGGTATCTGTCAGCTCTGTGTTGGCAGAGAGTATGGCCCTGATTGCTCCTGTTGCTAAAAAGCATCATGTTGAACTTGTCGATCATAACAGCCGGAGAGTGGATGTGATGGTGATAGCTGACTGTGTGCGTTTGAATCAGGCTCTGCTTAACCTGCTCTCCAATGCTGTCAAATATAACCGCCCATCCGGTTCAGTGAAGGTCTCTTGTGATGTGGATGATAAAAAGATCCGTATCAATATCATTGATACCGGGCAAGGTATCCCAGCAGAGAACCAGACGCGTGTTTTTCAGGCGTTTGACCGGCTAGGTGCCGAACGTGGCCAGGTGGAGGGGACAGGTATAGGGCTGGTGATTACCCGTCGTATTGTTGAAGCCATGGGGGGGAAGATTGGTTTTTCGAGCCTTGAAGGCAAGGGGAGCACCTTCTGGCTGGAATTTCCAGTCTCAGATACGGCTATGACCTCAGAGGATATGACTCCTGTAATTTCAGAGATGCCCACAAGAGGTTTGGACTTGTCGGGGGCACAGCCAAAAGTGCTGCTTGTTGAGGATAATGAGGTCAATCGCCTTGTTATACGGAAACTGTTTTTAGCAAGGCCGGAGCTGTTGCTTCTGGAAGCGGATAGTGCTGAAGCGGGTATTGAGCTGGCACAATCTGAAGGCCCAGATCTGATACTGATGGACATCAATTTGCCGGGCATGGATGGCTACCAGGCTCTGGAAATACTCAAAAACACTCCTGAAACAAGCCATATAAAAATAGTGGCGCTATCAGCCAATGCCATGAAGGGTGACGAGATCAAAGGGCTTGCAGCAGGGTTCGATGATTACCTGACAAAACCCATTAAAGTTCAAGGTCTGTTTGCCGTCATTGATGAGGTGGTTGCAGGCTAGGGGAGTAAGCGTAATGTTTATTGTTTCGGACAGTGCGTAGCTATATGTTGAATGGAGAGGGCGGCTATGCGGAGTATCGGTAATGCAAAAGAGTAGTGGTATCACACATCTGTTAATTCTTGGTTGTGGTTATGTTGGTGCAAGGTTTGGGGCTGGCTGCCTGAGCCGGGGTATGAAAATAACCGTTACCACACGTAGTCAGGAGCATGCTGGCAAGCTCGAAAAGATGGGCATGACGGCTGTGGTGGCAGCTACACCTGAAGAGCTTTCCGGTGAGTTGTTGGCTACGGTAGATGCTGTGCTGGACTCTATTCCCTTAACCCGCAATGGAAACACTATGTATGCATCACAGCCTTTATGGCTGCCCGGTATGGTGGCAAAATTAAGCAACGTGAAATGGGCCGGATATCTTTCGACCACGGGTGTGTACGGGGATGCGCAGGGTGCCTGGGTGGATGAGTCCTGCCGATGTAGGCCGGAGAGTGCGCGCGGTCTTGAGCGGCTGGTGGCGGAGCGTTGCTGGCTGGAATCAGGGCTTGCTGCAGAGGTGTTCAGGCTGGCAGGTATCTATGGGCCGGAACGAAATATTCTCGGGCGATTAAAGGCCGGTGACTATAAGGCGGTGGCATGGCAACCGGAACACTGGTCCAATCGCATACATGTGGATGATATCGTGGCGGCATTAATGGCTGCAATGCTCGCTCCACGAGCCGGACGCGTTGTAAACCTGACTGATGACGAACCTTTGCCTCATGTCGATTATGTCATAGAGCTTGCAGAGATGGTAGGCGCCCCAAAACCACATGTACTTGATGAGAAGCAAGGTGAGCAAGAGCTTTCTCCGAAAGTGCTGGAGTTTTTCCGTGACAGTAAACGTGTTTCCAACCGTGTGCTGCATGATGAACTATTGCCGGATCTGCACTATCCTTCGTTCAGAAGTGCTGTGCATACATTGGAAAGATAAAACTGGAAAAGGAGAATATTATGGCCAAAGGTTTGATGGATTTTGCGGCGGAAGCCAGAGCAAGGGTTGAAGAGATCAGTACTGCTGAGGCTGAATTGATCCTTGGTGGGCCTGTTCTGTTTCTGGATGTGCGCGAACCAGGAGAGGTACGAGAAGGTCATTTGCCAGGTGCGTTGAATGTACCGCGTGGTTTGCTTGAAGCAAAATCCGATATGAATTTCCCTCACCGCGAAGAGCGGCTGCAAGACAGAGAGCAGGCCATCGTTGTTTATTGTGCCAGTGGTATGAGAAGCCTGCTGGCTACTGCTACGATGCAGGAGATGGGTTTTAGCAATGTGAAATCGATGAGTGGCGGCTTTGCTGCCTGGAAATCCGAAGCAAGAGATATTGCAGGAGAATCCTGGTAGGTATCGCGGCACTGCTTAAAAAGAGTGCCTGAATGTCGGTGTGTCTGTATCTATTCAGCTTTGGGAACAGATGACGGATTTCTATTAAGCCATTGATATGGATGCAGAATGTTTCCGGCTAACCGCTGAGCAGGTATTCAATGAACTGCCGGCTGAATTTCGGCAGCTTATGGAAAATGTGGTTGTTGTTACAGATGACTTTGCTGCTGATGACATACTCGCATCGATGGGCGTGGAATCCCCCTTTGAGCTGCTTGGTCTGTATGAGGGTGTTCCAATAACTGAACGAGGAGCGGTCGCTTCAGGCTCATTGCCGGATATGATATCTCTATATCGCTTACCTATTCTGATGATGCAGGCTGAGAGGGGCGGAAGCCTGATCACCTGTATCAGAAGCGTGTTGATACATGAGATTGGACATCACTTTGGCTTTTCAGATGCCGAGATGGGAAAGTTTGAAGCAGGAAGTGATACATCAGGTGAGATAGGTATGCATGAATGAATCGGCATTTGCGTGCGCTTTGCTGTTGCTACTGATATTATTTCGCCTCATAGAAAAAACACAGGGAGTTTTGCGTGGGTATTCTTGAAGGTAAAAAAGGCCTTATTCTTGGCGTGGCCAATAATAAATCCATTGCATGGGGTGTAGCTCAGGCAGCCAAGCGCGAAGGCGCGACATTAGGGTTTAACTACCTTGGCGAGATGATGGAGAAGCGCGTACGCCCACTGGCGGAGAGCCTTGATGCCGAGATCATTGCTCCTATGAATGTCTCTGAAGAAGCGAGCATCGATGCTTTTTTTGCTCAGGTAAAAGAGCAGTGGGGCGAACTGGATTTCATTGTGCATTCGATTGCTTTCGCCAATAAAGATGCGTTACAGAATGGTTTCTCAAAAACCTCACGAGAAGACTTCCACCTTGCATTGGACGTTTCTGCATACTCATTTGTTGCCTGTGCCCAGCGTGCAGCACCTTTGATGAAAGAAGGTGGCAGCATGGTTACCATGTCTTATCTGGGATCTGAACGTGCAGTTCCGGGTTATGGTGTGATGGGTGTTGCCAAGGCAGCGCTTGAAGCATCCACGCGTTATCTTGCACAGGATCTGGGCAGGGAAGGTATTCGGGTGAATTCGGTATCGGCTGGGCCTATCAGAACACTGGCAGCATCGGCTGTGGGTGATTTCCGTAAATTGATGGAGAAGAGTGCGCGCGGTGCCATGCTGGGACGTAATGTTTCACAGGAAGAGGTGGGCAATACCACCGTTTATCTGCTTTCTGATCTGGCATCGGGTGTGACCGGTGAGTTACACTATGTTGATGCCGGCTTCCATATCGGAGCAGGCGACCCGGGAATCGAATAAGCGTGTCAGGTTCTTCTACAGGTCACATATTTCGAGTCAGCACTGCCGGCGAATCTCACGGTGCAGCTCTTGTTGCCATTGTTGAAGGCTGCCCTGCAGGCATCGAGCTCTCAGAGGCTGATATCCAGCCAGATCTTGATCGCCGTAAGCCCGGTCAGTCCAGATACACCACTCAGCGGCGAGAGTCGGATGAGGTGGAGATACTTTCCGGTGTATTTGAAGGCAAAACCACAGGGTGCCCGATTGCGCTGTTGATTCGTAATACCGATCAGCGCAGCAAGGACTATTCCGAGATCAAGGATAAATTTCGCCCGGGCCATGCTGACTTTACCTATTATGAAAAATATGGTGTGCGTGATTACCGCGGTGGCGGGCGTTCTTCGGCCCGTGAGACGGCTGTACGAGTGGCTGCAGGCGCGGTCGCAAAAAAACTACTGGCTGAGTCCGGTATCGCCATACTCGGATGGGTGGATCAGATCGGTCCTGTAAAGGCCGATCCGGCAGTATTCAGTGTCGATGAAATTACCCGTAATCCATTCTTCTGTCCTGATGCCGGGGCTGCACAAAAGATGGCCCAGTTTATGGATGCGCTGCGCAAGGAAGGGGACTCCATCGGCGCCGGTGTCACTGTAGAAGCACATGGCATGATTCCTGGCCTGGGTGAGCCGATTTTCGACAGACTTGATGCTGATATCGCCAAAGCTCTGATGAATATTCCTGCTGTGAAAGCGGTATCTATCGGTGATGGCTTCGATTGCATTCAGGCCAGAGGCTCCGAATTCGGGGATGCGATTCGTATGGAAGGGTTTCAGAGTAACCATAGCGGCGGCATTCTCGGTGGTATTTCCAATGGTGATACCGTTCGCGCACGTATGGCTCTCAAACCGACCTCTTCAATCCTCAAATCGCGTCAAACTATCGACATACATGGCAATGAGACTGATATTATAACCAAGGGTCGACATGATCCCTGTGTTGGTATTCGCGCTGTTCCTGTTGCTGAGGCAATGCTGGCACTTGTACTTGCAGATCATCTTCTGCGTCACCGATCCAGCAGGGTCTGAGGAAAGGCTGAAGCGAAGAGGGGAAGGGTGCAGTCTGCCTTAGCGTTCCTTCCTACTGCACCGGCTCCAGCCAGGCACCACTCTGACCAGTCACTGTTTTAATTTCATTAAGCTTCTTATTGGCATCAGCCTGTTTAATATGCTGTATGCTGCTTATGCGATACCAGGTTTTATCCTGTATATGAACCGGCCTGATCCGGGTCTGGATGCCGAAGCGATCAAGCCTGCCTTGTTCTGCTGCCGCTTCGACTTCTGAGTAGTGGGATGAGAGATTGATCAAATAGAACTTCTCTGTAGTCGAGGGCTCTTGCTTCTGCGTTGTTTCAGCAGCCAGTACATCTGTCTGTTGATTCTTTATCTCCAGCTTGCTGGCTCCGGTTGTCTCAGTCGCAGGGGTGCTTTCTGTTACAGCAACATCCGGTCCATCAGGGGGTGTGGAAGCTTCACCAGCCATGCCTTGCATGTGGATCTTTGTTGTTGGTTCAGAGTCTTCTACATCCAGCTCTTCATTATCAGCCCATTCATCTTCTTCCCAGCCATCATCATCAGACTCTTTCCTGGGAGGATTACCATCATATATCTTGTATTCACGGTTTTGCCGCCATGCTTCACGTGTGAACACATATGGGTCCAGAGCCAGTTCATCGCGCATATCTGATGCATCCAATAGCTGTGCGCGCTTATCGATGTATTTCATGGCCGTTACCGGAATGGTGACATAGGGCGCCAGTGCAAACGCAGCCCAGAACAGAGGGTCGGTTGCCGTTTCAGTAATGAAATCAGGTGTGTTACGCACAGAGTTGGGCCCCAAAAGTGGATATACGATATAGGCCCCCTGGCCAACACCCCACACCGCCAAAGTCTGGCCAAAGTCCTCTTCATGACGTTCCAGTCCCATGGATGAGGCTACATCAACAAGGCCACCGACACCGAGGGTGGTGTTGATCAGAAAGCGTCCCAAGTCCTGTATGCCCTGTCCTCCCTTGCCCTGCAGGAAACCATTCAACACGGTGTTCAGGTAGGTGGCGTTCTCATAAAAATTGGATACGGCAGTACGCATCGGTTTGGGTACGGCTGCGGTATAACCCTGGGCAATCGGCTTGAGCGTGACCCGGTCGATCGTGTCATTGACACTGTCGGTGACGCGGTTTACCGGCTCGATAGGGTCATGATGATTCTCGGTGGTGGCACAGGCTGACAGCATCAGGGCCAGAGAGAGTGCCGGGATAATGTTCAGTAGACGTCGATTCATAGTAGTGAATTATGCCCCTTCTATGGATAAATGCACAACCCCGGTTCTTACTCATCAACTCAAGGGCATGGATTCGGGTTGCCGTTGTGAATGCTCTGAATCTTCATCATGCAGGCATAGAATAGTTTTGATGACGTGGCTGCCAATGTGGTCTGCCGGGTATTTGTACCGATAACGGTTGAGGCGATTTATGGCTGCGATCATCACAGAGGGGGGTAGTTTTACCTTTTTGAGCTGTCCACAGTTGCAGAGCCTCTACAGTATAAGTGGATATGCTTTTCCACAGCAGATGGCCTAGCTGCCCCTGCCATTGTAGATGTCACCATCTCCTCTTGCATATAGCTTCAATACGTCTGCCGCATCCTGTCTGCAAACATCGGTTTCAACTGTGATACCCCGACTTTCCAATGCCTCTTTCCAGTTGTTCATTTTCGGGCCTTCATCAAAACCGATAGCTCGTGCATCTTTATCGCGGGCACCGCAAACCAGATGCCGGATACCGGACCAGGGGATGGCACCGAAACACATGGCGCAGGGTTCGCAGCTGGTTACAAGTTCATAGCGACCTTGTGAGGCGCCTAGATCGAACTGCTGCAGTCGTTGTTGCGCGCAGCTGATGGCGACCATTTCCGCATGAGCTATCGAACAGCTAGAAGCCACGACCAGATTGATGCCGATGGCAAGCAGCTCATGGGTTTCCATATTGAATACAGCAGCTCCGAAAGGGCCGCCCGAGCCATGTTCTACATTCAGTCGGGATAATCCGATTGCCAGCTGCATGCGTGATTCAGCTGTTGGATACAGTCTGTTGTTTCCGGTCAGCAGTTCAGCCGTCCACTGGGGGAGCCGGATCGAAATCTCCGGAAGGTTATCCTTTAACATGGACTATTGAGCAGCAAGAACAGTACCACTTTGCATCAAAACAGAACACTGTGATGACGCCATGAAACAGCGGGTAATCAGTACGGGCATAAACTACTTCAAAGCCGGACAGCCGCCGCCTGAACCACAGGCGGGAGCGGGCGAGCAGGGTGCAGCATGACAGGCGGTATCGGCTGCGCCGGAGGTGATGGCATGGGCTGAAACGAGCTTCTGCAGTTCTGTGCTGCCGCACTGCTTGCAGTTTACTGTTTCTGAACTTTTGCGTACCAGTGTTTCAAACCGGTGACCGCACTGGTTGCAGCTATATTCATATATCGGCATACAGGCTCCTGACTGCAATGCTACATCCCGAACTGTTCGGGTGAAATGATCGTTAAGTTTATTGTTTGCCTGGCTTGCCCGGACCTGGAATCCGGTCTATAAACGTCGGATGAATTCAGACACAGGTATAGCAACCGATTCAGTATATGAAAACCGTCGTGAAATTATGGCCTGGGTGCATCTTGCCGCAGGTGTTGCTTTGGCTGTATTCATCACGATTCACATGATCAAGGATTGCTGCTACGCGCTCTCCGCGACAGAGGCTGTACTTACCTTAGTCATGATTTTTACCTATTGGAAGATCCGCATCGGTGCCTCTCTGGTGGTGGTGGAAAAAACATTGATGGCATCTGCTATTGCCCTGTTTACAGCGCTGGTTGTTTTCGAAAGTATTGAAAATACAGGTATTTTCTGGGCTGCAGGGATGCCGTTTGTTGCTTATTTTGTATTAAAGTCTGCTCATGCACGCTATTGGGTGACATTTTATGTGGTCGAATTGATTGCGATTGCAGTGATGGAGGTGCTGCATCTGCTTGATACTCCATATTCGGCCACACAGATTTTCTGTCTTGTTGCGGTCATATTTTTTTACTGGGTATTGGCTCACATCTATAAATCCCAGCTTGAATATCGCCAGAAACTGCTTAATCAGTCCTATAAAAGCCTTGAAGATCAGCAGCAGCGTATGCAGGTCATCCTGGATCATTCGCCGATTGGCATCTGGATGGTTGATACAAACAGTCATATTCAGTTTTTAAACAGGCCGTGGACGGTGTGGAGTGGTATTTCAGAAGAAAGAGCCATGCGGCTTGATGACTATACAGCACTGTTTCCCGGGCCATTGGCAGAACAGGCCCGACTTTCGGATCAGACCTGCCTTCAGGGGGATGGTGTTCACTACTACAGGGAGGATTTTCCCTGTGCAGATGGCCAGAAGCGTACGTTTGATCTGATCAAGGTGAAACTGAGCTCTCCCGATGGAGAGCCGCTGGGGCTGGTTGGATTTGCGATAGATATTACCGAGAAATTGCATGCTGAAATAGAGCAGCAGGCGCTGGAGCGTCAGATTCAGCATTCACAGCGCCTGGAGTCACTTGGCGTTATGGCTGGCGGTATTGCGCATGATTTCAATAACCTGCTAACGGCGATTCAGGGGAGTATTGAACTGGCCAGACTTGAAGGCAATCTGAGTCAGAATATACAGGAATCGCTGGGCTGCATTGATACGGCCTCAAAAGCTGCGGCCGATTTGTGCCGGCAAATGCTTGCCTATTCGGGTAAAGGACTGTTTAAGTCTGAGTGTTTTCAACTCTGCGACCTTGTTAAAGATATGCGTGGCCTGCTCGAGATCTCTATTGGTAAACACATTTCGTTACAGCTTCATTGTGTCTCGCATGTGTGTCTGATTCAGGGGGATAGAGGACAGGTTAATCAGGTGCTGTTTAATCTGGTGATCAATGCTTCGGAGGCGATTAGTCCGGAGCAACAGGGTGAAATCAGCATCAGCGTCGAGCAGATGCAGTTACAGGCAAACCAGCCTGTTCGTTTTTTCGGGACAGAGTTAAAGCCGGGTTCCTATAACGTGATCACGGTTGAAGATAACGGTTGTGGAATGGGGGACGAAGTCATTGAACATATGTTCGATCCGTTTTTTACTACGAAATTTACAGGTCGTGGTCTGGGTATGAGTGCGATACTTGGTATTCTGCGTGCCCATGATGCCGGCCTTGAAGTTGTCAGCAAGCCGGGTGAGGGAACCAGGATGGTGGTATGGTTCCCGCAACAGGCGGGTGAGCCGGAGGCTGTTGCCGCATCCAGCAGCGTACCTGAATCGGTGCAGGGCAGGGTACTGCTGGTAGATGATGAGCAGGCTGTACTCAATGTTGCCAAACGTATGCTTGAGCGGCTTGGCCTGAGTGTGGTTGCTACCAGCAAGGGTAGCGAGGCTGTAGATATCTATAATCGTGACCGGGCTTTTGACTGGGTATTGCTGGATGTGACGATGCCGGAAATGGATGGGGTTGAATGTCTTGAGAAGCTGCGGGATATCAACCCGGATCTCTATGTGGTGCTCTCATCCGGTTATGATCCCGAAAGTACAGTGCCCGGAGCGAGTCAGCCCAATGATTTCCTTAACAAACCATATACCTTCCAGGCGTTAAAAACAGTGGTGGAGAAGGCTTTGCAGTGTCAGTCGGAGTAGATGCGAAGTTTTGAAAACTATTCGGTTTTAAAGCCGACAGCCGCATGTGAGCCATCACAATAGGGCTTGTTTTTTGAGGCACCACAACGACACAGGGCAGGCTTCAATCACTCAGCCCTTGTTCGGCATTGCAGGCATCGGGGTTAATCCGCGGGCCTACTATGTTAGTCTGAAACACATCGGATAAACCATGTACACGCTTGCCTGCATGAATGCAGCGTGGCGCATCAAAAAAACAGTAATCTCTTTACCTTCGTACTTCTGAATCTTGCCCGTGGCTCCTCTTAATCCACGAACGGGCCGTGCTGATAGATCGGTTCGTGGTGAGGCCTGCCGAAACACCCCATCAAGCGTGCACCACTATCGCTTTTGATATTTATTGCAGCAATATCGTCTACAAAGGCAGCTTGTCCTTTTTTGAGTTTTTCACCATGAAGTTCGACATTGCCATCCACAACATAGATAAACCCTCGAAATTCAGAAGCTAGTCCGCGCTGCAGTGTGGCTCCAGCTTGCATGTGGATATCAAGATACTCAACAGCACTGTTTAGTGCGATAGCTCCGTTCTCACCAGCGATGGTGCGGACTGTGACTCCATTTTGACTCTTTTCAGGAATCATGTCGGATTGCACCTGCTGATAGGCGGGTTCGATGGACTTCAGGCTTTTTGGAAGATTGATCCATAACTGGATGCCATGCGCGCGACCATCGGGGAACTCAGAATGCAGGATGCCTCGCCCGGCAGTAAATCGTTGCGCGCCACCAGCGTGAATCGTACCGGTGTTGCCCAGGTTGTCGGCATGTTTCATGCCACCCTCAAACAGATAGGTGATTGCTTCAAAACCGCGGTGTGGATGGTCGGGGAAACCACCGCCTGAGATATCAAAGTGATCCCACAGTACAAACGGGTCAAAGTTCCGCAGTCCTGCGACAGGCATCAGGCGCTTGACGGTAATACCGTCGCCTTCGGGTACGGTGATGGCTGAATGAATGGTGATACTCATGATGGTGCTCCAAAACCTGCGTAACGGATACCTGAAAGGTCACTGACCTCTCTTTTCCAACTGGTCAAGTCATTCATATTGAACTGGTTCAGATGACTGTGGCCGCATGCCCGCGCCATAACCTGCATCAGTTCGGTTGAAGCAGCGAAGTATCGCGCAAGGCGTTGGGAGGCAAGATCGATATCCAATCGCTGACGCAGTTCTTCTTTCTGGGTGGCAATACCAGCCGGGCAGTTGTTGGTATTGCACATTCTGGCAGCCACACAACCAATAGCCTGCATGGCGGAATTCGCTACAGCGATGCCATCAGCACCCAGAGCCATCGCTTTGATAAAATCCGGTGCCATTCGTAAACCGCCAGTGACAATCAGGGTGACACGACCGCTTGCCGATTGCGCATCGAGGTAGGCTCTGGCTCTGGCCAGAGCCGGGATGGTTGGTACACTGATATGATCTCTGAACAGGGCTGGTGCTGCACCGGTACCACCGCCACGACCATCCAGAATGATATAGTCGGCACTGGCATCGAGCGCAAACTGCATATCCTTTTCAATATGATTGGCACTAAGTTTGAAGCCTATGGGAATGCCGCCGCTCATCTCCCTGACCCGGTCGGCGAATCGCCTGAATTCGGAAACGCTACTCAAGTTTCTGAATGTGGGCGGTGAAACTGCCGGTTCACCTTCGGTGATACCACGTACCTGAGCAATTCTACCAATGTTTTTGTTACCGGGAAGGTGTCCACCGGTTCCTGTTTTTGCGCCCTGACCACCCTTGAAATGAAATGCCTGCACTTTGGACAGAAGCTCTTCCCTGAAACCAAACTCGGCACTGGCCAGCTCATAAAAATATCGGGAGTTCGCAGCCTGCTCTTCAGGCAGCATGCCGCCCTCGCCTGAGCAGATGCCCGTGCCAGCCAGTTCCGCACCTTTGGCCATGGCAACCTTGGCTTCTTCCGATAAAGAGCCGAAACTCATATCAGAAACGAATAGCGGGATCTCCAGCGTTAGCGGTTTTTTTGCTTCCGGGCCAATGATCAGTTCTGTGCCAACGGCTTGATCTTCCAAAAGTGGCTTGGTGACCATCTGTGCAGCCAGAATCTGAATGTCATCCCAGTGCGGTAGCTGATGTCGTGGCACACCCATAGACGTCATCGGACCGTGGTGGCCGAGTTTGGATAAACCTTCACTAGCCAGCTGGTGAATCAGTGCCACAGTGGGCTCTTCGGTGGTTGCTATTGCCGTTGGACGATCGCCTTCTTTCTCTTTGAGGCCCGGGCCTTCCGTGCCGACCTGAGCGTCAGAAAACTGTTTGTGCGAGCCATCGCAAAACGGGGTGTTGCCAGTGTGTTTGCAGGCGCACAACCAGGCATCCTGATCTTCATCAGAGACAATCACCCGTGGTGTGAATGTTGTTCCAGCATGGGAGCCATCACAAAACGGTTGGCTTTTTGATCTGCCGCAGGTGCAGAAATGGTATTCCTGGCCTTTGCTCAGATTAGCCTGAACAGGTTTGTTGTCGGCAACGATCGGCTTGTCCATATTCACTCCTGTTTTTATCTGACTGCAGTTCGGTTATGCAGAGCATTGAAATCCTGCTCTGGCCCCTTTGGCACGATGCGGGTGGGGTTGATGCTTTCATGGCTGTAGTAGTAATGGCTTTTGATATGTCCAAAATCCACTGTTTCTGCGATCCCCGGCTGCTGATAAAGATCACGCAGGTAGTTTGAGAGATTTGGCATATCGTTGATGCGATTGCGGTTGCATTTGAAATGGCCGACATAAACCGCATCAAAGCGGATCAGGGTGGTGAACAGCCGCCAGTCGGCTTCGGAGATGAGATTGCCGACCAGGTATCGCTGTCCGGACAATCGCTCTTCGATAGAATCGAGTGCAGTAAACAGCTGATCGAATGCCTCTTCATAGGTGTTCTGTGCCGTAGCAAAACCACATTTATAAACACCATTGTTGATGCGGTCATAGATAAATGCATTGATCTGATCAATCTCTTCCTGCAGCGGCTCAGGATAATAATCGCTCCGGTTGCCGGTCAGGTCATTAAAAGCAGTGTTGAAGATGCGGATAATTTCGGCGGATTCGTTACAGACGATGGTTTGCTGCTGTTTGTCCCACAGAATCGGCACAGTCACCCGGCCTGTATAATGCGGGTCAGCTTTATTGTAGAGCTGATGGGCATGGGTAAACCTGAAGAGTGGTTCCGGTTTTTCAAACTGCCAACCCTGATCCAGCATATGCGGATGAACAGTAGTGACAGGAATGATGGATTCCAGTCCTTTCAGTTTACGGAAGATAAGGGTTCGGTGTGCCCACGGGCATGCCAGTGACACATAGAGGTGATAGCGGCCAGCTTCAGCAGGGAAGCCATTACAGTTGTTGTGAAATTGTGATTTGGCACGATGGAATTCACCATCTTTTGATGCCCATTTCCCATCGTCGATTTCCCAGTCGCCATCAATCATCATACCCATATTCAATTCCTTTTTTTATACCGCGAAGTAGGCAGAGTAAAAGTGTTCAGAGTGTCTGCGTTAAACGTTCCAGTGCGACATCCGGTATGCAATTGCCCACGTAGTTCTTCATTTGGTTTTACTTTGCCTTCCTCTGCGTCCTATGTGGTTCATTTATTCTATGCAGTTTCGAGAAACGGGTAATCGGTATATCCGTGTTCATCACCGCCGTAGAATGTGGTTTGATCGGCTGTGTTGAGCGGTGAATCAATCCGGAAACGTTCCGGTAGATCAGGGTTGGCTAGAAACGGAATACCGTAGGCGACCAGATCGGCGCGGCCTTCTGCGATGCTAGTATTGCCGCGGCTTTTATCGTAACCGCCATTGGCGATATAGAGCCCGTCGAAGTGCTCACGCAGTTGCTGCATGTCGACATCGGGACTGGTGGTGCCGGTCATGTCTACTTCCACTACATGCAGATAGGCCAAACCTAAGCCATTGAGGCTTGTGGTAACGTGATTGAATGTGGTTTGAGGATCGGAGTCGGAGATATCATTGAAAGCGTTAACCGGAGAAAGGCGCACACCGATCTTTTCAAAGCCGATAACATTACCAACCGCTGCCACGATCTCCAGCAACATGCGGGTCCTGTTTTCCAGCGATCCACCATAGCGATCGGTGCGTTGGTTGCTGCCATCACGGATGAACTGGTCGATCAGGTAGCCGTTGGCTGCATGGATTTCAACGCCATCGAAACCCGCATCCATGGCGCATATTGCTGCATGACGGTACTGCTCGATAATTTCGGGGATTTCTGATGCTTGAAGCGCGCGTGGCTCCACAAAGGTTTTCATGCCCTCAAAGGTTATGGCTTCCCCGGCCGGAGTGATGGCTGAAGGCGCGACGGGCAGTTTACCTGAGTGAAAATCGGGATGAGATACGCGTCCACAGTGCCAGAGTTGGGCAAAGATTCGACCGCCTTTTTTATGTACAGCATCGGTGACCTGTTTCCAGCCATCAACCTGTTGTTGCGTGTAAATACCGGGAGTGCCCGGATAACCCACAGCCTGTTGTGAGATCTGTGTTCCTTCGCTGATGATTAGTCCTGCACCCGCGCGCTGGCTGTAATATTCTGCCATCATGTTATTGGCAATGCCGTCAGGTGCCCTGTTGCGGGTTAGTGGAGCCATCACCATGCGGTTTGTTAAAGTTTGGCCTGCCAGCTCGATACTTGAAAATAGATTGTTGCTCATGATTTATCCTCTGCCTGCCATGGTTTGTTCCATGAGGTGAATGTGATTTCGCTGATAGGTTTACGATTTCGTTCTGATGATTCGGCGGCCTGGGAGCCTTTATCGAGCGATTCAGTTTTCCCCTGGTATCCCAGTGCAGTCACACTCATGGGGGTGAAATCATCGGGGATGTTGAATTTTTCTGCTGCAACTGCCGGGTTAAATCCACCCATAGGGTGGGTGATCAAGCCTTCTGAGACAGCCTGCAGCGAGAAGGAGATCATTGCCTGACCTGTATCATATTGGGACCATCGGTTTGGATTGCCGTTTTGTGAGAAGTTGTTTGCTGCACAGGCAAGAACAAGTACCGGTGCATATTGTGCCCATAACTGATTCTTTTCTGCCAGTGTGGCCAGCATCTGTTGCCAGCCATCCGGGTTTTGTGAACGCTCGCTTACGATAAAGCGCCATGGCTCCTCACCGAAACATGATGAAGACCAGCGTGCAGCCTCCAGACATGCCTGCAACTTTTTGCTCTCTACAGGGATATTGCTGTCAAAAGCACGCGGACTCCAGCGCCCTGAAATGATCGGGTGAATCTGTGCGTCCGGATTACCTTGTAGCTGACTCATATGGTTATCTCCTGATGATGTTTGAAGAAGGCCGGGGGACGAGATGGAGGGGAGGCCCCCGGCCTTAACAGGTTGGAGTTAGTCTCCGAAATGCGACAGCTCTTGTTACTGGCGTACACCCTCAATGGAGAAGAAGAGCTCTACGTTTTCAGCTAATGGGCCAAGCATGGCCGCTTTTTTCATATTGTAGTCGGAGAGGTGTAGTGTGGTTGAGCCTTCAAAACCGCGACGGAAACCACCCCATGGGTCTTTGCCAGCGCCAATCTGGTTGACATCAAATGCGATTTCTTTGGTGATACCGCGCAGGGTGAACTTGCCTTTCAGTACACCCTTGCCGTTGCCCTTGTCTTCAAAGCTTGTGCTGGTGAAGCTGGCTTTAGGGTGGTTAGCAACATCAAAGAAATCCGCGCTGCGCAGATGTTTGTCACGTTCGGCATGGTTGGAGTCGATGCTTGTCACATCAATTTCAGTGCTGACACTATTGTTGGCAGGATTGTTGGCGTCAAAGGTGTATGAACCGTTAAATGTGTTGAAGTTTCCGATTAGCCAGCTGTATCCAAGGTGTTTGACCTTGAATTGTATGAAGGCGTGCTGGCCTTTGATGTCGAAGGTATAGTTTTCAGTAGCCTGAGCTGATGTGGTAATACCAAGCGCCAGAATCAGTGATGTTAACAGGTATTTCAGTTTCATTTTGTTTCTCCTTTGGTTATTCGCGGGTTTTGTTATTTTTAGTCTGGCCTAACATGCGCAGTAATGTCATGTCTTTATCAATAAAATGGTGTTTCAGTGCAGCTGCTGCATGTGCGAGAGCCAGTCCTATAGTTGCCCATGCGACATAGAGATGAATCAGGCCGATCAGATCCGCTTCTTCTTTGGTGAATGAGAAGCTGGAGGGAACCGTAAACCAGCCGAAAACATCAATGCCGACACCTTCAGCGGTGGGGATTAGATATCCGGTGATGGTGATAGCAAATAGCAGCAGGTAGTGGCTGCGGTGAACGAGCAGAGCGACGAATCTTTCCCATGTCTCACCCATCAGGTTCGGACGAGCATTGGTCACTCTCCAGCCAAAGCGAAAGATGAGTAGCAACAGCAACAACATGCCGACGGCCTTGTGAATATAAGGCGCATCGTGATACCAGCTGTCATAATACTCGAGCTCCACCATCCACAGGCCGAGACCGAACATGCCAAAAACAATCAGGGCCATCAGCCAGTGCAGGAGGATAGCGAGCCAGCCGTATGTAGTGGATGTATTACGTAACACGCTTGATTTTCCTCCTCGAATGGTTTTCCGTTTCCGGTGGTGGAATTATCGGCAATTGAATGATTTAAAAAAAGTATAAATAAGCGATGGACATGATTAATAAATCGAATCATTATCTCTGTATGACATTGGAGCAGTTACGCGCATTCCATGCGGTGGTAGAGGAAGGTGGTTTTCATGCCGCATCTGTTTCCCTGTATCGCAGCCAGTCGGCCATCAGTATAGCTATCAAGAATCTGGAGCAGGAACTGGGTATCACCCTGTTTGACCGCAAAGGCTATCGCCCTGCTTTAACATCGGAAGGGCAGGTGCTCTATGGTAAGGCCAAAAGTATACTTTCACGAAGCGAAGAGTTCTCCAGTATAGCCAGACACTTTGCTGAGGGTGAGGAGACAGAGGTTTCCATAGCACTTGGTGCGATCGCACCGGTTGAGCAGGTACTGGAGGTGATCAAGCAGGTTTCCGAAACAGCCCCTGCCACACGCATGAGTCTTCAGATTGAAAATATGGGAGGTACGCTGGAACGGCTATTGGAGAAAGATGTCGATTTTGCCATTGCCGAACGCTTTATGCCGGTTCCACTGACTGAAGAGGTGCGCCTGACCTCTACCGAGATGATCACTGTGATCTCACCCGGTTTTCCGCTTGCGGTGCATTATCCTGCAATCACGGAGTCTGATCTGGAGGGCTATGTACAGGTAGTGGTTCGCGATACCAGTCGAAATCAGCCGAAACAGACCGCTGGCATATTGGACGGTGCGAACCAGTGGCTGGTAAATGACTTTGATATGAAAAAGCGCATGATCCTTTCAGGTGCTGGCTGGGGCCGTATGCCTGTCCATCGTGTATCAGAAGAGTTGGCAGACGGGCGTCTGATCGCACTCTCGGGAAAAGGACTTGATTCGTTGCAGATTGAGATCTATCTCTTTCGCCGCGCTAACGAACCGATAGGGCCTGTTGGTGAACGTTTTTGGCAGCGATTGCAGCATTGTCAGTATTAACCGGGTTTGTGTTGTTGTGCCGACTGGCAGCAATGAACGATGCTAGATCAGGTAAAAAAACCGAAACGTTACTGCTTGTGAAGGGAGGCCAGCCATGTTTCAGCATCGTGGAAATCCTGAAAAACCTGAACCATTCCATTATGAGGGTTCGACAAGTTTTGAAATATGCGAGACATGCCGTACATGCCAATTTTTGAACTGACTATAGCTCGATATGATCGCCTTCCCCATGGGCAGGCAGAGGAGATATGCATCATGGAGGTTGGGTTGATTTCGATTTTTTTGACTCTTCTCCAATCAAGCAGGCCAATATAGTCGCTGCGAAATGATTTGTTGCCACGCAGCTCTCTGAAGTGAGTGTTAAAGTCATCTGCACTGATATTTTCATCAAAAGCCGAGTACACTTTACCCTTTGTTTCATCAATGGAATATGTGATTGCCATGCCCTTCTCCTTTTACTTGCATGGGATATTTTACAAGAATGGGATGATTCAGAAATCCGGAGTAGCACGGACGTATTAATACGGGGTGGGGGCTTCCGGATCGGCCTGTAATGATTAGTTTTCAAGAACCTTGTGAATGGCCTGGCTAAGTATTGGAATCGTGCAGGGCTTGGAAAGCAGACATACATCACGTTGCTGCATGAACAGTTTTAATTCATTGCTTCTGTCAGATCCTGTACAAAAGATGATTCTGGCATGCGGCTTTTTCCTTATTATCCATTCAGCGAACGCTACCCCCCCCATGATGGGCATCATCACATCAAGAATGAACAGATCAATATTGCTCTGGTTTTGGTAAACATCAATGGCTTCCCGGCCATTGGATGCAGTGAGCACCTTGAAATCAAGCGTTTCAAGAATGTCGCGGCTTGTCTCAAGGATGTCCTGATTATCATCAACCAGAAGTATGGTTTCATGATTACCAAAGAGTATCTCGTGTTCCGGGTTATTCATTTTGCGCAAATCCTTTTGCATAAGTCCTTTTGTGTATAGCTCGTCCCATTAGGGACTGTGTATCAACATTTGCCCATGTTGATGGTAGGGGCAATAATATAGAGGGGTGAAAGCTGTAGAAGTCCGTAATAATACGGGGGTTCATTTTGCCAGTCCGGCTCCCTCTTGTTTGCAGCAGGGGGACTGCGAATAGTTGGGTTTCAGTCGAAGCGCCCGTTACAGCCGGGAGGAGGAGAGTCATGCACCCCATAGCTTTAATGCTTGAGCACTGACTGTAACCAGGCTTCGGCATCCTGGATGTTCTGAAAGATTTGAATGGTTCCGTGGCTTTTACTTGCCATGCTCTGGTACATGCGAGACATGCCGAATACAACGGGCCTGGAGACAACGATTGCTCGATACGATTGCGTTCCCCATGGGCATTCAGCAGTAATGCATTGCATGCCGCTGAAATCAATGGCGAGGTTTTCCAGCTTGCGCCAATCGCACAGGTTTCCCAGATCACTTCGAAAAGCGCTGTTACTGCGCAGCTCGTTGAAGTGTTTACTGAAGTCATGCAGACCTACAATTTCAGAGAACTCTGAATATACGATGCCCTGATCTTCGTTGATAGAGTATGTGATTGCCATGAGGCTCTCCTCTGCAGGGTTTACCTGTACTGTGTCCATATTCTAGGTGGTGATAATTTTTCGGAAATCCGGAGTAATACGGATTACTGCAAGTTACCTGTGTCCGGGTTGGTAGTGATTTTCTGCAATTTAATGATTGGCCCGGTTCACAGCATGCGGGTGTGGTGCGCTGTGTAGTGGGCGTACCACCAGGTCCGCTGGTTGAGTTTGGGGGTCATGCCGATGTTGCGAACATCTGGAAGGTGTAATGCTGACGCCAATGTTCAGCAGGAGTCCATCCGAAATAGCATAGGGGTGTGTAAGAATAGTGGTGATTTTTTTGCTCACCAGCTCTACACCCTGTGTGTTGTGGGGCGTTCTGATCTTGATTATGAACGTAGTGCTGGCGATGCGGATCAGGCTATCAATACTGTGTAAGCAGTTGGTTAAACGGCGCTCCACCATTTTGAGCAGTATGTCACCACTCCTGTATCCACGTGTGTCGTTGATCTTCTCAAGCCCGTCGATATCAAGATAGAGGGTTGCGCTCTTTTTGATGGCTTGGAAATCCTTGCTTCTCGGATCAAAAGAGACCTGAAGGTTTGGCAGATTAGCCACAGGGTCATTTTGAGTCATGCTCAGGATGGTTGCTTCACGAGTGTGCGGCATGATGCGGCGGCTGGCCTGGTCTTTATGAGACTGTGGCGCCGAAGTAGAGAACAAGTGCAGGATATTATTGGCAACGTCTGCGGGATAGTTTTCCTGTCTGTTGCTCGTCTCTTTGGGGAAAGTTCTCATGCTTTCAGGGATCTTTGTCTTGTTCTTCATTTTCTGTTCACTACTGCGATGCTGCTTATGGTTCATCTCTATCTCCCATGGCGCTCAATAATTGCAGGGATGAGCTATAGTCTGTGATGGAGGGCGGTTTAATTTTGGCTAACCAGATAGATGGATACGGCCTGACCCAGTAGTAGTATGCCGGGTTCTACCCCGTTTTTACGGACACATCTAAAAAGAGGCATACTATGCCCATGAGGAGTGTCCATGACCAAGCGAAGAAAATACAGCGCAGAATTTAAGCGCGAAGCGATAGCCCTTACCTGT